>WFLX010253042.1_pt1 | contig 31098 bp, 24 predicted proteins | sample 4967041 | NCBI WGS metagenome assembly WFLX01 (sample SAMN12857096, study PRJNA449069) | gut metagenome | isolation source: stool from male and female vole | host: Microtus ochrogaster | place: USA:Florida | collected 2017
TCGCCTATACTGTACGATACCCGTACAATACTTAATGAAGATTATGACGAGAGTTCAAAATTCGCAGTCCTTTACAACACTGTTATTGGGAAAAATTGTACTCACATTTTAGAAACAATAAAAATATGGGTTATGAGGAAGGGCTACAAGTGTGAGGGTAGCAATAAGAAAATTGAAATATGCCCGTCGGTTCTAACTTATCAGAATATCATGAAAGAAAATCCCTCCTGGTTAGACGAAAAGGTAAAAACTTACTACGGTCTGTAAATCTTAGCTGGCTGTATTAATTCTATTGACGTTATGAGTAAAACAATGATTGTAGGCATCGGTGGCGCCGGTTGCAATATGGTCGAGACCATATCGAGGGAAGCATCAGTTAATTGGGTGTGTGAAGCTTCATACCTTTTTGCAAACACTGACCAACCACGGTTGACAGAACTTTCACGAAAGGGCTATCAAACGGTTGACCTGACCGATTCAGAGATTAGCAAGGCCGACTTCAGAGGAGTCGAAAAACTTTACGTTCTTGCAGGGTTAGGTGCAAGGACCGGTAGTACCTACATTATTAAGGCTATAAAAGTAGCACAAGCTACCGGGGTCAGAGATATCTCGGCTATCGTTACGTTTCCCTTCAGTTTTGAGGGCGAAGGTAAGGCTGCCATAGCAAAAAACGTAATCGGGAAGCTGAGCGACATTCCTACCAAAGTGCTTTATAACGACGACCTTTTGGAGCTCGAGGATATAAACTTTGCCGACGTTTTTCTCTACTCGGACCTGATGGCTTTGAAAGCCATAGAATCAGGCGAGCCGAAATGACCTCCCGACTTCAAGATTAGTCTCGATAAATCAGGAGAAAAAATAACTCCTACCACTTTGCGACATTCAAACCGAGTGGCCATAACTCTACACCGGGTCAGTTGGTGGCCAAGCCCTGGTGCTTGTTCAGGTAGGTGATGCGGTTCACGAGCCAGGTGCGGAGAGCGGCGGCTTGTGTGTGGAAGTCGAAGGATGTGAGCTTGTATGCCCAACCGCCGTAGGCGCCGATGGTTGGCCAGCGTAGGCCGTCGTACCTGGCTGAGGGCCCGATCAAGGATGCATATTCGTCGAAGAACGCCAAAAAGTCGTCGTACATATCATCCATGAACTCCTTCCAGCGTTCGGCATAGCGGGTCTTGAACTCGTCGGTGGCCATGAGCTGGCGCAGGAGGGGTATGACGTTGATTTTGGCAGTGGCGCCTGCGGCGGAGTAGCCCGCGCCGGAGGGTGAGAGGAAGTTGAAGCCTACGTCGAAGTCCCATGCCGGCCCGAGGATATATTTCTCCTCCGGCGCAAGCGAGCGTTTGTGGATGTACAGACTCTTGGGGTGATTAAGCTCGTTGGTGCGTATAAGGTTGTATACCATGAGGTAGTTCACAGCGCTTTCNATGTCGAATGCCTCCGCACCGCGACCCTCTGCCACCAGAGCCTCGGCGGCGTTGAAGTCAGCCTCCCATGCTGCTAAACGTTCGGCTGGTGTGGGGCCTTCCGGGTCGTCCTCATATAGTTCGTCGAAGTCGGGGTCCTTGACCATGACCGGCAGGTTGCCTATCTTCGAGCGGAAACGGTAAGGCTCGTCGAACTCTACTCCGAGCTCAAAAAGCATGCCTTCGGTCTCGTTGATGTCCACGCTGCCGGCGTTGATGCCTACCTTTTCGGTCAGAGTGTAAGCGCCTGCGTAGCTGTTGTTTATGAATACGTGGCACGGCACAAGGTTGTTGGCGTAGGGAACTTCGAGGCGGCGTGCGAGCCACAGAGCCAACGCGTTGCGCATCAGTGAAGGGTCCAGATAGTTGTTCAAAAGAACGAAGTTCTTGGCCTTGCGCAGGCCGCATAGAGATGTTTTCTTGCTGAGTTTCAGACGTATCGGCTTCTTGGGCATGCCCCAGGTGGAATTGCCGCGCCCTTTTATCTGAAGTTCGAATTCCTTGACATCTTCCACAAGACCGCTGCCCTCGATGGCCAGGTTGGCTTTGAGGTACAGCTCTTTTTCCCAGAGCATTGTAGCCTTGGGATAGTCCGGGAGGGTGAATCGGAGCACGGGCACATCCACCCGGCGCATCACGCAGGAGTCAACCCGTGCCAGTCCCACCGACATGCGGCCTTTCATCCAGTCGTTGAACTCTACCGTCGGAACGGTGCCGGTCTGGTTGTGGCTGATATTTTCGCCTTCGGTAAGCTTGATTTGGTTGAAAGAACCGTCGTTTCGGTAGATGGCGATATTGGACTGCCCATGGGCCGTCAATGTCCCCGTGAGGAGTAAGGTCAGCAGAAAGTTTTTCATCGCACAACGAATTTTACCGGGCTAAGGCCTTCTATGTTAATGATATAAATGCCGGCCTCAAAATTTGAGAGGTCAATAGCGACTTCGCCGGCAAAGGATCCGGCGGCAACTTTGGCGCCGGAGGCGTTGAAGATAGCGTAAGAGCTCACTTCCGTCGACGGAGCGGAGTAGGCAATGGACCGGTCGGTGATTCTCAGGCTGCCGGTTGGGTCAGGACCCGAGTCCAGGCCCGAGGATTTTACATAGCTATATGATTTTATATCAGTGAGTTGCACTTCTATGTTCCGGTCCGGTGAAGTTACCTTCATCGCCCCGTCGGCCACATCCACCCGCAGGTTGCGGTCCACTTCGAATATATAGGAGAGGTCGGACAAGTCTACAATCTTTAGGCTATAGTCTTGTGCCTGACCTGTGAGAACAAGCCCGGAATAGGTGAGAATCACCAAAAGCGTGCGGAGGATTTTCATGGCGGTGAGGTTTATAGGTTGAAGGTAAGAAATGAACAAGCACAATCGGTGCGAGGCAGAAACCTCACACCGCTGTGCTTGTATGATCTGGTCGAGCGCTTATTATTCCTCTACGGAACGGAGCTGCTGCACGTAAACCGCCTTCATCATTTTCTTGCGGTTGGTTACAGAGGGCTTCTGGAAAGCCTGACGGCTGCGGAGTTCCTTTACGATTCCGGTTTTTTCAAATTTACGTTTGAATTTCTTGAGGGCGCGTTCGATGAGTTCGCCTTCCTTTACTTGTACGATGATCATGTGTTATTTTGAGCTTTTTGTTTTTTCCGTTTGTTTTAGCGGGGCAAAATTACGAAAAAGTTATTTTATAACCAAAAACTTAGGCAGAAAAAGTGCTTTTTCTCATTGAGGATTTGCCGAATCGGGGTCGTCGCCGTACCACTTGGAGTATTCGAGGTAGTTTCGGGCGATTTTCACGTTGATTTCGCGTGCCTGGGCGGGGTCAACCATCTTTATGAATTTGGCCGGTGCTCCACCCCAAAGCTCGTTGGCGCCGATTTTGGTGCGCGAAAGCACCACGGAGCCTGCGGCTACGATGGCGCCTTCGCCAACCTCGGCATCATCCATCACCACCGCACCCATGCCGATGAGGGCGAAGGAGCGGATTTTGGAGCCGTGGATGGTGACGTTGTGACCGATGGACACATCGTCGCCGATTTCGATGGTGCTCTTTTTATATAAGGTGTGGAGNACGGAGCCGTCCTGGATGTTGACGCGGTTGCCGATGGTGATGGTGTTCACGTCGCCGCGCAGAACGGTGTTGAACCAAACGCNGCANCCGTCGCCCATGGTCACATCGCCGATAATGGTTGCGTTTTCGGCCAGGAAGCAGTCCTTGCCGAACTTGGGCGTGAAGCCGCGCAGGGGAATGATGAGTGCCATGATTACTTGCTGATAGGTTGGGTTTTATTGATAAGCCATGCTTTTTCGGCCTCGTCGGTCAGGTGGGGGAGCAGACGCTCGCGCACGGTGGCCTGGTAGTGGTTGTACCACTCGATTTCCTCCTCGGAGAGAATCGAGGTCTCCATCAGGCTGTTGTCGAAGGGGAACATGGTGAGGGTTTCGAAGCAGAGGAACTTACCGAACTCGGTTTCGAACTTGGGCTGCGTCAGGACGAGGTTCTCGCAGCGGATGCCGTGGACGCCGGTGCGGTAAACGCCGGGTTCGTTGGAGGTGATCATGCCCGGACGCAGGATGGTGTCCACGTAGTTGAGGCGGATGCTCTGCGGCCCTTCGTGCACGCCCAGGAAGTGGCCCACGCCGTGGCCGGTGCCGTGGAGGTAGCTCATGCCGTGTTTCCAGAGGAACTGGCGTGCCAGTGCGTCGAGCTGCGCGCCGCGGGTGTCGTCGGGGAAGATGGCCGTGCCCAGGGCGATGTGACCCTTCATGACCAGGGTGAAGTCAAGTTTCTCCNGATCGGTGGGCGTACCNAGGGCGATGGTGCGGGTGATGTCGGTGGTGCCGTCAAGGTACTGCNCACCGCNGTCCACCAGCAGCAGGCCGTGGGCTTCGAGNGTGGAGTTGGAATGCTCGTCGGCTTCGTAGTGCANGATGGCNCCGTGGGGGCCGTAGCCGGCGATGGTGCCGAAGGACTCGTCGAAGAAGAGCGGGCTGGCCGAGCGGTGGCGGCGCAGAATCTCTGCAACGTCCATTTCGGTGGTGTGAATGCCGGTGGCCACACGCTTTTCGATTTCCATGAACGCTTTAACAAGGGCCACGCCGTCGCGGGTCATGGCGTTGCGCACGCCGTCGAGCTGCACATCGTTCTTAGCGGCCTTGAACCATGCGGCAGGATGGATGGCCACGTGGTAGGCCTTGTCGCCCAGGATGTTACGGACGGTGGCGGAGGTCAGTGCAGGGTTGATGAGCACATGCTCTGCAGGTACGGCGGCGAGGAAAGTCTTGATGCTGTCGTAGGGAGCTGTGGCCACACCTTGCTCCTTGAGGTAAGCGATGGTTTGGTCGGTTAGCTTGGCGGGGTCTATGAGCAGCACATTGCCGCCGTTGCCCAGGTAGAGGTAGGCCGTTGCCACGGGGGTGTGCTTAACGTCGTTGCATCGGATGTTCAGAGTCCACGCAATTTCGTCCAGGGCGGAGATGAGGGTTGCGTCCGCTCCCTCCTTTACGATGTTTTCGAGGATAGCTGCGATTTTGTCCGAGGCGCTCACNCCGGCATACTTCACGTCGTGCACGAAGATTTTGCTGTCGGGCAGGGCGGGGCGGTCGTTCCACAGACCCTCGGCGGGTTCAAAGTCGTCAACGACGCTGATGCCGTACTTGCCCAGGTATTTGCGCAGGCTTTCCATTTTGGGCACGCTGAAGAGCATGCCGTCGACTCCTACCTTGCTACCCTTGGCCAGGTGCTCGGCCAGGAATGCTTCGATGGAGGGGGTTGAAGCCAGCCCGTCCTTCATCAGTTCGATGCCGGTGCCGGAGAGCTGTTCGCCGGCCTGGAGGAAGTAGCGGGAGTCGGTCCAGAGGTATGCGCCGTCGGGGGTGACCACCAGGTCGCCGGCGCTACCGGTAAAGCCTGAGAACCAACGGCGCACCTGCCAATGAGCTGCCAGGTATTCGCTCAGATGGGGGTCGGACTGGGGAACTACCACAGCCGCGAGGCCCGCTTTGCCCATTTTTTCGCGCAAAGCGGCTATGCGTTCTTTAATAACTTGCTTATCCATAGTGTAATATGTTTTTTTATTTAGTTTTTTGTTCGTTGATGCCTATTGTGGCAAACTCGCCACCTCAATACGCCCCAAGGACGCTCCGGACGAGCGTCCCCACATGCGTTGCGGCCCCAAGGACGCTCCGGACGAGCGTCCCNACATGCATCGCAGTCGTTGTAGCGCATNTTATTCTCATAATCTATTATACTTTAATCTCTAATCCCTTAATCTCTAATCTTTAAACTTTAAACCATAAACCTTAAACTAAGAAATCAGTACTTCTTCAGGGGAGGGAAGAAGGCGTCGGGGATGTGCTCGAGCTCGTAGTCGTCGGGGACGCCGCGGACGGCGAAGAGGTCGAAGCGCGGAACCCAAGGTTCGTGGAACCGATGCAGCCAGAGCTCGGCGGCCCGGCACATATGGGCGATTTTGCGGTTGTCGATGGCCTCCAGCGGGTCTTCTTCCTTGTTCTGGCGAGTCTTGACCTCGGCGAACACCACTTCGTCGCCGCGCCGGGCCACGATGTCGATTTCGAAAGAGCCGGTGCGCCAGTTGCGGTCCACGATGGTGTAGCCCTGCTCGGTGAGCCGGTCCACGGCCAACTGCTCGCCCCACTTGCCTGTTTCGTTATGCTGTGCCATCTTATCGCTGCCAAAAAGCCGGTGTGAGGAGAATCAAAACGGTGTAGATTTCAAGACGGCCCACCAGCATCAGGCCGGCTAAAATCCATTTGCAAATGTCCGGAACNCCAACATAGTCCGTGCCGTNGCCCGTGACGCCGGCGTCCAGACCGGTGTTCGAAATGCAGGAGAATGCCGAGAAGAACGCGTCAACCACCGGCATGCCGAAGGCGCTGAGCATGATTCCGCCCACGCAGAAGAGCATCACGTAGAAGCACAGGAAAGCGATGACTTTCGCCACCAGCTCGTGGTCCACCGCGCGCCCGTTGAGTTGCACGGAGTATACATTATAAGGATACAGAGCCTTATAAAGTTCGTTGCGGCTGTTTTTTACAAGCACCACCATGCGGTCGATTTTCGCGCCGCCCGATGTACTGCCGGCGCAACCGCCGCTGAACATCAGCACGAAGGTGAGGCCGATGACGAACGGGCCCCACACGGATATATTCACAAGCGAGTAGCCTGTCGATGTAATGGTCGAAACCACCTGAAAGAGGCTGTCGAGGATGGGGTGTTCGGTGGTGGACCAGCGGTCGCCGATGGCCAGAGCGAGAACGAAGAGCAATGTGGCCCCGAGGATGACTCCCACATAGGCCCGGAACACATTGTTCTGCTTCAATGCCTTGAAGTTGCCCCGCGAGCATTTGTAGATGAGGCCGAAGTTGATACCTCCGATGAGCATGAACACCAGCACCACCAGCTTCACGTAGAGCGACCCGCCCCAGACGCTGATGCCCTCGGGCTCGGTGCTGTAGCCGCCCGTGGAAAGGGTGCCGAAGGCGTGGCATATTGACTGGAAAAGGTCCATGGGCCCGAGCCAGAGGAAGAAAATCATGATGAGCGTCAGGATGATGTACACCAGCCAGAGGCTCTTGGCCGTCTGGCTTACGCGCGGACGGATTTTGTCGTGGGTGATGCCGGTGACTTCGGCGTTGAACATCTGCATGCCGCCCGACGAGTTAAGCATCGGCAGCAGCGCCAGGGTGAACAGGATGATACCCATGCCGCCTATCCACTGCATCATGGCCCGCCATATGTGGAGGCCGTGGCTTAGGTGGAAGTGGGGAGGAAAGACAGTGGCTCCGGTGGTGGTGAATCCGCTCATGGCCTCGAAGAAGGCGTCGGTGACGTTGAAATGCTTGGCGTCGTACATGAACGGAATCAGGCCGAAGATTGAGAACACTACCCAGACCATGGCCGTGAGCAGGAAGCCCTCGCGCTTGCCCAGGTGGCGGTTGGTGGGCTCGATTTTAAGGCCCAGGTTCAGCCCCACGGCTCCCGTGAGGATGGTTGTGATCAGAAATCCCTTCCACACGTCCTCGCCGTAGGCCATGGACGTGATGGTGGGTATGACAAGGAACACCGCTTCCATGATGAGCAGCCACCCCACAATCTGGAGCAGCATGCGGATGTTGAGCAAGGGGCGGCGTTCTTTCATCAGTTCTTGAATAGACGTTCCACTTTATTGAGTGCGCCGGCAAGGCAGAACACGAGCACTTTGTCGCCGGCCTGCATGCGTGTGTTGCCGCCGATGAGCATCCCTTCGCCGTTGCGGAAGAGGCCCGCAAGGGTCATGTCGCGCGAGAGTTCAAGGTCTTTGACTGCGGCACGCGTAATCTTCGAACCGGGACGCACCTCCAGCTCGGCCACTTCNGCGTCGGTCNGCGCCAGCGACTTGGATGTGGACGAGTCCTGGTCCAGCAGCAGCTGGAAAATGTAGCTCGAGGCCAGGAGTTTCTTGTTCACGATAGTGCCGACGTTGAGTTTCTCGGCCTGAGCCAGGAACTGGATGTTCTCGACGTCGGCCACGGTTTTCTTTACGCCCNGGNCGCGNGCGGTGATGCAGGAGAAGATGTTGGTNTCGGACGATTCGGTCAGGGCTACCAGTGCGTCCATGTCCTCGATGCCGATTTCGGTGAGGAAGTCTGTGTCGCGGCCGTCGCCGTTGACAATGTCGGCGTCGTAGCATTTCTTGGTGAGCTTGCGGCAGACGTCGCGGCTGGGCTCGACGATTTTGAATTTGAACTCGTCGTGGCCCAGGTTGACCAGCCGGCGCGCAATCTTGGTGCCTCCGAGGATAAGGACGCGGCGCACGGTGTGCTCGTGGTTGCCCGTCAGGGGTATGAGCTCGTCCACATGCTCGCGCGTGGTGGTGATGTAGAGGATGTCGCCGGCCTCCATGGAGTCGTTACCGCCGGGGATGATGGAGCGGTGGGCGCGGTTGATGGCCGACACGTGGAAATGGTGGTTGGTGTAGGTGAAATCGCGCAGCTTCATGCCCTCCAGCGGGCAACCGTGATTCACGCGCACGCCCACCAGAATCAGGCGCCCGTCATGGAGTTCAAACCAGTTGCGCATCCACGTCCGCCGCAACGACTGCAGAATTTCCTGCGCCGCCAGCTGCTCGGGGTAGATGACGCGGTCCACGCCCATGGCCTTGACATAGGGCAGGTTCGAGGGNTCCATATAGTCGTAGGAGTCCAGTCTGGCCACGGTCATGCGCGCGCCCAGCTGCTTGGCGATGGAGCATGCCACGACGTTGTTGGTCTGGTAGGGCGTCACGGCGATGAAGATGTCGCAGGTGCCGGCGTTGGCCTCGCGCAGGGCGCCGAAGGAGGTCGGGTTGCCCTCCACGGTCNTCAGGTTGTANTTGGAGTCCATGATGCCCANGCNCTCNGAGTCGTTGTCCACANGCGTGATGTCCTGGTCCTNGTNGCTGANGAGTTTGGCNNGATGGGAGCCTNCCTCGNCGGCGCCGGCAANNACNATTTTCATAGGCCTGTAACCTCCTTTATGGTATTGAGAATGGCGTCGGAGTCGATTCNGGCGATGTGCTTGAGCTGGGNGGGAGTACCNTGGGGGATGANCTCGTCGGGGATTGCCAGGACAGCGAGCTTGGGCGAATAGCCGTTGGCGGCCATCCATTCGCTCACGGCGCTGCCAAGACCACCGAGGCGTGTGCCGTCCTCCACCGTNATGATGGGGCGGCCGGACTCGGCGGCGGCTCGGAGAATGTCCTCATCGATGGGTTTGANGAAGCGCATGTCGTAGTGAGCCACGGATATTCCGGCCTGCGAGGCCTCGAAGGCCGCCTTGGCCACNTCNTCGGCCGTGGCGCCGATGGAGAGGACCACCGCATCGGTGCCNTCGCGTAGCTGCTCGCCCTNGCCGATTTNGATGGGCTCCAGGGGTGCGTCGCCGTCGGTGAGCTTGCCCCCGCGCGGGTAGCGGATGGCCATCGGGCCGTGCTCGGTTGTTGCGGCGGTGTGCATCATCTGCCGCAGGACGGCTCCGTTGCGGGGAGCGCCGATGGTCATGCCGGGGATGGTGCGCAGGTAGGCCAGGTCGTAGGCGCCGTGGTGGGTCGCACCGTCCTCCCCTACGAGGCCCGCGCGGTCGATGCAGAAGGTGACGGGCAGCGAGTTCAGCGCCACGTCGTGGATAATATGGTCGTAGCCACGCTGGAGAAAACTGGAATATATGGCCACGAAGGGTTTGAGGCCGTCCTTGGCCAGACCTCCGGCGAAGGTCACGGCGTGCCCTTCGGAGATGCCCACGTCGAACACGCGCTCGGGGAACTCGGCCTGCATGGTCGAAACGGAAGTGCCTGAGGGCATGGCGGCTGTGATGGCCACCACTTTGGGGTCGCGGCGGGCCAGCTCGAGGAGCGTGTCGCCGAACACGTCCTGGAACTTGCGAGGGGCGTCGGCGGGGACGTCCTCGGCGGCGCGGTGGCCCGTGGCGGCGTCGAACTTGCCCGGTGCATGCCAGCTGGCGGGGTCCTTCTCGGCGGGTTCATAGCCCTTGCCCTTGACGGTCTTGAGGTGGAGGATGCGGGGGCCCTCCATGTCGCGGATGTCGCTGAGCACACGCACCAGCGTACCAACGTCGTTGCCGTCGAACGGGCCGAAGTACCTGATATTCAGACCTTCAAAGATATTGTGCTGCTTGCTCAGGAGCGCCTTGAGGCTGTTGTTGAAGCGCAGGAGTGCGCCCTTGCCCGAGTCGCTTACCAGATGGAGCTTGCGGAAGAGCTTGTAGAGCTTATAGCGCAGGTCGTTGTAGAGGCGCGAGGTGTTGAAATGCGCCAGATATGAGTTGAGCGAACCGACATTGCGGTCGATGCTCATATCGTTGTCGTTCAGGATTATAAGCAGGTTGTTGGGTGTGTTTGCCGCATTGTTGAGGCCCTCGAAAGCGAGGCCTCCGCTGATAGACGCGTCGCCTATCACGGCCACCACGTTGCGACGGGGTTCATCGCTGTTGAGGCGCGCGGCCACGGCCATGCCCAAGGCTGCCGAAATTGAGTTGGAGGCGTGCCCGGCGGCGAAAGTGTCGTACTCGCTCTCCCGCGGGTTGGGAAAACCGCTGATACCCCCGAGGGTGCGGTTGCCGTCGAAGGCCTCCCGACGCCCCGTGAGCAGCTTGTGGCCGTAAGCCTGATGGCCGACGTCCCACACGATGCGGTCGTAGGGCGTGTTGAACACATAGTGCAGCGCTACAGTGAGTTCCACCGCCCCCATGCTCGAGGCGAAGTGTCCCGGATTGGACGCCAGCGAGTGGATGAGGTGGTGTCGGATATCTGCACACACCCCCGGCAGTTGGTCGGGCGTGAGGGCTCGCAGGTCGGCCGGCGAGTCGATTTTGCTCAGCAGCGGTTCGGCGTTAGCGTTCATTTGCGCACGTATTTTTTATATATAGGCACGAAAATAATGATGGCCGATGCCACGATGACGAAGCCCGTGTAGAGCGTGAACCGGCTGTGAGTGAGGATATAACCCACCAGGACAAGCCACAGCACGCCCAGCACCACGAATCTGAAAATTACCGATCGATCCATTGGATTACCTGTTAACGAGGCAAATTTACCAAAATTTTGCCAAAAGGCCAAATTGTTGGCAATGCATAATTCATAATGCATAATTCATAATTGACCACGGTGGGCTGGGATGGGCCTCCCGACCGCCCGGTTGCCGCCAATGCGGTAGGCATCGTTTGGAGTGTCCTAAAGTGCCGCAAAGGTATGCTCCGGTTATTTCTTGGGCGCAGGGGATTTGGTGGAGGTGGGCATTGCGGGGTTGGAGCCGTTGATGAGGCGGTTGATGCCTTCGGTTTCGTAGTTGATTATCACTGTTTTGGCGGGGTCGATAAGGGTGCTGATCCACTTGGAGTCGACATACTGCACCCCGATGACATCCAGCACCTGCTTCCATACCGATGGGCTCTTGCGGCGGCTTTTGATGAGTTTCCATTCGGGACCCCATGCGGCTTTGTCCCACTTGCCGTCCTTCATGTAGTAGTCGCGGTTGATTTTGCAGGTTTCGCTGATTCGCATTTCGACTTTGTACTGGCCGGTGCCCCAGGCGTCCTCCATGGTGGCAAGGTCGGTGCTGCCCACGTACGAGCGCGGTACGAGGAAGCAGTCGCCGGTGACGGTGACTTGCTTGGGACCGCCGGCGTCGGTGACGGCGGAGTAGGTGAATATGCCGTCGGCGTCCATAAGGGCCGGGTCGATGTGGGCGCTGATGTCGAACGAACCGAGGGGTACGTCGTTAAAAACCTGCATGGCTTGGTTTATCCACGAGGATGTGATGGTTGCGTTGACGTTGAAGCGGAGGTCGGTTCGCTTATCGAAGTCGAAGCCTATGCGGGCGTCGGAGTTGAGGCCGAGGGAGTCGTTGGGGAGGTCGCACAGAGCGTAATTGAAGCGCAAAGAGTCCACGTAGACCTCGAATTTGGAGTGGTTCAGGATGCGCATGCGGCCGATGGAGTCGGTGCGGACGTTGCAGGAGAGGTAGAACACTTCTTTTTCCTGCGGCTGGCCGTCGGCGTCGGTGAATTCGATGACCTGGCGGCAACCGAAGCCGTAGAAGTAGAGGTCGGTAGGGTCGAGCGGGCCGGCGGTCGACGGGTTGCGGTAGAAGTCGAGGATTTCCATCTGCATGGGCAAAACTCGGACGAACTGCGACTCGCCCTTGACGGCCTTTTCCCACTTAGGCTGCTGGCTCTGAGCGGCCTGCATAATGGCGCCGACGCCCATCTCGATGAGCCCTGTGGCTACTCCGATAGCCTGCCCGGAAAAACTGGAGCGGTACATCGAGGCCATGTCGGTGAGGAAGGAGCGGTTTCCGCGCGAGCTTTCCATGCCGCGGTTGTACTCCGATACGGTTGAGTCGTTGCCCTCGTGGACTATGAGCGAGTACTTGCGCTGGCCCTCCATCTTGCGGCCCTTTCCGGGGATCTGAGCAGCCAATGAGCTGATGGCGAGTGTGAGCGAGAGAAATATAGTCAAAACCTTGGTTTTCATAAACATAGTAATCAAAAATCGTCAATGAGAATGAATGGTGCCCAGTAGTACGGCTGGCTGTAGGGTGGTATTGTTCGCTGAGCCTTGGTCCGGCTGCGTGCCATGGTACCGGGAGAATATGGCCGGTAAACGACTGCCGTGGGCTGTTCAGCCACCCGCCGTCGGGCACGGCTGAAGGCTTCGTGCTTGGACGCCCCCTCGGTCAGGGCCTTGTGGAAGGCTTGCATGAAGAGCATGGTGGACATGTCGTCGACCTCCCATAGGGTTGCGATGATGGTGCTGACGCCTGCCATCTTGAGGGCGCGAACCAGACCGGCGGCGCCTTCGTCGTTGACGTCGCCCACTGCCGTGCGGCATGCCGAGAGTATCACGAAGTCGACGCCACGGAGGTCAAGGTCGCAGATTTCGCGCGCCGACAGGAGTCCGTCCTCGCCCGTGGCGAAGTCGTAACCGCGGTTGGCCCCCGACAGGGCGAGGCCTGAGGCGAGCAGCGAGCGGTCCACGGCCACGCTGTCGGCCAGGAACTCCGGGCGGCGCCCCACGCCGAAGCCGAGGCTGTAGCCGTGGGTGGCCAGGTGCACGAGGTCGTAGTTGCCCATAAGGCCCTTGAGCCTCCCCTCGTTCATGGCGTGGACCACTGTGGCGCGTGGGTTGATGCGGCCTATGGAGTCGGCCTCGGCGGCAGTGCCCTTGAGGTAGGAAAAGTTGGCGTTGACACCGCGTGAGAAGAGGGCGTCGGAGGCGTCGTGGTTGCCCGAGCCGTCGCCCGAAAGACCCTCCACGCGGTTGTAGTCCAACCCGCCGACCACAAGCACGGAATCGCCGGGGGCCTGTGCCCTGCTGCGGCGAATAAGTCCTGCGGTGGATGTAACGCGATGAATATCATATCGTTCCTGCCCTGAGAACGGCATGTTTTCGATACCCCAGAGGTGGAAAATTCCCTCGGGGGCAAAGTAGATGGTCTTGGTTGACGCCGGCAGGGCGTTGATGATGGGTTGCCACAGTCGGTCGGCCAGGACGGTGTCGGAATAGAGGTCGTTCTTGACCATCTTTTTCTCCACCCTCAGCGCATCTTCAATGGAGCGTGAACCGACAACGCCGGGACGGGAAATATCGGCCTCCGACAGCAAGGGCACAAATTGCGCCGCGCCCTTGTGGGGCAAAAGCAGGGCCGCATAGGCCATTGAGTCACTTCCGGGGGCATATCTTACCACCTCGATGGCGGCTTCCCCGGGGCGGAGGGCCCGACGCACAGCCCGGGCATCCACTGCCAGCAGGCGGTCCAATGCGGCAGAGTCGCGCATGCCCAGCAGGGTGGTCAGGCGGCGGAAAAGGGCCACGCCATAGAGGAATTCGGGGTCGGTCCCTTCGGCGAAAACGCGCCCGAGCAGGTCTTTCTCCTTCACCCAATAGTTGAGTCGCTCGGAGGCCGACATTGCGGGCAGATTGTTCAGCAACGAAGCCCGTGTCTTATTATAATATGAACGGAAAACGCGGTCGGCCTGCGCATTGCGCCCAGCCCGCCGCAGAATTTCGCCCTGCTTGCGGAGGGCGATTATGCCGTCGGNACTGTCTTCAGGCAGCCCGCGNACAACCTGTGCAATAAGGTTGATGGCAACATCGTGGCGNCCCNCCTCGCTTTCGACGATGGCGAGGTTGCCCAGGAGGTTGAGGCGGTCGNCGGNGTTTGTCATGAGCTCGGCGGCTTGCCGAAGGTCGTCGGCAGCCGGTGTAAGGTTACCGGCCGCCCAGCGGGCGTATCCGCGGTTCTGAAGCAGGGCAGCGTAGTCGTCGGCATGCCGGGGTTCGACGGCGGCGAGAGCACTGTCGGCCACGGCCACAGCACGTCCGTATTGCCCGAGCATGGTCAGGGCGCGCACGCGGTGGGTGGCGGCGGTGATGGCGTAGCGGGACGTGGTCACACTGTCGCTCAACGCAAGGGATTGGTTGTAATCGCCTGTGGCAAAGGATATTTCGCTCCCGACCAGCCGCAGCATATCGTCTGCCTCGTCGTCGGGGGAGTACATGCGCGCAAGGCGATATTGNTNAACGGNCTTTATGTAATCGCCCGAGGCNAAGAAACTTCTTGATTTGGCTGCGGCTGCTTCCACGCNCTCAATATCCGACTCCTGTGCCACAGCGGCAAGAGCCGTAAAAGCCATGAAAAGCAGGAGTAGCCGACGCGTCATGTTAATTTGCGAAAAGGGTGATAATCAAAGGTTTGTCGGTAGGATTGGTGACTGTGTACACCACCGGGGCGCGCTCGCCGTTATTCCAATGAGCATAAGCCATGAGTCCGTCGGCGTATTCTGTAACCGGCACCGTTTGTGAGGCCGAGTCGGTGACATTGAGCACCACCCGGCCGCCCGGCTGCGCAATGGCCACGAGGATGCAGTCGCCCGATGCTTGCTCGGTTGCTGTCACCGTTCCTCCCGGGGCGAGGGTCAGGTCGAGCACCCGGCAGCCTGTGCCCATGCCGCGCGAGAGTCCCTTGGGAGCATAGTCGGTGGCCCGGTAGCGGGCCCGCGCGTAAGCGTAGTCGTAAGCAAAAGGAATTGGGTCGTCGGCAATGCCTGACCGGTCCGCAATCTCGACTTTCATCTTGCCGAGGCTCAGGCCTTTGTGCGAAAAAGTGGAACGCGTATTGAGCAGGTCCATTGCCAGAGCGAACGCCCCGTTGGCCACAAGGCTGTCGGTAGCCGTTTCGCCTTCTATAATCTTCAGGCAACCCTCATAGAAACGCGCCACGTCCGGCTCTGACGCCAGCGAGTCCGGCTGCAACATCTGCGCCGCAAGCGGTTGCAGCAAAAGTGTGGCAAAAAGCAAGCAAATTAGACGCATAGGCAATGATTTTTGGCAAAGTTACACATTCTCAGCCAATAAACCAAATCAATCCAGCGCGTCAAGCAAAATAAATGCCGCCCAATAGTGGGGATGGTTCCAGTCGGGGTTCTTTCGCACGGAGGCCTTTGCCGCTTCGAGGGCCGCCTGTTTTGATGCCGGGGCAATGCCGGCTGCCGGGTCGCCGAGCCAATGGCGGTAGAACTCGGTCATGAGGTGGCAGGTGGCGTCGTCGTCGACCTTCCAAAGCGACATGAGCAGGCTGCGCGCGCCGGCCTTCTTGAAGCCGCGCTGCAGGCCGAAGACACCGTCGCCGGTGACGCGTCCGAGTCCGGTTTCGCAGGCCGAGAGCACGGCCAGGTCCACGCCCGAGAGGTCGAGGTCGGCGATTTCGCCGGCGGTAAGGATGCCGTCGTCAACGCCGTCGGGGAAGTCGAAGCCTTTATAGCGGTTCACCGCTCCGGCCATGAGCAATCCGGAATTCTGCAATGCCAGGTCCTCAACCGTAAGCCCTTGACCCACCGGCACTTCTTCATCGTTGAAGAAACCGTGGGTGCTGACGTGGAGCACCTTGCCGTAATCTCCTGAGAGAGCCTTGAACGACGCCTCTGTGCCGTCGTTCCATACGCGGCACACCGGTTCGCGGTGGAGTGTCCGCTGGATGAAATTGCTGATGGAGTCCACTTCGGTACGCGAACCTTCAAGGTAGCTGATTTCAACGTCGCCCTTGCGCGACCAGCGTGCAGCCATGAGGTCGCCTGCTGAAAAGGCTCGGGTGCGCAGTTCGGGGTAGCGCTCGGAGTCGGCCCGGAGTTCCTCCACGGATGTGTCGTAGTTCAAGCCACCGTAGAGCGTGGCGCCCTCAGCCTTACCGCTCTTCTTCCCGACATAANTCAGTTCTGCNGNNGAGGNAAGTCGGTGAAGCCCAACCCCCGGAGGCNGAGTANCTTCCGACGTTGNCAGCGCCTCGAGGGCGATGGAGCAGAGNGNCCCCTGGNGCNCGAAGTAGATATCCGAACACTCGCCGNCCACTTCGCCGACGGGNCCCCAGACCATGTCGCCCACGGTAGTATTTTCGTAAATGTCGTCCCAAGCCTCGGCGGTGCGTGTGTATATCTTTTTGATTACCGGGTACTTNTGNTTCGGCAAANGAATCACTGCCNTGCCGGCGAAAGAACCGTCGTNAAGGGNNAAGTCGACAAACTCCACCGCCGCGGCACCCTNTGGCNGAGCCTTCCGGACCTGCTTCCATGTAGCGGCTGAAAGTCGGGCGGAGCCGTTGTCGGCCTGGCGCAGGCGTTTCATCAGGTCCTGCTCGAGCTTACGCACGTCAGCCTCAAGGTCCGGGGCTGCGTGCCCCTGCTGCGACATACGCATCAGCAGCTCCTTCTTGCCGTTGAGTTCGGCGTAGAGCGCCCGAGTGGGCTCGTCGGAGTCCTGGATAGTGCGGATCAGCGCTTTGTCGACGTTGAGCAACATGCCGTTTGAAAACAGCATTGCGTCGTACAGCAGCGGGCCCATCTCCTCCGAATTCTCGAAGCTGTGACACAGCCAGGGGAGGTACTGCCGGTAGAATGCGTAGTTTGCTGCCCAGAAGTCGGCGCGCTGCTCGGAGGTGAGAGTGAGCAGGTTGTCGTATATGAATGCAGTGCCGTTATTGAACGCCCGGCGGTAGTGCTTGGCCGCATCGGCCGGACGGTTGGTCTTGAGGCTTATATCGCCGAGCATCTTGTGGGCCGTAACGCTCTCCACCGCATCCTTCCCGAAGTATTGTTCCACTATATTCAAGCACTCTTTGGTGAGCTTTTCGGCCCGGGCGAAGTCCTCCTGCTCAAATGCAATCTGGGCGCAGAGGGACAGGTTGTCGAAATTCCGGCTCTCCGTAAGGGCTGCCGACGCGAAGGTATGGGCTGCGTCGAAGTCTTTCTCGTAGAGGTAGTACATGGCGCGGAGGCGGCGGGGCAGGGAAGTGTCTACGTTCGGGGCCTGCTCGAGCTCCGAGAGGGTGCGCTCTATGGCGTCGATATCGGTCAGGCATTCTTCCTTCTGACCGGCAGCATATTTTACCCACAGCCCGTTGACGAGGTTGCTGTAGAAAATCATTGAATTGCCGGCATAGTTTTCCTGCGAAAGTTTGTTCACACGTTCGAAGAATTCCCGTGCGCGGTCCATTTTACCCATTTTATTATATAGGTTGGCAAGATGCTGGCATGCTACAAGGACGTTCATATTCTCCGTCGAGCCCCCGCTCCGGGCCATTTCGTAGGCCCGGGTGAGCATATCCTCCGCATCAGCCAGCCGTCCGGCTGCAAGGTAGGTGGTTCCGGCGATGACATACATGGAAAGCGTGGTATAGTGGTCGTTAAAGGGGTTTGCCTCAGCTTCTTCCAGCATTTTCTCTGCATATTCTATCGCCTTGGAGTGGTTGCCGGTGACGCGTTCGACGTCGGCCAAAGTTCCGTAGATGGTGAATTTCTGCGATGACGATAGATTTTTGGATTTGGAGAGCAGTTTTTTCAAAATCTCCCCGGCCTCGTGAGGATGAGTAACGGCCTTGGCTCCTGCACCGAGCATCAGCAGCGAGGCCAGTTCCCCGTCGGCATCGCTGTAGACGCGCTGGCTGATGTCAATGATTTTATCGCCGACACTGTTGAGGAGGTTCACGTCGGAAACCTCACCCAGACGTTTCATGAGCACCGCCTGCATCCCCAAGGCCTGGGCATACTGGCGCGACACAGTCCCGTAGCGCTTTTCAATTGCGTCGCTGTAGCCATCTATAAGTTCCAGGGCCTCGTCTTTGCGCTCCAGGCCAATCAGGATTATGAACTTGGTGTTGTAAAGCGTTGCTTCATCCTGATACTCAACGTTCTGAACTTCAGCAATAGCTTGATTGATAACGCCGAGGGCATCTTCGTAAAGCCCGCTATTCTTGAGATAGTTGGCCTCGAAATTTTGGAGCGTAATGCGCATGCGGCGGTGGAAAAGGCTCGAATCGGGGTACAATGATTTCAGCTTCGCCAGGATAGAGTCGGCCTCGTGGCGCGTAGACTCGTCGCTGCTGAGCATCGTGCAAACCTGCGTGGCTGCCAGAAAATAAGTTTCATCTGTCAGAGGCAGGTCGTTGGTCTCGTACATATCCATGGCCCTGCGGTAGTTGTCGAGGGCTTGGTCGCGGTTGCCCAAGCCGTTTTCGCAGTTCCCGCGTTCCTTGAGCAGATAAGCGCGGTCCGACACGCTGCCGGCGTTGTTGCGGTCCATCAGTTTGAGGCAATCGTCCAGGTAACCGAGGGCCTTCTTATACTCTCCGGTGCGGGTGGCCAGGGCGCCAAGGTGGTGCAAGGTCTGCACCTGCCCGGGCAGCCCGTAGGCTCCCTGCTTGCGGAAAAGTTGGCCGGCGGTGCGCAGGGCCTCCTCGAAGGCTGCGTAGTCATGCTGCAGGTCGTAGCATTCGCCCAGCGCAAAGTAATGCGGGCCGAGGAAAGAGTAGTCGCGCGGGTAGCGCATGCGGTAGATTTTGATAGCATTCTGAATGTCGTCCACGGCCTCTTCAAGGTTCATACTCAGCTTGTTGAGCACCCCGCGGGCGTAGAGCAGTTCGGCCAGCGGCTCGGAGTTAGCCGAGGCCAGCCCGATGGCCCGGTCAGCAATAGGCTTGCCCAAGGCCGGTTGTCCCGAAAGAGTATAATATGACACTAACAGCGAGGGGATGGCATAGAGGTTCTCGACATCAACATTCGCCGGGTCAAGAGCCATGTATTCCTGAGCGGCCCTTTCGGCGAACGCATTTCCACTCTCCACGTCGGCCTCGGCCAAATACTGGTTGAGTAACAGCTGGAGGACGGAATGGTAATACATCGAAAATTTGGACATATGACCATCCAGAAGGTCCACTGCATCGGCGGCTAACTGCTTGCCTCCCTTAGTGTTACCTCCGGCAAATTCCAGTCCGCTCTCAAGGGTCAACAAGGGCGCACGCCACCCCTGTTCGCGACTTTGAGTGTGCTCTGCAGCGTCCTTGGCCTTGTTGAGGTACATGCGGGCATTAATTGAGTCGCCCTTCATGCTGTACAACGACGCTACGTTGCAGTACGACCCCTGGACGAAATAGTTGTCTTCCCCCAAGGCCTTCTGCTCTTCTTCCAGCACCTGTTTTGCCCAGAAAATGGCGTTGTCGATGTCCGTGGCTTTGTTGACCAAAGTGGCATAGTAACGCGACTGCTTGGTGAGTGCGCGGTCGATTGGTTCCTGGTCGTAAAAAAACTCCGACTCTTTCCGAGCATGCTCAATGTCGCCTAACTTGAAGTAGCACGATGCCAACCACTGGCGGGTAATCCCCTCGAGGTCAGCATCTTCGGGAGCCTCCTCGCGGTCCATTTGGGCAACGCGCTCGAACACCGGAATGGCTTCGGCATATTTCCCCGCTTCGTAGAGGCCCTTGCCTTGCGCAAAGAGCGAATCGTTAGCGGCCGACTGTGCAGCGGCCGGCGCGAGGGTGATCAAGAGCAGGGCAAGAAATATGATGTGTCGCATGGCGTGTCGTTTGTTACAAAAAACGGAATCTATTGCTGTGTATTGCACAAAGTTACGTTTATTTTTAGATTTCTCTGCATTTTCGCAGAAAAATTTTTGTAACTTTGCCCGAAATGAACTATTTATGACACAAATAAAAACAATCTTATCGGGAATCCTTTTCCTCATCCTTGGCATGATGCCCTGCCCGGGTCAGAAATATCACTGCGCGGAAAGTTGTGGAGTCAGAGGTAATGTCAAGACCCTGACAAGTTCATTAATTCTTGCCGAGGCCGATTATACAGTTGCGGAATATAATTATACCTTCAACAAGCTTGGTGAACTTACCGGCTACAACAACACGATGTATGAAAACGGCGAACCCGATTTTATGAGCTACAATGTCTATGGGCTGCAGTACGACCGCAACAATTATCTGACCGAATATATGATGGACGACGTCGACGATGAGGCCCTGGTTACGCTTGAATACAAAACCATCGCCGGGCAAGTCGTTCCCGTCAAAGAGACAACGAGCATGCTCGCCGGAGGAGATCAACTGGTTGTTTATTACCGATACGACGCCGCCGGAAATATTATAGGGCGCACCTCCAAAACGTTCAACAGCAAAGGCGAATTGACGGAAGAGATGAATTTAACTTACAGGATTCTGGAGCGTGACAGCCGGGGAAACTGGACCTTTGCGCAGCTGACTCATACCGGCAAAGATGGCAACTTAATATTCAATGAAAAGCGTGCGATAACCTACTGGCCGGCAGAGCCTAAGGCCGCCGAGCCCACGCCCGCTGCCACTGCACCGGGCATACCGGTCGCCACCCAAAAAGTCTCCGACGCGAGGCGTTTGACCCTGAATCAACTCCTGACCACTGTCGGCGGTTATGGCTTGGTAGGAAAGTCTATAAAATTCAACGCCGCGGCTCTACGTGATAACGGGGTGAACATCGACGTCGACGGGTCAAAGGAAATAACGCTATCGTTCGGTGAGACGGGCAGTTCGAAAACTGGCAGCCGTAAGACTAATAAAAATATTCAGGTTGCGGGGCTGCCCGACGATTTCTCGGGAGTGGACGTGGCCTATTCGGACCCCGGCAAACTCGACATGCGCTGCCAATATACATTCCGTTTCGTGAGCAAATCCACTCAGGAGCAGCAGACCCTTGCGCAAACTCTTGTGGATGCCATCCTCCAGCTTGCCAAAGGTTTTTACATTGATTTCCGCTACAACGAATCGTCGAAAAAATATATAGCCAACAGTTCCGCTCACGGCCGGATTTACCTGTGGCTTACCCTCGAAGGTGGCGACACCGGCGTGGCCCTGATGGTGGACCAGTCCAAACGCAAGGATTAATTCTTTTTCATATTGAAAAATTTTGGCTATATTTGCGCAAAATAACTGCTTATGCGACACATTTTCTGCCTCCTGACCCTAATCGCTGCGGTCGTCTCCGCCTACGCGACCGATTATACCTACGCACAATGCGAGGGCTCGTTAACTCCCTATCCCTCAGTCACCAGAGTTGCTGAGTACCCCGACTCACTCGTGCCGGTGTTCATAAACCACGTCGGGCGCCATGGTGCGCGTTATCCGGCTTCCGCCGCTAACTGCCTGGCTCTCCGACGAGCCCTTCAAAAGGCTGATTCGCTGGGTACAATCACCCCTCTCGGCAAGAAACTCCGGGCCCTGAACGAGCAGGTAATCAGTCTGTCCAACGGCCGGTGGGGNGCGCTCGACTCCCTGGGTATGGCCGAACAGGCTGGAATCGCCGCGCGCATGTTCGCCAACTACACGGAAGTGTTCCACAAAGGCGCTGTGGTTCAGGCACTTTCAAGCTACTCACCTCGCTCAATGATGAGCATGTTCTCGTTCGTGCATCAGCTTGATAAGCTCAATAACAACGTGACCTTCACCACATCAACCGGCCATGTGAACAGCCCCACCATGCGNCCCTTCGACATCGACCCCGACTACCTTGCCTTCCGTCGCGACAAGGTCTGGGCGCCGGCTTATGACGAATATTTNGCCGCCACAGCTCCNTCCGANCCCATAAANCGCGTGTTGGGCAATAACTACCCCTTCAAGGACGACGCCGAAGCCCGGGACCTTTCGCTGATAGAGTACTACGTGGTGGCAGGTTTCTCGGCCATGAGCCTGCCCAATCCCATGGCCGACTTCCTGACCGTCGCCGAGGCAAACGCGCTCTGGAGTTGCTTCAACTTGCGTCAATACCTCCAGCGGACCGCCACAACAGTATCCACCGTGCCGGCCGACATCGCATCGGTGCTGGTGCAGGACATCATCGCCACCACCGACAACTTCGTTAACGGCACAAACACCACAACCACAGCCGTTCTCCGCTTCGGACACGCCGAAACCGTGATGCCTCTGGTAAGCCTCCTCAGGCTGCCAGGGTGCTACTATCTGACCAACTATTTTGACACCGTCGAAGAGCATTGGCTCGATTTCGATGTCGTACCAATGGCTGCCAATGTTCAGTTCATCCTCTTCAAGGCAAAAGGCAGCGGACGATATTACATCCGCGTCGAACTCAACGAGCGACCTCTGGCCCTGCGAAAAGGCGACCCCGACACAATCTTCCCCTGGGGCGAAGTCCGTCGTTACCTCACCGACTGCATTCCCCTCTATCGAAACTGATGGCTCGCATCGGTATCCTCAGCGACACCCACGGCTTCTTCGATGAGGCCATGGTTCCTTATCTGCGCGAATGCGACCAGATTTGGCATGCCGGCGACATCGGCGATTTCGCTATAGTCGAGCGTCTGCGCGAGCTCGCTCCGGTGGTCCATGCCGTGTCGGGCAACATCGATTCAGGCGAGGTGCGCCGGCGATGCCCCGAAATGGAAATCTTTGAAGTTGAGGGTGTTAGAGTACTCCTTACCCATATCGGCGGATATCCCGGCCGCTGGTCGCGCGGAATCCCGACAATGCTTCGGGAGGAGGGTATAAAGCTTATGGTCGACGGGCATTCGCACATCACAAAAATTATGTACGACCCGCGCCTCGAAGTGCTCCACATCAACCCCGGCGCCGCAGGCCGTCAGGGTTGGCACAAAGTCCGAACCATTGTCCGCCTCTCCATTGANGCCGGAAACATGTCCGACTGCGAAGTTATTGAACTCGGCAACAAACCCACTNGAACCCCTAAAATCTGATGCCTAAAACCTNAAGTCTAAAAGCCTGAAAAGTCAAGCCGGATTCCTCCTCTCAACTTCTCCTCTTGTTAACATCTCCGTTAAAAACACATAAATATTACAATTCCGCGCATTTTACCCTTGCGCGGCGGCGGCTATATCGCAGAAAAGTTTTAATTTTGCACCTTGAAATATCATATCCTAAATGAAGAAACTTTCAATATACGCGTTCGCTGCCGTCTGCCTCGTCTCATTGATGCAGGCCTGTAACGACGATACTCCCATAACCGAGTCAGCGTCCTCCGACACCATCGTGTACTCTTTCGGATTCCAATCCGATAGCAAAGTGATGGAACGTCTGGACACTGTATTCTTTTCCATCGACCTCATCCGCGGCGAGATTTTCAATGCCGACTCCANGCCTTACGGCACAAACATCNCCAAGCTCGTGCCCGCCATATCAGTGGTGGACAACGCCCAGGCGGTAACACTCTCTTTCCGCACCGAAGCCGGCAACGNCACCCTGACGGACTACCTCACCANCCCCGNCGACAGCATCAACTTCNCCAATGNCCCGNTGACGCTNTCGGNGATGTCGCCCGGCGGAACTTTCAGCCGCAGCTACAGCGTCCGCGTGAATGTGCACAAGGTTGTNCCCGACACCCTCGTGTGGGGCGAATCGGCCTTCAGCGAAATCCCCTCGGNCCTGAGCAGCATCACCGCCCAGCGCACCGTAGCCAACGACAACGGCACCTACTGCCTCACAACCGACGGCTCATCCTTCAGCCTCGCACATACCACTTCCAACGAGATGTCTGACTGGCAGCACACAGCAGTGACGCTCCCTGCCGACGCCGATCTGAACTCCTTCGCAGCTGCCGGTGAGTCGCTCTATATCCTTGATAATCAGGGTGCGCTCTACGAGTCCGCCGACGGTTCCGCATGGACCGCAACCGGCCGCACCTGGAAATATATCTACGGCGACTGCATCGGAAACCTCGGCGGTGCAGCACTTGATGGCGCCGGGAACTACATCTTCGAGCAGTATCCCTCCGGTGCATCTATGCCCATCCCGGCTGAAATGCCCGTAGCCGGTGCCTCCGTGCCCGTATCCTACAAAGCACCAATGGCCTCCGAAGCTCAGTGTGTAATTGTGGGCGGTCGAAAAGCCGACGGCACCCTCACCGGCCACGCCTGGGGATTCGACGGCAACTCCTGGGTCAAGGTCAGCAATCAAGGCCTCCCGCATGGCCTCGAAGGGGTCGCAGTGGTGCCTTTCTTCACCTATTATATAAATAAGGTGTTCATCGCAACTGAACTCAGTGTATTCATGGCCTTCGGAGGTACTGACGGCACAGACCTCAACACCACGGTGTACATCACGCAGGACTTCGGCATGACCTGGACCAAAGCCCCCGAGCTGGCTCAAGTACCCGAGTCGGTGTCCATCGGTGCATACGCCCAAGGCTTCATGCGTAACACTACCCTCTACCCCTCACGAGCCACACGCCCCGTGCAGGAATGGGAATGCCCCTATATCTACATGTTCGGTGGTGTTGACGCGCAGGGTCAGCTTTACAACAGCGTGTGGCGCGGAACCCTTAACCGCATGACCTTCAAGCCTCTGATCTGATGAACTGCACTCCTTGGAATATGACCCGCAACGCCTGGCGCACGGCCCTTGCCGTGGTCGCCGTCTTGTGCATATCCTTCGGAGTAAACCTCAGTGCCCAATCCGCTCCCTACAAGTTCGACCTTGGCGTGGACCTCGGCCTAAGCGGATACATCGGCGACGCCAACCGCTCCAACTTCCTGAAACACCCCGGATTCGACGGCCAGCTTTCTTTCCGCTATATCCCCGACACCCGCTGGGCCATTCGCGCTATCGCGTCAGGCCTCAGCCTCAGCGGCAACACAGCCGACATGTCCAACGTACTGCCCGACATGGGTCAGCATAGCTTCTCGGCAATGGTCTACTCTCTGGAAGGTCGGGCCGAATTCAATTTCTTCCCCTACGGCATCGGAGAAACATATAAACGACTCCGACGCTGGTCGCCCTACCTCACAATCGGCCTCGGAGCCTGCCTTTCGTCCGCCGGCGGAAACACTTCTGTCGCTCCCATGATTCCGATGGGCTTCGGCTTCAAATATAAAATCAAAGAGCGCCTCAATGTCGGCATCGAATTCACATTTACCAAAACCTTCTCCGACCATATCGACGGAAAGGACCTCGCCGACCTGAACCAAATCAAAACCGCGTTCTACAAGAATACCGACTGGATTTCGCGCCTTACAATCGGCGTATNCTATGAGTTCGGAAAACGTTGTGAAACATGTCATTATGTCGACTGAAACTCCACATATAACCCTCGACCCCGAGCGCGTGCCCGNCCATGTTGCCATCATCATGGACGGTAACGGACGCTGGGCGCAGGCCCGCGGCCTCGACCGAAGCGCCGGCCATGTGGAGGGCGTNAACACAGTTCGTCGCATCACCGAGGAGGCTTCGCGCCTGGGCATCAAATACCTGACCCTCTACACCTTCTCCACCGAGAACTGGAACCGGCCCAAATTTGAAGTCGACACCCTGATGACCCTCATCGTCACAGCAATCGAGCGCGAAACCCCCGACCTGATCAAGAACAACGTCCGCCTCACAGCCATCGGCGACACCGACCGAATGCCTGCCGAAACACTCGCCCGCCTGCAGAAGTGCATGGACGACACCGCCCATTGCACAGGCCTGACTCTCGTGCTTGCACTGAGCTATTCCTCCCGTTGGGAAATACTCCGCGCAGTCCAAAACATTGCACGCCGGGTAGAGCAGGGCACCCTTAAGGCCGACCAAATCAACGAAGACACCTTCAAAGGAGCTTTGGCAACCGCAGACATGCCCGACCCCGACCTACTGATACGTACCGGAGGCGACATGCGTGTGTCTAACTTCCTCCTTTACCAAATAGCATATACCGAGCTGGCGGTGACACCCACTTTCTGGCCCGACTATTCCCCGGACGACTTCCGAAACCACATAGCCGGATTCCAGCAACGCCAGAGGCGTTTCGGCCTCACCGGCGAGCAAGTTTCAAAGTCTTAAGCCTCTCATCCGATCATTCTTCACCATGCAATCCAAGATACTTCTTTTCCTGACAGCAATTTGCCTCCTCTGTTCGGCTAATATCAGCGCACAGGCTCCCAGAGACACAATCTATAACCCTACGGTTGTGTACTCTTCCATGCCACGCTCGTATGAAATTGCCGGAATTGAAATCTCCGGCGCCCCACACTACGACGACGACCTCATCCTCGGTTATGCCGGCATCCGGGTCGGCGACCGCATGACCATCCCCGGCGACCAGATTTCCGACGTTGCCAAGCGGCTCATGCGCCAGACCCTTTTCTCGCAGGCGCGTATCGAACTCGTCAAAACTGTCGGTGATAAAGCTTGGATCCGAATCGTACTCCGTACTTCCCCCCGAATTGCCGCCGTGAACTACATTGGCGTCAAGAAAGGCGAAATCAAGGACCTCCAGGAGCGCCTCAACCTCGTCAAGGGAAACACAATTACCCAGAACATCGTCAACCGCGCAAACCTCATCGTCAAGAAATTCTACACCGACAAAGGTTTCGGCAATGCAACAGTTAAAATCAACCTCCGCGACGACCTCTCCAACGAGAATGAAGTGTTTGTCGACATCGACGTCGACCGCCACGACAAAGTGAAGGTCCATAAAATATATATCGACGGCAATGAAGTCCTCTCCGACAACGCCCTCCAGCGTACCATGAAGAAGACCAACGAGAAAGGTAAGATTCTCAACCTCTTCAAGCAGAAAAAGTTCGTCGAGAGCGACTATCAGGACGACCTCAACCGAATCCTCGAAAAGTACAACGAAAAGGGCTATCGCGACGCCAAAATCGTAGCCGACAGTGTTGTTCCCTATGATGAGAAGAATGTTGATGTCTACATCACTGTGGACGAAGGCAAACGCTACTACATCAAGGATATCCAGTGGGTGGGCAACACCATCTACCCCAGCCAGATTCTGGATAACTACCTGGGCATGAAACCCGGCGACGTTTACAACCAGAAGCTTATGGACAAGCGCCTCAACACCGACGACGACGCCGTCAGCAACCTCTACATGGACAACGGTTACCTCTTCTATCAGCTCGTACCCATCGAAAAAGAAGTCACCGGCGACTCCATCAGCCTCGAAATGCGTATGATGGAAGGCCCCCAGGCGCGTATCAACAACGTGATTATCAACGGTAACGACCGCCTCTACGAAAAGGTAATCCGCCGTGAGCTCCGTGTGCGTCCCGGCGACCTCTTCAGCAAGTCCGACCTCATGCGTTCCGCCCGCGAAATTGCACAGACCGGCCACTTCAACCCCGAAAACATGGACATCCAGCCTCAGCCTAACGAAGAGAACGGAACGGTCGACATCGTTTTCAATCTCGAATCGAAGGCAAACGACCAGATTGAGTTCTCGCTCGGTTGGGGTCAGACAGGTATCATCGGTAAGCTGCAGCTCAAATTCACCAACTTCTCGATCAAGAATCTCTTCTACCCATCCACTTACCGCGGTATCATCCCTCAGGGCGAAGGCCAGACCTTCTCGATCAGCGCCCAGACCAACGCGCGCTACTATCAGTCCTACGCCATCTCATTCCTCGACCCCTGGTTCGGCGGCAAACGACCCAACTCACTCTCTGTTTCGGCCTACTACAGCCGTCAGACCGGTGTTAACTCCTCATATTATAACAACACCTGGGCCAACTCCAGCCTCTGGGGCGGTGGCTACGGCCTCTATCCCGGCTATGGCAATTACTATAACGACCTCTACCAGAACAGCTACCAGGCCTCTCTTGACCCCAACAAGGTTCTCCAGATGGTCGGCGTAAACGTAGGCNTCGGNAANCGCCTCNNCTGGCCCGACGACTACTTCNCNTTCACNGCCGAACTCNNCTACAACTGGTACTACCTCAANAACTGGGACTACCTCTANTANATGAACAACGGNACNTCCAACNCNCTNGTNCTCGGNCTCACCCTCNNNCGCANNTCAATCGACAACCCCCTCTACACCCGTAGCGGTTCCTCATTCTCGCTCAATCTCTCCATTACGCCCCCCGCCCAGCTCTTCACCGGCAAGCGCGACTGGAAGAAACTCTCCGAGCAGAATACCCCCGAAGCTAAGAAGCAGCTGTACCAGTGGATTGAATATTGGAAACTTCGCTTCAAATCGCGTACATACACCCCGCTGAGTACCGACCCCCAGTGGACACCCGTGTTCATGACCCGATTCGACTTCGGCTTGCTGGGTAGCTTCAACAAATACCTCAAGTCGCCCTTCGAAACATTCTATGTAGGCGGTGACGGCATGTCGGGCTCATATACCTACGCTACTGAAACCATCGCCCTGCGCGGTTACGACAACGGTTCGCTCACCCCCTGGAGCCGCGAGGGTTATGCATATACCCGAATGGGCGTCGAACTCCACTTCCCGCTGATGCTCCAGCAGAGCACAACTATCTATGCCCTGGCATTCCTCGAAGGTGGTAACGCATGGACTTCCGTCAGCGAGTTCAATCCGTTCAGCCTCAAGCGCTCCGCAGGCGCCGGTGTACGTATCCANCTCCCCATGGTCGGTATGATGGGTATCGACTGGGCTTACGGTTTCGACAAAGTTTACGGCGAGAAAGGCGGAAGCCACTTCCACTTCATCCTCGGTCAGGAATTCTAAACCTTTTCCACTTTCAGACGTCTAATTGTTAAATCGTTAAAGAAAGAATTATGAAGAAGATATTAGCAATCGTGCTCATGGCTGTGGCCGGTATTTGCGTCGCAAGTGCCCAGAAGTTCGCTATGGTCGACATGGAGTATATATTCAAGAATGTCCCTGCCTACGAAATGGCCAACGAGCAGCTCAACCAGCTCTCCCAGCGCTGGCAGAAAGAAGTGGAAAACCTCTCCAAGGAGGCTGAGAACATGTACCAGGCCTACCTCGCCGACAAGGTGTTCCTCACCGAGGACCAGGTCAAGAAACGCGAGGAAGCAATCGTGGCCAAGGAAAAGCAGGCCACTGAGCTCCGCTACAAGTATTTCGGTCCCGAAGGCGACCTCTACCAGAAGCGCCAGAGCCTTCTCAAACCCGTCCAGGACGACGTGTACAACGCAATCAAAAAAGTTGCCGAGGAACGCGGATATCAAACCGTTTTCGACCGCGCATCGTCTTCCGACATCATTTATGCATCGCCCCGCATCGACATAAGCAACGAAGTCCTTGCAAAATTGGGATATTAATCGTAACTTTGTATTTAGAAAATAAAATAATATCATAACAACACCTTTGACTATGTTCAAGAAAATCATTCTCTTCATCGCTCTCATCCTTCCCATGAGCGTGATGGCACAGAAGTTCGGCGTTGTTAACCTCGAAGAGGTTTTCACCGCTATGCCCGAAAGCCAGTCCATGCAGACTCAGCTCGAACAGGTTTCCCAGAAATTCCAGGCTGAATTCGACAAGCTGCAGGAAGCTGTTAACCAGAAGTACACCGAATTCCAGAGCATCGCTAACGATACTAACACCCCCGACGCTATCAAGGAACGCCGCATGCAGGAAATCCAGGAACTGGCCAACAACGTTGAGAAATTCCGCAACCAGGCTCAGCAGGACATCGCCCGCCAACAGGAACAGCTCATGGCTCCCATCCAGCAGAAACTCACCGACGCAGTTACTGCCGTAGGCCAGGAGAACGGTTTCACCTTCATCTTCCCCAACGAACCTTCCATGCTCCTCTACAAGGGCACCGACGTCGTTGACGTAACCCCCATGGTTCGCGCTAAGCTAGGCCTCTAATCAAACCGATTATACACAACAACGGCTGCCCGGTTCGGATAGCCGTTGTTGTGTTTATGTAGCTGTATATCAATGATTGTGGGTTGTGCGCAGGCGCTCGGCAAGCATCATCAGGGCTGTGGCTGTGGCGCGCGTAATGACCGTGTCGCGGTCGCCAGTGAAGAAACAGCATCTGGCCTCGGCGCCTTCCGGACCATTGACGGCAATCCATACCGTGCCCACGGGTTTCTCCGCAGACCCTCCGCCCGGGCCCGCGATGCCGCTGGTGGCTACGCCATAGGTCGCCCCGGTGGCCGCGCAGGTGCCCTTCGCCATCTGGAGTACTACCGGCTCGCTCACGGCTCCGAAAGCCTCTAAGTCCGACTCTCTAACGCCTAAGAGGCTGCGTTTCACTGCGTTGGCATAACTTACCACACCCCCGACGAACACGTCGGAGCAACCGGCAATCTCCGTAATCATATGCGCTATGTTGCCCCCGGTGCAGCTCTCGGCNGTGGCCATGGTTGCACCGCGGCGCCTCAATAGGTTGATGCAGAGCTCGGCAGGCGAGAGCACACCTTCGCCCACGAAATTCTCGCCCACAATGCCTTTCATTTCGGCAAACAACTCGTCGAACCGGTCCGGCTCTATGTCGGCCGAGTCCAGTCTCAGAATAAGCACACCGGGCGAGGGAAGGTAGGCTATGTGGGTTCCTTGAGGGAGTCGGTCCTCAAACTCGGCGAGCCGCTCGGCCATGGCGCTTTCGGAGACGTTGATGGCAGTGAGCTCGCGGCGCATGGCGTGGGTGGCGGGGTGGAAACGGTCGGCCACCGCTTCGGCCACAATCGGCATCATGGTGCGCGTCTCAAATGGCACGCCGGGCATCGTTATCAGAACCTTTCCGTCGCGTTCGAACCACATTATCGGCGCTGTACCCGTAATGTTCTGGATAATTCTGGCGGAGGAGGGCACAATGGCCTGGGTACGTGTGAGCTCGTTGATTTTGATGCCGCGTTTGGCGAAAATGTCCTCTAAATTTACCTCTACATCAGCGTTATAGATTGGTTCGCCGCCGAAAATGCTCATCATCACGCCCTTGGTTATATCGTCGCGCGTGGCACCAAGGCCGCCCGTGGTGATTACAAGATCGGCTTCGGCCAAGGCGGCTTCCACAGCCCCGCGGATGCCCTCGGCGCTGTCGCCGGTGGTACGGATGGCAACCGTGTCCCATCCGCGCGCCG
>WFLX011298641.1_pt1 | contig 31038 bp, 34 predicted proteins | sample 4967041 | NCBI WGS metagenome assembly WFLX01 (sample SAMN12857096, study PRJNA449069) | gut metagenome | isolation source: stool from male and female vole | host: Microtus ochrogaster | place: USA:Florida | collected 2017
AAAAGACGACGGGATCGCCGACGCGCTCGACTGCCCGGTAGTAGGAGTAGAAATAGTGCACCGTCTGCGTCATGACGCGGCACCAGTTGATGGAATTGACGCTGGAGAGCGCCAAGGTGCGCTTGAGTTTTTCGTCGGAGAACAACTCTGCGACCACGAGGTCGAGGTCGTCCCCGCCGTCCGGGCAGTTCTCGACCCCGACGGGATGCACATTATCCGCCCTCAATGTGGTCATCTGGCGCTCCTGCTCCCGGGAAATCATTCCTCTCGGGTAAAGCGGCCAGCAATCGATGCGCTGTTTGCCTGCGGCCGCCCATGCGGCGGCGGGGCCTGTATCACCGGTTGTCGCAAGCACGATGTTCAGTCTTTCCCGACGCTGCCCGAGAAGATAGTCGACCACCTGCATCAGGAAGCCCATTGCCATGTCCTTGAAGGACTGGGTCGGACCATGGAAAAGCTCTAGTACGTATGTGTCGCGATTGCCGCGGATAGGCACGAGATTGACGATGTCGGGGCGCTGGAATTCGCGGTAGCTGTTGTCGATCAAACGTCTGAGATCCTGCCGCGGAATGATCGATGCATCGCATTCGACCCTGGAGGCGATCGCGGACGGCACTCTTGAAGGTGCGCGAGGCGCTTGTGCATGAATTTGCAGGTTTTGTGCGCAAGCTGCGCGCTATCGCTCGTGAGGACGACAACGCACTTCGGTTGATGACGACGCCCGGCGTTGGCGTCCTGGTGGCGCTGACGTTTGTGGCGGGCGTCGATGCGCCGGAGCGATTCCGCTCATCCCGTGCGGTGGGGCCGCACTTCGGATTGACGCCGAAGAAGTATCAATCGGGCGAGACCGATCATAGCGGTCGCATCTCGAAGATCGGCGATGGCAGCGTGCGAACCGCGCTCTACGTGGCGGCCAATGTCATCCTGACGCGACCGGTCAAAGGTTCGGATCTGAAGGGTTGGGCATTGGCGGTCGCAAGACGTGCCGGCCCCAAAAAGGCGCGCGTGGCGCTGGCCCGCAAGCTGGCGGTGGTGTTCCATTGCATGCTCAGGGGATAGAACCAACTTCATTGCTCATAAGGGAGCGCCAGCCCCCTGGCGGCTTGATCGGAGGAGACGACGAGACAGGCTTTCGGACGGGCACAGCCATCAGCCCTCCGCAGCAAGGTCCCTTCGCCGGGACGATGGATGGGTTAGGCCGCTATGCGATCAGCAGCACGCGGTGACTGCGCTTCTAAAATTGGCCAACCGGTCTCCTCAGCAAACACCATAGAGCAGCGGCAAAGCTCCGACTGCGGACAGAAGCAAGCACTCGGCGAGGGATTAAGCGCACAAGGGATTGACGCAAAGCCCGTTACAGAAGATCGCATATTGTATCGACTGGAATGTGCCGTACGTGGAGACAGCGGCGGGCTATGCCGCTCTATCGATTTCCGGGATCAACTCCAGTTCGCGACGAAGTGCTATTTCCTCTGTCTTGAGGTTGAAGCTGATCTGCATGTTCATCCAAAACTCCGGCGTTGTGCGGAGATATTTGGCGAGGCGCAACGCGGTATCCGTCGTGATCGGTGTTTGCTCCGCCGCTATACGTTCGATGCGGGTGCGAGGAACATTGAGCTTTTTCGCCAGTGCGCCAGCGCTCATGTTAAGGGGACGTAGGTACTCCTCGCGGAGGATTTCGCCCGGATGGACGTGGGGAAGGATATGGGTCATCTCAAGCTCCCAGTGCCACGATTGGCATTTAATGGTAGTCAACTATTTCGACGTCTTCGATACCGGCGTCTGTCCATACGAAGCATATGCGCCATTGATCATTGATCCGGTTTGAGTGTTGGCCTTCTCTATCGCCCTTCAGCGCTTCAAGTCGATTTCCCGGAGGGGAACGCAAGTCGTCGAGAGCGGCAGCACTGTTCAGGATCGTCAATTTACGAACGGCCGACCTCACGATATCTGAAGGAAAGCCTTTTGGTGCCTTGCAGCGCGCAACGGCTTCGGCGTCCTTAAATGACCTGATCACGTCTGGCTCTTCATGCTCGTATCATATGGTGATACTGGTGAAAGTCAACCAATATGTATCATTGCACGATACAGATTCGCAATCGCGATTCTTTTACGCAATCCGAAAATGGCCGATCTCGGTTCGATTCCGTTCAAGGCGTTCGACTACCGAATTAACGCTGATACCGCCTGCAGACCTCAACGATCCAAGCTTTGGAACGCTCGACGGCGTCCATGTTTCTGCGGTTTTGGGTTGTAACAATGTAGTGCGCAGAGGCGCTAGTCATGACAGCGGGCGAGATCGCGACCAGCGCACCGGTATCGAGATACTTTTCGACGATCGCCTTCCAGCCTAGCACGACACCTTGTCCCTCCACCGCGGCGGTGACTGCATCCATGTAGTAGCTGTAAATAGGTGTCGGTGCGCGCTTCGATCGGCCTGCCGAAGGCAAACTGGGTCCAGTCCTCCCAGCATTGCCACGCCCTGCCGCCCCGGCTGTAGTCGATGATGCTGTGCGCCTTCATACTGTCGGGCGTTGTCATGGGCGGAAGCTCGCGGAGATATCCCGGACTGCAGACAGGAACAATTTCGTCGCGGAACAGGAAGATTGCCTCACCATCGGACCAATGTCCGTCGCCGAAACGCAGCGCGAGGTCGAAGTCGTTACGTCTGAGGTCCGGATCGTGATCCTGCGTATCGACGAAGATGCTGAGCTCCGGGTTCTCCGCGCGGAAAAGCGGCAGACGCGGGGCAAGCCAGAGGGTCGAAAAGGCGTCGTAGGCGGAAACGTGAAGCCGTTTTCTTGCCATGGCGCCCTGGATCTCTTGCCATGTGCCGACGATGTGTTCGATCGACTGTGTGAGCACTGTCGCCAACTGCTGCCCCTTCGGCGTCCGTAAAGCTCATGTGTCGCGCCGCTGATTCGAGGGTCACGAGCGCGGAAAGCGACGGGATATTGCGCCTGAATGTGCTCACTGCGGCCTGCCTCCTGATTCATAAGACCTAGACGCATTACGAAGTGTTATGCCAGGCCGCAATTTTACTGTCGTTGACCCGAGCCCCTGTCGAAGGCCTCATTTGGTGGTAACGACAGGAGAAGCTCATGACGGAGATAGTCATGGCGGCAATGAACGATGGCGACGTGTCGTCGTTTCACACCGTCGACACCGCCAAGCAGGATTGGGAGTATGGCGGCAGCGAAGGTTTCTGGCTGAAGCGTCTCCATTAGCGGCCGGAGGCGCGCGAACAGAAATTTTTTATGAAGGGGGATGCAGGCGCACATGCTGAAAGCCATGCCCACGACCAGACCGAGCAGATATTCGTGGTGGTAGGCACCTTCTACGATCAGACCCGCACCTATCAGGGGGGTGACTATGTGTCGCGCGAACCCGGTACGAACCCCATTGCCGGGAGCACAACGGGCGCGACCGTTCTTGTCGTCTACACGCCCTGAGCGGCACCCGCGTAATCGCGTTCGGCGGCGTGACCCGCTCTGGATTTGACCGGATGGTGGCGGAAGTCTGCCTTGGAAGGGTTGGCGCCGTGGCCGCGCGCGAGGTCTCGCGTTTCGCCCGCAATAGCCGTGATTGGCAGCAACTCATCGCCTAACGCAGAATGAAGGCGATCTGCGCCTCCGTGAACTTCGACGTCTTAATGGAACTCTTCTTGCCCCGACAACGGGAGCATAATTGGAAAATTCCAGTTCAGAACGATCCCAATTGCGGGAAGCACGTCACTGGCGTGAAGTCGAAAACCTTCAATCCGACGAGCCGCCTCCGGATATGGATGTTTCAGAAGCCGTCCGCGATCCTGACGCCGGCCATATGATCTCGTCTGTGGTGGCCGCAGCTTTGTGCATAAAACCGCGCGGCCGGCTGACCGATCGTCAGGCCGGAAAGGTCAATGCCTTGAAGCAGGGCTCGACGGTCTTCGCCATAATGCGTGGCTTGGCCATGCGCTTCAACGGCATCTTGCGCAGCAGGAGCTCGGAGGCACTGGATGAATGGATCGACGATGCCATTGCTACCGAACTCACGGCGATCATGCGCTTCGCCAGCGTTTTGCGCCGGGATATCGATGCCGTCAAGAATGCAATCGAACTCCCTTGGAGCAACGGTCAAGGAAGTGCCAAGCGACAGATGTCATCCAAATCACACCCATCTTGACGGACATGACCTGCTACTGCACTTTACTAACAGACCCGTAACGGCAACCCTCTTCTGATGGTGACCAATGGCGGCTGACTACATCATAGGACCGAACACAGAGAATCCCCGGCTGACGCGATCTGTCACGGGCGTGGACCATCTTGGCGAAAAGCTCGAACTTTCGGTTATCGAGGAGCGGCCCCTTACCATCTACCTCAACTCGCAGGAGATCGTCACAGCTATGACGATCGGTGACTACCCGGAATACTTGGCGCTCGGCTTCCTGCGCAATCAGGGGATGCTAGATCCTGCAGAAACAGTTACCGGTGTTGAATATGATGAGGAACTGGACGTCGTCATTGTCCGCACCGAGAGCCGCACGACGTACGAGGAAAAGGTCAAGAAGAAGACTCGCACGAGTGGCTGTGCTGTAGGTACGGTGTTTGGCGACATGATGGAGGGCTTGGTGGGATTGACCTTGCCGGCTGCGCCAATGCGGACGTCGTGGCTCTACACGCTGGCCCGCACGATCAACACTACGCCGAGCCTGTATCTTAAAGCTGGCGCGATCCATGGAACGGTGTTGTGCAAAGAGGACCGACCACTAGTCTATATGGAAGATGTCGGTCGTCACAACGCGGTCGACAAGATCGCCGGCTGGATGCTCTTCGAGAAAGTGGGAGCTGAAGACAAGATTCTCTACACCACCGGCCGGCTTACGTCCGAAATGGTTATCAAGACTGCCATGATGGGGATTCCGGTGCTCGCATCGCGCTCAGGCTTCACGGCCTGGGGAGTCGAGATTGCGCGCCAGGTAGGGCTGACATTGATTGGACGCATGCGTGGTAAACGCTTCGTTTGTCTAACGGGGGAGGAGCGGCTGATCTGGGATGCTGATCTCGAAACCGTGCCTGAGGATGAGAAACATCACCGCCGCAAGGGCGCACTGATTGACTAGAATTCTGGGTGTCATACTGGCTGGAGGCCGTGCCACTCGTATGGGTGGCGGCGACAAGGGATTGCTGCGGCTCGGCGATGTAACGCTGCTCGGTCATGTACGTGCACGGCTCGCTCCCCAATGCGCGGAGCTTGCGATCAACGCCAATGGGGATCCAGCGCGCTTTTCAGATTACGGGCTTCCTGTTCTTGCCGATACGCTGCCGGATTATCTTGGCCCCCTGGCGGGTGTTCTCGCGGGCCTCGAGTGGGCGGCGGAAAAGGGCGGGGATGCGATCGTGACTGCGGCGGCCGATACGCCTTTCCTCCCTCACGACCTGGTGGTCAGGCTCAGTGACGCGGCGGCACGGAAGAAGGTTCCAATAGCGCTGGCGGCCTCTCCGGACGACGCGGGATCGCTGCGCCACCATCCCACCTTCGGTCTGTGGCCTGTCGGTTTGCGCCAGGACCTGCACGCCGAACTTTCCGGTGGGCTTCGCAAGATCATGCTGTGGGCCGAACGGCATGGCACCGCGACTGCGCTGTTTGCGTCGGCGCCGTTCGATCCGTTCTTCAATGTCAACACGCCGCAGGACATGGTGCGCGCCAATGCAATTTTGCACGGAGTTTCGGCATGATCTTCTACGACGCGGCTGACTGTACCACCACACGAAATACCGGCACCGTCGGTGTCGTTTTGCACTGGGCTTGCTGATGTCCGTGACGCCTCCTCCGCTTACGCCGCCACGCTTGAAGAACGATTGTTTCGCCCTGCCACCGGGCGTTGATTGGACTCCCGTGGATACTGCGCTCGACCTGCTACGGGCAAACCTCTCTCCTGTCGTGGATATCAAGGAACTGGATGTTTCTGATGCGCTCGGCCACGTCCTGGCGCACCCTGCAGTTGCACGTCGCTCCAATCCGCCCGCCGCCAACTCGGCCGTCGATGGATACGGTTTTGCTCATGCGGCTACCGGCGAGGGCCTCCAGACGCTGCCGCTGATCGAAGGCCGTGCGGCGGCGGGTGTGCCATTTTCAGGACGCGTGCCGGAGGGAATGGCGATCCGCATCCTGACCGGGGCGATTCTGCCCGCAGGAGTCGACACAGTGGTGCTGGAGGAGGATACCGCCGGCGATGGCCACCGCATAGCCTTCCACGGTCCGATCAAGATGCGATCGAATACCCGTAAGGCCGGCGAGGACGTGATCGCCGGTGATGTCGCATTGCCGGCCGGGCATCGCCTGCGCGCGCCAGATCTGGCGCTGTTGTCTGCTGTTGGGACGACAAGGGTCTCGGTTTTCCGTCCCCTGCGCTTGGGTGTGCTGTCCACCGGTGACGAGATCGTCGCCGATTCTGGCGGAGCCCTTCTGGAAGTCGGCCGCATCTATGACGCCAATCGGCCGATGCTTCTGGCAATGGCGCGGCGCTGGAACCATGTGCCTGTGGACCTCGGTCATGTCGGCGACGACCGAGCAGCACTGGCAGACCGGCTTGACAGAGGGGCAAGCGAGGCAGATGTAATCTTCACCTCCGGCGGGGCCTCGGCGGGAGATGAGGATCATGTCTCGGCGCTGTTACAGGAGGCCGGAGTGATGCAAAGCTGGCGTATCGCCGTCAAGCCGGGCCGGCCATTGGCGCTTGGTTTGTGGAAGGGTGTTCCGGTGTTCGGCCTGCCGGGAAATCCGGTCGCGGCCTTCGTCTGCACTCTTATATTCGGCCGCCCGGCCCTCTCCCTGTTGGCCGGTGAGGGATGGGAGGAGCCAGTGGGTTTCACGGTTCCGGCGGCCTTCGAAAAGAACAAGCGCGCAGGCCGGCGCGAGTATTTGCGGGCGCGGTTGACGCCGCAAGGCCACGCCGAGGTTTTCCGGTCGGAAGGTTCGGGCCGGATCAGCGGGCTTTCCTGGGCCACCGGACTGGTCGAACTCGGCGATGGCGCCCGCCGGATCGCACCGGGCGATCCGGTTCGTTTCCTCCCCTACGGCTCCTTTGAATTGTAGTCCATCGCAACGGACAAGGACAACGCTACCGCAAGGGCTCGCAGTGCCAGCGATGGAACATAAAGTCGGCGCCGGCGGTTACCGTTCAACTTGCAAGTTGAGCGATGATCCCGCATGCTAAGCAGCAAGTTCCATAGTCGCTGCCTGATCAACAAGACAAGGAGCTGGCGATGAGAGAAATCATTCTCGCGGGAGCGTTCGCACTCTCAACTTCGACTTGCCTGGCGCAGACTGCGACGCCACCGGCGCCCGCATCTCCCCAATCTGCCTCGCCGATCGAGGCGGCTGCCCCGCCACAAGGCGGTCCGGCCAATCTCTGTCAGGAACTTCTTGGCTTCATGAAGGCTCCCCCTCCAGAGGCCCCTCAAGCTGCCGATGCGAAGAAAACGGCCGCGACGGCTGATCAACAGGCAAAGCCTCAGCAGCCCGCCTCGAGCCAGCAAGGCTCGGCCGGTTTGGCCGGCACGGCCGCCACCGGCAAAGACCCCTCGGGGGGCGGCGGGAGCAATTCGGCGCAGGCGGTTACCGGACAGGACGGCGTCGCAACCGATGCACCCGAGCCGGACAAGGGTAAGGCGGATGCCGGATCGGTCGCGAACGCACCGCAGAAAGAGTCCCGGGCAGCGCCGCTCCCGCCCGCGGATGTGACGAGCACGCCCAAGGAATCCGTGCTGAGCATGGAAGCGGCCAAGCAACTCGCCGACGCAAACGACATCGCGCAATGCCAGAAGACGGCCCGTGAGATGCGCGTTGCCGGCGTTGCCATGCCGCCGCCTCTGATTGCATTGGCAGCATTGGACATCCGGTATCAGCAGAATTCAGGCGCAGTGCAGGAGCCCACCGGGACTGTCGGCCCGGAGCAGAACGATTAGATGCCGCAATTGTGCCCAGAAGAATAGCCGTGGCACCCTGGTCGAGGCATCGAGTGGCAACGGAAGCGAAGGAGTCCGGAATGGGGATCATCTTGACGGGAGTGGTCGTAGTAGGAGCGATCGCGTTTGGTACCGGCTATTATGTCTTGAACTTACAGCCAGCAGAGCCTGCTTGGGAGATCTACAGTACCGACGGCGCCCGCGTAGGGGATCCAGGTCACAACCTCGTCGGAAAGAACTGGTTGGGCGAACCGGGCAGCGCTTCTACGGACGGCGAGGAGACATCTTCCTAGGAAAGCCCCGAGCGTTTTTTCAGATGCGCAGGGGTGACGCTCAAACCCTCTGATCGTTCATCCGAACGGTGCGCTTTTCGTCCTCGGATGCCGCGCCTTTTCAGCAATACAGAGACTGCTTTTCATGACGCTCCGCCCGAGTATTTTGCGGCACCGGTGCCGCAACTCTGCGACGGCCGCGCGATGCGCAGACGCTGTTCGTGCCCGAAGACGGCAGGTCTATTCCGCCGGCTCAGCGGCACTATGCGGTGGTGTCCGAGCACCGGTCTTGCCTTGCTGCTCTTCCACCCAGGCGCTGTGATGTTCCTTGGCCCAGTTCAGGTCCACCGAGCCAGAGCCCATTGCCTGATAGGCACCTTCCATGCCGAGCGTGCCGATATAGATATGCCCAATGATCACCGCGATCATGATGAGGCCTACGATGACATGAACATATTGGGCCGTCTGCATGCCGTTGACGTCAGTGAAGGAAAACGGAAACAGCATGAAGATGCCTGAGACCGACAAAGCAGTCCCGCCTACCACGACAGACCAGAAGATGAGTTTCTGCCCCGTGTTGAAACGTCCCGCCGGTACATGCGTGCGGTTCGACCGGTCGAAGAACCCACCGGCGGACTTCAGCCATTTTGCGTCGTAGCGGTCCGGGAGATTGTGCCGGATCCACGTCAACAGCATCAATACGACGCCGAGCATGAAGGCCCAGGATACGAAATGATGCGCGTACTTGGCCCAAATTGACCAGCTCGAAAACGCCTCAGGCCCGATCAGCGGCATCAACAGGCGTTTTCCAAAGATCAAGTTCAGACCGGTGATCGCAAGGACGATGAAGGCCGTTGCGGTTGTCCAATGGAGCAGGCGTTCCAGCGCGTTGAACCGGAGAATTTTTTGTCCTGATTCGCCGGCCTGTGTTCGAATACGGCCCCGGATGAGATAAAACAGCGCGATTGAGAGCACCGTGCCGACAATGATGAACGCACCGACCCAGGGTAGAGCAGTCCGCTCGAAGGTCTGATAGTCCCGACCCTGAGGTTGTTGCAGCGTCGTGGCCTTGCGGTCGGGTATCGAGACCCGGCCCTGGATCTTGCCGAGCTCATCGAGAAGCTGCTGTTCGCTCACCCCTTGCGCACCGGGGTTGTTGACCGCTGGGCGCTCCTGGGCCCCGGCGGGGGCCATCGACAGGACGAAAGCCAGTATGAATGCCGCAACCGCCGCGGAAATCAGTCGATAAAGGCTCCAGATCCGCATTTGCTCCATCCTCCCGACTTGCTTCGCTGCCAGGCCAAGCAGCATTCGCCATCTCGATTTTTTCGGACCATCGTACCGAAAACGGAACCTGTTTCCGGCTATCCCGATGTTCGACCAAAGCGCTGAAGCGTCCTTCCTGAGCGTGAAAGATGCATGGCGCTCTATCTTTTGGTTCCAGATCATCTTATCTGCATCGGATCACTTTATCGGCTGCAGGATGCTCTAGACGTCCACTGTCTCACGATAGGCGGTCTGCCAGCCCCATGCGCCCGAGCCATAGCCTCGCTGAGTCACACGCTCCTTGTAGATCGCGGCAATGATCACTCCGTCGCCAGCGAGCAGCGATTTCGTCGAGCACATCTCCGCACAGAGTGGCAGCTTGCCTTCCGCCAGCCGGTTGGCTCCATATTTCGCATACTCGACCTCCGTCGAGTCGCCCTCCGGTCCTGCCGCACAAAAAGTGCATTTGTCCATCTTGCCGCGTGAGCCGAAATTGCCGACGCGCGGATACTGCGGCGCGCCGAACGGACAGGCGTAGAAACAGTAGCCGCAGCCGATGCACAGATCCTTGGAATGCAACACCACTGCATCCGCAGTGGTGTAAAAACAGTCAACGGGACAGACTGCCGCGCAGGGTGCGTCCGTACAGTGCATGCAGGCCATCGAGACGGAGCGTTCGCCCGGCTTGCCGTCATTGATGGTGACGACGCGCCGCCGATTGATACCCCACGGTACGTCGTGCTCGTTCTTGCAGGCGGTAACGCAGGCATTGCACTCGATACAACGTTCGGCGTCACAAAGGAATTTCATCCGTGCCATCTTCGTTCCTCCGCTACACCGCCGCGATCTGGCAAAGCGTAACCTTCGGTTCCTGCATCCCCGTTACAGGATCGTAGCCGTAGGTGGTGATACTGTTGGCGCTTTCGCCCAGAACGTAAGGGTCGGTCCCTTCGGGGTAATTGGCTCGCAAGTCCTCGCCCCGGAACCAGCCGCCGAAGTGAAATGGCATGAAGGCGACACCCTTGCCGACACGCTCGGTGACCAGGGCCTTTACCTTTGCCTTGACGTCGTTCTCCGCTCCGTTGACCCAGACCCAACCTCCGTCACTGATGCCGCGCTCGGCTGCATCGTCGACGTTGATCTCGACGAACATGTCCTGCTGCAACTCGGCAAGCCACCGGTTCGAGCGGGTTTCCTCGCCGCCACCCTCGTATTCGACGAGGCGTCCGGTCGTCAGAATAATCGGGAACGATTTCGCGGTGCCATTGTCCACAGCCGCCTTCTGCACACTGAACCCGATATTGGGCAGGCGGAACTGCTTGGCGTCCGGATAGGTCGGATACTTGGCTACAAGGTCCACCCTCGGCGTGTAGATCGGCTCGCGGTGGATCGGCACCGGATCCGGCAAATTCCAGGCAAGTGCCCTGGCCTTGCCATTGCCGTAGGGGTGACAGCCATGGCTGAGCGCCACGCGCTGGATGCCGCCAGACAGGTCGGTAGACCACGACACCTTGCCGATGTCGCCCATATCATCGCCGATCGCCTGGATGATGCCTAGCTCCTCCGGGGTGAGATCCCGATCCCAGCCGAGTTTCTGGAGCACGGCCATGGTGAACTCCGGATAACCGTCCGTGAGTTCGGAGCCTTCCGTGTAAGAACCCTCGGCGAGAAGCGTTTCGCCGTTGCGTTCCACGCCGAAGCGGGCGCGGAATGGGCTGCCCCCGTCCATGACGTTCAGGCCGGTGCTGTAGAGGTTTGCAGTTCCCGGGTGACGGAGTTCCGGCTTCCCCCAGCATGGCCAAGGGAGACCGTAATAATCTCCGCCGACCTCCGGGTCGTCCTTCGGCGCGCGCAGGGTGAGCAGGTCGAATTTGTGCTGGTTGCGCATATGCGCCTTGAGCCGCTCGGGCGACTGGCCACAATAGCCGGTCGACCAGCCGCCGCGGTTCATTTCACGCAGCACGTCCTCGGGTACCGGCCTATCACCTTCGACTGCGATGTTCTTGAACATCCATTCGGCAAGGCCAAGCTTCTGCGAGAGCAGGTACAGGACCTGATAATCGTCCTTCTGCTCAAAGCTTGGAGGGACGATTTGCTCGCCCCACTGGATCGAGCGGTTGGAGGCGACCCGCGATCCCGAGGTTTCGAACTGCGTGCAGACCGGCAGGAGATAGGTGTTGTCCTTGCGCCCCGCCTGCACCGCGAGCGAGGCCCAGGTCGTGGGGTGGGGATCGGCCACGACAAGCAGTTCAAGTCCGGCAAGCCCCTTGATCGACTCGGGTATGCGCGTGATGCTGTTGCTGGCGTGGCCCTGTACGAACATCGACCGCACGACGTCGGGTTGCCCGACGTCTTCCTTTGGCAGTGAAACCGAATCGAACCATCGGGTCAGCGGAATGCCGGGTGTTTCCATCAGTTCCTTGGAAGAGAATTGGCCCACCAGGTCCTCATAGGGGATTTCCCACACCCGCCCCCAGTGCTTCCAGGCCCCTTCCGTCAGACCGTAGTAGAAGGGCAGAGTGACTACGTCGAGCCCGATGTCAGTCGCGCCCTGAACATTGTCGTGGCCGCGGAAGATATTGGCGCCGGTGCCCGGCTTGCCGATGTTGCCGGTAGCGAGACAGAGGATGCAGCTCGCCCGCGTATTGGCGGTTCCAACAGTGTGGTGCGTCTGGCCCATGCACCAGATGATCGTCGATGGCTTCTGGGTCGCGAACGTCTCGGCGACGCGCTTCAACTGCTCGCCGGGCACGCCGGTGATCATTTCCACCTCGTCCGGAGTGTACTTGGCGACCTCCTTTCGAACCTCATCCATCCCGTAGACGCGTTGCGTGATGAATTCCTTGTCCTCCCAGCCATTCTCGAAAATATGCCAAAGCATGCCCCAGATCAGCGCGATGTCGGTGCCTGACCTGAAGCGGACGTATTCGGTCGCATGGGCGGCCGTGCGCGTGAAGCGCGGGTCCATGACGATGAAATTGGCGTTGTTGAGTTCCTTGCCCTCGAGCAGATGCTGCATCGCGACCGGATGCGCCTCGGCCGGATTTCCGCCAAGAACGAGCATCGTCTTTGAATTTCTGATGTCGTTGTACGAGTTGGTCATCGCGCCGTAGCCCCAGGTGTTGGCTACGCCGGCAACCGTCGTCGAATGACAGATTCGTGCCTGGTGATCCTGGTTGTTGGTTCCCCACAGAGCGGCGAGCTTGCGGAAGAGATAGGTGCCTTCGTTGGAGAATTTCGCCGACCCCATCCAATAGGTGGATTCCGGCCCGGACTTCTCGCGGATCTCGAGAAGCTTGTCGCCGATGCCGTTGATCGCCTCCTCCCAAGTGGTACGCTCCCATCGGCCGTCGACGAGCTTCATCGGGTATCTCAGACGGCGGTCGCTGTGCACCAGTTCACGTACGCTGGCGCCTTTGGCGCAATGCGAGCCGCGATTGAAGGGGCTGTCCCAGGATGGTTCCTGGCCCGTCCACACGCCGTTCTGGACCTCTGCCGTTACGGTGCATCCGACCGAACAGTGGGTACAGATGCTCTTCTTGAGTTCGATCGGCACGCCCGGTTGCGGGGGGCTGATTGCGGCGGCCTTTTTGACTGTGCCGAGTTGGAAGGAACCGAGTGCCGCCAGACCGCCGGCGACGAGCCCGGAGCGGCGGAGGAATGTCCGTCGGTCCAACGGGGCCGCTGCCATCCCGCCGGTCAGGGTTTGCAGATGCGTGCGGCTTGCCTGCCGATCCTTGCGCTTCGTGAGCATGGCACCCTCACTTCTGCTTGGGATAGCGATTGACGCGATAGTAGGCCTTGACGTGGTCCGTTTCGCGATAGCGGCCCCGCATCTCCTCCTCGCCCGGATCGTAGGCCTGGGCGTCGGTGGGACAGAGCGCCGCGGCCGCGACGACGGTCGTCGATGCGCCGCCGAATGCCTTAAGGAAGTAGCGCCGGCCCAATGCCGTTTGTCGCTCGTCTTGCATCTTGGCATCCTCCTCCTTGGCGGGCATGGAGCCCGGGCATGCATCTATGCGTTTTGCCGCGCCTCCATGGCGAAGGCTTCGCTTTCGATCTCGATGAAAAGCCGACCTACCGTGCCGACCGATCGGTAGAATTTGGCGCCCTTGGCGTGTTCCAGATCGCTGAAGAAACGCCCGGCCCACGGCTCGACGTGGCGTCTGAAGAAATCCTGCTCCTCGTCGTGGGAGACGGCAAAGTGGTTGCAGGCAAAGCCGCTCATCATTTCGCATACGCTGGCGAGATGATCCTCGGGCTCGGGGTGGCCCTCGGCGCGCTCGATACCGAAACGGGCCATGTCTGCCCGCAGGCGCGCAAGCGGGCGTTCGTTGAGGAAGCCGGTGAGATAATAGGATGCGTAGGGAAGGAGTTCTCCGCGTCCCACGCCAATGAACAGCTCGGAATATTCGCGATGGATCGCCTCGTGCGAATATGACGCTGCCGCTTGAGCAAGTGCGATGTGGGCACGGCCGAGCGGTGTGTCGCTGTTGTCCGACAAGTATGAAAGCCTGGCGAGCGATCCGCTGTCCGGCGGGGTGATCAATAATGAGGCGAGGAGTGCGTATTCGTCCGCCCGGGCCTGATCTACATCATCGAGAACAGCTGTTCCTGCACCGAAGATTGGAGCACCCGCTCCATCTGGCTGTTCCCGGGCCTGATCTGAAAGCAAGTCGTGGTTCATCATACCTTGACCGTGCTGCCTGAATAGGTCGCTCATAGTAACCCGATACCGAACGAATGCAACAGCCCGACCTTGACAGGTTGCCAAATGAGATCCCGCAAATACCGATTAGCGTGGCATCGCACCGCCATGACGAGGCCCGCAGGAAGCCTTGGGAAGCTCAGAAGGACTGCCCTTGTCCGGCGACTCCGTGCGAGATCTGAATTCAACCGGTGTGCTTACATGGGTTGCCGCCTCGTGAGCTGATGGCTCTATCGCCGGCGGCTCGTCGGTGGCTGATTTCTCCGTCGTCAATTTCTCCGGATTCTCAACAGGAAGGACCGCATCCGGCAGGGCATCGGCACTTTGTTCATGGGATGGACCGGGCTCCGGTTCCGTAAGGGTGTCAACGGCACGCGCCGCTTTCGACAGGAAGCCCACGACGGTTTCGTTTGCGTCGAGCGGACCAAACCCCCCCATCGAGGCTACCTTGTTGAAGTCCCAAGCATATTCCGAAGGGCCGACGAAGTCGCGGATTCCGGGGTCGAGTGACCATACCTTGCGTAGCGCCGCATGCTTCAGCGCCATCGGAACGCCTTTCTTCAGGAAAGCCGCAACGTCACTTTCGGCAGTCAGGTCGTCAAGGCGCGGGAGGGGCTCGACCGTCTCCGCACCCTCAAGCTCCGCTGCTTTCGTCTCTGGAAGGTTAGGCTCAGGACAGGAGGCCACCGGATCGTCATTCTCGGCGACATCGCCTGATGCCTGTTCCAATTCGGGGGCCGCCGGTTCTTGTTCCCGCCGTGCCGCCAGCTTGCGGCGCGACCAGCGGGCAAGACTATTCTCGCTGCCGTCACTCATTCCTTGTCGTCCTGCTTCGTGAGCCACCATGAATTCGACTTGCCATGGCTTCGGGGTCTGTCCGATCACGCTTGCGTTTGACGAACGCACGCTCGACATGATGAGCTTCCACGAAGGCGGCAAGGCGCTCCTGTATTTCAATCGGCATCGCCACGGCTTCGATGATGTCGGTGTTGGTTTCCGTCAGAGCTTCGGCCTCAGCCGGATCTGCTGTAACCAGATGGACCAAGATCCCCGGAGCTGCATCCGTGAGTCGGAGGGCGATCCAAAGGCTAGGCCGCTGTGAACGCAGGTTCTCCCGGTACATCGTGGTATCCGTTCCGAAGAATTCAATCTCGGATGTCCCTGCGTAATACCGCGTAAGCCTCGTGGTCTGTTCGAGCACCGTCCATGGTGTCGCGGCCGGCGTGCCCGCGAGCGCGGCGACGGGCACCCAGGAATGATCCGCCCACGGGCTATCCAGGTCTCGCCTCTCCACGATGACGCCTACTTTTTCCGTTTCCCGCACCATGACTGTGCTCCTAGGTCGCTGGCGCCGTAGCGCACAACGGCAGACCGGCAATGAGATTTTGCGGCTTCATGCGGATCGTTCGATCGGTCGTCATCGCCATGATCAGCCAGATCGGTTGAGCACCCACTAGGGGACTGACCTCGCCAATGTCGCAAAAGCGGAGCCGGAACAACGCAATGATACGCTCCGCCGTTTCGGGGTCGAGGTCCTCGCCTCGCCACAGCGCATTACCGATACGTGTCGCCTCGGCGTCAAGGCCGATGAACCATGCCCAGTTGTCGTCTTCGATCCGCTCGACCGGTTCGACTGTTACCGTCACTGAAACCAGATGGCGGATCCAGGCTTCGATTGCGTCGGCAAGGCCGCGACGCGCGGGGCTGTTGGCGCCGCCCAGACGGAGCACCATGTCAAAGGCATCGCTCCTGTCAAAATAGCTGTCAGCGTTGTTCTCGTCCAGAATTTCGAGTTCGGTGACGGCCGGCCCGCCGAGCATGCTCAAGAGCGGCGAAGTGTGGCGGTTCTGCTCGTGAACTTCTATTGTTTCCGCGTCGGCAAGCAGCAGCGCTCCTTCATGGAAGCTTACCCGCTGTGGCCGATAGAACAGCTCGGCGGCGCGCAACACCACGGGCTCGGTCTCACCGTGGAGCGCGTTGCGCAGCACGACCTGCGTGAGCTGGTTGACAAACAGCGGAGGCGTGTCGGCTGCCGAACCAAGCGCCAGTTGCAGATAGGCGGCCTCAAGCGAGGGCGTGGCAAGAAGCCGGTCGCGGAAGGCGATCATGAACGCCCAGTTTTCGCGAGCATCCGGGTCGCCCATCACGGCGATCTCGTCCTGAGTGACCGGTCGGCGCGGATAATGCATCAGAAGCTCATGGTGAAGACGCAATTCTGCCTCACACGCCCCTTCCGGCGGAAGCAGTTCGGGGCGAGCGAGATAAGCCTTGAGGAACGCGTCGGTCACCGTAAGCCGGTCTGCCTCGTCCCGGTCGAGGAGATGGTGACCCGAAGATACCCAGAAATCCCTCACGTGTGCCTTCCCGCCAACGCCCGGATATCGACCCCTTCCATCCGGTCGTTTTCCTCGTCAATCTCGACAACGTTGAAAGCCGTTGCCATGTCCAGCCGACCCACCTTCGGGCGAAGTGTACGGAACGCCTCCCGGATCCCAGTCTGCTCGCTGGCGCGGTGGAGGGCAAGCAGGGTGTTTGGCGGGTGATCGCAGAGCGATTGCGCAAACGCGATTTCTTCTTCGGCGGCCGGGCGCGCTGTATCAAGATCGGGAGCGCCGCAATGCTCGACCAACTGTTCAGCCAGGCGCTCTACGGCCGCTGCGCGTTCTTCCGCCTTCACCTCCGTCACGACAACGAGGGTGGACCAGCCAAAACTCTCGATGCCAAGGAAGCCGGCTCGAAAAGCCTGGCGCTTCTTGCCGGCGAGGGTTTCGGGGTCGATGCCGAAGAAAAGGAATGTGCCCGATACCGCCCATTCGCCGGGCTCGGCCGCGCGCGAATAGACGAAAGTATCGGACGGATCGAGCCGAATGGTGCGCGGCAGTTTCAAAGCCATGGCATTCCCGTTGCAGGATCGAGCCAGGAGCAGGACGCAAGCGCCTGCGCCAGGCTCCGCCTCGTGAGCGGAGTCTGGCCGGGTTCGGCCAGAACCAGCAGATCCCCGTTGTCGGCGATCCGTCCATCGTGGCCTCCGGGCGACACGCGGTCCAGCCATCGCCTTGCTAACGGCGCAAAGCCGATGTCGTGCCATTCGTCCAACCCGACCATCAGGTGACGTGAAAAGCTGGCGATGATTTCGCCGGTATTGACGGCTTCGAAACCCACTTCGTCCAGCGCGCCGAACAGCGGCCGCAGACCCGGCTCGTGGACGCGCACGATCGTGGTGCGGATCATCGTCGAGAAGACAAGCCAGGCCGGCGTCTCGGTCTCGCCCGTTCCCGCCGGCCAGCTCAGTTGTCCGCCGCCGACCAAGACCCCGTCTACACGGATCGCGCCCGGCCAGTCGAAGGTGATGGGTCGTGACGGTGGCGCATGTGTGGCAAGCGCATCGGCCAGTGCGTTCATGCCGGCATAGATGGCCAGGCGTGCGCGCGCGAGCGGCATTTCCGGTTCCAGCACGACGGCGAACTCGGCCAGATCCTCACGTCGTGCCCAGACCAGCGTCCCTGCTCCCCATTCGCCGGCAATGGCGCGAGCGTGTGCAAAAGCGTCGCCGGTATCGCGCATCATGACGAGGCTGTAGGGCGGGGGCAGTTCGATGGCGTGGTCCATCACCGAAGCGTGCTGAGACATGATGCCGGTCCATTTCTGATGACGGCGAGCCTAATGTCTTTATAATGCATTCGAAGTGGAGGCGCCACCGCTGTTGGGCGGTGCCGTGATGTGGGGAAATAGAGCATGATCCCAGACAGACCACGCACCGTCTTTGTTTGTTCCTGTGAACGGAGTATGCCGGGCTTTGGCCAGAGTGTCGCCCGTGGATGCGCAAGCGACCAAATCCAATCTGGAAATCAACTCTGCGGCGCCGAACTCGACCGCGTCCGCAACGCATTGAATGGAGGCGGCGACATAACGATAGCCTGCACTCAGCAGGAACCGCTTTTTCGTGAAGTCGCGCAGGATCTTGGCTTTGCGGGCGAACTCGCTTTTGCCAACATCCGCGAGACGGCAGGCTGGTCGGCCCAAGGGGCATCCGCCGGGCCGAAAGCCGCGGCACTCGTGGCGATGGCGGCGGAACCGGTCACGTCGCCGCCCAGCATTACGCTTGCGAGCAACGGCGTGGTGCTCGTCTATGGCCGGAACGAAGCGGCGATCGAGGCCGGACGGCAGCTTGCCGACGAGATGAATGTCACGGTTCTTTTGACGCGGCCGGACGATGTCACGCCCAACCGCATCTGGGATTTTCCCGTTGTGCAGGGCACGATCCGCAATGCGCGCGGTCATCTCGGCGCGTTTGAACTGACGATCGACGATTTCGCGATGCCATCGCCATCGTCGCGCATGCGTCTGCGTTTTGGCGCGCCGCGCGATGGCGCACTATCGGATGCCGATATAATCCTTGACCTTTCCGGCGGCGCTCCCCTGTTTCCTGCCCACGAATTGCGCGCAGGTTATCTGAGAGCGGATCCAGCCGACCGGGCGGGCCTTGCTGCCGCGATCGCCAAGGCGGCGGGCCTCGTGGGGGAATTCGAAAAGCCTCGCTACATCAATTTCTCCGCCGATCTGTGCGCCCATTCGCGCTCGCGCATCACCGGATGTACGCGCTGCATCAACCTTTGTCCGACGGGTGCGATTGTACCCGCTGGCGACCATGTCGTGATCGACGCGCATGTCTGCGCCGGCTGTGGCAGTTGCGCGGCCGCCTGTCCGACCGGTGCCGCCGCCTATGCTTTCCCAGATGCGGCGGCCCTGCTTCGGCGGCTGCGCACGCTCCTGCTCACCTATCAAAGGGTAGGTGGCAGCGATCCGATCGTGCTGTTTCACGATGAAGATCATGGAGAGCCGCTTATCGATGCGCTGGCGCGTTTCGGGCAGGGACTGCCCGCGAATGTGCTGCCCGTCGGTGTGAACGAGATAACGCAGCTGGGGGTCGAGACGTGGACTGCACCGGCCGCCTGGGGAGCGGTGGCGATCAGGGCCCTTTCTTCGGCGAGGGGGAAACATGACCTGACCGGCCTGGCCAGAAACGTCACCATCGCCAATCTTCTTGGGCAATCGCTGGGTTATGGAGCCGATCTCTGCGGCGTGATCGAAGCGGACGACCCCGATGATCTGCAAACGGTTCTCGGGCGGATGGTGCCGCAAGCGGATGCGCGAACGCCGGTGACATTCCTGCCGGTCGGAGACAAGCGCAGCTTGCTGAAAAGCTCGGTGATCGGCTTGTACGAGGCCGCTCCGACACCGGTAGAGCGCACGGCCCTGCCAGCGGCCGCGCCATTTGGCGGGCTCGACGTCAATGTCGATGCCTGTACGCTGTGCCTGTCATGCGTATCGGCCTGTCCGACGGGCGCGCTCTCCGACAGTGAAGAGCGGCCAGCCCTGTATTTTGCCGAGAGCGCCTGCGTGCAGTGCGGGCTCTGCGCCGCGACTTGTCCGGAAAAGGCAATCGCGCTGGTACCGCAACTAGATTTTCAGGCCTGGAATGCGCCGCGCCGGGTGATCAAACAGGAAGAGCCGTTCCACTGCATTCGATGCGACACGCCATTCGGAACAAAAAGTACCGTCGAACGCATCGTTGCCAAGCTGGAGGGCAAGCACTGGATGTTTTCCGGCGAGAATGCCCGACGGCTCGATGTCGTGCGGATGTGCGACAACTGTCGTGTCGAATCCGTCATAAATGAAGGATTCGATCCTTACGAAGCGTCCGGCCGTCCCGCTCCACGGACGACGGAGGATTACTTGCGGGAGCGCGACGCATCGACAGACAAGTCGGTTTAGTTCAGTCGCGGCGGGTCTCGGACTGCAAAAAGCGGATCAGCGCTGCACGATCCTCGGGATCGTTGATCGTCTGGTTCGGCATCTTGGTCCCTGGCGTATATATGCTTGGCCCCAGTTCAAAGAGCTTCGACACCGTTTCCGGCGTCCAGACGATATCCATTCGCCGGAAAGCGGGGGAGTAGGGATAGTCGGCAAGCGCCGCGATCTTACGGCCGAAGATGCCGTGCAGCGTCGGACCGGCGCGATTGCCGTCCTCCGGGCCGAGCGTATGGCAGGCGATGCAGGCACGGAAGATTTCGGCGTCCGGATTGCCGGCATATTCGCTCATGAGATCGGCCTGGATCGCGGCTGAGGTTCCAAGCCGCCTGCCGGTTTCGACATCCCATTCGCTTATGATGGTGTCCGCACCGCCGGTCAACAGCGTCCGCTCACCGCGTGCAAAGGCAAGGGCCCACACCGTCGCAACGCCGGCACCGCCGAAGGTGTTGACCGGCTTCAGGGTGCGGGAGTCGAGCAACACGATGCCCTCCCTTATGGCCGAGGCGGCGATGTATCTCTTATCAGCCGTAGCCGCTAGCGCGATCAGGGGACCGGTGGACACCCTGACCTCGGCCACAATCGCGCCCCTTCGGTCGATCTGGCGCAATGTCCCGTCTGCGCCTGCTGCAAGCAGGCGGTCGCCCGGCACCGTCACGAGGGCGTTGAGCGGCCCCGGCATGGATATCCGCATCGGCGCAGCGTCATGTCCCGGCGGCCATAGTATGATGGCTGCGTCGTAGCCCGCACTTGCAAGCGTTCCGTCGGACAGGAAGGTGACCGCGTTAACATTGCCATGGTGGCCTTTCAGGATGCGCGACGGAGCGCCGGAAAGCGGCCACAGACGCACGCTCGCATCCCAGGAGGCGGAAGCGAGCGTAGAGCCGTCGGGCGCGACTGCCAGTGCGACAACCGGTCCGTCATGGCCATGCAACACGGATACCGGCGTGCTGCGTCCGGCCTCCCAGATTGCGATACGGCCGTCGGCCCCGGCGGTGGCGTAACGCCCCTGCGGCAGAGCGGCGACGGCATCGACCTGGCTTTCGTGAAACAGCAGCACCTGCTGCGCCTCGCCCGTTTCAAGCGACCAGATAATCGCCTTGGCGTCGAAACTGCCGGTGATCGCTGTCTGTCCGTCAGGGGCTATGGCGATTGAACGCACCGGGCCTCCATGGCCGCGCAGTTCTGCCCCATGCGCGGTCGCGCCGAAGAGGAAGGAAGCAGCTGCCGCCAGGCAGCGTATCGCGAGCATCGCCTTCATTGCGCCTCGAACGGATTCATGCTTGATTGGCCATGGTCTCCGTTTCAGGAACGGAAAGTGCCGGATCGACCTTACTGTTCAATCTGTTCGAGGCAATCATATGGTCACGAATATGGAAACCGACCCCTTCAATGTCTCCATGCGCAAGTTCCTCAAGCAGGTCGGGGTGACCTCGCAACAGGCGATAGAGAAGGCAGTGGAGCAAAAAGGTCTGAAAGGACAAGGGAAGCTGATCGTCAAGGCCGTCATCACGTCGGAGGCCGCCGGCCTTAATCATGTCGTGGAAGGCGAGATCGATCTGGGATGAGCCAGCAGATGCTACTTTGACCCATCGACCGAAAGCTGCTCGCTTTTTTGACGGTTCCGATGCCCAATCAAAGTGTTCGAGCATCCTTTGTCCATTCGCAAGAACGCATAAGCGCTCTACCTGAAGAACCGGATCCGCCCGGCGGGGCTTGTATCATACCCGGTAAGCGCGGCGGCGCGTTCGGCAAAAACCTGGTGTGGCAAGAAAGCTAGCAGCGCCTGGAAGGAGGGCTGAAAATAGGTTCGCTGCCGCATGAGCAGGTCGAAATTCTCCCACAGCAGCGGCAGGAATTCCAGGCCAGCAGCGCGAGCGGCGGCGCGTGTGGCAATACCGCAATCCGCCTGGCCGCTCCGCACGGCGGATGCAAGATCGGGACCAGTCAGGCAGGGAGGCTCCAGTCTGTTGAGGTCGCTGTGTTTGGCGCCGATACCTGCCAGCAGCTGAGCAAGCAGCATGTCCGCTCCGGCACCGCGTTGACGAACGGCCATCCTCGCACTACTCGTCAGGACGTCATCGAGACTATTCAGAGACTTGGGATTGCCCGGCTCCAGCAACAGGCCTTGCTCGCGGCGGACGAAGCCGACCAGCACCGCATCGTTAAGCCGTGGCATGGCGGCCACCGCGTCGACATTTGCATCGGCTACCGTGCCATGGAAATGGATCGCAGCGGCCGCGACCTCTCCGCGCAGCAGTCGCGCGACACCGCTTTCAGTGCCTTCCGCCAATGTGGCAAGCCCCGAGCCTGACTGGCGCAGGCTCCATTCCAGCATGTCATCCTGACTCCCCCCGACGATAGGTGGCGGTTCGAGCGATGTCATTCCCGCCGGCTGCACCAGTCCCGAAAGGACCCAGCGGTCGAGTTCGTGCTGTGGGAACAGCCATTTGCCTGCCACCTTGCTGCACGGGATGCACTCCTTCGCAATCAGCTCGTAGAGTTTACGCTCTCCCAAGCGAAGATAGTCAGCAGCCTCGGATGTAGTCAGCAGGATCATCCTGCATTTGTATGCATATTTGCGCGTCTGTTCAATAACTTGACATCTAGGGAAAATATGCGGGAAACTGTGGGAAGGGAAGGTGGCTTCATGTCGGAGACACTCACTGCATGGCAGCTTATCGCATCCGGAGATGCGACCCTATTTGCGATCGTCGGCCTTTCGCTGGCCGTCAGCCTGACGGCTGTCGTTGCTGCGGGGATTGTCGGTTTGCCGCTTGGTGCCATTCTCGCGCTGACCCGCTTTCCCGGCCGCGCGGCAATGGTCGTGGTGCTGAACGGTTTCATGGGATTGCCGCCTGTTGTCGTCGGTTTGAGCGTCTATCTGCTGCTATCGCGGTCAGGGCCGCTTGGAGAACTCGGTCTCCTCTTTACCCCGACCGCCATGGTCACCGCACAGGCGCTTCTGGTGCTGCCCATCATTGCCGCGCTGACGCGCCACACGGTCGAGGATCTTTGGCTCGAATATCGCGAGGAGTTGAGCGCAATGGGGGTTGGCTGGGCCAGCAGGGTCGCGACGCTTTTGTGGGACAGCCGCTTCAGCCTCGTCACCGTCTTGCTTGCAGGCTTTGGCAGGGCCGCGGCCGAAGTCGGCACGGTGATGATCGTCGGCGGAAATATCGATGGCTTCACCCGGACCATGACCACCACGATCGCTCTGGAAACCTCCAGGGGTAATCTTGCCCTTGCGATCGGGCTCGGCATCATCCTCATTCTCCTCATTTTGCTGGTAAATGCCACTGCCTGGGGCGTGCGGGTATGGGCCGTGGAAAGGGCCGGTTAAGGTGCGCGCGCCTGCAAGCAATCTTCCCCTTGTCTTCGATGACGTGTCACTGAGCGCCGGTGCGACGACCATCCTCGACCGAATTTGCCTGACGATCGGCCTGGGAGCGCCAACGCTCGTTCTTGGCCCCAACGGGGCGGGCAAGACCTCGCTGTTGCGGCTGTGCATGGGTTTGCTCAGCCCGACGCGGGGTGTCGTGAGCTGGGGTGGCCGGATCGATGGCGGTCCCGAACGCCGAGCGATCCTGTTTCAGAAGCCCGTGATGCTGCGGCGCTCGGTTGCCGCGAATATTGCCTATGGACTTGCCCACGCCGGTTGCCCGCGCGGCCTGCGTGCCCAGCGCACCGAGGAATTGCTCGACAGTGTTGGCCTGAGTGCGCTGGCTTCGAGGCCTGCGCGCCGCTTGTCGGGCGGTGAACAGCAAAGACTTGCGCTTGCGCGTGCTCTGGCGCGCCAGCCGGAAATTCTCCTGCTCGATGAACCGACCGCAAGCCTTGATCCGGCGGCAACGCGCTTCGTGGAGGAAATCATCCTTGCGACGGCCCATTCGGGCACCAAGATCATCATGGCTTCACACGATCTGGGCCAGGTGCGCAGACTTGCCGGAGATGTCGTGTTTCTGGTTCATGGCCGTCTCTTCGAACATGCCGATGCCAGTGATTTCTTCGATCGTCCAGCCACGCCGCAGGCTGCAGCCTTTATACGCGGCGATCTCGTCCTTTGATCAACAGAACGGAGATTGAAAATGCTGACCCGCCGATTGTTCTGTGTGGGAATGCTTCTGATCCTGGCCGGCGTGACGCCGGCCCTAGCCCAGTCGATCGTCGTCGCATCGACGACCTCTACCCAGGACTCGGGCCTGTTCGATTATATTCTTCCGCTGTTCGAGAAAGAGACTGGCATCGATGTGAAGGTCGTAGCGCAGGGCACCGGCCAGGCACTCGACACCGGACGCCGTGGCGATGCCGACGTGGTCTTCGTTCACGCCAAGGCACAGGAAGAGAAGTTCATTCAGGAGGGCTTCGGAGTGAAGCGTTCCGACGTGATGTACAATGATTTTGTGTTAATTGGCCCAAAAAGTGATCCCGCCGGCGTCAGTGGAATGACGGATATCGCGGCCGCCCTCGTTTCGATCAAAGCAAAGGAAGCGCCGTTTGTCTCACGCGGTGACCGGTCGGGCACCCATTCTACGGAACTCACGTTGTGGAAGGAAGCTGGCGTCGATATCGAGGCTGCAAAGGGCCCGTGGTACAAGGATATCGGACAGGGCATGGGAGCCGCGCTCAACACGGCATCTGCCATGAATGCCTACGTTCTTTCCGATCGCGGCACCTGGCTGTCGTTCAGGAACCGCGGTGATCTTGCTATCTCCGTCGAGGGCGACAAGCGGCTGTTCAACCAGTATGGCGTCATGCTGGTGAACCCGGAAAAACACCCCGATGTCAAGGCGGAGCTGGGTCAGATATTCATCGACTGGTTGATTGGGCCTGAGGGCCAGACGGCGATCGGCGAGTACGAGATCGATGGCCAGCAACTCTTCTTCCCGAATGCGAGCGGGCAGCGCATCTGAGTGTTGTTGCCAAGACGCCCGCATCTGTCCCATTATCGGGACATGATGACAATGCATCAACCGACGGGCGCGCTGATCAGCCTGGAAGCGGCGCTTGCGACGCTTCTCAGTGGTGTGGTGCCTGTCCCGCCCCGCTCGGAGCCGCTTGACCGGGCGCTTGGTCGTGTCGCCGCGGCCATGCCGGCTTCCTTGCCGGCACTCCCGTTGCGAGACATTTCCACGATCGATGGGTGGGCGTGTCGTTCACTCGATCTCGTGGGAGCGTCCCCCTACTCACCTCTGGCGCTTTCGACGCCACCGGTCCCGGTGGAAGTGGGTGATGTCATGCCGACTGGATCGGACTGTGTGCTGCAAGCCGATCTGATCGATTGCAGCAGCCCGATCGCTTTTGCCGTCGGCGAGGCTGCTCCCGGTCAGGGCGTGCGCCGGGTGGGGGAGGACATGACCGCACATCGCCCCCCGGTTCTTGAAGGCGGGATAATCGGCGCCGCGGACCTGCTGATCGCCCGCAAAGCAGGGCTGAGCCAGATTCCCGTGCGCAGCCCGCGCATACGTGTAATCGATGTCGCTTCCGTGAATCATGAGACGTTCTCGACGCGCCTCGTTGCCGAATGTGTGATGACCTCGAATGGGACGATCGCCGCGATAGAGACCGCGAACCGTGATGCAGCTTCGATCGCAGCCGCTCTTGCCGGGGAGGCTTGTGATTTGCTTCTCCTGATCGGAGGCACTGGTGCGGGCCGACTTGACGCGACTGCCGAGGCCTTGACGCTATCCGGCGCGTCGATTGCTCATGGTATCGCCGTGCGGCCTGGCGATACCACGGCGATCGGGCGGCTTGGCAGCACGCCGCTGGTCGCTTTGGCCGGGGCGCCTGACCATGTCTTTGCCGGCTTTCTTGCGTTCGTCCAGCCTGTCCTGGACCGCTTATCAGGCCGCTCTAAGCGGATCGGTACGACCTTGCCGCTCTCGCGAAAGATCGCGTCAATGGTCGGGTTCAGTGAGATCGTGCTGCTCGGCAGAGAGCAGGCCATTTGGACGCCGCTTGCCGTTGGCAATTTTTCACTGGAGGCCATGCGCCTTGCCGATGCCTGGCTGGCAGTGCCGGGTGACAGCGAGGGATATGACGTCGGCACGCCCGTCACAGCCATGCCTCTTCGCAATTCGAACTGAGCAGCTACCATGGTGAAAAATCCTTCTTCAATCCCGCGAAACACCGACCAGAAGCAATTTCTGACGATATTGTCACGTGAGGAGGCCCTGGCGCGTTTCGAAGCAGCGCTGTTTCCCTGGCCGGTACCGACCGAAACATTGAGGTTAGCCGAGGCGCTCGGGCTGGCTCTTGCCGAAGACGTCGTGGCGCAGGTCGACGTTCCACCCTTCGACCGTTCCAATGTCGACGGGTTTGCGGTGCGAGCAGCAGATCTGGTTGCCGCCTCTGACCTACAGCCTGTTCGATTGACGCTGAACATGGAGACGATTGCCTGCGGCAGCCTCCCGCAACTCGCGGTATTGCCCGGGACCGCCACAGCCATCGCCACGGGTGGCCCTCTGCCGCGCGGTGCGGACGCGATCGTCATGGTGGAATATACTCAGCCAGCAGAAGGTGCGGCCATAGAAGTGTGGCGTGCTGTCTCGCCGGGGCAGTTCGTCTCCAGCGCCGGCTCGGACATGGCGCGAGGAGAAGTCGTGTTGCGGGCTGGGTCGGTGATCGGTGCGCGTGAGATCGGGATACTCGCAGCCTGCGGAACCGCGCAGGTAACGGTGGCACGCAAACTGCGCGTTGCAGTTCTGTCCACCGGTGATGAGCTCGTGCAACCGGGCGAACCGCTGCAGCCGGCCGGCATTTATGACGCCAATGGGCCGATCGTAAGTGCGGCGGTCACCGAAAACGGGGGCGAGGCCTATTTTTTGGGTGCGTTTCCAGACGACGAAGCCAGGCTCGAGACCGCGATGCGCGAGGCGCTCGACTCACATGACGTCCTGATTCTGTCCGGAGGCACTTCCAAGGGTGCGGGAGATGTCAGCTACCGTATTATCGGCCGTCTCGGACAACCGGGCATCATCGCTCACGGTGTTGCGCTCAAGCCCGGAAAGCCGCTCTGTCTGGCGGTATGTGACGGCAAGCCGGTTATCATCTTGCCAGGGTTCCCGACCTCGGCCATGTTCACCTTCCACGATATGGTGGTGCCCATCCTGCGGCGCATGGCGGGGCTGCCGCCGCGCGTCGATGCGCAAACGAGTGCGCAGCTTCCGTTCCGTGTTCCGTCCGAACTGGGGCGCACCGAGTTTGTCATGGTCTCGCTGGTGCAAGGGCGGGATGGACTGATGGCCTATGCGACCGGCAAGGGCTCGGGAGCGATTACCGCCTTCGCCCAGGCTGACGGTTTTATTCGCATTGACGCCTTCGTCGACCATCTGCCAGCGGGCGCACAACTGCCGGTGACGCTGTTCACGCCGCAGGTCAAGGTGCCCGACCTCGTTGTGATCGGCAGTCACTGCACGGGCCTTGATCTCGTCGTGGGCAAAATCGCGCGCCAAGGGATTTCGGTGCGATCGTTGGCCGTCGGAAGCCTGGGCGGTCTTGCCGCCGCCAAACGCTGTGAGTGCGACCTTGCACCGATCCATCTTTTCGATCCTCAGACACAGGTCTACAACACGCCATTCCTGGGCGAGGGTATGGAGCTTGTGCCGGGCTGGCGGCGCATACAAGGCATCGTGTTTCGCCGCGGCGACGCGCGCTTCGAAGATCATGCTGCGCCGGAGGCGGTGGAAGCGGCTCTGGCTGATCCCGAATGCATGATGGTCAATCGAAACCAGGGTGCCGGTACGCGCATTCTGATCGACCAATTGCTCGGCCAGAAGCGCCCTGATGGCTACTGGAACCAGCCTCGTTCACACAATGCAGTCGCCGCCGCTGTCGTACAGAAACGCGCCGATTGGGGCGTCACGATCGGGCCGGTCGCGCGCGCGGCTGGCCTGGGATTCATACCGCTGACGCAAGAGCACTTTGATTTCGCGCTGGTTGCGGACCGGAAGGAGAGGGTGGCAGTTCAGGCATTCCTTGCCGCCTTGCTGTCGCCTGACATGCAGGAGGCGCTGGAGCGGGCGGGATTCAGTCGAGCTTGCTAAGGGACCAGTCGCCATCGGCTGCCGGGTCTCCTCGTCGACGATAAAGATGTCCGCCTTCGTATCGTCCACCTGAACGACCTGCAAAGGCCGGGAGGCGGCAAACACCCCAGGAACGGCCTGTGTCTGCTTCACGATCTCGGTTTCGCCGCGTCGTCGTTGCCCTGCCTACCGCCTTTCGTTAGCTTGAGATGGGAGCGCTGTGAAGCGCTTAGGAAGCAATGGGGCACCCATTCAAGTACATCTTTATCGATGTTGAGCCGACGGCGAAGGGCTGTGGGGTTCTCTCCCATTATGTCCCTGAATGTAAGACCAGAGGTCCCTATACTGTCCCACCCAACCTGCATCGCAATGTCGATAATGGGCAGCTCCGTATCGCTCAGCAGGGCGGCGGCACGTTCGACCCGCCAGGAGAGCAAGGAGCAGTGCGGAGGAACGCCGAACGCGTCACGGAAAGATCGAGCGAAGTAAGCTTCAGAGACGCCGCTGACCTTTGCAAGTTGCGTGACCGTCCAGCCTCGGTGCGGTTCGGCGTCAATCGGGTCTCTTGCGCGCAGCAGGCGGCGAAGCAATTTAATGTCCCTGTTTACCGCGTTCTTCCGTTCCACACTCGGAGATCGGGCCTCCACTCATTGAGCAACTCAAGCTCCAGCGGGGTGACCTGACATAGCCTAAGCGAAAGGCCTCAAGGTCAATGTCCGGCGTTGGCGCTTCCGCGTCATGACGCGTTCGGCCCGGCCCATAATAGGCCGTCGGTGCGATGCGCACTTCAGTTCGGAATTTGTCTGAGCTAACTGTGGGTGCAGGTTGTCATAAAGAAATCCGGCTAGCGCATCATGCAGATCACAAGACTCGAAAAACTACCCTCCGCCGCGCGGAATGCGGATTTCTCCTTCGAGATAGAGGGCGTCGTTGTACCGCCTTTCGAGGCGGTCCCATTGCAGTCTGAACCTGTCGGCCTGCCGCGGACCAAAGAGTATGGTCTCGACGAAACGCTATTCGATACCACGATGGTTATGAACGGGTGCTGTTTGCCTGTTTGGCGAAGTCTGAGCTGGTTGGCTACGTCAGTGTGAGCCGTGACTGGAATGGTTGCGCCATCATTGATGACATCGCCGTGGCGCGACCGTACCGGAGGCACGGGATTGCAGGTGAACTGCTGGATCATGCTGTTATGTGGACCCGAGCAGTAGGCTTGGGAGCGGTCAGGTTAGAGACACAGTCTAACAACGTCGCAGCCTGCAGGTTCTATCAGAGTTATGGTTTCGCGCTTGGCGGATATGACAGGTTCCTGTATCGCGAGATTGACCCAGAGAAGCAGGATGAGGTTGCTCTTTTTTGGTACTTGAAGTTGCTCTGAGTTCTGCCGTGGCATCAGCCGATCCAATCGGGCAAATAAAAACGGATTGATGAGGATCGAGAGGATCGCTCCGGCAAGCACCAGGTCACGTGGCGTTTCTGGAAGTAGTTTAACGTTCAGGGTTAAGTGAGCTAGAGACAATAGACGAAGGGGCGAGTGTCTCGGTATCCTTGCTAAGAGATGAACGTGTTGTCGCATGTGGCGTGCGGGCAGCTAAATGATGGCTTCCTGGCGTATGTGTCTGGGTCTTTCACAGAAGCCATGCTGAGTAGGCGACAGGAGATCGCTATGACTTCCATTCTGAAGAGCATCGGCGCAGCCGCTTTGTTCGTGCTTTGTACCCTCGCCGCCAATGCCGCTTCGCTCATGATTTCGCCATCCTCCATCGAGCGTGTCGCACCGGATAGGGCAGCGGTTTTGCACCTCAGGAACCAGACGGACCGTCCAATTAGCATAGAGGTGCGGGTCTTCCGGTGGAGGCAAAAAGGCGGAGTAGGGAAACTGGAGCCGACCAGCGACGTGGTCGCAAGCCCGAAATCAGCGCAGCTCTCGCCGCACGGCAGCCGCGTTGTCAGCGTGGTTCGCGTCAGCAAGGAACCGCTGCGCTCTGAGGAGAACTACCGAGTGGTGATCGACGAGGCTGATCCGGCGCGGAACGCGCCAGACACCGAAAGGCTTGCAATGCAGCACGTTCTGCCAGTCCTTTTCCGCACGTCGGCTGGGCCTGGGCCGCAGGTTGATTTGAGTCTAACGCGCTCCCGCGGCTGGCTTGTGCTCGTCGTCGAAAATAAGGGGGCGAGAAGGTTGAGACTGTCTGATGTGATGCTGATGCAGGGCGGTGAAGTCATCGCCCGTCGAGAAGGGTTTGTCGGTTATGTGCTGCCGGGCCCGACGCGGCACTGGCGAGTTGGCAGGGACGACAGTTATTCTGGCGGCGTCGTGACGCTTTCAGCGAATAGCAGCGGCGGCGCGATCGGCGAACAGCTTGGGTTAGCGGTCGCTAGGGCTTTCGCGCAGGTTCCTGTCGGGCTATTGCGAAATGCATAGGTGCCTTTGTTGATCGGCCGTGCAGTATAGGTGTGCGGTAGCCGCATACCAATACAGCACGAAAACGGCTTAGTTGCCGGTTCGGGCGCTTTCGAGGAACTGAGATCCTCCTACGGCAATCCCCAAATCGCCGATGTCAGCGAATCCATCCACAGGCATAGAGAGCCTGATCACACTGTTCAAAAACAAAGTTCCATAAATAGGCGTTCCGCCACAGTGATATCTTTTCAGTAGCTTAGCTAATTGAATAAGAGGCCTACGGTTCACATTCCTTCAAGAGCGACCAGTAAGACCATTTCGGCTGGCTCTTGCATTTATGACGCCCTGGGAGAGTTACCTTGGCATTGCCGAAAATGGTGGATGCTGTTTCGCAAGGGTGGCTTCGGGCCACTCCGCGCTCGAGGCCACCGCTGACATGGATTTTTGCCGTATAGAGGACTTTGGATAGCTGATCCAGTTGTGAGCGCGACGAGCATCCCACGGCTTTCGTCTGTTGACGGAGGAGGAGCCGTCCGCTGTTTTAGAACTTCTGCTTTGCGCGCTTTGGCATGAAGTAGCTTCGGATATTGACGAGCGCCTC
>WFLX010035120.1_pt1 | contig 31027 bp, 24 predicted proteins | sample 4967041 | NCBI WGS metagenome assembly WFLX01 (sample SAMN12857096, study PRJNA449069) | gut metagenome | isolation source: stool from male and female vole | host: Microtus ochrogaster | place: USA:Florida | collected 2017
CACGTAGCTCCTCATCATCCACAGAAGCTCCGGCAGTTTCCATCGCCTTCAGCAAAGTTCCCTCCGTATAATAACTCGGTGGGGTAGTGGTCTTCTTACCAAGGAATGGTTTATGTGGCCCCCTCTCTCCCTTTACAAACTCTGGAAGCGACTTTTCCTGATCCTTGGAGTCTTCATTTCCTTCCTCCTTATTTTGCGGCTGATCATTTCCATTATTCCATTCATACACACTCTTCCATCCCGGCTCAGCTATCCTCTTCCCCGAAGCTTTGAACTCTATCTTTCCGGCTTTCCCCTTAATCTGTGTCTGGTCAAACACACAGTCTGGAAAGAATACGGATATAAACCGACGTGCCACAAGGTCATATACCTGCCATTCCGGCTTAGACAGCATCTGCGCAGGTACTCCTGTAGGAATGATTGCATGGTGGTCAGTGACTTTGGAGTTGTCAAAAACCTTCTTGCTCTTCAATAACTTCTTGCCACGAATAGGTTTCAATATCTCCTGATAATACCCAAGTCCATTTAGAATAGGTCCGCATTTCGGGTAGACATCATCCGTCAGATAAGTAGTGTCTACGCGAGGATAAGTTGTGAGTTTCTTCTCATAGAGAGCCTGAATGGTCTTCAAAGTCTCATCCGCACTCAAACCATACTTTTTGTTTGCCTCCACCTGAAGGCTCGTAAGGTCAAAGAGCCTTGGAGGAGCTTCTTTTACTTTCTTCTTAGTAACTTCTGTCACCTCAAACTCACTCTCAGCAGCCTCTTTAAGCTTTCCTTGTCCTTCCTCCTCTGTCTTGAAAGCCTTCACATTGGAAGTGAATGTGACATCTCGATACAATGTCCTCAACTCGTATGTGGTGGTAGGAACAAAATTCTCAATCTCTTTCTGTCGGTTTACTACAAGCGCAAGGGTAGGAGTCTGCACCCTACCAACAGAAAGGACATTCGCATTGCCATATCCTTCTCTTTTCTCGGCATATTTGAGTGTATACAATCGTGTAGCGTTGATACCCAAAATCCAATCCCCAATTGCCCTGCATAGTCCNGCTATATATAAACTCTCCAGCTCCTTTTCAGGCTTCAGGTGCTGAAACCCTTCGCGGATAGACTCATCAGTAAGCGAAGAAATCCAAAGTCTCTCAACAGGTTTCTTGCATCCCGCCTTCTGCATCACCCACCGCTGGATCAATTCGCCCTCTTGCCCGGCATCACCGCAGTTTATGACCTTGTCACATCTCTGAATTAGCCGCTCGATCACTTCAAACTGATGCTGGATACCCTTGTCATCCTTAAGCTTGATTCCAAAACGTTCCGGTATCATGGGCAAAGCTGAGAGCGACCATCTCTTCCAGTCGGGAGTATAGTCCGCCGGGTCTTTCAGCTCACATAAATGGCCAAAAGTCCATGTAACGCAATAGTCATTTCCCTCGAAATATCCATCACGCCTGACTCCAGCTCCCAGTATCTTTGCAATATCGGCTCCAACACTCGGTTTCTCAGTGATACACAAAATCATACTCAATCTCTTTAATTTTTAATCTTTCATCCCCCTTAACTCTCCACTCTCCACTCTCCACTCTCCACTATTCACTGTTCACTGTTCACTATTCACTCTCCAAACCCTTCGCCTCCTCCCATATCTCATCCATCTCTCCAAGGGTCATATCTTTAAGATTCTTCCCCATCTCCTTCGCTTTGGCTTCAAGATAATTGAATCTTCTGATAAATTTCCTGTTGGTGAGTTCCAAAGCATTTTCCGGAACTACACCATAAAGACGCGCCGCATTGACCACAGAGAAGAAGAGATCTCCAAACTCCTTCTCAATACCCTCCTTGTTATCGGCTTTGATTTCTGCCTCAACTTCAGCAGTCTCTTCCTTCACTTTATCCCATACCTGATCCGGCGAATCCCAATCAAACCCGACATGAGCTGCCTTCTCTTGAATCCTGTAAGCCTTTATCAAAGCAGGAAGCGAACCAGGAACCCCCGATAAAACTGTCTTGTTCCCATCCTTCTCCTTCAACTTTATCTGCTCCCAATTATCGGCCACAGCATCGGCAGTTTCTGCCTTGACGTTACCATATATATGTGGATGGCGGAAAATCAACTTGTCTGTAAGCGCTGTGCATACATCAGCTATGTCAAATTGTCCTTTTTCATCAGCAATCTTGCTGTAGAACGCCACATGCAGAAGAACATCCCCAAGTTCCTTCTTTATGTTTGGCACGTCCTCGCCCATGAGTGCATCGCAAAGTTCATACACTTCTTCTATCGTGTTTGGACGAAGTGATTCATTAGTCTGTTTCCTGTCCCATGGGCACTGCTCCCGAAGCGTATCAAGCACTTCGAGCAATTGCCCAAACGCTTCCATTTTTTCCTCTTTCGTATGCATATCTTATTCTCATATAAATTATTCAAAATTCCTTTTTTTGCCCACGGTACTTTGGCAAATGCCCGGAGGGCTTTTTATCTTGTTAACCCCGAGCTTCAGCTCGGGGAAATCATGCCGATGAGACTGTGACCCCGGAGGGGTCAAACAAAAATTCCCTCTGTAGACAAGAAATATACTGCAAAATTACTAAAAATTCGCCAAAAATTACTATCTTTGCCTTTTGAAATCTATTGGCTTGTGCGTTTTTTTGTAAATCTTGACACCCATATAAGTGTTAGGCTAATAGTAACTAAATGATTATTAATGGATAAAATATTAGATACAAGAAAAGTTGATAAGTTCGACAAGCTTCTGGAAGGTGTTTCGTCGATTGTATTGACGTGTCATGTCCGCCCTGATGGCGACGCCATTGGAAGCACTCTCGGTTGGATGCACGTTCTTGAGTCTTTAGGAAAATCTGTGGCTGTCGTTGTCCCCGACAACGCTCCTCGTTCTTTGTCTTTCCTTCCTGGTTTCGACCGCATGGCTGTATTCACTCGCCATGAGGAATATTGCGAAAAACTTTTTCGCAATGCTGAACTCGTGATTTGTTGCGACTTCAATCATCCTTCCCGACTCGACCGTATGCAGCGTTTGCTTGATGAGTGCATGTGCCCTAAAGTTCTGATCGATCANCATGTGGAGCCTGCTCCTTTTGCTGACATTAATTTCTCTTTCCCGGATATGTCAAGCACTTGTGAACTCTCTTTCCGTGTGATGGCCGAGTTAGGGCTTTACTCAGAAATCAATCTCGAGTGTGCAACTTGTCTGCTTACCGGTATGATTACAGATACCAAAAACTTCACAGTCAACTGTAAGAGTCCGGATATTTATGAAATTCTTCAACGTCTTCTTGAAAAAGGTTGTGATAAGAATCGGATCGTGCGTCTCGCGCTAATGGAGAAAAGTTATGGAGCTTTGATGCTTGAAGCTTTCGCAATTTCTCAGAAGATGGAAATCTTCCCGGAGTTTCACGGCTCTNTTNTTACTCTCGNCAAANAANAATGTGAAAGATNCCATTATGAAAAAGGCGATACTGAAGGCATTGTCNACCGTCCGACTGAAATCCGGGGCATTACTTTCAGCTTCTTCCTCCGTGAAGATTCCGATTGCATAAAAGTTTCTGCGCGTAGTATCATGGATTTTCCTGTCAATGAGATGTGTAAAGAGATTTTTGGTGGTGGTGGCCACGTGATGGCTGCAGGAGCAGAATTTTACGGTTCTCTCGAGGATTGCAAAAGACTGCTTATCGAATCTTTCCCAAAATATTCTCACCATCTAAAAGGCCGAACTGAGAAACTCGACTTCTTCGAAATTCAACCCAACAAAAAATTATAAGACTTATAAATCTTATAAGACTTATAAAACTTATAAATCATAAAAAAACAAATAAGAAAAAATGAAATATTCTTTCTCTATATTTTTGATGTTGCTTCTCTTCTTCTCTTCATGCAGCAAGACAGAGAGTTATTCCGACCTTCTTAAAAAGGAGCAAAAGGCAAGCAACTGGTTCTTGGCTCAACAGAAGGTTTGCAACGTTATTCCTGCCGACAGCATCTTCCTTGAAGGTAAAGATGCCCCTTTCTATAAAATGGATGATGACGGATACATCTATATGCAAGTGATTAAGTCAGGCGACAGGGAACTGCCCAAATCTGGTGCAACCGTANATTTNACTTACACTCGCTGGAATATTGAGACNATNTATACTGACAATACAACTGNNATTGCTCCTACAGATGGAANTCAGGACAACTTCATAACAAGTATCGGTAACACTTATTTTATTTATAATAACTTCAGTGTTATTTCCTCCGCAACTTTTGGTTCCGGCATGCAGATTCCGCTCAGCTACCTTGGCTACAATTCAGAAGTAAACATAGTGCTGAAATCCTACTATGGTTTCTCTTCCGACAATACCACCTGCATCCCCTACCTCGTAAACGTCCGCTACTTCAAAGCCGAATACTAAAAGAATAAAGCAAAATAAATGTAGATGCATTGACTCTTATTTAGTTATATCTAAATTCTAAATTATTCTAAATTCTCAATTCTCAATTAAAATTATGAGCCTAATAAAATCAATCTCCGGAATCCGTGGCACAATCGGGGGCCACAACGGCGACGGTCTCGGAGGAGTAGATATTGTGAAATTCACAGCTGCATACGCACAGTATATCAAAAATGTTAACAATGGCAATGCNGGTANGATCGTTGTTGGACGCGATGNACGCATCTCAGGNCCAATGGTGTCTCACCTTGTCATAGGCACTTTGANNGCAATGGGTTTCGATGTCATTAATATCGATCTTGCTACTACTCCGACCACAGAACTCGCTGTAGTGGGAGAAGGTGCCGATGGTGGCATTATTCTTACTGCCAGCCACAATCCGATTCAATGGAATGCTCTTAAGCTNCTTGACAGAAACNGCGAANTCTTGANCGNTGNAGCTGGAAAANAGGTGATNCGCNTNGCTNAAGAGNAANNTTTTGTTTTTGCCGATGTGTTGGATCTTGGTGCAGAATATGTCAACAATACTTGGGGTGAACGCCACATCGATATGGTAAAGGCATTAAAGCTTGTTGATGTTGATGCTATTGCTAATGCTAATTTCACTGTGGCTGTTGATGCAGTGAATTCTGTCGGTGGTATCGTCATCCCTCGTCTTCTTCGAGCTCTCGGTGTTAAGAACATTATCGAACTTAACTGCGAAGCAAATGGTCACTTTGCTCATACTCCCGAACCTATTCCGGAAAACCTTACTCAGATCGCCGATCTAATGAAGCAGGGTAGAGCCGACGTAGGGTTTGTAGTCGACCCGGATGTCGATCGTCTTGCGATTGTAATGGAAAATGGTGAGATGTTCGTTGAAGAATACACTCTCGTCGCAGTGGCTGATTACATCCTCTCGCACACTCCTGGCTCTACTGTCTCTAACTTGAGCAGCTCTCGTGCCCTTCGCGACGTAACTNACCGTNATGGTTGCGACTACANTGCTGCTGCTGTTGGAGAGGNCAATGNGGTGGCCAAGATGAAAGAGACAGGTGCCGTGNTNGGCGGAGAAGGAAACGGTGGTGTAATTTATCCAGAGCTACACTACGGTCGTGACGCTCTCGTTGGCGTGGCCATTTTTTTGACATTACTTGCAAAATCAGGTAAAAAAGTCAGTGAACTTAAGCTAACCTATCCTCCCTATCAAATTGCAAAGAATAAGATTCAGCTCACTCCCGACATTGACGTGGATGCAATCCTTCTCGCAGTAAAAGATAAGTTTGCCGGTTGTGAAATCACAGATATCGATGGCGTTAAGATCGACTTCCCGGAGTCATGGGTTCATTTGCGCAAATCAAACACCGAGCCTATCATACGCATCTACAGCGAAGCTGAGACTATGGAAAAAGCCCAAGCTCTCGCCGAAGAAATCAAATCCGTAATAGCCTCCCTTTAGTAGCAAGCATGCTCCGCATGCGTTCAAAATTCTCAATTCTCAATTCTCAATTACCAATTAACATAAATGTTAAAAAAATTCTTCCTAAATCTCCTCTCATCCTTTGTCGGTGCATGGATAGCCATGGTGCTATTCTGTGTTGTGGCGGTATTCGTTGTGATTGGAATAGCGGTTCGTCTTGGAGGTGACGACGATTCTAAGTCTACAAAAGTCTCTTCCGATTCTGTCTTAGTCCTCGACTTAACCGGAACAATTACAGAAACCCCCGAATCAGGCCAGATTGATTTCCTTTCTCTCGCTTACGGTGATGGCGTTGACTCTCCTACAGCTCTTAATGTCCTTGTAGATGGAATCCGTGAAGGAAAAAACTCAAAGGATATAAAGGCTATGTATATTAAATGTGGTCACCCGTTAGCTTCTCCAGCCACTCTCAATGCTATCCGGATGGCAGTAGCGGATTTCAAAAAGAGCGGAAAGAAAATCTATGCATACGCCGATGCAATGACTATGGGCGACTATTTTGTGGCCTCGCAAGCCGATAGTCTTTTCTTAAATCCGGGTGGTATGTTGGAAGTCTCAGGTCTGGGAGGAACAACTCTTTTCTTCAAGGATCTCCTTGATAAGATAGGTGTAAAGATGACTCTCGTTAAAGTCGGTACTTTTAAATCGGCTGCCGAACCCTATATCTCCAATCAAATGAGTGCTCCGGCTCGTGCCCAACTCGACACTCTTTATGGTTATATGTGGAAATATATAGGAGATGCTGTCGCTGAAGGCCGCAAGTCTCTCAATGAAGAGGCTATGAATAAGGCCGCAAATGAGTTTATCGTGTTCCAACCCTCCTCTGAAGTCCTCAAGCAAGGCTATGTCGACCGTCTTGTTTATGAGCGACAGATCGACGATATCGTAGGTCGATTAGTTGATAAAGAAGGAAAAGATGTGAAGTATTATACTCCGGAGACTCTTTCCGAAAATTCTAAGTGGGGGAAGGGATACAATGACAAGAATAAAGTGGCAGTCCTTTATGCTACTGGTGAGATTCAAGAGCATGCTAAAAGTGGAATTGACTGCTATCGCCTTGTTCCTCAAATCACTGAATTGGCAGATGATGATAATGTGAAGGCTCTTGTGCTTCGTGTCAACTCTCCTGGTGGTTCTGTCTTCGGAAGCGAGCAGATAGGGGAGGCCCTTGACTATTTCAAATCTAAAGGAAAACCCCTGATAGTCTCAATGGGTGATTATGCCGCATCGGGGGGCTATTGGATTTCCTGTACTGCCGATAAGATTTATGCCGACCCTCTGACCATCACGGGCTCAATCGGTATCTTCGGACTGTTCCCATCTGCAGAAGGTCTTGTAAAAAAACTTGGAATAACTCCTCAGACTGTATGTACTAACCCCGGCAAAGAAATTTCTCTCTTTGACGATCCTACCACTGAACAGCTTGATGTTCTACAAACTTATATCAACGACGGATATTCTCGTTTTGTAAACCGAGTTGCTAAAGGAAGAAAAATGAAGGAAGAAAAAGTCCGTCAGATTGCTGAAGGTCGTGTCTATGGTGCTGAACAGGCATTAAAACTAAAGCTGATTGATAAACTCGGATCTCTTGACGATGCTATAGCCTATGCGGCCTCCGAAGCCGGTCTGAAAGAGGATAAATTTGGCATAGCTGTCTATCCAAAATACAAGCCTGATTTCCTGGATCTTTTGAAGTCTCAGGGGCTCGACCAGTTGAATATGGAGATAGCCAAGATTGCTGGTCAGAATCCTGAATCTGTCATCATTAATGAGACAGCCAAGATTCTCCGCCGCTCTCCATGGCAAGCCCGAATGAATCCCCTCGCCGTCCGATTCAATTGAACTGAACCCGTCAATTCACACTTCTTTTTCCANCACTANAGATGANTANATATCTANNTTACGCTTTGACTCCTTTCTCCTGGCTCTACGGATTCGGGGTCTACGTTCGCAATAAATTTTTCGACTGGGGAATATTGAAGGAGACATCCTTCAATGTTCCCGTTGTCGGTGTTGGAAATATTACGGTTGGTGGGACGGGTAAGACCCCTCATGTGGAATATATTCTCGAATGTCTGAGATATAAAAGAAATATCGCAGTCCTTAGCCGAGGCTACAAGCGTAAGACACGTGGTTTTATAGTCGCTTCAGCTAAAAGCACTCCTGATGATATAGGCGATGAACCCCTCCAAATATATGAAAAATTTGGTGGCACGGTCAAGGTTGCTGTTTGCGAAAGTAGGGTTAAAGGGGTAAGGGAACTTATCAAACAATTCCCAAAAATCAATCTCATTGTCCTCGACGATTCTTTCCAGCATCGCTATATTAAGCCGAAGGTCAACATTATGCTGATGGATTATTCTCATCCGGTCTACTCCGACAATATCCTTCCATTAGGACGTATGCGGGAAAGCAGTGATGCTAAATATCGCGCCGATATGGTCATCACAACTAAGTGTCCGTCGGATGTGTCTGCGCTTGATATGCGACTTGTATCAAAGCATCTTGAATTGATGCCTTATCAAAAACTTTATTTTTCTACTTTCGATTATGGAGGTCTTATTCCGGTTTTTCCCGACGACTGTACTGATCGAGTGCTCATTAATGATCTTACTGAAGATGATTCAGTGATTCTTCTCACAGGGGTTGCCAATCCGCGTCCATTCGTCAATCATTTCAGAGAATATCCATTTAAGAAAAAGGTTCTTCATTTTCCTGATCATCATGATTTCAAAAAGTCTGACTTAAATAAGATATTGAAAAAGTTTAATGAAACTCCCGGAAATCGCAAATTGATCATCACAACTGAAAAGGATGCGATGCGTATAAGCCACAATCCTTATTTCCCAGTAGAACTCCGTCCATTAATTTTCTATATGCCTATAGGAGTCCGGATGCTCGACACAAACTTCGGCTACGATTTTGTCCCCGACCTCCTTCAAGCCATAGAAAAATAATCAGATCCTCGCTAAAATGCCCTAATTTATTTCTCCTAAAGCTCTTACCCCTTAAGGCCTCTAAAGCCTTTAAAGCCCTTAAAGCCCCTTAACCACTCAATAAAACTCAAATACAATGGAAAAATCAATATTAGACAAAATCCAAGAGACTTCAGATTTCATACGCGATAAAGTCTCCAATTTGCCTGAAGTGGCTGTTATTCTCGGTTCCGGACTCGGCAACCTCGCCGACAATATGGATATACAAACGGAAATCGACTATCATGATATCCCCAATTTCCCGGTTTCTACAGTAGAAGGACATGCCGGCAAACTTATATTCGGCACGCTTGGTGGAAAATACATTATGGCTATGAAAGGCCGTTTCCACTATTATGAAGGCTATGATATGAAGCAGGTGACTTTCCCAATCCGTGTCATGAAATCTCTTGGTGTCAAGACTCTTTTCGTAAGTAATGCGGCCGGAGGAATGAATAAGGAATTCCGTGTCGGTGACGTTATGGTTATCACCGACCACATTAATCTTTTCCCCGAAAACCCTCTCCGTGGCAAGAATTATGACTCTCTCGGAACTCGTTTTCCAGCTATGACTGAAGCATACAAAAAAGACCTTATTAAGTTAGCAGATGATATTGCTGATGAAGAGAGCCTTCGCCTTATGCATGGAGTATATGTTGGTACTCCCGGTCCTACATTCGAAACTCCTGCGGAATACGAATATTTCCGCATCATTGGTGGCGATGCTGTGGGCATGTCTACTGTTCCCGAAGTGATTGTAGCAAACCATGCAGGAATGAAGGTCTTCGGTCTTTCCGTCATTACCGACCTCGGAGGAAAAGACGTCGACTATGTTCCGACCCACGAAGAAGTGCAACAAGCAGCTGAAAAAGCCTCTCCAGTAATGGTCAAGCTTATCACCAAAATGCTCTCCCGCCTCTAATTGTCTGATTATCTTATCAGTTTTTGATCTACAAGTAAGCCCGGAGGGCTGATGATTTTGTTAACCCCGAGCGTAAGCTCGGGGATTTGGATTAGCATCAGCAACCCCGGAGGGGTTGAACTTTTAATTTTTTATGCACATGTCCGAAATATCAGATTTAGGCGAATTCGGCCTAATTGATCATCTTACCAAGAACTTCTCATTACGCAACGAGTCTTCCATCCTCGGTGTCGGAGACGATGCAGCTATAATGAACTATGCCGAAAAAGACGTACTCGTGACTACCGNCCTNCNTCTNGNNGGAATCCATTTCGACCTTAGATATGTTCCCTTAAAGCATCTCGGCTATAAGTCAGCTATTGTAAACTTCAGCGATATCTATGCGATGGGCGGCACTCCGCGTCAGATTACAGTATCTCTCGGAATATCAAGCCGTTTCTCTCTCGAACATATCGAAGCTCTTTATGAGGGCATACATACCGCTTGCGATATGTATGGCGTTGACCTCGTTGGTGGCGACACTTCAGCTTCTGTGACTGGTCTCGTCATCAGTATTACGTGTCTTGGCGACTGTGAAAAAGGAAAGGAAATCCGTCGCGATGGTGCAAAACCAACAGATCTGATTTGTGTCTCTGGTGATTTAGGAGCTGCATACATGGGGCTGCAACTCCTCGAGCGTGAAAACCGTGTAAGCGCAAATGCGGGAAAAGATTTCCAACCCGACTTCTCTGGTAAGGAATATATCCTTGAGCGTCAACTTAAGCCGGAAGCACGACGCGATATTATTGAGGCTCTTCACANGGAAGGCATTANTCCTACNTCAATGATGGATGTGAGCGACGGTCTCTNTTNCGAACNCCTCCATATTTGCAAGAAGTCGAATACAGGTTGCCGAGTCTATGAAGACAAGATTCCTATCGACTATCAGACTGCCCTCATGGCTGAAGAATTGAATATGAATCTTATTACTGCTGCAATGAACGGAGGCGAAGACTATGAACTCCTCTTTACAGTTCCTCTTACTGATCATGATCGTATCGAGAATATTAAAGGAGTAAAAATGATAGGCTATATTACTGCTCCGGAACTGGGATGCGCCATGATCACCCGCGACGGTCAGGAATTCCCCCTAAAAGCACAAGGCTGGAACGCCTTCACTCCCGAAAATAAATAATTTCTTTTCCAAAATGGGTCAGGTAGCAAATTGCTGGCTGACCCTTCCTGTTTTCTATCTGTTGTTTGTTTAGGTGTTTGAGCCTCTGGCTCGGATTCTCACAATGTTGCATTAACTCATTCCAACGTGATTTTAATTTATTTAACACTGATTTTATGCCGTATACAAAACTAAAGTGTTAAATTTGCAGTCGATTTAACAGTTATGGCTTTATCATTCTAAAAGTAAAGCCTCCTAAACCCTTAAAATTATTTAGAAAAACAACTGAAGCCCCTATGGAACAGACAGTTAATATTCGCGAACTCAATGATCGCATCGCTGCCAAAAGTAATTTCCTTAGCATGATCCGCAACGGCATGGATCAGCGTATTGTAGGTCAGAAGCATTTGGTCGACTCTCTTCTTATTGCTCTGCTTTGCAACGGTCATGTCCTCCTTGAAGGTGTCCCTGGTCTCGCAAAGACTCTCGCGATTAAGACTCTTGCTAACATTGTTGACGCAAAATACTCTCGTATTCAGTTTACTCCCGACCTTCTCCCTGCCGACGTAATCGGTACTCTAATTTATAGCGTAAAGAAAGAGCAGTTTGAAGTGAAAAAGGGCCCTATATTTGCTAATTTCGTTCTTGCTGATGAAATCAACCGTGCCCCGGCTAAAGTGCAGAGTGCCCTTCTCGAAGCTATGCAGGAACGTCAAGTGACTATTGGCGAACAGACTTTCCCTCTCGATCGCCCATTCCTCGTGATGGCCACCCAAAACCCGATCGAGCAAGAAGGCACTTACCCTCTCCCGGAAGCTCAGACCGACCGTTTCCTTCTAAAGGTAATTATTGGTTATCCTAACAAGCAGGAAGAAAAACAGATCATCCGTCAGAATATTCGTGGCACTCTCGATGATGTCCGCCCGGTAGTGTCTACTCAAGACGTTCTCGAGATTCAGAAACTCGTCCGTGAGATTTATATCGACGAGAAAATCGAAAATTATATCGTCGACATTGTGTTTGCAACGCGTAATCCCGAAGCCGCAGGCTTGAAAGATCTTGATGGGATCATCGCATACGGTGCTTCTCCTCGTGCCTCTATTTCTCTTGCTCTCGCTGCTCGTGCTTACGCATTCCTACAGGGAAGAGGATATGTTATCCCGGAGGATGTCCGCGCAGTTTGTCACGACGTGATGCGCCATCGTATTGGACTTACATACGAAGCTGAGGCCAACAACATCTCTGCCGACGAGATTATCTCCCGAATCCTCGACAAAATTCAAGTCCCCTAAATGTATCGTAAAACGCAAAACGTACAACGTAAAACGCAAAACGCAAAACGTACAACGTAAAACGCAAAAATGGACTCCAAAGAACTCCTAAAGAAAGTACGCAAAATTGAAATAAAATCGCGTGGTCTCTCCAACAATATTTTTGCTGGAGAGTATCACACTGCATTTAAAGGGAGGGGTATGATGTTCTCTGAGGTCAGAGAGTATCAACCGGGCGACGATGTGCGCGACATCGACTGGAATGTCACTGCCCGTCACAACAAACCCTATGTAAAAGTCTACGAAGAGGAACGTGAACTTACAGTGATGCTTCTCGTTGATGTCAGCGGAAGCCGTGATTTCGGAGCAGTTGGGCAAGTGAAACGCGAGTTTATCGCTGAAATAGCTGCCACTCTCGCATTCTCATCCATCCAAAACAACGATAAAGTTGGCGTTATCTTTTTCAGCGATAAGGTGGAAAAATTTATACCCCCTCAGAAAGGACGTAAACATATATTGTTCATTATCCGTGAAATAATCGATTTCAAACCCGAACATCGCTCTACTGACATCAACGCTCCTCTTGTCTTCATGACAAATGCACTGAAAAAGCGTTGCTCAGCTTTCCTTCTCAGCGATTTCATTGACTCTCACGATTATTTCAAGTCTCTCTCCATTGCAAACCATAAGCATGATGTGGCAGCTATTCAAGTCTACGACAAGCGTGATGCTAAGATGCCTGATGTCGGGCTCATCCGTCTGCAGGATCTTGAGACAGGTCGAGATTTATGGCTTGATACATCTTCTAAAAGTGTCCGAAAGGCCTACGACAAGGCTTGGTATGAGCGTCAGCAGAATTTTTCTTCTACCACTGCTCGTTGTGGCGTCGATTCTGTCTCTGTAGCTACCGATGAAGATTACGTCAAAGCTCTTATCACTCTTTTCCGCCGTCGTGGTTAATTTGTTTATAATCAAATAATTCTTAATTATATTTTCATAAATGTAAAGCAACTCAATATAACTACTGCATCAATAAATTATGCATTATGAATTAAGAATTATGAATTAGAATTATGTATCGTCTCTCATGACTAAGTCGATTAATAAATATTGGGCTATCATCCTGCTCGCTATCGTCTGTCATTTTAATTCGTTTGCCGATGTTAAAGTGACGGCTGTTCTTGATTCTGACTCTATCTTGATGGGGAGGATCGATACCCTCAGGCTGTTCGTTGACCGTGACGCAGATCGTCAAGGTGTTTTCCCTCTCTTCAATAAGATGGGACCGGAAGGATTTGTCACTCTTATTGGTGACACCATTGAACTCGGTATGCCTCGGATGGATACTGTAAAGCGTGAAGGTTCTCGTATTGTAGAGCGTCTCGTTGTCCCGGTTCAGGTGTTTGATTCCGGTTATTATCATCTTCCTCCTTTTATTTATATGTCTGCTACTGATTCAGCTGCATCGAATGTAGTAGCTCTCAATGTGTTTCCTGTGAAGGTTGGCGAGAATGATGCGATCTCTGACTATCAGGATATAACTAATCCATCAGATCGTTCTTTCTGGGACTGGATGCCTGATTGGCTATACGACCTTTGGTGGTTATGGCTCCTATTAATTGTCTCAATAGCTGCTGCTCTTTACTTCGGAAGAAGATATCGTAAGACCGGCAAATTCATCACCCTTCCTGAGAAACCGCAGCCTAAACCATGGACTGTCGCTTTGGATCGTCTTGAAAGTCTGAAGTCAAAAAATCTTTGGGAGAATGGTATGGAGAAGGAATACTTTACCGAACTTACCGATATTCTCCGCGATTATCTCTTCAAGCGTTTCGGAATCAATGCCATGGAAATGACTTCTCGTCAAATTATGCAGACTCTTGCTGATCAATCTGACGTCCGCGATAAGCGTGCCTACGTCCGTAAGATTCTTGATATCGCCGATTTCGTAAAGTTTGCAAAAGTTCGTCCTCTCCCCGCTGATAATGTGGCAGCCTTCGAAAATGCTGTCAATTTCATAAATGAGACCATCCCCACAACTCCCGAACTCACTGATAACTCTGACAACCTGACAACTGACAACTCGACAACTGTCAAGAAAGGAGGTTCCAAATGAAATTCCTTCATCCCGGGATGCTTTGGCTTTTGCTTCTTCTTATCCCACTCATTGTTTGGTATATCATCAAGCATCGGAGTGCTAATCCATCTTTAGGAGTCTCTACTCTCCAACCTTTCATTAAGTTTGGTAACTCTTGGAAGGTGTGGATTATCCATCTCTGTTTCGCTCTTCGTCTGATTTGCATCGCTGCAATTATTGTTGCTCTTGCGCGCCCCCAGACCTACGATAGTCTGAAGAATTCCCGTATCCTCGGTACTGATATTATCCTTGCTATGGACATCTCCGGATCTATGTCGGCCACTGACTTCAAGCCAAACCGTTTTGTCGCGGCTAAGGATGTGGCAACTCAGTTTGTCAATTCAAGAGCAAACGACAATATGGGTCTCGTGGTCTTTGCCGGTGAGTCTCTATCCCTTATGCCATTGACTAATGACCGGGCTGCTCTTATTAATGCAATTGCAAATGTTGATATGGGCGATCTAAATGATGGAACTGCCATTGGTGATGGTCTGACAAGCGCTATCAACCGTATCTCACAAGGCAAGGCAAAATCTAAAAGCATCATTTTGCTTACCGACGGTAGCAACAACGCAGGCGATGTCCCTCCGGTCACTGCTGCTCAGATTGCTAAGCAGAAAGGAATTAAGATATATACTATAGGGGTGGGCACTAATGGTAAGATGCAGATTGCTGACCCGTATGGATTCTCTACCACTACTCTTGAGACTAAGATCGACGAACCTCTTCTCAAGAATATGGCGAAGATGACTGGTGGTAAATATTTTCGCGCAAAAGATGAGCGTATGCTAAAGCAAGTTTTTGAAGAAATCGATTCTCTTGAGAAGTCAAGTATCGATGTGAATTCCGTGACTCTTACTCAGGAGGAATTCATGCCTTGGCTTTGGCTCGCTTTCGCTGCTCTCGCTCTTTCCCTTTTGCTTCGTTATACAATTATTAGAAGAATACCGTAATGTTTACGTTCGCATATCCAGCTTTACTCGTTCTTTTGGTAGCAGTGCCTGTAGTGGTATTGCTCTATCTCCTCGCTCGCTATGCAAGGAAGAAGAAACTTGATAAGTTCGGTCAATATGATTCAATTAAGGATCTTATGCCCGAAGTGTCTAAATATAAGCCCCCTTTGAAGCTCGCTCTTGAAGTGGCGGCTCTTGCCTGCCTTGCGCTGGCTCTATGTCGTCCTTGGGGTGGTGTGCATTCCTCTAAATCTGAAAAAGAGGGTATTGAAGTGGTGATAGCTGTCGACGTTTCTAACTCGATGCTCGCTTCTTCTACTGCTGACAATTCCGGAACATCCCGTATGAGAGCGGCTAAGATGGTTCTTGAAAAACTTATCAATCGTCTTGATAATGACCGAGTAGGATTGATTGTATATGCTGAGGATGCTTATACTCTCATCCCGGTGACGAGCGATTATGTTTCAGCTAAACTTTTCCTCAACTCTATCGACCCTTCTCAGTATGATAATCAAGGCACTAATATTGGGGCTGCAATCGACCGGGCTGTGAAGTCGTTCACTCCGGATGATAATGTGGGTAAGTCTATTGTGCTCATAACTGATGCCGAAGAACTCGATGATGAGGCTGGTGCTGTGGATGCTGCTCGTCAAGCAAAGAAGAATCATATTCAACTTAACGTGGTTGGTGTTGGTTCCCCTACTCCGGTCCGTATTCCTACTAAGTCGGGTCCCATGATTAATCCCGAAACTGGTATGCCCGTCGAGACTGCACTTGATGAGAATCTCGCCGCTAAGATTGCTGGTGCTGGAGATGGCATCTACGTGAATGCTTCCAACCCCGATGCTCTTAATGAACTCGAAAAGCAAATGGATACAGTCAAGAAATCCGCTCTCGAGACAAATGCTTACGCTGTCCACGATGAACTATTCACTATCTTCGGATGGATTGCTCTCGTACTCCTATTTATCGATGTCTTTATCCTCGATCGAAAGATTCGTTGGCTCGATAAGATCACTTTCTTCAAAAAAGAAACTGCTGTAGTCGTTTTGCTTGCAATTTCTGCTGCTTGTGCTTTTGATGCTTCTGCTACCACTAATCGTAAGGAACGCCGACTTGTTACTCAAGGCAATGAACTATACAGAAAAGGTCATTATCTGGAAGCTGCAGAGAAATATCAGCAAGCTCTTAAACTTGAACCTGAGTCAAAAGAGGCTCTATACAATCTTGGTCTTACTTATATCAGAAGAGCAAATGATGCCCAATCTGACTCTCTGAAGCAACAACTTGTGAAAGCTGGTGCAGAAGCTATGCAGGTGGTTGCTCAGGTGATGAAAGAAAAGCCCAATCTCGCTGCTGATGCAATTTTCAATCTCGGAAACATTGCTTTCAACTCTGAAGACTATGCTCAGGCTGTGCAAATGTATAAGCAATCGCTCCGAATTCGGCCTGAAGATGAAAATACCCGTCGAAATCTTCGAATAGCTCAGAAAAAACTGCAAAACCAAGACCAAGATCAAAATCAGGATAAGGATAAGGACAAAGATCAAGACCAAAAGCAAGATCAAGACCAGAATCAAGACCAGAATCAAAACCAGGATCAGAATCAAGATCAGCAGCAAAATCAGGATCAACAGCAGCAGCAACAACAGCAACCTGAAATTAATCCTCAATCTGCCGAGCAGATTCTGCAAGCTATGGAGAATAAAGAAAATCAGACCCGTGCTCGTGTCAATAAAAATGGTCAAGAAGCCGCTGGCCGTTCCAAAAACACCAAACGTTGGTAACCTCAATTCTCAATTCTCAATTATGTAAGCGTATGACCCAATTTAGAAGATACATATTTAGCCTCCTCTTGCTTGCTGTCTCTCTGAGTGCAAGCACCGCAGGAAAGTTTCATCTATCTGTCTCAACTCAGACAGGTGGCGACGACATTGAGGTAGGAGAACAGTTCTACGTCTATATGAAGATCGACGATCTCGAAGGCGAACCTTCAGCCCCCGATGTGCCTGGTGCTATTGTGAAATATTTCACTCTCAGCAGTCAGTCCTCTTCTATGTCAAGTATTAATGGTAAGGTGACTCGTTCAAGTTCTCGTACCTACGTGGCTACTTGCTCCGCTTCTAAGGAAGGTTCTTTCTCTATCGGTCCTTTAACTGTAGATGGAGTTTCAAGCAACAAGGCTTCATATACAATTGTTAAGGCTGGTTCAGGATCCCTCTCTAAGCTGAAGCAACGTCAGCAGCAAAACCAGCCATCTTCTAATCAAGGGGCATATTCGCCAGATCCCGACGATCAGAATCAGGGTCCTAAATTCATTGGAAAGGGTAATGAAAAGCTATTCCTAAAGGCTTCTGTCTCAAAATCCACTGCTTACGAGCAGGAAGCCCTCGTCTATACAGTTAAACTTTATTCTTCATACGCTCCAATCAAGTTTATTGGTGCTACTGAAGCTCCTAAGTTTGATGGTTTTGTGGTCGAAGAGTCCGACGAGACTTCAAAGTCTCTGCACTACGAAAACTACAACGGGCAGGAATATGCCACGGCAATCATCGCAAGATATATTATTTTCCCTCAGATGACTGGCAAACTCACCATCAAGGGTAATACTTATACTGTGAGCACCGATGAGCAGGAGTATTACGACGACCCCTACTTCCGTATGCTTACGGTTCGTCGCCNGANTCAGCTCAATGTNACTCCTAACGATTTGGTNATTGATGTTAAGGCTCTCCCNACTCCTCAACCTGCCGATTTCTCANGGGGNGTTGGTCATTTCTCTATTTCTNCTTCTCTCCCTTCNGCCGNNTTGAAGACCAATCAACCCGCCTCTATAATTTACGAAGTCAAGGGTAGCGGTAATTTGAAATATATTAAGCTCCCTGATCTCAACGCTCTGTATCCGAAGCAACTTGAGGTATTCTCTCCTTCCGCTGAAGTGAATGCTGCTGCTAAAGGTGCTACCGTCTCAGGCAGTGTGAAGTTCGATTATTCTTTTACTCCGCTTGAACTCGGACAGTACCAGATTCCCGAGGTTTCTTTAGTCTATTTTGATCCATCTACTGGCAAATATGAGAAGTCTGTTGCTAAAGGATATCTCGTTGAAGTCGACAAAGGCGCTCTTTCCGAAAAATCTCAGACTAAAAACCGTCTTAAATTTGATGAAAACCTTCTCCCGGTTGGCCGTCTTCACAAGGAGCACTCTGCTTATGTATATTCATTCGGTTATTGGCTCTGGTTCATAATTCCGGCCATAGCTCTATTCATTATTATATTTGTCTATCGTCGTCATCTCAAGAGTGCGGCCGACATCGTCGGAACTCGTATGCGTAAGGCTGGCAAAGTTGCTGCTAAACGTCTCAAGAAAGCTGCTGCTTGCATGAAGTCGGGTGATAGAGAGAAATTCTATGATGAAATGCTTGTGGCTCTCTGGGGATATGTAAGTGCGAAACTCAATATACCTACTTCAGAACTAAATCGTGAAAACGTAGCCCAACGTCTTTCAGAAGCCGGAGCTTCTGAAGAAAGCATCAATAATTTGTTAGCCGTCCTCGACGACTGCGAATTTGCAAAATATGCCCCGGGCTCCGGCGAAGACGAACTGAAGCACGTCTACGACAGAGGCACCGCCGTAATAAACTCCCTCGAAGACTCCAAACTGTGCTGAGGACGCAGTCCGAAGTAAAGCTCGCTGCCTGATATTAGCTATTCCTCTGTGTGTCCTCTGTGTGAGTTTAAAAAAAAAGCTGAGCAGTTCGCGCTCTGGGGTAAATTTTTAAAAATATTTAAATCATTATGATTATGACCCATAGATTTTTTGTTGCCATCATATTCTCCCTCCTGCTATCCCTCACATCTACGGCAGCCCCCAACACAGACATTGCCCGTCAGCTCTACGACTCTGGCGACTTCCGCCAAGCCGCCGATGCTTTCCTCTCTATAGCTAAAGTCGACGGTGAATCCCCGGAGCTTCTCTTCAATATTGCCAACTCCTACGCTCAAGCCGGAGATTTAGGCTATGCCATACTCTATTATTCAAGAGCTAATCGTCTCGATCCATCTAACAAGGAGATCAAGAACAATCTCGCATACTTCGCCTCAAAAGTCGAAGACTCAAATCGTGCTGAACTCCGAGGAAAGAAAATCAGCGTAGCTCCCGACCATGAAACCTTCTTCCAGTCGGTAAATCGCATCATCTGTGCCGAAGTAGCTCCCAACGTATGGGCCATCCTCGCTGCAATTCTCTTCATCATTACATTAGGTGCAGTTGTTATTTATCTTTTCTGCAGTGGAATTAGACTAAGAAAAGTGGGTTTCTTCGGAGGAATTCTGACATTTTTTGTGACTATATTCTTCATCATCTTCGCATTTATGAGTGCTTCTTACTATGACTCCCACGACAAGGCTGTCCTGATGACATATAAGACTGAACTCCTCATCGAACCCTCCTCCGATGCGAAACCGGCCACAAACCAACTCTGTCAAGGCACCCGCTTCGACATCATAGCCGAAGAATCCGACGTTGAGGGCCGTCCAACCTGGTACAAAGTCCGCCTTAACTCCGACATCGAAGGCTGGCTCCGTGCCTCCGACATCGCCATCATCTAACCCCCGCTGTGCTGAGGGCGTTAGCCCGAAGTTCAAGTAGGCGACCTGACAATTGTGTCGAAGCCCCAGGCTTCAGTCTGGGGAGAATTCTAAAGCAACTCAGTAGCCTCGTAGAGGCGATTTATGGATTATATAATTCTCTCTCCCATAGTTTTTTATTCTTTCAGACGTCATTTTTATGTTTTATAACACATTTTTTTAATAGAAAAAAATTATGCTATCTCAAAAAAAATGTGTAAATTTGAAACTCAAAAAGTATAATCTAAACCTCAAATACTAATAGTATGAGCAAAACCATCACATTCAACGAACTTCGCAGACTCAAAGACAGTCTGCCCGACGGAGCTACTCGTCGCATCGCCGACCAGCTTAACCTCAATGTACAGACCGTCCGCAACTACTTCGGCGGTGTTAACTATGAGTTCGGTAGGAACATCGGTATGCATATCGAGCCGGGTCCTGACGGAGGAATCGTGGTGCTTGACGACACTACCATCTACGATATGGCTGTCAAGATCCTCGAAGAGGAAAACGCTAAGAAAGCTAAAGCCTAAGCTGACTTCAAAAGTTTTCCAAATTTCCTCTTCCCTGTACTTGTGATAGGTAATTTGTGGATATAAGGGTGGTTTCATTCCGCATCTCGGCATGATCCCACCCTTTGATTTGCCATATATTCTAAATTAGAAGATAATTCTCAATTCTCAATTACAAAGAATGCACTTTGCAGAAATAGAATCCAAACTTAACTTCGACTCAATCCGAGCCGAGATCTCATCCCTCTGCTCTTCACGAATGGGAAAAGATGCGGTTGAGGCTATGTCCTTCTCCTCCGACTATGACACTATTCTTAAGCTTCTCCGGCAAACCAATGAGATGCTCTCATTAATCAAATCCGGCTCCGACCTCCCGGGTTCAAACGTCTACGATGTTATCCCTTTCCTTAACGAAATCAAAGCTGCCGGTTCTTTCATGGCTCCCGACCGCCTCAACGCACTCGGCAAAATGCTGGCTTCTATTTCTGAAGTGAGAAACTTCTTCTCCCGTTCTGATGAAGACGGCTCCACCCCTCTATATCCTCAACTGAAAAAAGAATTCGAAGGTCTTGTTTCCTTCCCCGCCATAGAAAGAGAAATCGAAAGATGCGTAAATAAATTCGGTGAGATAAAAGATAATGCATCCCCCGAACTTTCAGAGATTCGCCGTAGCATCTCCGCAGCTAATGGTTCTATTGCAAGAGCAATGCGCCGTGTTCTCGACCGGGCTGCTGCTGATGGCATCGTTGATAAAGACACATCTCCATCTATGCGCGACGGCAGAATGGTTCTTCCTGTTTCAGCTGCNATGAANCGTCGCGTCAATGGTATCATCCATGATGAGTCTGCCACCGGAAAAACCGTCTTCATCGAGCCCGCTGAAGTCGTTGAAGCCGGAAACCGTCTGCGGGAACTGCAAATGGAAGAACGACGCGAGATTATCCGTATTCTTATTTCCATCGCAAACCTCATCCGTCCCGATATCGACCTTATCGAAGCCGGATGTCTATCTATAGGTTATCTCGACTTTATCAAGGCAAAGGCTCAGTTTGCTAATATTGTTAATGCTTCACTTCCTCATATTGAAAAGAAACCCGAAATCGATTGGTTCAACGCTTATCATCCGGCTCTTTTCCTTACTCTGCGTCTGCAGGGTAGGAGTGTGGTGCCAATGAACCTTCGTCTTGATTCAAAACATCGTTTCTTAATTATTTCTGGTCCAAATGCTGGTGGTAAATCCGTAGCTCTCAAGACTGTCGGTATCGTCCAATATATGATGCAATGTGGTCTTCTCCCGACTCTCTACGATAATTCCCACATGGGTATTTTCGAGAATATTCTTGTGGACATCGGTGATGAGCAATCAATGGAGAACGACCTCTCTACATATTCTTCTCATCTCCGAAACATGAAGGAGTTCTTACGCAATTCCGGACCTCGTACTCTTGTCCTTGCTGATGAAATGGGCTCAGGTACCGAACCTCAGATAGGAGGTGCCCTTGCCCAATCTATCCTTTTTCGTCTCGGTGAGGCCGGTTGCTTTGGAGTCGTGACTACCCACTATCAAAATCTAAAGACATTCGCCGATGAAACAGATGGTTTCATTAACGGTGCTATGCTTTACGACCGTCAGCATCTTCGTCCCACTTTCCAACTCTCAGTTGGAAATCCCGGAAGTTCATTTGCCTTAGAGATTGCCAGAAATATTGGTCTCCCTTCAGAGGTAATTGATATGGCGAAAGATCTNGTTGGCTCTGATTATGTCAATTCTGACAAGTATCTTCTCGATATAGCTCGCGACCGTAAATATTGGAGCAATAAGCGTCAAAGTATAAAGGAAAAGGAGCAACATCTCGATAAACTCCTCGAAAAATACGAAGACACTGCTTCCGACCTGAAGCAAAAACGTGCTGAAATCCTAAAAGATGCCCGGGAGGAAGCTCAAGAAATTCTTAAGTCTGCTAATGCCCGGCTCGAAAAGGCTATACGAGATATCAAGAATGCTGAGGCTGAAAAAGAGCGTACTAAGCAAATACGACGCGAGCTCGAAGATTATAAAGAAAGTCTCAAAGAGCCAGCTGAAGATAAGTCTGTCCCCGATGCTCTCAAACCTCTTAAACACAAAAGTAAAAAATCTAAAGAAGAATCTTCCAAGAAAAACAAACCGACAGCTGCAAAACCCGAACTCGCTTCAGGAGATTGGGTCAAGATGGATGCCTCCGGTTCTTCTGGTCAAATTATTAGTATACAAGGGAAAAAAGCTGAAGTCGCTTTCGGCCCATTGCGCACCTCTGTCGATATCTCTCGTCTGACACCTGCCCAAAAACCTAAGCAATCCGCAGCTTCCCAGACCTTGACTGTCTCCAGCCAAACCTCCGAAGACAGTAGACACAGGCAATTGAACTTCAAAAACGAAATTGATGTCCGAGGAATGAGAGCCGACGAAGCTATCCAAGCCGTTACATACTTCTTAGACGATGCTGTCCAATTCAACGCCGGCAAAGTACGCATCCTCCATGGCACCGGTCATGGTATCTTAAAGACTCTAATAAGAGAGCAATTAAGAGTAAATCCAAACGTTGTCTCATACCACGACGAAGACGTTCGCTTCGGAGGCGCTGGCATAACAATAGTAAATCTCTCCTAACTCCCCTCTGCATCCCTTAGGTAGTAAGCATGCTCCGCATGCGTCCCACGCCGACAAAACTTTACCCCTCTGTCTGTCCTCTGTGTGAAAAAAATCCCCTGCGCACTCAGCCCCTCTGCTACCCCTGCGTGATACCAGCGTGATAAAAAAATTTGCATAAATCAAAAAAATTAGTTACCTTTGTTCCAAATACCAAAAACTAACCGACTTACCAAATGAAAAACTTAAAAATGTACATCGACGGCAAGTTCGTCGAAAGTAAATCCGGAAAGTGGATCGACGTCATTAACCCTTCCACTGAAGAAGTAATAGCTCGTCAACCGGACGGTAACAAAGAAGACGTCGAAGAAGCTCTCGACGCTGCCCGTCGTGCTCAAAAAGCGTGGGAAAAGACTCCTGCAATTCAACGTGCTGCCTACCTCTTAAAAATGGCTGAAGGCATTAAAGAGCGTCGCAATGAATTTATAGAAATTATCATGCGTGAGCAAGGCAAGACTCGTAACTGGGCTACTATCGAAGTCGATGCTACTATAAGTTATTTCGAATACATGGCTACATTCGCTCGCCACATCGAAGGCGAAATCATTCCAAGCGATAATGTAGGTGAAACCATCCTTCTCACAAAAAAGCCAATAGGGGTTGTTGCCGGAATCCTTCCTTGGAACTTCCCATTCTTCCTCATAGCTCGCAAAGCTGGGGCTGCCCTCATAGCCGGTTGCTCCATCGTACTCAAACCTTCTCAACTTACCCCTGAAAACTGTTGCGTGTTCGCAGAAGTTGTCGACAAAACTGGTCTCCCGGCAGGGCTCTTCAATGTTGTGACTGGTAAGGGAAGCGTAGTAGGTCACGAACTTGCCGCAAGCCCGAAGATCGACATCGTAAGCGTCACTGGTTCTGTAGGTGCAGGCGAAAGTATCATGAAAGATGCTGCCGGTAATATCACCAAAGTTTCTCTCGAACTCGGTGGGAAAGCTCCTGTCATAGTATTCCCGGATGCAGACCTCGAACTGGCAGCTCAAGCTGTTCTCGACAGCCGAATCGGAAACAATGGTCAGATCTGCAACAATGCTGAGCGCCTATACGTCCACAAGGATATTAAAGATGAATTCACTAAGATTCTTCTTGAGAAATTCAAGGCTGTCAAAGTGGCCGACCCATTCTCAGCTGATGACATTGACATGGGTCCTCTCGTTGAGAAGCGTGCTCTCGAAAGCGTTGAAGCTAAAGTGGAAAAAGCTATTGCTCAAGGTGCTAAAGTGCTTTGTGGTGGTCATCGTGTTGGCGACAAAGGTTACTTCTACGCAGCTACTCTCCTCGACGATTGCCGCCAAGATATGGATATTATCCACGAAGAAACCTTCGGTCCTGTACTTCCTATTGTAGTTTGGGACAACCTCGACCAGGTTATCGAATGGGCTAACGACTGTGAATACGGTCTTGCTTCTTCAATATTTACAAACGATATTAATAGTGCTGCCCGTTGCATACGAGAACTTGAATTTGGCGAAACCTACGTCAACCGTTTCCATTTCGAAGCCATCCAAGGATTCCATGCCGGTGTCAAGAAGAGCGGCATCGGCGGCGCCGATGGTAAGCACGGTGTTGAAGAATACCTCCGCACACACGTAACCTACCTCCAAACCCATTAAGCTAATGTAGTAAGCGCACTCCGTGCGCGTCATTAAGCGTTGCTAAGCTAATTATGAATTATGCATTATGCATTATGAATTATTATAACCGTGAAAATAGGACTTTTCATCCCCTGCTACGTAGACGCCCTGTACCCTNAGGTCGGGGTGTCTACTTACAAACTTCTCCGAAGCTTAGGCCTCGAAGTCGACTATCCCGAAAAGCAGACTTGCTGTGGACAACCAATGGGCAACGCTGGTTTCCAACAAAAATCTGAAAAACTCGTCAAGAGTTTTGACGAGCTCTTCCGTGCCTACGACTACGTGGTAGCTCCCTCAGCCAGCTGCACCGCCTATGTACGCCTCTTTCATCCCAAGATTGTAGGTCATGAATGTGAGGCCGCTGGTAAGACTGTTGATTTAGTTGAATTCCTCCACGACATCCTAAAGGTAAAATCCCTCCCGGCAAAATTCCCCCACAAGGTGAGCCTACACAACAGCTGTCACGGTGTCCGCGAACTCGGTCTTTCCTCACCAACAGAACGAAATATTCCAAAATTCAACAAAATCAAAGATTTATTGAATCTGGTAGAAGGGATTGAAGTCTTCGAGCCTGAACGTCCCGACGAATGTTGTGGCTTCGGAGGTATGTTCTCAATAGAAGAAAAAGGCGTTTCCACTAAAATGGGACAAGACAAGCTCCGTCGGCACATAGCCACTGGTGCCGAATTCATCACTGGTCCCGACTCCTCATGCCTAATGCACATGCAAGGAATAGCCAACAAACAGCACCTCCCCATAAAATTCATCCACATAGCCCAAATCTTAGCCGGTAATAATAAATAAAAAATTAAATGCATAATATTATGAGTATTTTTCGCTTAATGTTTAGCGGCAAATAATTATGCATTATGCATTATGAATTATGCATTGTAATTTAGAATGAGTACTATTCACGCAAAAAGAGCAAACGAATTCGTAAAAGACACCGCCAAAGTCGATCGTCACGACGCCACATTCTGGTCCGTCCGTGTCAAACGTGACACTATGGCCCACGAAGTCCCGGAATGGGAAGATCTTCGCGAGGCTGCCAGTCAAATAAAAAAACATACAGTCACTCACCTGGCTGACTATCTCGAAAAATTCGCCACCAACGCTGAGCGAAACGGTGTCCATGTTCATTGGGCTAAAGATGCCGACGAATACAACGCCATTGTCCTCAAGATTCTGCAAGACCATAATGTGAAGAAAGTGGTGAAGAGCAAATCCATGCTCACAGAAGAATGTGCTCTCAACGACAATCTGGAAAAATACGGCATAGATGTGGTGGAAACCGACCTCGGCGAAAGAATACTTCAATTGTTAGGTGTTCCACCAAGCCATATAGTGATGCCGGCAATCCACATCACACGCGAACAGGTAGCTGAATGTTTCCGCAAGAATAATATTATCCAAAAGAATGGTCAAGAGGCTGCCGATAGTATGGGTATGGGTGACGACCTCAAAAAACTTGAGGCTGAATCAGACCCGACTTTCCTGACCCGCTGCGCGCGTTTCCATCTCCGAGAGAATTTCATGAATGCTGATTGCGGAATGACGGGCGCCAATTTTGGTATTGCTGAGAGTGGGGAAGTGGTTGTTTGCACCAACGAAGGCAATGCCGATATGTCCACTTCCATCCCTCCATTGCATATCGTATCAATGGGTATCGAAAAACTCATCCCCAACTATGAATGCATGGCTGTTTTCCAGCGTCTCCTCGCTCGTAACGGTACGGGACAACCCACTACGGTCTATACATCACATTTCCGCAAACCCCGTCCGGGAACCGAAATGCATATCGTTCTCGTCGACAATGGTAGAAGTGATATATTGGGAAATGAAGACCACTGGGAGACACTGAAATGCATGCGGTGCGGAGCTTGTATGAATACATGCCCCGTCTACCGTCGGTCCGGTGGCTATTCCTACACTTACTTCATTCCTGGACCAATAGGCATCAATCTTGGCATGCTTAAGGACAGCGATTATAATTTCAATAATTGTTCAGCATGTTCCTTGTGTTGCTCATGCGACAATGTCTGTCCAGCAAAAGTTGACCTCTCTACTCAGATCTACAAATGGCGTCAGCAACTCGACAGCATGCACCATGCCGACCCGATGAAAAAGGCTATGTCCGAAGGAATGAAGATAATGTTCGATCATCCCGGCCTCTACACAACCGCATTGAAAGTAGCCCCGGTAGCCAATTACCTTCCCGACTGGCTCTCAGGTCTCGTAATGGAGCCCTGGACCTACGGCCATTCAATGCCACACTTCGCAAAAAAATCCTTCCACCAACTCTGGAAATCCAACCTCAAAGATTGACTCCATCTTCACAGTGCTGAGGACGNAGTCCGAAGTTCCCGAGTAATTGTAGGGACGCACGGCTCGTGCGTCCTCCACAAAAGCCTTCTCTTTTACTGGCTTCGGCTTTAGCCGAAGTTTCAATAAATTGCCAATATTATGTCATCCAAAGATCAAATCCTAAATACCCTTCGCCAACATACCCGCGAAACCTACGACCTNCCCGACCTAAACTTCCCTAAACTGACTTTCCCCGACCCGGTAGCGACCTTCATCCAGACTGCCACCACTGCCGCCGGAGCCAAAGTCATTGAAGTTNAGGAAGGCGACGACCTNAACGTCTTGATCCNCCAAGCCTACCCCGACGCCAAGACTGTCGCCAGTAACATCCCGNGCATCAAAGCCGACAAAAATCCCGACACAGCACCGACCCCTCAATCTCTCGACGGCACAGATGTCAGCGTAGTCCAAGGCNNAGTAGGATGTGCTGAAAACGCCTGTGTCTGGATTCCCCAGACCATGCAGCAAAGAGCTGAAGTCTTCATCTGCAAATACCTTGTCATCCTTCTCGACAAAAAAGACATAGTAAGCAATATGCACGAAGCCTACGCCCGCATCAAAATGCCCGACCTCGGTTTCGGCTGTTTCATCTCCGGCCCCTCCAAAACCGCTGACATTGAGCAAGCCCTCGTCTACGGAGCCCAATCCTTCTGCTCCGTAACCATCCTCCTCCACTAAACCAAATCACCTCATAAAGCGTTTTATAAATAAAACTTAATTAAATTAAATATTATGGAAAATATCAACAACGCAATCCACCGCATCTGGTGGGTACCATTAATCACAGGAATCATCGCAATCGGACTCGGTATATGGTGCTTCTGCTCCCCCGAATCCTCACTCACAGTATTCGCATACGCCTTCTCAATTTGTCTCCTCGTAGCTGGCTTCCTTAACTTAGGTTACTCAGTAGCCAACTTCCGGATGCACACAAACTGGGGTTGGAGCTTAGTCTTAGGCCTCCTTGAGATTATTTGTGCCATCTGGCTCTTCTCAATGCCCGCTGCAAGCCTCGCAATGGGCTTCGCCTGGGCTGCAGGAATCTGGATGTTAGTAGTAGCCATCAACGGCATCGGTGAAGCTGCCTTCTTCTCCCGCTACAGCACAGCCTGGACCGTATGGATGATCATCCTTTTGGTAGCCACAATCTTCTGCGCTGGTTACTTCCTATTCAACCCCGTAATGAGTGGCATAATGGGCTGGTTCTGGATCGGCTTCTCCCTCATCTTCTTTGGAATCTGGCGTATAGCCCTCTCATTCCGCCTCCGCTCCTTCACCCGCTCCCAACTCAACTAAAAAGCGTAGGCATTCTCCCTCCTCGTAGGGACGCACGGCTCGTGCGTCCGCCCCGATAAAACCGAATTTAAAAACGATTATTCATATATCCAATCAGGGTCGAGATTCCTCCGAATCCCGACCCATTTATTTTTGTTCCAAATCCTCTCATTTGTCCAAGTGTACGAGCCTCCGGCTCGGTCAAGCACNANTCNNAANANTGTGCTGAGGGCGNAAGCCCNAAGCTATCCAAGCAATCNCTCTTCCCGACCAGTGGCTTCATCCACTGCTCTCTAATCCCATCCTCTGAACCTCCCATCCTTTCTTACTGCCACGAGGCGGAAGCCTCAGTAATCTACACTTCCAAATCGCGAAGCTGTTTCTGCCGTAAGCTTCTGCGTGCTCCCCATCGCAAAACGCAAAACGAATCACGCAAAAAAATGAAGCCAAGCTTCATTTTTGATGAAGATAAGGGGCATCCAACTCTCTCCTTTACTATCTTTGCCACCAGGTTTGGATTCCCCATTGGCCCTATAAGCCCCATTCGGCCTATCCTCAATTCAAAATTCTAAATTCAAAATTATGCGTTCCCCCTACTCCGGCTACAAGTCCTCAGGATTCCGATTTTGCTTCCACGTCACTTCCATAGCACATCGCCCCCTCTTCCTCCCTCTCGAAATGAAAGGCCATCCCTATATCCAGCGCCTCCTAAAAGGCGAATCCCCCCTCTCTGTCTTCAACCGTCCCGACATCCGCTCCGCCCGTCAAGCCTTCTGTGAATTCAGAAAGCAATTCGACTTCGCATATTGGGCCGCCAAGGATTACATCATCCGTGACCTCCAAGACGCAGACAACTATATCCCACTCGAACTGAACAATCTCCAGCATTACGCTATTGACATCATGCAGAAACGATACTCCAACCGCTTTATCGGCCGCTACATAATCACAAAGTCTTTCGGAAGGGTAGGACTAACTACAGGCATCCAGGCCTATATGCTCTGGCTCCAGATCTACAAATGCAACAACCATTCTTACACATGCTCAGCATCCGACATCAGCATTAACCCTCACAAAACCGACCTCTGCCGGTTCCTAAAAAGAGACATCGTTCCCGCCGACAAGTTCATCTACATCCCAAAAGCTAACCGCAAAGCTTTCTTCAACACTTACCGTAGTCCCGACTACATCCGTGGCATTAACCTTGGCTACGTCCACTTCGCTGACATGTCAAAATGGCATGATATTGATGGAAATGACGCTACCCGAGCAAACGCAGCCGCTTCAAGTGCCGTCCTAATGAAGCATTTCACAATGATTGTCCTCGAAGGTAACATCCCTAAAGAAGACCGATTCAACATTGATGAATTCAAGAACTTCCATCTCCCATGGCAAATTAGGCTGATGCGCCTTGAAAAGTACTCAAAGAATCCCTATTTTCTCGACCGCATAGCTATGGCCACATCCTCCATATCCTCCAATGATGACGGCCTGTACTTCCATATAAACCTCGACAAAACCTTTGCCCCGGACCGAATCCGCATCCCCCTTTCCCCTGCGTTCCCTGCGTGACACTCTCGCAAAACGTACAACGAAAAACGCAAAACGTTTTTCGTAAGATAAGGGGCATCGCCCCTAAAAAGCCATTAACTTTGCACCCGGAAACCCAATCAATGAATGTTGATTCATCCATTCCTCAGAGGAGGATGGCATGATAGCTTCAGAGGAAGCATCCGAACCAACCCCAGTGATCAATGAGTCCTGAAGAACTGTCTCCGCGCCGCGAAGTCCACTATTCATTATTCACTATTCACTGAAAAAAGTTTCCTCACGGAGGCCCGAGCCCTGATGGACCACTCCGCGCCGGACCCTGCGGACCCTCGTTTCGCAAAACGCACAACGCGCCACGCAAAACGCAGACCCCGAGGCCCCGGAAAGAGCACAATGACATCCTGCCACAAAACCATGGAGCAGACGGCTTCCCAGCCCTCTGATTATGGAAGGACGGCTTCCCAGCCGTCTATCCGAGCCAAGCAACGTAAGCAAGCATCCTCCGGATGCGCCCCAAAGCGTGTCCATATCATCTCTGCACGCGACTTTCCCTGCGTCCCCTGAAGCACCTCCGCGACCTCTGCGTGAAGTGAAAAAGAGTACCCCTGCGTGAACTCCGGCAACTCCATGAAAAATCAATGCCTAAATAGCTTGATGATTATGAATAAGGTATAGGCCCGAGCCCTGATGGACCACTATCCCCCAATTCATCATTCATCATTCATAATTTATCATTGATAAAGAGTATTGACCCTGACGGCCCCGGCATGACCGCATCCGGCGCCCTATACTCTNCNCAGNAAAGGTGCTGAGNCCATTATTTTTTGTATAAGACCTGAGCTTCAGCGAAGGCCATTATATTCCCAGTGCGCAGACCCGAGACCTCCAATCTCCGTCTGCGCACCTTTTTTATAACCCTTCGTCATCACTGTGTTGAGGACGAAGTCCGAAAAAATCCTACAAGGTAGCGAACCCGCCTCCACTGCAAGCTTTGCATCAAGCCCTTCCTATTCTTTCTATTAATATTTCTAAAGATATTTTAACATATTTTGATTCCTCTGAT
>WFLX010346231.1_pt1 | contig 31000 bp, 20 predicted proteins | sample 4967041 | NCBI WGS metagenome assembly WFLX01 (sample SAMN12857096, study PRJNA449069) | gut metagenome | isolation source: stool from male and female vole | host: Microtus ochrogaster | place: USA:Florida | collected 2017
GAATAGCCAAGAATATTTGCAATGTCTATAAGACTCCAGTAGTTTTCGGCAAAAAACTGAATGGATGAAGACATTCGCGCTTACGTTTTCTTTTGATGAAAGTTTTTTCCATAATACTCCAGAAGCATACGTTCTGTCTGACTGGGACTGAATTTGAGGCGTGCGGACAGGTCTGCAAGCGTGAGATTATGATATTAGTATCAAAAGTATTCTTCTATGATAACAGATTTGGAGTTTATCGTATTCGAGTGTGCAAACTGTTTTGTGGACACTTTGCCGCGCTCATAATTACGCACCATCAGAATAATGAGCTGCTGTAATAAAAGCTCTACCTGACTCATGTAGCCGGTATAACGGTGTTCCAGTTCATCAAAGATATTTCGCATGAGTTCATGGATACCTTGATTATCCTGACCAAACCAAAATTGATTTTTTTCAAACAGGCTGACAATGGGAGAGTTGGAAACTGTTGAGCCGGACTTGGCTTTTTTCAAATAAATACAATATTCCTGCATAGGGTTCTCGGGAACGGGTGCCTGAGAATGTTCAACGTGAGGACCTGTTACAAAAAGTGTATTGGGCGTAATCTCGTAAGTAATGCCATCGATTACCGCATGTCCGTAGCCGTAAGGGATGTAATGAATTTCATAGCAGTCGCTGCCGTGGCTGTGTGTGGGAATCACTCGCATGAAGCGTTCAAAAATAATATTAAGTGCATAAAAATGGGTTCCTTCCACTGTAAAGCGGATATCCATGTCTGTGTAATGTATTTTCATTAAAATCCTCATTTCTGCGCTGTTTTGTGGCTTGGATTTGCCGAGATAACGCGCATTAAGCTGTTTTGTGTCAAGCGGCGTGCAGACACAAACAATGAATGAAAAACGCAAGGGATTCTTGTTTGTATTGAGTGTAAAAGAAAAGAGAACAAGCTGTCAATACCTGAAATGTAACAATATTTTCTTGAAGGGGAGGATGCATAATGCTAAGCGCAATCAAAGGTAAGAGTAAAAGAATTACAAAGGTTGTCAGAGAGGATAACAGGCTATATCTGTATTCGGAGGCGTATCGTTACAGGCTGGAGCCTAAAAACGCCCGGACAGTGAGGATTACATGTACGAAGCGGGAGAGCTTTTGCGAAGAGGAAAAGCCGGGAATTGTAAATTATGGCGTCTGGGATAAATGGGAATATACGGTAGAAAACAATAAGATTATTTTCCGGACAGATGAAGTCATTATTTGTATTAGCGGTGAGACTGCTTCCTTCCGGTATTTTGACGGTCAGGGGAAGCTTCTGTTACAGGAGCGGGCGAGGGAGAGCAAGACTCTGGAGGAATTTACCGTCTATAAGCCCATAGAAGGAGATATGCAGGTGGAGAAGGTAAGCACACCTGACGGAACCAAGGAGGTGGTCAGGGAAGCCAAAAGGATATCCGACGGAACCTTGTATCACACCCGCCTATATCTGGAATGGCAGGAGCAGGAGGCATTGTACGGTCTGGGGCAGAATGAAGAGGGAATTACCAATCTCAGAGGGCAGACGGTGTATGTCCATCAGGCTAATCGCAAAATAGCCGTTCCCATGCTGATTTCCAGCTTAGGTTATGGGATTTTGATGGATACATACAGCCCCATGATTTTTCAGGATACGGCTTTCGGCTCTTATCTCTACACAGAGGCGGATGAGGAAATGGATTATTACTTTTTGAACGGAGCCTGCATGGACGGAGTGGTTCGTGAGTATCGAAAGCTGACCGGCAAGGCGGCGTTGCTGCCAAAGTGGGCCTACGGTTATATCCAGTCTCAAGAGAGATATGAAACGGCGGAAGAAATCTTGAGTGTAGCTGAGGAATATCGCCGCAGAGAGCTGGGGCTGGACGGTATTGTGTTGGATTGGTGCTCATGGGAAGGCAGCTTGTGGGGGCAGAAAACCTTTGACAAGGCACGTTTTGAGAATCCGGCACAGATGATTGAGAAGCTTCATAAACAGAATGTTCATTTTATGATATCCATTTGGCCCAATATGGACGAGAAATGTGATAATTATAAGGAGTTCAAAAATCAGGGGTTACTTCTGCCGGGATGCAGCATTTACAATGCTCTTTCGGCAAAGGGACGTAAGCTTTATTGGAACCAGCTTGAGGAAGGGCTTTTCTGCCATGGAGTGGATGCGTGGTGGTGTGATAACAGCGAACCCTTTACTCCTGAATGGAGCCATGCGGAGCCGGTGGAGCCTTCCGGAATGTACGAGGAATATTGTCATACAGCGGCGGTTCATCTGCCTGCCTCAAAAGGCAATGCCTATGCCCTGTACCATGCACAGGCTGTTTATGAGGGACAGCGGGGAGTGGATACGGGCAAGGGGAAAAGGGTAGTCAATCTGACCAGAAGCGGCTACACCGGACAGCAGCGCTACGGTACCATATTGTGGTCGGGAGATATAGCGGCAAGCTGGGATACCTTAAAGAGGCAGATTGCCGCAGGGCTTAGCTTTTGCGCCAGCGGTCTGCCCTACTGGACGGTGGATGTAGGAGCCTTTTTTGTAAAAGAGGGCGGATTGTGGTACTGGAATGGAGATTATGAACAAACTACTCAGGATATGGGATATCGTGAATTGTTTGTCAGGTGGTATCAGTGGGCAGGTTTTCTTCCTATTTTCAGAGGACACGGAACGGATTGCCGCAGGGAGCTGTGGCAGTTTGGTGAACAGGGAGAGCCTTTTTATGAAGCGCTTATACAGGCAAACCGTCTGCGCTATGAGCTGATGCCTTATATCTATTCCCTTGCAGGACGTGTGTGGCTGGAGGACGCCTCCATGATAAAGCTTCTTGCTTTTGTTTTTCCACAGGATTCGGTGGCGAAACAGATAAGCGACCAGTATTTGTTTGGAGAGGAGCTTATGGTGTGCCCTGTCACAAATCCTATGTATTATGATAAAAATTCTACAGAACTGAAGAATGTACCATGCTATAGGACGGTGTATCTGCCGGAGGGTACGGGCTGGTATAATTACTGGAGCCATGTCTATTATGAGGGAGGGCAATGGATTGAGGCGGAGGCGCCTTTGGAGAGGATTCCCATCTTTGTCAGAGAAGGAAGTGTGATTCCACGGACGGTTCCGGTACAGTCCACCGCAGAAATGACGGAAATGTTGATGCTGGATGTGTATACCGGAAGAGACGGGGAATTCATGCTATACGAGGATGAAGGAGACGGCTATGGGTACGAGAAGGGCGAATACCGGAGGACTGCTTTTTCTTGGGAAGAACAGCGAAAGAAGCTTTATATGGAGAATCCGGATAAGCATAAAAAAAGAATAATACTTGCATATTTGATTCAAAAGGACGGAACAGTTAAGGAGGAAAAAGAAATTTATGAAAAAACAAGCATTTAACCCCTATTTACCTTCATGGGAGTATATTCCCGACGGAGAACCTTATGTATTTGGAGACAGAGTTTACATTTACGGTTCCCATGACTTTTATAACGGCTATGTGTTCTGCATGGGTGATTATGTGTGCTGGTCGGCGCCGGTGGACAATCTTGCGGATTGGCGTTATGAGGGCGTGATTTATCCCAGAAATGAAGACCCCTTGAATAAGGACGGCAAAATGTGCCTGTATGCGCCGGATGTAACGGTAGGACCTGACGGCAGGTATTATCTGTACTATGTGCTGGACCATGTTTCCGTGGTGTCTGTTGCCGTGTGTGACACTCCTGCTGGAAAGTATGAATTTTACGGTTATGTACATTATAAGGACGGAACCCGTCTGGGTGAAAAGCAGGGCGACGAGCCTCAGTTTGACCCGGGCGTGCTGACAGAAGGAGACATAACCTATCTGTATACAGGCTTTTGCGGAAGGGGCGACAAATCCCGCCATGGTTCAATGGCAACGGTTCTTGCTTCTGATATGCTTACCATTGTGGAGGAACCTGTATTTGTGGCGCCCGGCTGTGAGTATGGCATCGGAACGGGCTTTGAGGGTCATGAATTCTTTGAGGCACCCTCCATCCGTAAAATGGGAGACACCTATTATTTTGTTTATTCCTCCGCGGTTATGCATGAGCTTTGCTATGCAACCAGCAAAAAGCCTACCTCGGGCTTTGTATACGGAGGGGTTATTGTCAGCAACTGCGATTTACATATTGACAGCTATAAGCCTGCCGGGCAGCCTATGGCATACGGCGCAAACAATCACGGAAGTATCGTGGAAATAAAGGGCGACTGGTATATTTTCTATCATCGTCATACCAACGGTACATGGTACAGCAGACAGGGCTGTGCCGAAAAGCTGACGATTATGCCGGACGGAAGCATTCCTCAGGTGGAGATAACCTCCTGCGGCTTGAACGGAGGACCTCTGGAGGGCAAGGGTGAGTATCCGGCTTACATTGCATGTAACCTGTTCAGGGATATTCCTTCCATGTATGTGGGAGATAACCGTTTCCCGAAAATCATGCAGGACGGCAGAGACGGAGACGAGGAGCCGGGATATATTGCAAATATCCAAAATTCCGCTACCGCAGGTTTTAAATATTTTGACTGCCGCGGTGTAAAAGAAATCGGCATCAAGGTGAGAGGCTATGCCGGTGGTGTGTTTGAGGTGAGAACCTCTTGGAACGGCGAGGTGCTGGCAAGACTTAAGGTGAACTATGCAAATGTGTGGGAGGAATATACGGCGCCTATAAATATACCGGACGGCATACAGGCAATTTACCTGACCTACATGGGAGAGGGCAATGCGCAGCTTAAGTCGTTTACGTTGAGATAAGTTAGATAATAGTAACAATTCCTATTCAGACACGTTTGTGTTTGGAGAAACGCTAAGCACTGACGGAACAGTTACCTTGCCAAAGCTTAGTTTGCTGACTAAGCATGAGCAGGAAGGTCAAACAGTAATGGTGACTCATATGTTATGGGGAGAGATTTGACGGAAAGGTAGGGGTAATTATGAAGAAAATATACAGCAGTTTCCGGCTGGGCGATATGTGCGCCATCTATCTGCTGGATACGGATACTAAGACCTGCGGGCTTACCCTGCTGCCGTGGGAGTTTAAGGATAAGCTGACTTTGGAAGGCTGGTGGAATATTGAGCCTGTTGTCCAGATAAAGCTCTTGGGAGATGCCTACCCGGACGGCTTCTCCCAGGGGCATTCCATGAAAAACAGCGCCACGGCGACAGGGCTTTTGTTCCGGGAACAGAAGGAAGAGCAGGGGGATGTTTTGAGGGTAACAACCATACTGGAAAAGGATGGGGTGGAGGTTTCACATATTCTGGAGTATGTACAGGGAAGCCTTTTTATGAACCAGTATACGCAGGTGATTTCCCACAGGGAGGAAGAGGTAGGGGTGGAAATGATTTCCTCCTACAATCTTTGTGCCTTTTCCGGATTAAGCCCTGAGCTGAGAATGGAGGATTTTGTGCTTCACCGTATGCAGAGCAAGTGGAGCATGGAGGGTAAGCTTCAAAGCACGCCTTTTTTGGATCTACAGCTTGAGCCTGCATGGCTTAGGATTGGCGCCAACAGTGTGCGTTTCGGGCAGGTGGGATCCATGCCTGTGCGCCGGTATTTCCCGTGGATGATAGCCGAGGATACTAAATACGGCTATAGCATAGGAATACAGCTGTGCCATCCGGCATCATGGCAGATGGAGGTATATAACAAGGATGACAGGATAGCGCTGTCAGGCGGCCTTGCCGACAGGGAATTCGGTCATTGGATGAAATATTTGAAAAAGGATGAGCTGTTCGAGACACCTAAAGCTGTCATAACCGTGGCAAGAGAGGACGTGGACGGTATCGGCTATCGATTGACATCCGCCCAGACGGCTAATCTGGAGACGGCGCCTGAGGTTGAAAGGACTCTTCCCATAATATTTAACGAGTACTGTACCACATGGGGGAATCCCACCGAGGAAAATATGCTGAAAATCATCGATATCCTAAAGGGAAAGGGAATCACCTACTGCGTTATCGATGCCGGCTGGCATATCAAGAACGGAAATGATTGGTCCGAAATCGGAGACTGGGTTACCAATAAGGACAAGTTTCCCAGAGGACTTGAATACATTGCCTCCGCCGTGAAGGAGGCGGGGATGATTCCGGGGATTTGGTATGAGATGGAGGTGGCGGGAGGAGCCGCCGACATTTTTAAAAAGACGGAATACTTGCTGCACCGTGACGGATACCCTCTGCAGACGGGGCAAAGGCGTTATCTGGATATGCGCAAGCCCGAGGTACAGGAATATCTTCGGGAAAGGGTGATTGATAACCTTGCAAAATGTGGCTTCGGCTATCTGAAGGTGNATTATAATGACAACATCGGAATCGGCTGTGACGGTGCGGAATCCCTAGGCGAGGGTCTCAGACAGAACATGGCGGCGAGTCAAGNNTTTTTCAGGNAGCTGCGGCAGGAGATACCGGATTTGGTNATTGAGAATTGCTCCTCGGGCGGACACCGCATTGAACCTTCCATGCAGGCGCTTGCCAGTATGGCTTCCTTCTCCGATGCCCATGAATGCAATGCGATACCTGTGATTGCGGCGAATGTCACAAGAGCAATCCTGCCGGCGCAGAGCCAGATTTGGGCAGTATTGCGGCAGAAAGACAGCGAGCAGAGAATGTATTATTCCCTGAGCAATACCTTTTTAGGTCGTATGTGTCTTTCGGGGGATGTGTATGACTTGGAGGAGTGGCAGTGGAGGATAGTGGAGGAGAGCATACAATTTTATAAGCGATGCGCTCCTGTTATCNAAANCGNACGCTCTTTCAGACAGGGTCCTCATGTAAACAGCTATAATTACCTGAAAGGCTGGCAGGCAGTGTGCCGCAAGAGCTGTGAGACAGCTCNGATGCTNGTAGTGGTACATTCCTTTGANGACTGCCCGGACATCATTGAGGTAGAGCTGCCGGATGCAGGAGAAGCATGGAGCATTTCGGGAGAGCTTCACAGNANAGGGATTGCCGCAGAGGTGCGTGAGGGCAGGCTTTTGGTTTCCTCCGTACAGGCGTATGACGGGGNGGTAATACTGCTTGCGGGAAGAGAGTAAAGAGAGTTGCGCCGCCGCAGCTTTGGCTGCGGATTGAAAGGGAANGGGAGACTGNTTNTGGTTTGACGGGAAGCTAAAAAGAGAANGATTTTGGAGGATAGNCATGAAGGAAGCACAAATGCCGGAAAAGAAGGCTTATATCAAGCTGTATNCGAGGAAAATNGAAGGCGTACATTATCCCAGCGCGTTGGCGCAANGCGTGNACATTGCCGTGNGTGCGGACGGTGGGGNATATGAGGCGTTAAANAGAANTTACGGGCTGCTGTTTCCCAAGGCGGAAATCAGTGAAGACAATACTCTTTTGGAACGGGGAGCTTTGAATCCCGTTGCTGCAATGATAGGTGACAGATATGTCATTTTTGCGGATTATGTGGATTCGCAAGGAACGCTTCTTTTTCCGGATAAGGTTCTGCTCTGGACAACGGAGGATTTTATCAGCTTTGAGAAAAAAGGCTTAGTGGCAAGAGAGGAATACGCAGAGTATTTGGAGAAAGCAGATAATGTACTTGCCATAGATGCAGGGCTTTTGCAAAGTATATGTGACGCTTGGATGCCTCTTAGGGGCGTTAAGGCACTGTGTCCGGAGGAGGTAACGGTGACTTCCCTTGAAGAGGTAAGCAGCCTCAAAGCGGTAATACAATACTCTGACGGTTCGACTCATGAAAAAAAGGTAAAATGGNAGATAGATGAAGCCGAGAAACTGGGTGAAAACAGATATAAGGTAAGCGGCGAAATCNNCAGGCACGCATATCCCTTCCCCCTTGCGGAAGGGTTTGCCGACCCGGTGGTTTTGCCGTGGAAGGGTTCATGGTATTTTATCTCAACTAATGATAACACAAATGCGGTGGGCTTGTTTGTGAGNAANGCGGACACGGTGGAAGGGCTTTTTGCGCCGGATATAGAGATAAAATGCATANTGGACTATGACGANGAGAGGAATCTGATTCAGACCTTCTGGGCGCCGGAATTTCATGAAATCGGGGGTCAGCTGTATATTCTTTTTGCGGTAGGCGGAAAGGAATGGGCACCCCAGTGTCATATTATGAAGCTCAAAGAAGCGGGCGATATTATGAATCCGTCGGATTGGGAATCTCCGGTGCGGGTGCGGCGTCAGGACGGCAGGTATCTGGAGGAGCAAGGCATTACATTGGATATGACCCATTTAAGAGTAAGGGAAAAGGACTATTATGTGTGGTCCGCACGTTACGGAATAGGCACTCCGTTGGATTCAGGCTCTATGCTGTATATTGCTTCCATTGACGAGAATGAGCCGTGGAAGCTTGCGAGTGAGCCGGTGCTTTTGTCAAGACCCTTATATGGCTGGGAGAATCAGAGCGGAACCATCAACAATGAAGGACCTTATCCTTTGATATTGGGAGATAAGGTATATATTGCGTTTTCAGGAGGCTCCGCGGGAGATTATTCCTATGTGGTGGGTTATTTGATGACAGATGCAGGGGAAAATCTGTTGGACACTTCAAAATGGAGAAAATCCTGCGCTCCGGTACTGTCCTCCTATTGCTTTGAGGACAGAATGGGAACGGGTCATAATTCCTTTTACAGGGATGAGGACGGGAACATCATGATTGCCTATCATGCGGAGAGACCGGGTGAGGCAAATCACCGGTGCACGGCAATCCATAGAGTCCACTTGAATAAGGATGATTTCCCTGTCCTCGGTATGTCGCCTGACTGCGATTTGCCGGAGGCATTAAAGACGGTGAGCGTGGAAGTGACGGTTCAATAAAGATGCAGGCATAAATTAAAATTGGCGGCATGAAGCCCCGGGTGATTTCATCCGGGGCTTCATGCGAGCTACATCCGTGTTTATCCAACCAGATTCATTTCTCTGANTTTANTAATCACAAGTGAGGCTGTATTGTTCACGAANNCATTATATNCTTCTCTTNAAATTGAGATAGGATGGNNANTGCTTTCGTCTATTTCNGNTATATATCCCATGACACCGATTTTTCTTACAATACATCCATGCGTCTCTGACTCTTTTTTCGTCACGAATCATTCCTTGAAATGCCGCATCGGTAATAAGATGGGCATAATATCCCAGCAAAAACGAGTATTGTTCCTCGGATTGAATTTTATTTTTTCTGTTTAGTATGTATTCTTCACAGAACGGGTCACAATAAGCCGCTGCTTTTCTGCTTCCGCGCATCCAATGTGTAACCCAAGTAGCCATTATATACCTCCTCTTAACCATAATATATTTATGGTTGATGTACCTGACAGCCATGTCGCTATCCATCTAAATTTTTGTATCGTATTCCGGTAAATTATATTTTATCATAAGCCCTTGAATACTTCCATTTCTATTTGACATCAATTAGTAAAAAAGGATTATAATTTCTTTTGCAAAAGACTTGACAAACGGAGCGTATATGGTAATATAAACATATGAACAATGGTTCATATGTTTGAACGAGGAGAAAATGTTTCATAATATTAAAAATGGAGGATAGAATCATGAAAAAAACCTACAAAATCGAAGTGGATTGTGCAGCATGTGCATTGAAGATGGAGGATGCGGCAAAGAAGGTGGAGGGCGTTACAGACGCAGCCGTAAGCTTTATGACTCAGAAGATGAAGGTTGAATTTGCGGAGGGAACCGATGAAAGGGCGGTAATGGAGCAGGTAGCCAAGGCTTGTAAAAAGGTTGAGGATGATTGTGAAATCTTCCTGTAGGAGTGGTCTGTGGGATTTTCCCTTACTATAATAAAGCTGTATTATATGAAGCCGTGGGAAAGGAAATAAGTTATGACAAAGAAGCAGAAAAAAGTTTTTTATCGTATCATCATAGCAGGCTTGCTGCTGGTGATTTTACATTTTGTGCCTGTCAGAGGGTATCTGCGGATGGCGTTATATCTGATACCTTATCTGGTGATTGGCTATGATATTTTGCGGAAGGCTGTCTTAGGCATTCTGCACGGAGAGGTTTTTGACGAGAACTTTTTGATGGCGGTGGCGACGGTGGGCGCCACTATCTTGGGCGAGTACTCCGAGGGTACTGCCGTTATGCTGTTTTATCAGATTGGAGAGCTGTTTCAGGCGGTTGCGGTGGGTAAGAGCCGCCGCAATATAACGGCACTTATGGATATCCGTCCGGATTATGCCAATGTGGAGGACGGGGAGGGCAATTTAGAGCAGGTGGATCCTGACGACGTGGAAATCGGTACTGTTATTGTAGTGCGCCCCGGTGAGAAGGTTCCTCTTGACGGCGTGGTGGTGGAAGGAAACTCCACCTTGAATACCAGTGCCCTTACAGGGGAGAGCGTTCCCAGAGAGGTGAGCATAGGAAACGATATTATCAGTGGCTGTGTGAATATTTCAGGGCTTTTGAAAATTCGTACTACCAAGGAGTTCGGCGAATCCACCGTGTCGAAGATTTTGGATCTGGTGGAGAATTCCAGCATGAAGAAATCACGCTCGGAGAATTTTATCACCAAATTTGCCAGATATTACACGCCGGCAGTCTGCTACAGTGCCTTGGCGCTTGCCGTTTTACCCCCGCTGTTTAATATGCTTATGGGAAATTCGGCGGCATGGAGCACGTGGGTTATCAGGGCGCTGACGTTTTTGGTAATCAGCTGTCCCTGCGCGCTGGTGATTTCCATTCCCTTAAGCTTTTTCGGCGGTATCGGCGGCGCTTCCGCCTGCGGTATTCTGGTGAAGGGTTCTAATTATCTTGAGGCGATGGCGCAGACGAAATATGTGGTATTCGATAAAACAGGTACGCTGACAAAGGGCGTTTTTGAAGTGACCGGGATTTACCCCGCAGAGGGATTTCAGGAAAAAGTGACGGCTGCCGGCGAGAATCGGGCGGAAGAAGGTAAGCTGAACGATGCCGCCTGCCGGAAGCTGCTGGAATATGCCGCCTATGCGGAAAGCTACTCGGGTCATCCCATTAGCAAGAGTCTGCGGGAAGCTTACGGCCACAGTATTGACAATGGCAGAGTGACCGATGTGGAGGAAATCAGCGGGCACGGTGTGACGGCAAAGGTGGACGGGCAGCAGGTGGCGGCAGGAAATGCCAAGCTAATGGATACCTTGGGGCTTGCGTATGTAAAGGACACAGGAATCGGTACTGTAGTGCATGTGGCGGTTGACGGAAGATATGCAGGTTATATTTTGATTGCAGATGTGATAAAGGAGCATTCCAAGGAAGCGCTTGCGGCACTTAAGGCATCGGGAGTAAAGAAGACGGTTATGCTTACCGGTGACAGCAGTGCGGTGGCGGAGCATGTGGCGGCGCAGCTGGGTGTTGATTGGGTGAAGAGCGAGCTTCTTCCCGGTGACAAGGTGGAGCAGGTGGAGAAGCTTTTACAGGAAAAAGGCGCCAAGGAGAAGCTGGCGTTTGTGGGCGACGGTATCAACGATGCGCCGGTGCTCTCCAGAGCAGATATCGGTATTGCAATGGGAGCTTTAGGCTCGGACGCTGCTATCGAGGCGGCGGATATTGTGCTTATGGACGATAATCCGGAGAAGATAGCCCTTGCCATGAGAATTGCCCGAAAGTGTATCCGTATTGTCTATGAAAATATTGTGTTTGCCCTTGCGGTAAAGGGAATCTGCCTGATACTGGGAGCTGTGGGCATTGCCAATATGTGGATGGCAATTTTCGCGGACGTGGGGGTTATGGTGATTGCGGTGTTAAATGCGATACGGTGTTTAAAGGTGAAGCAGTAAGTAAAGGTAAGCATAGGGAATCCATTTCTTTGTCGTTTTGTGAAAGCTTAATGTGGGAGGTGGATTCCTTATGCTTTGAGCATTTGGTGAAAGTTGTTTATGATAACATCTGTAAAATCTTAATTGCAGACGGCGATGTTCCTGATTTGCTCATGCACTTTAATAACTCCGCTTTGAATACCCTTGATGTTTCCGATAATTTTTACTATCTGAATGACGAGAGCTGGATTGAGGATTTGACAGAAAATTCCAAGGCTTATTGTGAGGACAGTAACGGAAACATTTTGGGGCTGCCCTTCTGGGAAAGCTCTGTTTCCGGCTGTTATTACAATAAGACCCTGTTAGACGGGCTGGGTTTAAAGTTGGCAAGTACACAGGCTGAGTTTGATGTTTTGTGTCAGGCGCTTACCGACATTGGCTACACACCGCTCTGTTGGGCTGCTGATGGCTGCAACTGGATGTTCCAGTTTGGGTTGGATCCCATTTTTGCCGATGACCCGGCTTTGCTTGAGCAGCTGAACAATAACGAAATTACTTATGCTGATATCCCCGAAGTGATTGATATGGTGCAATGGTTCGCTGATGCGGCTGACAAGGGTTGGTTCGGTTCGTCTTATCTGAATAAGAGCTGGTCTGATATCAGTTCTACTATGGGTTCCGGTGAGACTGTTATGGTTTTTATATGGGACACATGGTTCTATACTGATTTTGAGAACGGTAATAAATACACCTATGAGGATTTTGCCCTGATGCCTGTCTTCATGAACACGGAAGACAAAGGCACTTATGAAGGCGGCAACCTGAATATGATGATGGTCAATAAAAACAGTGAGCGGCTTGAGACGGCATTGGAGTTTTTGTCTTTCTGCGCTACTGCCGAGAACTATAATGTTGCATTTGACGGTATTTCCACAGTCAGCTGCTTCAAGGGTCAGACTACCAACATTCAATCCGATATGGTTACGGATGCCATGGCTTCCATCAATGCCAGCCAGCGGGTTTCTACCGCGGAGCCAAAGATAATCGGTTACAGTGCGAATGACGTTGGTTACGCTATCACGGAAATGATTAAAGGAAATGTGGATGTGGAAGGCTGTGTCAGACTAATGGATGATTACCGTATCGCTGCCGCTAAGGAGCTGGGGACCGCTGGTTTTTAAATGGGAGGAGTATGATATTGCTCTTCACAGTTTAAGCCGCCTGCGATACTGACTGGGGGGTTCTCCGTATCGCTGCCGGAAGCGGCGGGAGAAGTAGAAGGGGTCGCAAAAGCCTAATTCGTCACTGATTTCACCAAGGGGCTGGTCGCTGACGGCAAGACGTTTGCAAGCCGCCTGAAAAACCATGTCCTCCAGATACTGATGAATAGTTTTACCGGTTTCCTGATGAAAGCGCCGTGACAGTGTGATGTCAGAGATAAACAGGGCAGCTGCTACCTGTTTGGCAGTAAGCCTCGCAGATAGATGCGCATGGATGTATTGCATGGTTTCTTTAATCATTGGGGAATAGGTAATTAATGACTTTTGCATCACATCATATTGTTCAAGAAGGCGAAAAGTCAGGGTGCGGATTTCCTGCTCTAACAGTAATGCGTCCTCCCAGCAGTTTCCGCAGTAATGAACCAGCATATTTGCTATAAGATTATTATCCAGCGGACATTGGGCGACAAAGGGCAGACCATGGGCGAGGTCATAACCGTCGGGTCGTACAAGCCGCAGGTGAAAATACAATTTTTCCAAATAATTGGCACAGCCATAGTCAAAAGTAAGTCCTGCAGGTATAAAGTAGGCAAATCCCGGTCGAAGCATAATCTGTTCATCATCAACATCCAGCTGCCCCTCGCCGCCTGAGACAAGGTATAGGCGTGAATAAGGAGAGCAGACATCATTGTTGCGCCAACTGTCATGATCTAAATACACATATCCGCTATCATCAATCTCCATATTCCAATGATTTATATTTGCGATAATTTCTCTGTGCTGCTCAAAATTCATGTTGAAATCTCCATATTATTGATGCAAAAATGCATGGACTGTACCGATAATCCTTTTTATACTGAAATCATAGATAATTTCCGGAAAGAAATCAAGTAAAAGTTGCGTATGTGCGAAAGCGGCGCAGAAATGAGGATATCATGTACGAAGCATCATTTGAGTCATTAACAAAATTTCAGTGTCCTGATTGGTTCAGAGACGTAAAATTCGGAATCTGGAGCCATTGGGGTCCCCAGTCCGTTCCCATGTGCGGAGACTGGTACGCAAGGAATATGTATATTCAGGGAACTGACCAGTATGAGTATCATTTAAGAACCTACGGTCATCCGTCAAAATTTGGCTTCAAGGATATCTGCGCATTGTGGAAGGCGGAGAATTTTGACCCGGATGCCCTGATGGAGAAGTACCATAGAGCCGGCGCCAGATTTTTTGTGGCACAGGCTTCCCATCATGACCATTTCTTTAATTTTAAGTCGCAATATAACAAATTTAATTCCGTGGATATGGGGCCGGAAAAGGATATCTGTGCATTGTGGAAAGCGGCAAGCGAGAAATGGAACATGCCCTTTGGCATGACGGAGCATTTAGGCGCCTCCTTTGCATGGTGGCGTTNNAACAAGGNANCGGATACATACGGTCCNTATGCGGGTGTTCCTTATGACGGCAACGACCCGGCATACAGGGATTTTTACCATGATAATTATGAGCATGTTGNAAAGCCCNGTGAGCCTNACAAGTGGGTATGGCTTACAGAAAATGAGGATTTCAGGGAATACTGGCTTAAGGTAATGAAGGAAATTATAGACAATTACCATCCTGATTTGCTTTATTCGGACAGCTCCCTGCCCTTTAGCGAGAGCGATAAAGCCGACGATGGGGCGTATCGGTATGGGCTGGAGGCTGTTGCGCACCTGTATAATACCTCAGAAAAAATACACGGTAAAAACAGGGCTGTCTATACCCAGAAAAACCGTTCGGAAAATATATACAAGGTGGGGGCGCTTGATATAGAGAGAAGCCAGCTTCACGATATTTCGCCTGAGCCGTGGATGTCCGAAACCTGTATCGGCGGCTGGTTCTATGACAGAAAGGCAAAGTATAAAACGCCCCGTCATATACTGGACATTCTGGTGGATACCATCAGCAAGAACGGAACCTTTCTTCTCAATATTTTGCAGCGTCCTGACGGAACCATAGACGATGAAGCAGAATGGATACTTGAAGAGCTTGCGAAATGGTTTGCAATAAACGGGGAAGCCGTGTATGGTACAAGACCCTGGAGAACTGCGGGAGAAGGTCATGCCTCCGTGATTATCGACGGTTTTAGGGAAGAGCAGGTTGAATGGGATGACGATGATTTCCGTTTTGTGCAAAAGGACGGGAAGCTGTATGCATATGTGATGAAATCACAAGGACGTAAGAGTACGGTAATCACCAGCCTTAAAGATGAGGAGCATGTGAGCTCGGTCAGACTGCTGGGCTATGGAGCCGTCGGCTATCACCAGCATCCGGGCGCGCTGGTAGTGGATTTGCCTAAAAAGCTGCCCACGGAATATGCCGCTGTTTTGGAAATCGGCCTCTGATTTGGCAAAAAAGCAGATTGAAAATGAACGTGTCAGCACTGTGCAGCTATTAAAGATAGACCAATTCGATTTTACATAACATAAGGGAATTTCTTCAGGAAGTTCCCTTATGTTAAATGTTATTCTGTAAATCTCTAATTTCTTAACTCAATATTTTTGTATTCAGGAGCCGAAGAATTAGGAAACAATTCTGATATTCTTATATTTTTATCATAGATTGTTCCTTATTTTACAAAAAAATCAATGCGTTATTGTTATATGTTATATTTCTCCGTCGGTACAGCCGGAAGGAAATGTTTGAATTTTAAGCACGATACAGCAATTTTTCATTGACAATGTAAAGAGAATACTGCAAAATAATAATTAAATAGCTGTAAATGATATTTTATATAATAATATGGGCGGAGTATNAAGCCTTNGGNNNATTTNATGTTAGNTNCTGTANCACGGAGGATNAAGATAAGTCACATGAGAAAAAGTATATTAGCCGCTATTGGTCTGATGCTTTTGAGCATCGGACTTTTTGGCTGTGCTGCAAGTGCGGGCGAGGAATACATAGAAATTGTACGCGGAGAGGCACCGCAGAAGGAAGGGGATTTGCTGCGAATTGGTTTGATACAGACGGGAAAAGAATCGGACTGGAGAGATGCCAATACCAATGATTATCTGGATAACTTTGTGGAGGAGAGGGGCTATAAGCTGATTTATATTGATGGCAATTCAAGCCCTGAAAGGCAGATTCAGGCAATGCATGATTTGGTTTGGCAGAGGGTGGATTACATTATTCTCCAGCCCATTGTCGAGACAGGCTGGGAGGATGTAATACAGGAGGCGAAGCAGGCAGGGGTTCCGGTTATCGTGGCAGACAGGCAGATTGCCGTGGATGACAGTGAGTATATTGCATGGATTGGCTCTGATTTTTATGAGGAGGGCAAAAAGGCAATTGAGTGGCTTGAGAATTATCTGGAAGAAGAAAACCGCCTTAATGAGGATATCAATATAGTGCTGTTAGAGGGAACATTAGGCGCTACGGCGGCAATCGGCAGGACGGAAGGGATTATGGAAATGCTTGCTTCCCATGACAACTGGAATATTGTGGCAAGCGAGTGCGCTAATTTTACACAGGGAGAAGGGCAGAGTGTGATGGAGCAGCTGCTGGAAGAAATGGATTCTTCTCAAATTGATGTAATTATTTCCGAAAACGATAACATGATGTTTGGAGCTATGAAGGCTATGGACCGTAAGGGCATTTCTTATGGACCGGAGGGGGATATTATTACGATTTCCTTTGATGCGTTGGGAGAGGCATTTGAGAAAATGATTGACGGGGAGCTTCATGTTTCCGTTGAATGTAATCCGCTTTTGGCGGAAGGGGTTGAGAAAATCATTGTGGATTTGGAGCAGGGTAAGCCTGTTGAAGTTAAACGTTTTTANATNGAAGAGAAAGTTTNTGATTTTAAAAACGCCNTTGAACATATTNNCGNAANAGNTTATTGATAAGAGTTGGAGATANANATGCAAAAGNAAGACACAGTGAAAATGAAAAGACCACTTAAACATANAGTCATAGTGNCAGTTTTNCTCATNTGCCTGCNNATTGATTTNNNGTGTGTTGCATTTAATTATCACAAATATGTATCCATAAATAGAGATTATACCACGCAGCTGGCGGAGACGGTCATCAATACCTGCTGTCTGGTCATTGATGGAGACAGGGTTGAGGATTATTTGAATACCCGCAGGAGGGATTCGGATTATTATGTAGTATGGAATAAGTTGATTGACTACCGTAACACTAATAATAATATTGTGAAGCTAAGTGTTATGAGTTTTCAAGAGGACAGCTGCTATTACATATTTGATACGGATTTGACGGGGAACGGAGCTTTTTTGGGAGATTCCCGTCAGTATGATTCCCAACAGGAAGCGGTCAAGGATTCATTGGTCAACTACTCCGCAGGTATTTCCTTGGTTTATGGGAAGCATACGGATATTTATATTCCCGTTAAGTCTTCTTATAACATTCCGGTTGCGTATGTGGTGGCAGGAATTGCAACGGACACTGTGGAAGCGGAGCAGAGAGCTTATTTGCTGTACTTAATGCTGATTATTACGGCAATTACCGTTTTTGCCGGAGCGATATTAATTCTTTTTATGGATAAGAGTATTATGAATCCCATTAATGCAATGACAGTGGCAGCCGGAAGCTATGCGGAAAATCTGGAAAAGGGCGGAGTGACTTCTCCGCTACAGCAGATACATATTCAAACGGGAGATGAGCTGGAGCGTCTTTGTGAATCTTTAAAAAAGATGGAGAATGATATTCTTGTGTATTCGGCAAGGCTGCTCAACGCCACATGGAACAGCAATCATGACAGCATGACGCAGCTGTATAATAAGCGATATTACAACGAGCTTATGATACAGCTGCAAGAGGAAGAGCAGCTTGGAATTGTATACTTGGATATTGACAATTTGAAAAAAATGAATGACACCTTCGGGCATGACGAGGGGGATTTGGTTATTTTACATGCTGCCAGCCTGATTCATCGTTATGAGGAGCCGGGGTTTGAATGTTGCAGGGTGGGCGGCGATGAATTTGTTGTTTTTTTGAGAAATTCCTCAAAGGAAAGCGTTGAATTGTTAGTAGAGAGACTAAGGAATGACGAGAACAACATTTTGTCGGATACCACCCAAGATTTCATATGCAGGCTTGCGGTTGGCGGGGCGTTCAGAAGGGGCAGGGAGACCTTGGAGGATGTTATTAAAAGGGCGGAGGAAGAGATGTATCAGAATAAGCATGCTGTAAGATGATGAGGTTAACGTCAGCCTGTTTTAAAATAACCGGACATTAAAGTGACAGCAATGTCAAATATACAATAACAATTAAAAAAGTCTTCTCTGTAGAGCGACGTGAATATATATTCATTTTGCACCAACGAGGAGCCTTTTTTCTATTGGAAAAGGGTAAAAAAATACACATTTTATGCAATAGAGCAAAAATTGCAGAAAAAAGAGCATAATGTAGGGAGCTAAAAATAAAAAGTAATTGTACAATGATAACAATTAGGAGGAGTTACTATGTATGTAAACAGAAAAAAAATAAATAAATTAATGAGATTAATGGCAGCGCAATTGTTTGTTATGTCATTTTTTTCGGGCTGTTCTGCGGAGAAGGCAGACAACGACAATATTGTAATCGTAGAACAGGAGACTGTTTCTAAGGAATACAAGCTGGTGGTTGCGGCAATCGACGATGTCATAAAAAGCGAGGGGGTAAAGTGTGTATATACCCAGCTTAACGGGCAGCAGGTAAGCTTTGAACTGAGCGGCAGGATGATATCAAAGGTATATGTGAAGGAGGGGGATACCGTTAAGAAGGGGCAGATTCTTGCCGAGCTTTCCAGCGGAAGCAGAGAATCCGAGCAGGAGCAGTTAGAATACCAGATAGCCCGCAATAAGCTTCTTTTACAACATGCAGAGGAAAATGAAAATTTTGAAATTTCCAGAAGATGGCTTGACTATATATATCAGTCCGGTCAAAGCGATCAGGAGCATGAGGCTTTGGTAAAGGGCATAGAGGACTTGCAGAGAAATTATCGCTATACTAAGGAGGACTATCAGGACGATATTACATTGGATGAGAAGCAGCTTGCACAGCTTACCGCAGAAGCAAGACAGGGCAGGGTTTATGCCGACATGGCGGGAACCGTGATGGAGCTTAAGGATGGGCTTGAGGGTTCTACCTCCAAAAAAGACGAGGTTATTATGACGGTGATGGATAATACCCAGTGTATTTTTGTGGTGGAAGACCCTAAATACGCGGCTTTTTTTACAGAGGGGCAGGAGGTTGACATGTCCATCAGTTATGGAAACGGCACCGGTTCTTATAAGCTGGTACCCTATGAAATGGATAAATGGGGAGAAAATTTGCTTTTCACCATAACAGAGAGCAGTACCAACGGTACAATTGATCCGGGAACATCGGGAACAATAAAGATGATACTGGAGCAGAAAAGTCAGGTGCTTTCTCTTCCTATCTCCGCCGTACATATTGCCGATGATAAAAAATATGTGTATGTTGTAGGAGAGAACGGTATGCGTGAGGTAAAATGGATTGAGACGGGGCTTGAAGGTGATAATAACATAGAAGTTACTTCAGGGCTTCTGGAAGGAGAGAAGGTCATATTGCGATGAAAAGGAAGAGGATTATAAGCCTGCTGTTAAATATAAGCCTTATATTGTTCCTTGCCGGCTGCGGTAAGGGAAAGGCAGTGCAGAGTGCAGGAGAAAATATTGAATTGTTAGAGCCGGTCAATGTGGCGGCAAGTTATGAGGAGGCGGAATACAGGAATCTATATGATGCTAAGGTATATTCGGCAACGGTGGTTCCGTATATTGAGGAATATTCTTCCGAGGACGGTATGACGTTTTATGATTACGGAGCATATCCGGGGGAAGAAGTTTCCAAGGATTCTGTTTTAATTCATTCCGATCCTGAAGCTATTGATAAACAAATTGAGGATATGGAAAAGCAGATTAAAAATATGGAAGAGACGTTTGAGGAGTATAAAACGAGCGTTGCTGAGAGCTTAGTGGAACCGAAGAAACGTCTGGATACTTTAAAATACTGTGTGGATGCTTACGAGGATATCCGTCCTGAGGAGTATACCGTGAGCGGCAATGAAACAAGCGGTCAGATGAAGAATCCCGAATATGAAAAGTGGGAGACAGAGTACAATAAATATATCGGTCCTTACCGAATCTTAAAGCACAGCATTGATACCACAGAGCTTGAGCTTACCCAGAGGACGCAGCTGTATGAACTTGACCATGCACATAACCTGAAGCTGCTGGAAGACTTAAAAAAGCAGAAAAAAGATGCTTCCATCACTTCCGAGATGGATGGAACGGTAGTGGCTTTGCAGGATTTTGACTATGGAAGCTTATATATAGAAAAAGATGTTCCGGTTGTAGCTGTGGGAGATATGAGCCAGAAGCTTTTGAAGTGTGATTATATAAATGAGGCAACGATTAAGAAGGCAGTGGATATCTATGCCTTGATTGACGGCAAGCGATATGAAGTAGAACATCATTCCATGGAAACAGATGAATATGTGCGTCTTACCGCTCAGGGAGAGACAGTATATTCTACCTTTACCATACTGAACCCGACGGAAGTGAATATGGGAGACTTTGCTGTGATAGCGGTGGTTGCGGACGCAAGAGAGAATGCGCTTTCCGTACCTAAGAGCGCAATCAACAGGGATGACACAGGCAGCTATGTCTATGTGGTAAAGGACGGTTCGAACGTTTATACCCCGGTGAAAACGGGTATGAGCGACGGCGCTTACACGGAGATACTTTCGGGCGTCAGTCAGGGTGACAAGGTGATTGTGGAGAGTACGGGGAAGACGGGCAGCAGTACTGCTAAAGTAACAAGGGGCAGCTTTAACAACAGTTTTGAAGGAAGAGGCTGGCTGCAATATCCGTCCAGCAGCTATGTGCGGAATCCGATAGAAAACGGAACGGTTTATTTTGTAAGCTCCGATATTCAGCCCTATCAGCATGTTGAAAAGGGAGATGTGATTGCAACGGTGAGGGTAAAAGGGGATGATGTGGCGCTAAGCCGCAATGAGACCAGACGCACCCGTCTTTTAGAGCGAATCAGTGATTTGCAGAAGCTTGATGCCGAGGCAAATAAAACGAGCATTGAATATATGCAGGAACAAATAATGGAATTAGAAGAGACGATAGCCAAGCAAAAGGCGGATTATGCCACTACTCAAATCCGGGCGGACAGAAGCGGCATTGCTATTTGGCTGAGGGAGCTTCAGGAGGAGGATATTCTTACGCCGAATTGCGAATTGATACAGCTTGCCGATGAGGAAAAGTGCTATGTCATTACGGAGAATACCAATCAGCTCCTGCAGTACGGCAACAAGGTCAACATAAGCTATGAGAATGCCGACAGTCAGAAGTGTACTACAGAGGGAACGGTAGTAAGTATGTCGAAGGTTGGCGTCAGTACCCAGTTGATTTCGGATTTTGCCTGCCTTTTGATTCCTCAGGAGAAGGTTTCCGAAATATCGCAGGTAAATGGGAATTCTTTTGGAAGAGGCTTCTGGGGGCGTTGGTATCTGTTTGATGTTACGGCGACTATCAGAGAGATGAATGATGTTATAGTGGTACCTAAAAAGGCGGTGCAGGATATCAATGGCTGTACCTATGTGAGTGTTGTGGGCGAAAACGGTAAAATTGTTACACAAAGCTTTATTGCAGGTGGATTTAATACAGAGTTTTATTGGGTAGTAGATGGTCTTACGGAAGGGATGGAAGTATGCTTAGAGTAATGTTACAAAAATTATGGCATAAAAAATGGATGGTTCTGTGCCTTCTGTTGGGCAGTATGCTTTTGATTGCTACAGTAGTAAGCTTTCCGCTGTATCGAAATGCGGCTTTTGACAGAATGCTGACGGACGAATTTCAGAACGATTTGGCTGAAAACGGAATATGGCCGACGAAAAACAAACTGGTGACGATTTCCAAGAAGGATAAAGGCGGCAAAACCATTAGCCGCATGGAGGAGCTGTTAGCCGGAATCTATGACCGGTTGGGGGTAAACGAAAAAGAAACGATTTTCCATTACAGCCTGAGCAAGGTTTCGGTGTATTCTACCATGAACAGACAGGATGTAAACGATATATCGCTCCGTCTGGCATATATGTCGGGGCTTCCGGAGCATGCCAAAATGCTTTACGGAGAAATGTACTCGGAGGACGGACTTGCCGAGGACGGAAGTATTGAGGTGGTGGTCAGTCAGGCGGGTATGGTAAGCGCTAACCTTTTGGTAGGTGAAGTCTTGGAATTTGATGCCCTTAAGGATAAAGATGGCAAGCAGATTAAGGTAAAAGTCGTGGGTGTTTTTGAAGAGGCGGACAGAGAGGATTTTTATTGGCAGATCAAGCCCGATGAATTGGAGGGCGAGTGTCTCATGAGCGAGAAGCTTTTCCGGGAGAATTTCATCGGAGAAAACGCAGGAAAGTACTCTCTGACTTGTACATATTACAGTCTGTTTGAATATGATGACATTAAGGCGGCTCAGGTAGATAAGCTGCTTTCCGAGACGGTCTGGCTAAAGGAGGAAAGCCCCTTCCGCAGTACCATGGATGAGCCGTCCTATCGGACAATATTGGAGAGCTTTGAGAAAAAACAGGACAGAATTGAGGCAACTCTCTTTATTTTGCAGGTGCCGGTATTGATTCTATTGTGCGCGTTCCTGTTTATGATTTCAGGACAGATGTATGATATGGAACGCAATGAAATATCGGTTATGAAGAGCAGAGGCGGTTCCAGCGGACAAATTTTCAGGCTGTACTTCTATCAGAGTGTTTTCCTTACAATGGTAGGGGCGCTTGCAGGAATACCTTTGGGAACGGTATTTTGCAGGATTTTGGGTTCTGCGCAGAATTTCCTTGAATTCAATATACGCCGTGAGCTGAATGTGGTATTTACTAAGGATGTCTGGTATTATGTCATTGGTGTTATGGCTGTGTCTATCGGTATCATGACGCTTCCAGCACTGAAGCACAGCAGGCTGACGATTGTCAAACTGAAACAGCAGAATGCATTGCGTAAAAAAGCATGGTGGGAAAAACTGTTTATGGATATTATCTGCCTTGCCGTTTCATTGTACGGATTTTACAATTTTTCAAAAAACAGAGATTCTCTTGTGCAGAGCGTGCTGCAGGGGGAGGCGTTGGATCCTCTCTTGTATATCAGTTCTTCCCTGTTTATTGTTGGCATGGGGCTTCTGTTTTTAAGATTGCAGCCTCTTGTAGTCAAGCTGGTGTATACCATGGGTAAGCATTTTTGGAAGCCTGCAAGCTATGCGTCCTTTATGGAGAATATTAAAAACGGCAGAAAGCAGCAGTTTATCATGCTGTTTATGATTCTAACCATATCCCTTGGTATGTTCCATGCTACGGTGGCACGTACAATTCTGCAAAATGCCAAGGATAATGCGGATTATATGGAGCCGGTAGATATTAAAGTGAAAGAAGTATGGGCTAAAAATTCGGGTTCGCCAGGTTCTTCGTCTGCAGAAACCAACAGCGATAATGGCAAGCTGCTATATAATGAGCCGGATTACAGCAAATACGCAAGTCTGCAGGATGTGGTGGGATTTACCAAGGTAATTTATGATGACCAGAGTATGGCACAGGTGGCGAACAAGACCTACTCCGGCTGCACGCTCATGGGTATCCATACACGAGAGTTTGGTGAGAGTACTTATGTGGACAGTAAGCTTCTTGAGAAGCCCTACTATGAGTATTTAAATGAGTTGGCAATAGAGGCAGGCGGTGTTCTGGTATCCCGCAATTTCCAGACAACACATGGATTTAAGGTGGGCGACAGTATTGAATATAGGGATTCGGACGGCAATACGGCAACCGGAAAAATCGTTGATTTCTTTGATTATTGGCCGGGATATCAGCCTTCCACAGCTTATTTAAAGCCGGACGGAACGGCGGAAACCAGTGAAAACCTAATGATAGTGGCAAATATTTCCACTCTGCAGCGTGGTTGGGGGGTTACCCCTTACGAGGTATGGATTACCTTGAGTGACGGTGCATCGTCAGACGGTATTTATCAGTGGATTGAAGATAAGGGTGTGCGTGTTAAGAAATTTGTAGACAAGGGCAGCGAGCTTACAAAGGTAGTGGAGGATCCGTTGCTGCAGGGAACCAACGGCGTGCTGACAATGGGCTTTATTGTTACGATTATACTGTGCGGCGTGGGATATCTGATTTACTGGATTATGTCTATCCGCTCCAGAGAAATGCTGTTTGGCGTGCTCAGGGCATGTGGTATGCATAAGGGAGAGCTGTTTCATATGCTGATTAACGAGCAGATATTTTCAGGGGTGCTTTCCATTCTTGCAGGTATCGGAATCGGTACGCTTACCTCTAAAATGTTTGTGCCTATGCTCCAGACGGCTTATGCGGCGGCTAATCAGGTACTGCCCATGCAGTTGATTACCAATACGGAGGATATGGTAAGACTGTATGGAGTTGTAGTGGCGGTTATGGCGCTTTGCCTGACAGTTTTGATACTGCTGGTGTTTAAATTAAATGTGACGAAGGCGTTGAAATTAGGTGAAGAATAATGGAAAAGAAAAATCTTATTGAAATTAATCAGGTAAATAGAATCTTTCCTACCGCCGGCGGTGATTTTCAGGCGCTTAAGGATATAAATGCCAGCATACCTAAAGGAGTGCTTACCATTTTGAAGGGTCGTTCCGGTTCGGGAAAGACAACACTGTTAAATATTGTAGGTGCGTTGGATACGCCCACCTCGGGAACGGTTATCATTGATGGGAAGAATATCGGAAAGCTTTCCGATAAGGAGCGTGAGCAGCTGCGCAGAACAGGAATCGGCTTTGTATTTCAGGCTGTTTCCCTGATTCCTACGATGAATGCTTTTCAGAATGTAGAGTTTTCCATGCGTCTGGCAGGCATAAAGGCAGGAAGAGAGAAGCGTGTGGAGGAGTGCCTTAGAATGGTGGGTCTTGGCAACAGAATGAACCATATGCCTGCGGAAATGTCGGGTGGTGAACAGCAGAGAGTGGCAATCGCCAGAGCGATTGCCCACAGGCCGAGCATTATTTTGGCGGATGAACCTACCGCCGAGCTGGACAGTGCGATGGCGGCTGAGGTTACAAAGCTCTTTCAGGAAATGACGAAAAAAGAGCATGTGACGATTATTATGACTACCCATGATACCGGTCTTATGGACGCGGGCGACATGGTGATTGAACTGGAAAATGGCATTCAGGTCGTAAACGAATAGGAAAAAAGTTTGCGTCTGCGTTGCAGCCACAAACTTAGATGCGCAGAAAGCAGCGCGGAAATGAGGAGAGCTATGTCGGAAAATATGATACAGGCAGATGGTCTGGTTAAAATTTATAAATCAAAGCAGACTGAGGTTCTTGCTTTACAGGGGCTGGATTTGGTGGTGGAGGAGGGTGAGCTTACCGCATTGATTGGTAACAGCGGAAGCGGTAAGTCCACATTCCTTAATATGATCGGTGGTCTTGACAGACCCAGTGCAGGCTCNCTTATTGTGGGCGGGNAGAATCTGTTCACCNTGACGGAAAAGNAACTGGTAGTCTATAAGCGGGATACAGTGGGCTTTGTGTGGCAGAACAACGGCAGGAACCTCTTGCCGTANTTGTNCGCCATTGAAAATATTATGCTGCCCATGCACCTGTCGGATGCCAAGAAAAAGAAGGAGAAGGCGTTAGAGCTGTTGGAAAAGGTGGGAATGTCCTCCAAAAAATACAGCCGCTTGAATACCTTGTCAGGCGGTGAACAGCAGAGAATCGCTATTGCAATTGCGCTGGCGAATTCGCCGAAGCTGCTATTGGCAGATGAGCCGACCGGTAGTGTAGACCCTAAAACAGCTAACTATATTTTTGATATATTTACGGAATTGAATAAGTCGGGTCAGACGATTCTGATAGTTACTCACGATGTGGCTTTGTCAAAAAAGGTTAAGCGAGTAGTTGCTATCCGGGACGGCAAAATCAGCAGTGAGAGAATCCTTAAGGAAAAGTATGCGGACCGTCTGAAGGAGGTTACTATTGACTGGCGAATGGAGGATACTCAGGAAGAGTATGTTATCCTTGATAAGGCGGGGCGAGTGCAGATTCCCAAGGAATTATTGGGAGCGTTGGAGCTTACCGACAATAAAATGAAGGTAGAGCTGGTTGACGGGAAAATTATTATTACCAAGCCGGAGGAGCTTGTGTGACGGTAACACAAGCATAGCTTTTGCTATGTGCAGGGAACAGTGTGAAAAAGCTGAAGCCCAAATTCGCGGGTTGTTGGTAGCTTGGGAGATTAATGTGAAAAAGACTATAAGGAAAAGTGAAATGCTGCCGGCTGGGGTGGTCTCCCTGCTGCCTGAATGTGGAAGGGCAAGGGAGGATATTCTCTACGCAGCTGCAACGGATTTAAATGTGGAGGGTGAATTTGCTGAAGGGTGTCTTTTACTGTCACGGGACAGCCTGTTTGTTTTCAGGGCAAATCCCCACCCAAAGCAGATTCACTATTATAAGGGCTATGGTATCTGTGAAAAACAGAACGAGGAGCAGGAGTGGACATGGAATGCTTATGCGCTCTCGGATATCAAGCGGCTGTGGATAGAAATGGGCGTGGGCTGTAATGTGCTGGCGGCTGAAATGGCTTGTGGGCAGAAGCTGCTGATTATGTTTACCCAGCTGCATAAGCGAAAGGTTGCTCATCTGGTGCGCGGCGTGGAGCAGCTTAAGGCAGGAGAAACGCTTGACATTCCCGAGGATGAGGCAGAGTATTGCCCTAAATGCGGGAATATGTATCCGGACAGCTCCAGAAAAATATGCCCTAACTGTATGGATAGGAGAAGTATTTTTTTCAGAGTGCTGGGGTATTTTAAGCCCTACAGAATCAAGTTTATTGCGTTGGTTTTCTGTACTGCTGTTACAGCGCTGCTGAATTTAGTCTGGCCTTATTTGAACGGTACTATTTTATATAACAGGATTTTAGATAAAAATGAGGCGTTTTTGCAAAGCATAGGGATAAAAAACGGTGATTTTTTGGTGGGGTTATTGCTTTTGGTTCTTGCAATGGCTTCCACCAAAATTGTGTTATTGATATTGGAAATTTTACAGGGCGTACTAACTGCGCAGATGGTCGTGGACGTAGTGCGGAACATGAAAAAGGACGTTTTCCGAATTATGGCGAAACTCTCCATCAATTTTTACAAAAGCAGGCAGACCGGCGGGCTGATGACAAGAGTGATGTCGGATGCCGATAGAATCACGGGCTTTTTTGTGGATGGAGCGCCATATATATTGGTACACGGTTTGACATTGATTGTCACGGTGATAGTGATGTTCAGCATTAACCCGCAGATGACGGCAATCACTATACTGCTGTTGCCGGCGCTTGTGGCGGTGAGTGTGTATTTGAGACCTAAAATCTGGATTATGTTCGGCAGGAGACATCGTGCGGAGCGTTCCCTGAACAGCACTGTCAATGATAATCTGGCAGGAGCAAGAGTGGTAAAGAGCTTCGGGCAGGAAAAGAGAGAAATAAACCGCTTTGGAGGCGGCAATAGTAATCTCAGAGAGGCGGAGGTAGCAATTACCTATCGGCAGAATTATTTCCATTTTGTCTATGGTGCGGCACAGAGCATCGCCACTATAGGCGTATGGGCGCTGGGTGTTTGGTTTTTGATGGGAGACAATAAGCAGGGCATGAACCTCGGCGTGCTGATTACCTTTGTGGGATATGTGAGTCAGCTTCAAGGACCGATGAATTTCTTCTCAAGAATACATAATTGGTGGGCGGATAGCATGAACAGCGCCCAGCGTATCTTTGAAATCGTAGACGCTGTTCCGCAGATACAGGAGCCGGTACATTCTAAAAAGCTGAGTAATCCTCAGGGGAATGTTTCGTTAAAGGGTGTGACTTTCGGCTATGAGGTAAACAGACCAGTGCTTAAGGATATCACGGTAGATATCCCGGCAGGAACCATGTTTGGCATTGTGGGTCGTTCCGGTGCGGGAAAGACTACGCTGGTAAATCTGATTTCCAGAATGTACGACCCGCAGGAGGGCAGCATCAGTATAGACGGCATTAACGTAAAGGATCTTGCCTTTCATGAGCTGAGAAAGAATGTGGCAATGGTGTCTCAGGATACATATATTTTTATGGGAACCGTGGCGGAAAACATTGCGTACGGCAACAGAGAGGCGGATATTAAGGAAATTATGCGTGCGGCAAAGCTGGCGGGCGCCCATGAGTTTATTATGAGAATGCCGGATGCTTACGATACAAGAATAGGAGCCTCCGGCAGGGAACTTTCGGGGGGAGAAAGACAGCGAATTTCCATTGCCAGAGCAATTCTCGCCAATCCTAAAATATTGATATTGGATGAGGCAACGGCATCTGTAGATACGGAGACCGAGAGAGTAATCCAAAAGTCAATCGGTTATTTGGTGCAGGGAAGAACCACCATATCCATTGCGCATAGATTGTCTACCTTAAAGGACGCCGATTATCTGGTGGTTATCGACAACGGAGAAATCATTGAGCGGGGAACCCATGAGGAGTTGAAAGCGCTGAAAGGAACCTATTATAAGCTTTTGGAGCTGCAGACTAAGGCGCTTGAAAGGGAGGAAAAGGTGTTTTGAATGAATGAGGATTTTGCATTATCACAGATGGAGCAGGAAACGGATCAAATGCTGCGAATTCGATACATTAATAATGAAAACGCAGATTTTACCCGAACGGGAACGGGATTTTTAAGCTTGAAAATTGAGGATGAATTCTATCCCAGAGTGCAGGTAGTCAGAATGTTTCCGTTTATGCACAGAGATGAGTTTTTGTCTGTCAGGACACCGGACGAACGCTCCAAAGAAATAGGAATCATTGAAAAACTAAGCGATATGGATTCCGAGACGGTCGCAATGCTTCAAGAGCAGTTGACGCTGCGTTATTTTACACCGACAATCACTAAGATATTCGGGATTAAAGACGAATATGGCTATGCCTACTGGGATGTCTTGACCAATTACGGATCCTGTCGATTTACGATACAAATGGGTGGAAATGCGGTAGTGCATTTGTCTGACACGAGAATTTTGATAATTGATATTGATGAAAACCGGTTTGAAATACCGGATATTATGGCGCTGAGCAACGGCGAGCGCAAAAAACTGGATTTATTTCTGTAAAAATTTGTGCCGTAAACGAACCAAATGGAGTCGCAGATGGGAATTTGAGTTTCGCATCGCGGTGCCGCAAAAGGAGAGGCATGGAGGATTGGTGTGATACTAAAGTATGAATTGTCAAAGGATAATTTGGCTCTCTGTGGGCTTATGCCGGAGGAAGAAATCTATTATTGCCTTCCTCTTGATATTGATTTGAAAGGCAATTACAGGCATAATTCCTATACGGTAATGACGAATAAGAGAGTGCTTATTTTAGAAGAAGGGCAACTGACAAAACGGTTTTTGCTGGAGCAGTGTGATGAGATACGCAGCGAGCCGCAGATTGCATGCGGAATTGTGTATGTGGTACAGGGGGATGCGCAGATTTTGCTGGGGAGATTTTCGGCAAAGCATCTGACGCGTTACTCCTACCTGTTCCGTGGAATGCAGATTTTGAAGATGGGCAGGACGGAGCGGGTTATCAGCAATGAATACGAGCATTCCTGTCCTAAATGTGGGCGTGCGCTGCCGGGAACGAAGGAATGCCCCCATTGTATGGGAAAAAAAGAGGGGGTGCTTTCCGTTTTTATGGAAATGCTGAAGCCGCATATGGGAAGGTTGTTTGTAATTTTTATTCTTATGCTTGCCGCAACCTTCGTAACTCTGGCAAGTCCTGCGATTCAGAGGTATTTGGTTGATGATGTGCTCCTTAAAGAAAACAGGGAATATAAGACGGCGCTGCTTTGCCTGTTTGGAATGTTTGTTATGAGTGCAGGTATCGTTGTTATTAATGCGGCGAAAAGCTATTTGTGTTCTAAACTGGGTTCTTATATCGGAGAGGATCAGAGAAAAAAGCTATTTGTTAAGATTCAGAGCTTATCCCTGTCCTTTATAACCGACAGGAGTCCGGGGGAACTGATGAACAGAATTGTCAGAGATACAGCAAGAATTAAGGACTTTTTTTCGGATGTGTTCTGCAATTTGTTTACTATTGCCATTTTGTTTGCCTGTGTCTGCATTTATATGCTGGTGTTGAATTGGAAGCTTGCCCTGCTGGCGTTTATGTTTGCACCGTTTTCCGTGGCGCTATCCATGGCATGGAGAAAGAATATACGCAAGCGCTTTCATCTACAGGGAATCAAAAGTGATAAGATGAACAATAACCTTCAGGATGTGATTTCCGGTATGGCGGTAGTGAAGTCCTATGGTCAGGAATACAGAGAAGCCGGGCATTTTGACGATACGGCGGACGAGTTCGCAAGAATCCAGAAGGGTAATGAGGTCTTTTTTGCCATATTTTATCCGGTGCTGTCATTTCTTCTAGGTGTGGGAATTTATCTTGTGACTTATTACGGCGGAAAAGGAGTGCTTTTTGAGAGCATGACTCCGGGTGAGCTGTTACAATTTGTGAATTACACTTCTCTGCTTTATTCTTATGTGAATTGGATGAGTGGTATGCCCCGCGCGTTTATGAATCTGATCACAAGCTTGGAGAGGATAGGAGACGTGTTGAGTCAGGAGCCTTCTATTGTAAATATGGAGGACGCCGTTGAGCATGATATTGAGGGTGAAATTGTATTTAGGAATGCCTCTTTTGGTTATAAATCGTATCAGCCGGTGCTTGAGGATATAAACCTGACCGTCAAAAAAGGTGAGATGATAGGTCTTGTGGGTGCTTCGGGTACCGGAAAGTCCACTATGATTAACCTGATAATGCATTTGTATGAGGTTGACGACGGAGAAATATTGGTGGATGGCATTGATATACGAAAGATAAAGCTGGAAAATTATCACAGTCAGATAGGAGTGGTTTTGCAGGAAAATTTCCTTTTTGCGGGAACTATTCTGAATAACATCAAATTTGCAAAGCCGGAGGCTTCATATGAAGAAGTGATTCGCGTGGCAAAAATGGCAA
>WFLX010291171.1_pt1 | contig 30975 bp, 21 predicted proteins | sample 4967041 | NCBI WGS metagenome assembly WFLX01 (sample SAMN12857096, study PRJNA449069) | gut metagenome | isolation source: stool from male and female vole | host: Microtus ochrogaster | place: USA:Florida | collected 2017
GCCAAGAAAAGTAAAAGCAATAACTGATAAAAGTACAGTAGCTATAAGCCGTATCGGATGATACTTGAAATTGCTACACCCTATCTTTAAGGCTGCCTTAATCGGCAACTTGGGTTTTTTCAACTCCTCTTCTTTAGCTTCTTGTGTAAGCTCCTCTTTGCCACTATCATTTATTACTTTACCGTCAGATAGTTCTATTATTCTATCCCCATATTTATGAGCAAATTCTACATCGTGCGAAACAACTATTACGAGCTTCTCTTTTGAGAATTCTTTTAATAAATCTAATATATTTTCTCCCGTTTGTTGATCTAACGCGCCTGTTGGCTCATCTGCAAATATTATCTTCGGATTTTTAATTATTGCTCTCGCTATGGCGATTCTTTGCTTTTGTCCTCCAGATAACTCTGTTACTTTCCTTTTCTCATAGTTCGGTAAGCCTACCTGATTCAATACTTCTTGGACCTTTTGTTCTGTATTCTTTTCGCCTTGCAGCTGCAAAGATAACATTACGTTTTCACTGACATTCAGTTCCGGTATAAGGTTATATTCCTGAAAAACAAACCCACAGCAAGAATTCCTGTAATTACTTAATTCTTTTTCTGACAAATCTGTTATTCTTTTCCCGCAAATCTCTATACTGCCCTCATCCACTTTATCTAAACCGCTCAATACGTTCAATAGCGTGGATTTACCACTTCCAGATTTGCCGAGGACAAACACCATTCCTTTTTCGGGCAAATCAAAACTAACACCGTCCAATGCTTTCACTGACTGTGCGTCTTTTGTCTTATAAACCTTTCTTAAGTCCTTTACCCTCATTTAATTTGCCTCCGTTAACTTATATTTTACTATTTATTAATGTATAAATCCACCAATTATGGTTGTATAAATCCACTTTTTTTAAATATTTCGTCATCTATATGTCTTGCGTCTTTTTACCTTAACATCCTATTTCTTGAGTTCCATATTAAAGACAAAAATTTTGAAAGAGCTAGCTCGATGATTATAAAAAAAATCTGGCGCCTTTTGACGCCAGATCAAAAAACATTCTGGATTTTAGAAAACTCGTCCGATTATTCTTTCCTGATTTAATGTTTTATTTGGTTTGGCAATTTTATTAATCTATACCAAAAGCAAAGAAAAGTTCCTGTGCAGGAATACCGGATGATTTAGCCTTTACTGAGCATTTATTAGGTCCCGTGCGCAAGTAGAATGTTTGTCCGTCAAGAGTTACTGATGTAGTTTTATATCCAACCAACGGTATGGAAACCTGAATATCGGAATACTGATCGTGATACATTATAGTACCCTTTATTGTATGTCCTTTTTTTGAATGGTGTTTCCAAATATAGTTATCTTTGTCATAAGAGGTTGGTATCTTACTTCCCATGTTAACCATAGAAGAATTAAATCTTCCAACAACATTGTACTTGCATTCATATCCATACCTCATACTGATAATATTCCCCATATCAACTCCATAGCAAATTTCGGTAGTCTGCTCAGAGTAAGTCTTTGCAATGGAATTATAAGTTTTTGCTGACCAATAACAAGGACTACAAAGGTTGTAACCCCAATCGGTTGCATGCGGCCACACAGTTTCGCTATAGCTTCCACTGCGGATACTCCAATTTTGATATGGATCTCCGTTCATCATGTATAATTCATCCCCACCATGGCCGGCGCGCCAATCATAGTGCACCAAAGTGTTATATGCTGTCCATGTAAGAATGGGAGCATCTATTGCTGCAGATGTTGGTTCAGGTGTTGGTAAAGACAATAATGCATATGTCGAACCCATTTCTGCTGAATTAGCATTTATATCAAAATCTGTAGTTGCCTCCAACTTAATATCTGCTTCATCAGCGCTTGTTCCTGCCATTGCTATTGTCGTGGGTATTGTGGCAGTTGAAGCTAAAATAAGCAAAGCAACAATACCTACTACGGATTTGCGATTTTTTGTCATAAAAATACTCCTTTTATAATTAAATTTTTATTTTTTGAACATTACTTAATGCCAAAAACTACGGCATTCTTCTCTTCAACAGTTCAAGATTCGATATAGTTAGACGCTTTTACTTTTTTTACAGAAAGTAGTACATATAAAAATAAATCTTATTGTTGATTCTGTTGTGCTGACAACTTGAGTTTTATTTGCATTTTACGTATATTCTTTTTCTTCTTTCCCCCTTTCTAATTAATTATCTTCAACAAATACAGCATGTACGCTAAAATACTAAACAATATTTGTATCGACTCAGACTATCATTATTAAATCATCTGACCAATGTAAAATTCTATTTCATTGAAGACAGCTTCCACTTTTAAATAAGAACCGTACGTACCTTATTTGTTTTTTCTACATTATAGACTTTAAAATAAAACCTTTTGGGTTTCAATAAAGTTTATTTTACTTTTATGTAAATCTTATTTTACATTGCAAAAAAAAGCGTATGTTTTATCAAACATACGCTGTATTTATAATATATTTCCAAATAAACTTATTAAACAGGTCCCAAGAATTCTCCGTTTGCTCCTATGCGATAAACACCAGTGTCTTTGGTTTTCCAAGCACCTTTATCCTTTTTATATCTCATTCTTCCTAACCAATATTTTTCTGTTCCGCCTGTAGATGCTTCCGTTCTGATTGTTTTACCCATATTTAAATCAGACGTGGAATTTACACTCTCCAAAGTCATATTTTGGTAGTTGTCTGTGTATGTTGTAGATGAATACAATTCAACAACCACATTAACCGTAGCCGGAAAAAGAGTAAAATCATTTTTTACAGTCGTCCATACCTTACCATCTCCACAATCAATAGATATGGATAATACAACGTAAAGACCATAAGGTGTTGCCTCGTCAGCTTCTGTTTCAGATTGAGAATTCAAGCTGTCTTGTTCATTAGTAGATTCCTGCGCATACGCATTCTTACTTATAAAAAGTGAAGCAAATAGCATAGTTGCAACAACTAATATGAGAAGAATGCTAAACCAAAAAGTATTTTTTAAAGTTTTATTCATAAATACCTCCTTTGTATCTATATTATATAGATACTGATAAATGCACAATAAAGATAACTTTACATTTATGTAAAATTTTATTTACTTTTTATTGATAAGATTATAAAAGTAATAGATGCCAACATAGAAACCACACTAAAAACAANTGCCGTGACAAANGCAGAAACATCTATTTCTATTGTTGACACACTANCTTNACCATTATTATCAGTAAAAAANNCGCACCCCAANANAATTGTTATAATTAATAAAACAACAAACGACAATGCTAATACAACAGAAAGAACTATAAAAGCTATGCGCTTTGCTTTATTTTTTTTGGATAAATCAGAAGCTACTACTACTTCTTCATTTACTTCTTCATGCTCACTATCTACTAGAAAATAGTCAGAGTTTACATCGAAATACTTGCATAACGCTTTTATGTTCTCTGCATTCGGCAGCATCGCATTAGCTTCCCAATTATGAATTGTTTGTCTACTTACGTAAAGTTGGAAGCTCAGTTCTTCTTGTGTTATATGTTTTGCCTTTCTTAATTTGCTTATCTTCTCCCCTATCGTTTCCACAATTAACCTCTCTCTTGTAATTATTTTAACTGATTAATCAAAGATTTCAAAATTCTTATCTGCTCGAGATTCAAATTACTAATCTTTTCATATAACTCCTTATATTCTATTTGACGTTGACTTTCTTTATCAAAAGAAAAAAAATAAGCGAGCGATACACCAAAATAATCACAGATCTTCTCAATCGATTTTAATGCAGGTGTACGGGATTCATCCCTTTTAGCATTCTTACGCCATTGATATATAGTTGACGATATATCCGCGTTTTCTCTAAGCTGATAATTAGTTATACCTTTTTCTATCATCAGCTCGTCAATTCTTGCTAAAATGATTTTTTTATCCATATTACACCTCAAATGCTATATACAACATTGTAAGGAGTATTATTCAACTTGTTAAAGTGTTTTATACACCATAATTTAGATGTTATTTACACCTATCGTATATTAAATTATAATATGATTTATAATTTTTACCAACAAAATTGCACACTTCATCTAAAATCTATTAAAAATAAGCACTTACAATCCGCTTTGAATTGAAAATGCTTATATAGGATTACTGTTCTCCTCTGACATAAAGACTTGAAAAATTCTTAAACTTTAAAAGTATTCTATGCTTTCTAAAAATGATTTAACTGCCGGCAACTCCAATGCTTCTTGAATTGTTTGCTCAAGTTTCTTTCTGCAAGAATACAAATATATTTCAATAATTAACTGGGTTTCGTCATCATCATTCCGTTTAAAGTCATACCTTTCATCATAGTGTTGAAAGTCACCAGACTCGTCTTTGTAAAAAAGTCCGATACCTACGCCTTGACCACGTTTAACTGAAATGAAATCACCCATTTTGATCATGCAGCTATCATCTACAATTACTTGTATATCATTTTTTGCAGAATTACATTCTTTTTCAAAATAAATCTCAATGTTCAAAATTTTGTCGTCTGCTATAAATGCCAATCTATTACCGTAAAAGTCGTCGTCTACTATAAGATTGAACCCTTCTGGCAATGCAAATGAATAATTTAAGCCATATAATTTACCATTTTTTATTTTTAACATGAGTACTCCTTAAATACCTTATGGTTTTATAATGATAATTTCTAAACCCTGTTTTCGGGCATAATCTATCGTTGATTTCGTGCCACCTGCCAAACCATTAAACAAGGCTATCATGAAAGACGAATTATTGACCATAAACCTATTCCTTTCAAGCATACACTCCGCGCCTATGTACTCATCATATATACAACGAATACCGTCCAACTGCGCTAAAATATTTCTATATCTCTCTCGGTCATTTGCCGACCATTTTATATCCTGTGTTTTGCAAGGCAAAGCTCCGATTAACTTAATATCACTATACTTCTTTTTAAATTCAAGAAGCATCTCTGCACATATCATATCGAAACCGATAGCCATTCCGCATAAAAATGTATTATATCCCGTCTGAATAGCCTTTTCTATTTCAGAGTGCAAAAATACTTTCATTGTCTTACAACGCTTATCATCTTCATTAAACCGCCACGGAAGTTTTTGGCTTCTGTGTCCTGTAAAACATACTGTTCTTGACTTATCAAACTTTAACATAAAAAAGGTGCCGCCCCCTTACGAGAACGGCACCGCAGAATACCGTTCCTTGGGTGCGACGCCAATAAACCTTTTTCCGTAGAAAGCAGTTTGGAACTGGTATTACTACCAATATCAGCCTACTTTCTACGTAAAAGTATAAAGCCTCCCCCTTATGGGGGGATATAAGGTTTATTATTAAAGCGTCGCAAGACTATTTTAGCACTTCTTATCATAAATATCAAGGATTATTAAGTAAAGGAATTGAAAAAGCCGCTACCCGATGTAGCGGCTTATAACTCAACTTGTAATATACTATTAAAATCTATCTTTCTGTCAGAGAATATAAGTTTTCTTTTATACTCATCAATTTTTCTTATTTGTTGCTCTATTGTAATATATTTACCACCTGACTTTTTTTCATCCTTTACAAAGTAAGTAACCTTTATTATTGGCTGTTCCTTTATGATTTCTTTTAGGTCATTGAGCTTCTTGTTTAATTGAAGCATTTGTTCTTCAGATAATTCGATTTTATTGTCGGTAGTTTTAATTGCTTCGTCTATTTCTTCCTCATATCCTTTTAAGGCAGCAAACGGAGCAAATTGTGCGGCACGGTCATAGTTGGACATATGGTGGCGTTTATCGGACTGGTGGTGCTGTAAATTAATTATATCTTCATACTTGCTTGAATCTTTCATTTCTTATGACCGCCTATTTGATTATTACGCTCAATGGTAGTAGCGCCATATTCAAGATTCATACCTTTAATCAAAGAATTTTTTCCATACTTCTTATGGACTGATAAAACGGTATCCTGTATTTTGCGCTCTTTTTTGAGTTTGGCGTTTTCTTGGGCTGTTTCATCTAACACCTCAAAGTTTGTAAACAAGTTAAGCTGTTCAGGCTGTTCCTGAATTTCGCCCTCTCTTATTACATGATTAGCCCCAATATTTACTCTGCGAATAAGCAAATTCTTATCGACAATTCTTTCATACAGTTCTATAACGGCATCAGTAATAAGTCGTGTCGAAGAATTATATCTTTTTAGGTTTATTGAGCCGTGCGCCGATTTCGGAACTTGGCGCCCGTAGTGGTCTATGGTTATTTCGCCATGATAAGTGTTACNAATTTCTGGGTTGGTTAAATTCTCAATATCATAACCTATCGTTAAAACTATCTGATTAGTTACAAGATGTTTTTCAACCAAATCGAGAACGAGCAAATCAGTCATTTCACGTACTATCAACTTGCCTTTTTTATAGGTGTAAGGTTTTTGCAGTACCTGCCCTGAGCTTATACTATTTTCACTCGGCTTGTATGACTTTATATCCGCAATCGTACACGGTTCCCATCCCCAAGCGTGGTCAATAAGCAACTCCGCATTGACACCAAATAGCTTGTATAATAAATCCTCATTGGTAAGAGAACACCGAGCCACATCGCCCATCGTGTGCATACCGTATGCTTCTAGCTTATTAGCGTAACCGTGCCCTACTCGCCAAAAATCGGTAATTGGTTTATGATCCCATAGCAAACGTCTATAACTCATTTCGTTTAGTTCTNCAATACGGACGCCCTCTGAGTTAGGCTGTATATGTTTCGCCACTATATCCATAGCCACTTTGCACAGATATAAATTAGTACCAATTCCGGCTGTTGCTGTTATCCCTGTCTGATTTAATACTTCCTTAATTATTTTAGCCACAAGCTCACGAGCCGTTAGTCCATAACTTTTTAAATACCATGTTGCATCAATAAACACCTCGTCTATTGAATAAACGTGAATGTCCTCAGGCGCGACAAAACTTTTGTATATCTCATATATCTTTGTGCTGTACTCAATATATAGAGCCATACGCGGCGAGGCAGTTATATAACCTAGTTGTAAACTACGATTAGCTTTCAACTCATTATCATCATATGACTTACCATTAAATTTACGGTTAGGCGCATTTCTCAAACGAACAGCATTTATTTTATTGACTTGTTGTACAACCTCAAAAAGCCTTGCTCGCCCTGAAATACCATAAGCCTTTAATGAAGGCGAAACCGCAAGGCAGATTGTTTTTTCAGTTCTATCTTTGTCGGCGACAACAAGATTAGTGGTTATAGGATCAAGTCCTCTTTCCCTACACTCAACAGAAGCATAAAAAGATTTAAGGTCTATGGCTATATATTGTCGATTATCCATTATACTTCTGCCTCCTATAATTAGTTTTTATCATTCAAGTTTTTTTATTAGCAATTTGATTATACAGTATCAAACATTTGTTTGTCAACTTCAAATAACTGAAAGCAAAATACAAAAAATAGAAAAACCCACAAGATACGTACAATATCCGTGGGTTTATTCTGTTTTTTTACCATAACTTATCGCTTTTCCTTTGTTTTTTTACTTTCCCTTATGACACTTGTTCAGTAGGACCTGTTGCGCCGGTCGGACCCGTAGGACCTGTTGCGCCGTTTTCACCCGTGGCGCCTGTTGCGCCGGTCGGACCTGTTGCACCCGTGGGTCCGGTAGGACCCGTAGGACCGATTGCGCCGTCTTCGCCGTCTTCACCCATGGCGCCTGTTGCGCCGGTCGGACCGGTTGCGCCCGTAGGTCCGGTAGGACCGGTTGCGCCCGTAGGTCCGGTAGGACCGATTGCGCCGTCTTCGCCGTCTTCACCCGTTGCACCAGTGGGTCCCGTAGGTCCGACGACGAATGGGAAATTTTACTGCATATTTAACCGTTTTTCATGTTGTAATAGATATGGACCTCGCGTCCGCCGTCCCCGTTTTTTTCGCCTACCGTGATAAAATTGATTAGCTGCAGACATAACTCCCTTGTAAGGCTTTCGCAGGCGGCGTAAGACTTTAATTTTTTTATATATCCGTCCGCGTCTTTTTCATCGTCGCTTGCCTCGGCAAGTCTTTTTTCAACTTTAAAAATTTCTTCTTCGACGGCGGCTCTTTCTTTCTGGTACTTATCCAAAAGAGTTGCGCACACGCTTTCGGGCATATTTTTTAATACTCTGTCTTCGAACGCCGTCCGTATCAGTTTGTCTAATTCGTCAAGACGGCTTTTACAGGCTTTGAGTTGCCGCTCCCCCGAATATGCGTTCTGCATATTGCTCCTTGCCCTGCCGGCGATAAAGTTTCCCCTTGCTTTTTGTTCGTCGATTTTTACACCGCTTAACATACTTTGGATATCGCGTAAAACAATGTCCTCGATTTCACGCTCGGATATAACGTGCGACGAACAGTACTTCTTTCCCAGATCGGTATAAGTGCGGCAAGCGAAACTGCATTTGCTGATATTAAGATTTTTGTCCGCCGTATTTGAAGTTCTTATTTTCAGCTTTCTTCCGCAGTCGGCGCAAATAAGCAAACCGGACAGCACGTGTAATTTATTTGACTTATCTGTTTTGCCGCGCGATACCGATTTATTTATTGTTTGAACTTTATCCCAAAGCTCGCGGCTGATTATCGCCGGATGCGCGTTTTCCTTTACTATCCGCTCGCTTTCTGGAACGGTGATTTTTTTATGATTTTTATATGAAACGCTCGTTGTCTTATGCTGTACCGTACTGCCTTTATAAACCGGATTTGAAAGTATATCAACGATCGTCGACGGCCACCAATACGGTTTACACGGTCTGTTCCACTTGCCGCCGTCAAGCTTGGTGAAATAAGTCGCGGGATTTGGTATTCCTTCGTCAGTCAGCTTTCTTGCAATCGTCCGCGAAGAATTACCTTCCGCGCGCCAACCGAAGATACGTCTGACAACTGTTGCCGCCTCTTCGTCGATTACCGCCGTTCGGTTTTCGTCTGTTCCGGCTTTGTAACCGTAGGGATAAATTGAGCTTGTGTATTTGCCCGAAGTTTGGCTTGCCTTTAGCACTGCTCTGATTTTCTTGCTCGTATTCGCGGCGTGCCACTCGTTGAATACGTTCATTATGGGCATCATATCCATCGCGGCGCTGCTTCTGTCGGCGGTGTCCACGTTGTCGTTTATAGCTATAAACCGTATACCGTAAGCNGGAAATATGTAGTCAATGTACTGTCCGACCTGTATGTAGTTCCGCCCGAAACGTGACANGTCCTTTACCACTATNGTGTCNATTTTGCCNGTCTGCGCNTCCTCTAACATCCGCTTTACAGCCGGACGGTCNAAGTTGGTTCCNGACCAGCCGTCGTCNATATACTCGTCNNCTACCGCGCCGCCGCGTTCCGCCACGTATTTTTGCAGNATAATGCGCTGATGCTCGATAGANGTTGACTCGCCCGCCTTTTCGTCGTCGCGCGACAGNCGCATGTAAATTCCAGTCTTTTTGAATTGTTCAAGGCTCTGCATTGACCTACCTTTAATACAAGCCCGATTCTCTGCCGGCGCGGCTCACCGCTAATTCCAATACCGCCTCGTTTATATTTTTATCGCCCGTAAAATGCCTTATAACGGTATACTTTTTGCCGTCCGCGCTATGCTCCGTCCGTTGCGAAGGGCATTCGGCGAACTGCGCAATAAGCTGTTCGGTTTTACTGTTCGTTGCGTTTTACCTCGAAATAATAATTCTCCCTTACATTATATGAAATTTTCAGTTTTTCGGTTACCGCGCGCAGGAACATAAAAAACAGCGGGGTATTTAACCCCGCTGTTTTTATTTTAAATAAATTTTACATTATCAAAGCCGCCGCGCCGTAAGCTCCCGCTTTACTGCCGAGCGAAGCTTTTACTACCTTTACGGGCGCGTAACCGGTGCCTGCAAAGAGTTCTTCGTCAATAAGTTTCTGCAAGGGCGCGGTGAGCCGCTCGCCCTGCTCGCTGACGCCGCCGCCCAGCATAACAACTTCGGGGCGGAATACGTTTGCAATATTAACTATTCCGCAGGCGAGGTGGCGTAAATAATTGTCCACGACGCTCTTTGCGGTATCGTCGGTATCCGCGTACTCGAAAGGCGTTTTACCCGAAACATTTTCCAAAGTGTAACTTTGCCACATTTTGCTGTCGCGGTTTTCGTCCATAGCGGTTTTCGTCTGTTCCATAAGCGCTTTTGCCGAAGCGTAACGCTCGAAACAGCCTTTCCTTCCGCAGGTGCATTTTAAGCCGTTTTCGACTATTACCGTGTGACCTATTTCGGCGCCGGCGGACTTGCCGCCTTCGAACAGTTTACCGTCTATAACTATTCCGCCGCCCACTCCCGTTCCCAGAGTTACGAGAAGGCTGTCGCCGTATTTTTTACCTGCGCCGAACTTCGCTTCACCCAGAGCCGCGGCGTTGGCGTCGTTGGTAATCTTTACCGGCAGTCCTACAATATCCGCAACGGCGCTTGCAAGAGGATAATAACGCAGGTTGAGATTGCCGGCGAAAACCACCGTACCGCGCTTGCTGTCTATAAGTCCGGGACAGCCTATGCCCACGCCTTTTATATCGCTCTTAAAGCCGCCGACGCTCTGAATCATATTGTTGATAAGCGTTACGATATTTTTACAAATGCCGTCGCCGCCTTTCTCGCTGCCCGTTCCGATACTGTCTTCGCAAAGCACTGTACCGTCGCTGCGGATTATTATTCCCTTTATCGACATTCCGCCTATGTCAATGCCGATAAATTTCTTTATTAAATTAGCCGTGTTGTTCGTCATCATTTATCTCTTTCTTTTTGAAACGCTCTTTTAATTGTTTTATTACCGGTCCTATGTGAACCGCCGTTACCGCAATAAAGCCTATTGCAATTATCGTTGCAAGGTAAGCAAAATACCCGTGGTTTAAATTCAGTATAGGCAAGCCGTCTATGGGCGGATGCACGAGGAAGAAGAAGTTAACGTCAAAAGCTCCTGACGTTGAATAAATCTGCAACGCGCCGTTTACCCATATCATTATAATCACAAGCGCAAGTAGTATTATCAGGTTTCTTACGTACGCTCTTAATTTCAAATCAACCTGCTTGGTTATTATCAGGTATAGTGAAAACCAAACGATGCCGGAATGGTAAATAAAGCCCTGCCAAACCTTTACGCTTGTGAATGAAACGCCGTCATTGGGAATCAGAATGGCGCACAATCCGCCGATTAAGGCTACGGGAACGTAGAAGCTTAAAAGCGCTGATTTCAATTTTTCGTTTTTGGTAATTGCCAATATAAAGACGATGAATATAAGAATTGAACAAAGATGCAACGGAAGCGCGGATACTTGTATGAAACCGCCGGNGCCGCCTTTCCACTTTAAACCTTCGCTGAATTCNTTTATGCGCGAAAATACTTTTACCAGCTCGCTTAAANCGGAGTAGCCCACCGCAACCCAAAGCGCGGTTTTGTATTTCCATTTCGCAAGCAGCGACCATAAAAGCAGTCCGCCTATAATGACTANACATATTGCAATCCACGCAAAATGAAGTCCGGTNAACATACGCCCCTCCTTTGTTTGTCTTAAATATTATTTACCGTTTTTCTTTTGTTCTTTCTTCGCCTTTTTTTCTTCCGCGGCTTTTTTCTTTGCTTCTACTTTCGCCTGGTATTTAGCCTCTTCTTCCTCGAAGCTCAAACCTTTCTTTTCGCATTTAGCTTTAAGTTCAGCCTTTCTTGCTTCGTCAGATATTCTGTTTGCTTCTTCCTCTTCGCGGCGAAGTCTTTCGTCGGGTTCTATCCATTCCTCGCCGTTTGCAAGCGCTTCCGCTTTCTGGCGTTCGAGAATGGTTACTCTGTCGCCCTTCAAAAGCTTTTCAACCGAGAAGAATATCATAAGCACCGTACAGGCGCCGTAAGCTACCGTTTCTATCCAGATATAGCTTATCGTGTTTGCCACTGCGTTTGCGCCGCCATTCGAAATTGCGTTGAATATACCGGTCGCTATGGGGGTCGACGCCGCCATTATAGAACTGTAAATGGACATTGTCAAGCCGTCGCAACGGTAGCCGCGCTTCGCTTCGATATGGTCCAGTACGTCCGCGATTAATGCGAGTATCATATAGCACGCGGGTGACGAGCCGAAGCTCTTCAACGCAACGCCTACCGCCACCGCGTAGAAGTTATCAGGGAAAATACCTGCAATTACGCCGCCGGCAACGCCTATAATACAGCCGATTAAAACGACTATCCTTTTTCCGAATTTAGCGGACAGCGGCCAGATGAACGCCATCGCCACCGCCATAGGAACCGCGCCTAAAATGTTGATTATCGCCATTGCGCCCGAACCGTCTTCGCCGCCGATTGCCGTACCGGAGAACTGGTCAGTGCAGAAATAGGTAATCGAAAGATTTTTGAACATTCCGCCGAACTGGAACAGAAGATAGAATATTATTACTATCCACCAGAACCTGTCGGTTGCTACGGCTTTGAGCTGTTTCTTTATAGATATCTTTTCTTTTACTACCGTTGCGGTGTGCAAACCCTCTTCAGTTACTCTTTCACGGGTGAAATAGTACTGCAAAACGGTGAAAAGGAAGGTAACTATGCCTATCGCTATAAACGCGATTGTCCAGGCGGTTTTATTGGGATTTTCCCAGCCGCCGAGGAACCAGGCGATTATCATGGGGAACACCATACCGCCTGCGCCCATAACGCCAACCGCCGCGAAATTCGAGAACGACGCTAAAAGTCCGCGCTGGTTGCTGTTACGCGTAGATACGGGGACGAGCGTACTGTTTGCCGTATTGTATAAAGGATACGCTACCGAGTAATAGAGGTTATACGCGATTGCGGTTAAAACCATTGTCACAACGGGAGCTTTCGTTCCGTTGCCCATAGGCACTATAAACATTACCACGCAAGCCGCGCCTAAAAGTATTGACGAGAGCAATATCCAAGGCCTTGCCTTGCCTGCTTTTGTTTTTGTCCGCTCTATAAGCTGTCCTGCAATGAGGTTTCCCGCGACTATCAGTATTGCCGAAAGAAGCGGTAACAGCGTTAAAAACAGATTGATATTTTCAGGCAGAGCGCCGTCTACTTTATAGTTGGCGAACAGTATATCCGTCCAGTACCTGTTTAAAAAGCTTGTAAAAATTCCGCTTGCGAGCAGAGCGCCGAACGGTCCGAGAAAATAGCCGAACAGCATTTCTGGCAGTTTTACGTTTGCCGACTTTACTTTTGTTGAAAGTAAAGGTCTTTCAAATAAACTCTTTTTTTCCGTCGTCATATTTTACCCCTTTTTTACCTTTTCTTTGCTGAAAAATCTGCCTACGCCCTTAAAGAAATGTCCGTTAAACATTAAAAGCAGTGCTTCCATCTGTCTGCGGCTCATTCCGCCGAACTTGGCAAGTCCCCTGACCGGCTGGTGCAGCACGCCCATTACGAGCGTGTTTGCCGTAGTGCGGTTGCCCGTCTTTTTCAAAACGGCTATCGCAAATCTTACTATGCCCGAAAACGCTCTGCCGACCCAACGCTTACTGTAACGTAAATCGGCGACAGTGCAGTTTTCGTGGATAATCGTTCTGTTGCGTTTATAAAAGTTGTAGCCCGACGTGGGTATCTCTCTGCCCAAAAGGGCTTTGAATTCGCCGTCGCCGACTTTTGCAACCCGTCCGTTGTAATAGGAAGGTATTTTTTCCCTGTCGTACGGGCAGTCGTTTGTGGTGCCGCTCTTAACGACGCTTGCTTCAAGTCTGATATCCGCGCAGCTTGCGCCGATATACAGCTGATACTCTCCGCCTTCCACTTCCCACTTGTTGGTGTTTACGTTGAAATAACGGAAAGTCTTGTCGTCGAAAGGTATAGTTACGGTTGCGGTTTCTCCGGCTTTTATGAATACTTTTTTAAAGCCCTTTAATTCCTTTGCNNGGCNGAACACCTTGCNGTCGTTTTTGCCNACGTAAAGCTGCGCNATTTCCGCGCCGTCGTNTCCGCCCGTATTGGTGNTTTTAAAGGTTACACCCTTGTCGTCCGNCTTTATANCNGAGTNCTCAAACTTCGTATACGAAAGCCCGTGACCGAACGGGTACGCAACGGGTACTTTTGCCGTGTCGTAATATCTGTAACCTATGTACAAGCCCTCGCGGTACTCCACCGTAATTTGTTTGCCGGGGAAATAGTTTGCCGAAGAACAGTCCTCGTACTTTACGGGGAAGGTTTCCGCAAGCTTGCCGCTCGGGTTTACCTTACCTGTTAAAACGTTACATATCGCCTTTGCGCCAGCCTGACCCGAAAGGCAACCGTACACTACCGCGTTTGCGCTTCTGCACCAGCCCGTTTCAACCGCGCTGCCGCAGGAAAGTACTACAACTACCTTCTTGCTGAATACGCGAACCTGCTTAAACAGCTCTATCTGGTTTTGCGGAATCTTTATATGCTCTCTGTCCAGTCCCTCCGCTTCGCTCACCTCGTCCAGACCGAGGCACATAACGACGACGTCGGCTTTTTTGGCAAGTTTAACCGCTTTTGTTATAAGGTTCGGTTTATCCTTGCCGTAGCGGTCGAAACCTTTTTGATAGCCGATATTTTCCACTCCGTCAAGCGAAGAAAGTATAGTATCAAGCTGCGTGGGGTTTACTATCGAAGAACCCGCGCCTTGATACCTAGGTTTTTTTGCAAAGTCGCCTATAACGGCTACTTTCGTTTTCTCTTTCAAGGGAAGAATGCCGTCGTTCTTTAAAAGAACTATGCTCTCTTCCGCACATTTTTGAGCCAGTTCGTGGTTAACCTGTTGGTCTACCGGCTGACCCTTTTCGCCTGCCGATGTCTTTTCAATAAGCGTTAAAATTCTTTCAACGCTCTCGTCCACGTATTTTATATCCAGTTCNCCGCTTTCTACAGCTTTGACTATNTCGTCCGCGCCGTACTTGCAGGAAGGCNTTTCAAGNTCGCTGCCGGCGATAGTTGATTTCACCTTGTTGTTAGTGCCTGCCCAGTCCGAAATTACCNCTCCGTNAAAGCCCCNTTCGCCGCGCAGAATGTCGCGGATCAAATGAGTACTTTCATCGGCAAACTGACCGTTTACCATATTGTACGAGGACATTATTGCGTTAGTCTTGCCCTCTTTTACGGCGATTTCAAAAGCCGTTAAATATATCTCGCGCANCGTTCTTTCGTCCATTACGGAATCGGTCACCATTCTGCGCTCTTCCTGATTGTTGCCTGCAAAATGCTTTACGCAAGCCGAAGTACCTCTTGATTGTATTCCCCTTATATAAGCCGCCGCCATCTTTCCGGCAAGATAGGGGTCCTCCGAAAAATACTCGAAGTTTCTGCCGCAACGCGGGTTGCGTTTCATACACGTTCCCGGTCCTAACAAAACGTTTACGTTCTGCGACGCGGCTTCTTCGCCCAGCGCTTCGCCCATTTTTTCGCCCAGTTCCTCGTTCCACGAGTTAGCCATAGTAGCCGCCGTAGGAAAGCAGGTTGCGGGGATACTTGCGTTAAGTCCCAAATGGTCGGACTTTGCCGCCTGTCTTCGGAGTCCGTGCGGTCCGTCCGATAAAAATATCGACGGCACGTCATACTCGGCATAATCTTTAGTCTGCCAGAAATCTTTGCCCGTCAATAAATCGGCTTTCTGCCGCAAGCTCATCTGATTAATTATCTTTCCCTTATCCATCTATGCACCTTTTTGAGACAAAAGGCCGCCGTCGGAAGCGACGACGGCCCTGTTGCTCTTTATAATTCTTTGAAAGGTCGGTTATTCCTTCTTTTCGTCCGTCTGTATTGTTTCGGACTCTGCCGCTTCAGCCTGTACGCCTGCCGGCTGCTTTTTAGCTTTTGACTTTTTAATAACGTCAAGCAACCAGAGACCGAGTATCCATGGAAGCACCGTGAATATTACGCACGCCGCGATACCTAATCCGAGAACGACATTCATAACTATCATAAGCGCCGAGAAGAGTCCGGACTGCGCTTCGGGGTTTACGGTAATCGAAGAAGCCGTAGCGTTTGTATCGATATAGGTATAGAGAATATTCTTTGCAGACTGACGCGCCGCGTAAGCTATTTCGGGCTTGCTCAAATCGAGGTTTGCCGCCTGCGAAGTTGTACCGCAAAGCCACAGGTCGTTGCCGCCGAGTACGCCGAGTTCGTGGTTACTCATGTAACCGCTGCCCATGTACCAGTCGGTAATTACGCTGCCGCGGAAGCCCCATTCGTTACGGAGAACGTCGGTGAGCATAGCGTGGTTGTAACCCGAAAGAGTTGCGCCGACGCGGTTGAACGCGCTCATCAGCGCGTTTGCGCCGCCCTCTTTGACCGCAATTTCAAAAGGTCTCAAATAGCTTTCGCGCAGGGTTTGCTCGGTGAGCCAGGTGTTGAGTTCCTTGGGGTTTTCGCCCGCTTCGCTGACTGCGAAGTGCTTTAAGTAGCAATATAAGTTGTTTTCCTTTGCGCCCTTGATAGTGAACGCCGCAAGCTTTCCGCTTAATACCGCATCTTCGCTGTAATACTCGTAGTTACGCGAGTTGTAAACAGAACGGTGAAGATTGACGCCGGGACCGTACCAACCGTTGATACCCATCGATGTACCGATTTTAGCCTGCGCTTCGCCGATTTCGTACGCAAGGTCTTTATTCCAGCTACAACCCAAAAGCGACTCGCTGGGGAAAAGCGTGTACACGCTTGATTTGCCCGCGTTCGTTACGTTGTTGTTGAAGCCTGCGGGGCCGTCCTTATCGGTACAACGGGGTTTGCCTACGCTCTGAATAGCCATAGTCTGGAAACCGCCCTGACCGATGAGATCTTTAATTTCAGACTGGGTAAGCTGATTTAAGAAGAAATCCCAATATTCGGAATCGTAATCCAAAAGCAGTTCGATTATGTCCTTGTTGAAGCCGAGCGTAACCGAAGAATCGTTGCCGAGCAGCATTTCCATTGTGGGAGGAAGCATTTCCGCGCCTTCCTGCTCTACGCCGACAAGGAACCAGCCCAAATCTACGCCGTAGTCAATTCCGGAAATATCCGCGCCGTTATAGCCCGTATATCTGTACGAAGCCGCGGCGCTGACTTTAGAGTTGTTGCTGGTGCCGGCGGGGTCTGTAGGCATATTCGCAAAGTGGTTAGCCCTCGACAGATAGTTGACGTTCAGATTAACGCTGCTACCGTCAACGGGGCAGTTTGCGTATGCGTCGCTGCCGGTGAACAGGTTGCCTACGTGGTTGCCCGTCACGGGGTCGGTTTCGTATTGGACGTTAGCCGAAAGGCTCATTGCGTGAGTATCGACTTTGTCGTGTGCGTTTTTCATAACGGCGATTTCGTAAGCGTTTTCAGCCGTACTTGCGTCAAGTTCGTAGCCCTTGAAGCCGTTGCCGTTTTTGTCGTATTCGTCATACGAAGCCAAGTCGTATGCAGTGAATTTGAGTTCAACCGTTTCCGAACCTTCGGGTTCGATTAAAGGCGTTTTAGCAAAATCGAGTAAAACTCTTTCCGCTTTCTCTATTTTGCCGTTGAAGTAGGGCGCGTGACCGTAAAGCTGAACTACGTCCTTGCCCGCAACCGAACCGGTATTCGTTACGGTAACTTTAACGGTGTATTCGCCGTCCTGCGTGAGCGCGGTTTCCGTAGGCCATTCCACGGTCCACTCGAACGTCGTGTACGAAAGTCCGTAACCGAAAGGATACTGGACGACGCGGTCATAGCCCTCGCCGAGTTCCTCGCCTTCTTTATCAAAGTATCCCTCTGCCGCGGCGGTTTCGTACCACTTATAGCCGAAGTAAATTCCTTCCTGATATGTGAGGTCGTTGCCGTTTTTAACCGCGTTTACGTACACGGGGTTATCCGTCTGATAATCGTATGCAAGCGTATCGCTGGTTCTGCCCGAAGGGTTAACTGCGCCGGTGATAATTTTGGGGATTGCCGCCGCACCCGACTGTCCGGGAATACCGACGTGCAGACACGCCTTTATGCTGCTGTATTCGTTTAAAAAGCCGAGTTCGATATTGTTGCAGACGTTGAGTAAAACGATTACTTTAAACTGCTTTTCTTCAAGTTTTTCGAACATAGCTTTTTCATTTTCGGTAAGTTCAAGGAAGGTACCGTTGTTATAGGAGCCTATCTTTTTCAGCTCGTTACCGCCGCCGTTCTCGGCGCCCCAACGGCTAATTACCGCTACCGCTACGTCGGAAAAGTTTTTGGCGTTTGCCATCAGATCTTCGGTATAGAACGATGCGGGGGGATTTTTAAGGCTTTCTACAACGTTCGCGCCGGTCGAACCGCCCGAGCGGTAGTCCGCGTCGAATTTGCTGTATGATTCGTACGCCGCGTTAAGGGCTTCGTTGTATTCAATATTTGCTTCCTTAAACGCGTCGGTTAAGTCGACTTTAATTCTCGGCGTACCGTTTTCAAGGGTATCTGTTATGGAAGTACCGCCGCTGCCCGCACCCGTAAGTAAGAAACCGTAGTCTGTTGAACCCCAACCGAAGAGGTTTACTTTTTTAAGGTCTGCCTGCGGCAGGAAATTGTTGTCGTTTTTCAAAAGTACAATGCTCTCTTCTGCGGATTTGCGCACGACTTTGTCAGCCGCCGCAAACGCGTCCTGCGTTTCCGCGCTCGAAGAGTCCGCCGTATCGCCGACAAGGTATCTGTTAATTATCAGCGAGTAATAATTTAGAAAATAGTTGGCAACGCCCATAATGACTGCCAAAATTATAGCGACTATAGGCAATACTATCGTTTGTACCAATATCTTTTTAGTCAATATCATCGACCCTGTAGCCGTTGCTATAGTCTTTCCTATTAATTTCTTATCTGACATGCTTTACTCCGTTTAAAAAAATTTTCGGGCGGCGGCACGAATACCGCCGCCCGTTTGGGGTAGGATTAATGTTTCTGATTATTGAGTTATGCAGCGGTAATGCTTACAACGGTAAGTTCAACCGTATTTTCGCCGGCAACCATACCAACGCCGTCAGCTCCGCACTGTATAGCAATCGTGCTACCGCCGCTTGCGGATTTGTAACCTGAAACGGTAACAGTCTGCGCCTCGTTTGCAGCAAGTTCAACTACCTGACCGCATACGGTGTACTTACCTGCATTGGTCGCCTTAATTGATACTTCTACGTTCCAGGTTTCTGCGCCGTCGTTAGCTTTATAGAACAACTGCGCTCCGTACCAGCTTCCGCTACCCGTATAGGTGAAATGCACGGTGTTGGTAATAGTATCCAGATAGCATCCGTCTTCATCCACTGCGATACCTTCCCAATCTGCGTTCCAATAAGACCAACCCGAAGTCAAAGTTCCTTCTGCGTTGTAACCAATGGGAACGTCCGTATTGGAAGAAGTAATCGTTTCAGAGTCGGTTGACCAGTCGGAAGTAAGGTAGAGCATATTTTCGGCAACTGCCCTTAACTTAACAGTGTAAGCGCCTGCGCCAACTTTTGAAAGGTCTATCTCACCGCCGTTTGTTACGTCTACGGTAATTTTAAGGTCGTCATTCTGAAAGAAGCCAAGCTCGTATTTGCCTACGCCTGCCGCATTGGTATCAGTAATGGTAATTACGTTACTTGCAACGGTGAACGAAGGAGCGACAAGCTGCGTCTGATTTGCTTCTTCTACGCTCTTGATTTCAAATATCATTGTTGCGGCCTGGATTTCCTGAGCGTTATTCTGTCCGTTAAGACCGAAAGTAAACTGTACGGAAAGACCGCCGTTTTCGGTGAATACTACGTCGTAGTCGTGAGTGCCGCTCTGAATAGTGAATTCGCTGCCGTTCAGAGTTACTCTGCCGCCCGCAGTAGAATTTATCGAAAGTACCAAATCATATACTTTTCCGCTTTCAAGACCGGGGTGTCTGTAGAAGAGCTGCGTATCGTACCAGTTGCCAGAATTGTTGCTGAATTCTACGGTGAGTTTATTATCTGTAAAATTGCCGTCTACGGTAACCCAGCTTTCGGACCAGAAAGTCCAGATGCCTGCCTGCGCAATCGCATTAACGCCGTTTCCGTCTTTGGATGAAGGATCATCCGATGTGCTGAATGAGTAAGAAATTCCGCCTTCGTTTTCCACTTCAATTTCAACCGCAGCAGACTCGCCCGAATCGATATAGTGAACGTTAGTTGCGACAGCCTGAAGTTTAGCCTGATAGGTGCCGTTTGTAACCTTTGACAGGTCTACTTTTTCACCGCTATGCGCAACCGTTACGCCAGTCATCTTCGTATCGTTCTGATACAGGTTGAGAACGTAATTCTTAACGCCCGCCGCGTTGTCGTCGTTAATGGTTATTACACCGGTGTCTGCATTGTACGTAAACGAAGGAGTTTCAAGAGTTACTCTCTCGGTATCTTCTTCATATGAGATATTCGAAATTGCTACGGTTGCCGCAGGAATGTCCAAGCCCGAGCCTTCTACGCCGAACTGCATGCTGAAACCGTTACCGTTTGTGAAGTAAACTTCGTAGGTGTGTTTGCCGGTCTGAAGATTTACAACGTTGCCGTTAATGGTAACGTGACCCGCCACGGTAGTCTGAATATCGCATGTAAGCTTGTAATATTTTGCCGCCTGAATCAAAGGATTTACGTTGAACAACTGAATATTGTACCAGTTGCCGCCGTTTTCGGTGAATTCAAGATTTACGGTGCCGTTATCGTAGTTGAGCGCGGTGAACTGACCCCATTCGGTCCAGTATGCCCACGTTCCGGGGTGGGAATTCGCATCTGCCGCGCCGCCGTTCAGTTCTATTTCGTAATATTCGTAGCCGCCTACGGAGTTAACCGTAACTTCTACTTCCGCTTTGATGGAAGCCGTTACTTTTGCGGTTATGGTAGCCGTGCCGGGCTTTACGCCGGTTACAACGCCGTTTGCAACCGTTGCAACGTTGCTGTTAGAAGTTTCCCATGTAATTGCCGAGCCGTTGGAAGCGGTTGCCGCAAGGGTAATGGATTCGCCCATATCAACCGAAGCTGTAGTTACAGCCTCGCCGTCAAGGGTTATGGTAACCTTTTCGGTATTGTCGGCTTTAACATTTATTTTGCAAGTAGCTTTTGTTTCGCCGATAGCCGCCGTAAGGGTTGTAGTACCTACCTTTTTACCGGAAACGGTAGCAACCTTTTTAACTGCTTTTACAGTTGCAACAGTGTCGTCCTCCACCGTCCAGACGATCTCTTCGTCAGAGCCTTTTACGGTAGCAACGACCGTTGCCGTTTTGCCTTCGTTAACGTTTACTTCGGTCTGCGAAAGAGTAATCGTCACGCCGGACGTTTTACTGGGTTTGCAGCCGACAAAAGTAAACGCCGCAAAAGCGCATATTATCGTAATCAGCAGAGCTAAAAACGATAAAGTCTTTGTCTTTTTCATTATTTCCCTCCAAAAAATATTTATTTAATTCGGTAAAACCGAGCTAAACCATAGAAATTTAAAGTTTTTCGTATACCCTTACGTAGTCTACGTACATAGAAGCCGAAACAAACGAACCGTCGGGTTCTTTGTAACTGTCGTACTTGCCGCCGACCGCAAGGTTTAAAAGAATGTAGAAAGGTTTATCAAATGGCGCGGAAGGATTGTCGGGCGCAGCCGTGGAATACCACCTGTTGTTGCCGAGTTTATAAACCTGATTGCCGTCGACTATCCACGCGATATAATCCGCCGTCCACTCAACAGCGTAAGTGTGCCACTGGTCCGTATTCGAAGAAAGCGTAGCCTCATTAGTAAGGTACGTATTTTCAGGCCACGGTCCGCCGAAGTGAATTGTAGTATCCACTTTGTTCATAAGACTTCCCTTGGCTTCCATAATGTCTATTTCGCCGTTAGCCGCCCAGCCGCCGTACTCGTTATTTGAATTTGCCGAAGACGAGGGCTGCGGAAGCATCCAGAAAGCGGGCCACATTCCGTTGCCGGTGGGAGTCTTCATACGCGCTTCGAAATAGCCGTAAGTCCAGCTTGCCTTGTCGCGGGTGAGTAATCTGGCAGAAGTATAGGGTCTGTCGCCCATCTGCTGCCTTGTAGCGGTTATTTTAAGCGCGCCGTCAGAAACTGAAACAGCGTCCTGCGTATAATACTGTAATTCGTCGTTGCCCCAGTATGCGGGACCGGTGGTCGAACCGTAATGGTCCTGCGTACCCGTCTGATACCCCCATTTTGTGGTATCGAGGGAATTTCCGTTGAATTCGTCATTCCAAACGAGGCGGTAACCGTCCTTTGCCATGTCGGGGTCGTCAGGAAGCGAAACTTCAACGACTTTAACGGTACACCGCGCCGAAACCTTTGCGGTATACGCCATAATCATCGTTTCGCCTACTTTGTGCGCGGTTACTTTTCCGCCCAGAACAGACGCAACGNAAGGATTTAACGATGTCCAGGTAATTTCGTCTTCCAACTTTGAAGTTGCCGTCATCGTTACGCTTTTACCTACTTCGAGGGTTAATTCGGAGAGAGAAAGCACGAAAACTTCGGGGTCTTCAGGTTCTACGGGTTCTACGGGTTCGGGAGTNTCNTGCTTTTCTTTTACTTTTAANGNNCANGAAGTCTGCGCGCTGTCGCCTACGGCGATTATTAAACATTCGCCAACGNTTAAAGCCGTAACAAGTCCGTCTTCAACGGTCGCCACTTCCTCGTCGCCGGAAACCCAGACCACTTCGGAATCGTCGGTTGAAACTGCCTGCAACTGAAGGGTCTGACCGACTTCAAGCTCGATAACGCTTTGAGTAATATAAACGGAAGCAGGGCCTTCCTCGTCAGCGCTACCGAAAAGGCNGCAACCGGTGAAAGAGAAAAGGNTTACCGCAGCCAAAATGCAAAGCGCGTTTTTAAAAAGTCCTGCTTTCTTCATAGAATTTTTTATTCCTTTAAGAGTTTTTATTGGGTTGCTTGTGGTAAACAAGCAACCCAAAGGGGACGTCCCCTTTGAAAAATTTTATAATTTTTTGTGCTAAATTATCAATTTTTATTATTGTAACACTGATTTTGCGGTTTGTCAATAATTTAACGGCGGTTTAGTTAATCAACTTTTGCGGGATATTCCTCAATGCCGCTCTTCATTTTTCCTTTCTGCACGGGGTTACCTTCGCCGTTTATAACGTGGTCTATTCCCGAGCCGTCGTAACCGTTCAGGTACACCGTTAATAAATGGTAAAAGCTTACTCCCTCCGCCTCGGGACACTCTACCGCGTTTTCAAGTCTTACGGTAGCGTCCCTTAAATATGAGTATACGCCAAGCGAGTACGCTTTATGTGAAGTTACGCCGTCGCTCACTTTATAGCTTGCATAGCCGTTGACCGTACCGCCGCGCGAAAGCCAGCTTTCCTGATTTGGTACGTCGTACGGAAGTTCGGACTGGTAGAAATAAGTTACGCCGCCGTTGCCGTTCCAGAGTGTCTGATAACCGAGGAAATGCTCCACAAACAAGCCGTAGAAGGTCACATTGTCGCCGTTTACTATCACGCCGTTTTCGGCAACGTTTTTATCCCAGCCTACTCCGTCCCAGTGGTCGGCGCGCCATACCCAGAAGTTATCGCCTATCACGTTTTTGCTGTTGATTACAACGCACGCGTCAACCGAAGTATTTTCTTCCTTCGCTCCGCCTACGCGGAAAAACAGGTCGGCAAACAACGCCGGATTTTGCGAATGGTCTGAATTGCAGTTATTTTCACCGGCTTCCAAAAGGCTTTTTGTCGAATTGCCGGCGTCGAAAAGAAGTCCGCTCACGCTTACGCCGCCAACGTCGGCAACGCGCAAAAGAGTATCGTTGTTGCCTGCCGCAGGGCGCAGGGTCGCCATTCCCATACCCAGAATTACCGTATTTTCACGGCTGACTACGAGAGGTTCGTCAAGTTCGTAAATGCCCGCGCTGAACAGAACGTGCTTACCCTCCGCAAGCGCCGCGTTTATCGTGGCGGAGCTGTCCCTGTCGCTGCGCGCAACGTAAAACTCCGAAAGCGGAATGTAGTTGCCGCTGTTTCCGCTTTGCCAGGAAACGCCCTTGGCGTTTGTCGTCAGCGACGGAACGAATACGCGGTAACCGTTCGTTTCGTCAAAAGTAAGGAAAGGTTTTTCGCGCAGGTTTCCGCTGTTTGAAATATTTGTATAGCCTCCGTCCTTCCAGCTGTTTTGGGGGATGTCCCCTTCTACTCCCACAAAAGCCATATTCCAGACGCCGCCGTTCCATTTGCCGAACAACGCATTTCGTGAAAACCACTGCTGCTGCGAACCGGAGTTGACAGTACCGTCCACCTTAGTATCGGCAAGGAAGCCGCCAGAGGTAGAGCCGCTACCCGAAAGGTTGAGTTTGCCTTTAATATGCACGCGCCGAAGACTGGTCGCCTGCGAAACCGACCAAAGCATATCGCCGTTCACGGATAAATTTTCGGCGGCGCGCCAGAAGTTGCAAAGCGAAATGGGCGCGTCCGTATTGATTTTGGAAATAGTTACGTCGTCGGGAGACGCGCCGAGTCCCGAAAGCGTGGTGTAATAGCCGATGTTAATATTGAGGTCATACTCACCCTCTTTGAAAAAGGCTGAAAACCTTTCTTCCGAAAATTCGCCGCGTGCGCGGCCCTCCGCGCCCTCTTTCGTGCCGTCAGTCTTATTGTAAAACTCGTCAAGTTCGGCCTGAACGAGTTGCATATCGTCGTCCGGCGAATAGACGTAAGTGCTGCTTCCGAAAGTTTCAAGATCAAAGCTGTACGGCCCGCAGGTTTCGATAGTGTTTCCGTCGGAACCGACGGCTAAAATACGGTAATAGGCGTAAATATCGTCCGAATCGTATTCGGTGGTATCGTCAACGTAGTCGATTTCGGTATATTCTCCGCACCGCGTAGGACTTTTCTGGACGACGTAGCCCGTACTGCCCTCAACTGCGTCCCACTTTATGTGAGCGCCGCTTTCAGTAAGCGTATACCCGGTTTTGTAGGTAGTTTTTTCAGGCTCGCGTTCCGGCTTGCAAGCCGAAACTATTCCAGCTGTTGCCGAAACGACCGTAATTGCCGATAAAACCAGTAGTAATTTCTTGTTCATAGTTTATACCTGTTCCCGTAAGTATGTTTCGTATCGCATTTTAACTTAAATTATTTAATTTGTAAACACATTTTTAAAGAATTCACAAATTTTGTCCTAAATTCACAATTATATTGCTGATAAACACGCTTTTTAAAGCAAAAAAACCGGCGCAACCCCTCGCCGGACCTGATTTCGTCCTGATTTTGTTTTCCCTTTTGACGCGGGTTCGGTAGGTCCCGTGGGTCCTGTGGGACCGGTCGGACCGGTGGGTCCGGTTGCGCCGTCTTCGCCTGTCGCGCCTCTGGGACCGCGGTAACCCGTTTCACCGGCAGGTCCGGTTGCGCCGGTTGCTCCCGTAGCGCCTGTCGCGCCCGTGGGTCCGGTAGGTCCTGCGGAACCGGTATTTCCTCTGGGACCGGTCGCGCCTGTAGCGCCTGCGGGACCGGTTATGCCCGTCAAAGTATTTACAAACACCGTCCGCGTTTGCGAATTTCCGCCGCAGCCGTTGTTACAGCAATTATAGGCTATCAATATTAATTTTTTAATCATCTATATTACCTCTTAAACCGAGTTTGTTCTCAAAATATTTTTTGTTGTAAAGATAGTTTTCATTATGCGGTTTAATCCTGCCGGCAGCGGTATTATAGCCGTTTGCGCGCGCCGTATCGCCCAGCCGGTCGTAAATCACGCATAACTGCATATTGGGAATAAATCCGCCGTAGTCCTTGTTCACGAAGCCGCCGCTCCCCCCGCCGGANGGCGCNTTTAACGCCTGTTCGTACCAGTAAATTGCGGCNGCGTAGTNGCCCTTATCGAAAAAGCGGCCGCCGAGAATACAGCAAGCCTGACTTTGCGGCGGCGCGAAAGTAAAACTTTTCAGTAGCGCGGAAATGGCGTTTTTTTCGTCGCCGAGGGCTGAATACGCGGAATAAAGATTGAGGCACGCCTCCACTTTATTAACCACCCAGCCGCCGCCTTCAAGAAAGTCTTCAAGCACGGCACACGCCTCGCGGCGCATACCGTTAAACAGCAGNTCCCTGCCGTAATAAAACTTCTGTCTGTCGTCAAGNGGAACGCCGGAAGCGATTTGNTTTTGCAAAATACGCAGATTGCGAAGCGGCTCGCCCTCCTTCATTTTTTTGTGGTAAATAACCGCGTCGNAGCGCAGAATTCTGCCNTGAGGNGTCACCGCCTCGTGTACGGCGCCGGAAAAGCGGTAATTTTTGCTGCGCCTGAAAATGCGNTCNCTGTCGTAAACGAAAGTCGGTTCGCCGTTATCGAACGCCGCGGCATACGGCAAAACCGCCATATCGTANTTTTCAAACTNGTCTTTAAGGCGCGCTATTTTACCGCAGTTTTCGTCTGTTACAACATCGTCCGCGTCCAGCCACATAACGAGGTCNCCAGTAGCTTTTTTAAACGCAAAATTNCGGGCNGCGGAAAAGTCGTCGCGCCACTTAAAAAAATACACCTTGTCGGTGAATTTTTTTGCGATTTCTACGGTGTCGTCAGTTGAACCCGTGTCAACAACCACGATTTCATCGGCAAATTTAGCGGCGCAGGTTAAGCACCGCTCCAAAACAAGCCCCTCGTCCTTTACGATAAGGCACACGCTTAAAGTCATAATCTATTCCTTTTGCAGTAATACATTATATGCCGCCAAACGTTCCGCTTGATTATGTATCTTTATTGCCTTTGCGCACGATTTACTTTTCTCACGTCAAACGTAAAAAGCCGCCCGAGCTTTTAGGCTCGGGCGGCTTAAATTTTCCGCTGAAATTAACAGAAGTTTTAAATTTCGTCGTAGAAGCCGTCAACGTCCGCAAAACCGTTACGTTCGGACCTTTCGACGTCAACCTTTGCGGGGCGCGAGAACTTTTCCGCGCTCTTCTTCGTAGTGTCCACAGTCGTGGTGGTCGTAATCACCGCGTCGGGCGGATAGACCGCGGGCATCGTTGCCGAGCCGACGTCAATCATCTGCTGCTGTTCAGAGGCAAGCTTTTCGGGCTGTTCGCCGCCGGTGTAATTTTTCAACGCCGCCAGAACCAGCGCGCCCAAAGCATCAAGCGAAATGTTTCCGTTCTCCGCGCCGTTTGCAGGAGCGCGGTTCGTATACGCGTTGCGCATAAGCTGTTCTTCGGCAAGTCTTGCCCTCTCTTCCGCCGCGCGCAGAACGCGTTCTTCCGCCGCCCTTGCGCGTTCCTCCGCATCGCGGGCTATGCGCTCCTCGGCGTATCTCGCTCTGTCTTCCGCTCTGCGCAGTCTCTCTTCCAGCGCGGAAATATCCGCCGACGAAACGCCGTTCGTATTAGACGCAACCGCAGGAGCCGGCTGCTGTACCGGCGCAGGCATTGCCTGTTGAACCTGCGCCTGAACGGGAGCAGGCATTGCCTGCTGCTGCATAGGCTGGGGTTGAGGCTGAACGGGCATTTGAGGCTGCTGCTGCGCGGCAAGCATTGCCGCCGCGGTTATAGGCATTTGAGACGCCGCGCCCATTCCGCTCTGTATACGCATCATGCGCTCTTCGCGTTCGAGCTTCTCTTTTTCTTTCTTCTCTTCTTCGCGCTTTTTCTTCCTTGCAACCGCTACCACGATTATGATTATAATCAGCGCCAGTAACGCAAGACCTATCGCAATCCAAGCCCACAGGGGCAGGCCTGCCATTTTACTGTTCATTGTGTTCCATACCGCTTGTATGCCGCCTACCGGAGGTAACTCCATTTTGAACTCGTGCGGTTCTGCCACAAGCTGCGCCGTTGCCGCGTCGAACTCAAAGTTTGTCGCATCAACTAACACGGCTTGTACGGTATAGGTTTCGCCGACAATCAGCGCAGTAGGGTCAGCCTCTTCGCCGTCCTTATTATAATAGGTATACTGAACCAGTCCGACAGTTTCGCCCTTGTAGCTGCTGCTTAAAAGGTCAAGCGTTCCCTGGTCGTTCCAAGTTCCCGTAAGAACTGCGGGAGTAATCTTCCACTCTGCCGTGAGGGTATCGCCTTCAATCGAGTAGCCCTCGTACTCAACCGCCAAAGCGTACTTTGCAAGTCCTTTAGCTCCCGATTTGGGCTTAAGGCCTGTAGTATCCCACTCGTAAGTATCGAAATCCTTTATCTTTAATACGAGCGTGTAGGTGGCGGCAATAGTATTTTTGTTACCTGCAACGTCAACGAGTCCGATATGCTCCCAACCGTCGAGAATATCTATTTCTTCGCCGGTGTAAGCCGTTTCTTTAATTTGAGGCACGGGTAAAAGCGTTTTCTTTACGGGAACGGGGTCAGCTTCTACGGTCACCTTAAAAGTGGTACTCCTGCCGCCGTACTTAACCGTGATAGTCGAATCTTTTCCGCCTTCAAGCTTGCCGGAAAGCTCGTATTCGGTAACAGCAAATTCGCTGCCGTCGTTATTTACGCCGGTAACCGTCAACCATTTTTTCAGGTCGTCTAACGGCGTAGTGCTTGTTATTTTATCAAGTATGTTGGCAAATTCTGCTTTCAGGCTTGAAAGCAAAACCTCTNTAATGTTGACTTCGAAAGTCGTAGTATATTCGTTGCCGTCCTCGTCAACGTAGGTTACCGTAATATCCTGATTGCCTTTTACGAGATTGCCGTCTTCGTCCGTTTCCGGTAAAAGACTGTAATCATCTCCGCCGATTTCAACTATTCTGCCGTCGTTGTAAACAGCATAGACTACGAGCATATCTTTATAACTCTCAACGTCGGTTGAAGTATAAATATTTTCGTCCGGCGAAAATTCAGCTGTAATTTCAACAAGCTCACACGCAACAATGCCTTCAACGGTAAACTGGCATTGCACCGTTTCGTCTTTAGTGTATCTGACTGTAATTGTTTTATCTCCGGCGCCCAAAGTACCGGTGAGTTTGTAGTCTATAATATTATCTACGGTATTGCCGTTGTTCATCATACCGGAGACTTTGAGATATTGCTTTAAATCGTCAAGCTTCCACGAATCGTATACCGTAAGAGGATTGCCATCTCCGTCAAGAGGGTTGCCCTCTTCGTCAGTATACTTCCATTCTACAGAAATNGAAGTTATCTTCGCGTCCTCGGTAGTGAATTCCAACGTGCCCGAAGCCGTATTGTAATTATCCGCATACTCGGAATCGGGCGTAAACGTATAGCCGTAGCTATTGGTTCCGGAAATTAATTTTGTCGCCGTCCAGGTATACGTACCGGGGGTTGCCGAAGCGTTTGCCGCATTGTAAACTATTTCTGGCATTGCCGCGCCTGCGACAAGTTCAGTTGTGTCGCTGCGGACGGGGTCAAGCACGGGATTTGCTTTTTCAATCACGTACTCAAACTCCATAGTGTCGTAAGGTTTATAGTCTGCGTTGTAATGGGGTTTAATTGCAACGGCTACTTTATAAACGCCCGCATTGGTCGGCGGAACTGCCGAGCCGCTTCCGTACACGCCGTCGCCGTCCATATAATAGGTATACTGGAAATCGATATCCGTACCTACCGTAAGTTCCACTCCGTCTGTGGTAACTGCTTTGGCTACTGCGGGGTGCGGCTTCTGGTCGTAAACTTCGCCCGAATTTGACAGGTCGACAACTATTACCGTTCTGCTGTCGCTTGTATCAAANCGCGAGTATAGCCTGCCGCTGACAGAATAANTATTGTNTGACAGTCCGTCTTTAAGAGCGACAACCGCATAATATACGTTATTTACCTGTATATCTTCAAGGTCTACAGGCGAACNCGTCANCGCGCCTGTTTCAANGTCGTAATTTGACTCNTGGTAATACCTTACTTCNNTTAAATGGTCTTTGACCGTCTGTGTGACGTTAAGCGCGGGCAGCATAAAGTACAGACTGTCCGAACCGGTTTCTCCGTTATCATAGGCTTGTTCTGTCCAGTTTACCTGCAATACTTTCGGATTGATTGTAACCGAAACTTCTTTCGTATCCTTGTCGCCCGTCGTATCCCATACTAAACAGAGATTGGGCTTTATATCAAAGCTGAACGTATAAGTTCCGGCATCAAACAGCTTGCAGTTGCCGTCCGCATCCAGCGCGCAGCTGCTTGTAACGTCACTACTGTTTCCGTTTACGTCTACGTAGCTGACCGAATTGAAATTAACACTGTTTTTATCGTAAAGAAAATTAATATTGTTGCCGCTTGCATTATACTCCGCTTCGGACTTGTCCGGTACAGGCACTGCCGTATCGGTAGCCTCTATCTCTTCACTTAACAATTCAACTTTGCCCTCAAAAGAAATCGAACCGGTTCCAACGGTAGTGGCGGAACAATATTGACCAAAATAAGCGGTAAATGGTTTATTATCTTCGTTAGTGTCGTTCGTATAAGTTATAGTAATCAGAACATTCTCATAATCACTAATCGTACCTGCGCTACTGCCGAAATAACTTACTCTATAATCACTTTGCGTACCATTAGATCTGGGAAAATTGAGAGTTGAAGATAAATCAGAACCGCCGTGTCCCGAATCGCCGAAATATAAAAATTCCGAATACGTTCCTGATCCTGACGTACCGGTACGCGTCCTTGTATAAGTGTGTTTAAATTTATAAGTTACCGTGTATTCGGTATACGCAGGCACTTCAACTGTAGCAGAAAACGATATGTAACCCTTCATAGCGTTGGTACCGCTTCGTCCTATTGATGTAGTCAGTTTTCCTTTGCCGAAGGTTAAAGTACGTTTTACTTGGCTGGTCGATGCGGTGCCATTTATAAGAGTTGAATATGCAACGGTTTCAGTGTTTGTTGAACCATGATTAACATAACCATCTTTAATCTTTGAAAAAGTTGACTGCGCTTCGGTAGTATAAGCCTTTGCGGAATTTATTTCATTTTTGCCAATATTAGGCAGCAAAAAGGCACAGCATACAAGCGCCGCGCATAAAAACGTCAGTATTAAAGACAGCCAAAGGCGTTTGCCCTGACCTGAATCAAAACGGACTGCTTGTACTCCTTTGTTTTTCATATAGTATCACCTCTGTCACCCCGTACAAAT
>WFLX010174356.1_pt1 | contig 30972 bp, 25 predicted proteins | sample 4967041 | NCBI WGS metagenome assembly WFLX01 (sample SAMN12857096, study PRJNA449069) | gut metagenome | isolation source: stool from male and female vole | host: Microtus ochrogaster | place: USA:Florida | collected 2017
CGGCAGGCTCCACACCCTCCTCATTTGCTTTCTTGATAATTTTATCGTCCACATCGGTAAAATTGGAAACATAATTTACCTCGTAGCCTTTATGCTCCATATAACGGCGCACCGTGTCAAACACAATCATCGGGCGGGCGTTGCCGATGTGAATCAAATTATATACTGTAGGACCGCACACATACATTTTTACTTTTCCCGGCTCTAAGGGTACGAATTCTTCTTTTCTCTTTGAAAGTGTGTTATAAATCTGCATATTTTTCCTTCCTTTCTCTATTTATCTATCACTCTTTTCACTGCTTTTTAATCCCGGACTGCTATTCCTTACCTTCCTCGACCAGCTGCCTCTTTAGCTTTTTCAGTTCCTCCTCCAACTCAAGCAGCCGGTTGGTCATCTCCGTGTCCGCCTTTTGCAGACAGCTGATGTCCTCTCTCACCGGATCCGGCAAATCCGTCTGGTTCATAGTCTCCTGTGGCAACGCCATGCTGCCTCTCTTTACCACTCTCCCCGGAACGCCCACCACCGTGGAATTGGGCGGTACTTCGCTGAGTACCACGCTCCCCGCGCCGATTTTGGAATTATCTCCGATAGCAAAAGACCCCAACACCTTGGCGCCGGCACTTATCATTACATTATTACCGATGGTAGGATGACGCTTGCCATGTTCCTTACCGGTTCCTCCCAGAGTCACTCCCTGATACAATGTCACATTATCCCCGATAACGGTAGTCTCTCCCACAATCACTCCGTTTCCGTGATCTATAAATAAACCTTTCCCTATCCGGGCACCCGGATGGATTTCAATACCTGTTTTCCTCACTCCCCTCTGGGAAATATATCTAGNCAGAAAAAAGTGNTNNTTCTGATNCAGNTTATGCGCAAGCCTNTAATNCAGCANCACCTTNAAGNNGGGNTAAAGAAGTACCTCCATGGAAGAATGAATTGCCGGATCCCGCTCTCTGATAATTTTAATTTCCTCTTTGATATTTTGGATAAACCCCATATCCGCCTCCACAAAAAAACGCGGTAAATCCCTCCCTAGAGACGAATTTATCCGCGGTTCCACTCTAATTAAAGGCTCATAAAGCCTTTCACTCCTTTGCGTTTAACGCACGCCTACGGACATAAATACCATGCTTGACGTAGTTAAAGCCGTCAAACACTTCCTTATGCCTGCTCACGAATGCACTTCCTTTTCCCCAAATGGGCGCTGCTTCCAGCCACTTACAGCCCCTCTCTGACATCCGGCGTGAAAAGTACTCTCCTCGCTCTTTGCATTTCTTATTCTACCTAATTAACAGAATATGCAAAAAGCCCGATTTTGTCAAGGATTTGAGAAAGATTTTCACCAAATATCTCTTTTGCCTTCATCGGTTTTACTCTACATAGCGTTTTCATTCGTATCTTTTGATACCTCAATCCTTACCTTCCTCGTGACAAACACTGCAATACCGATAACAACTATAAATAAGGAGATAAACTGGGAAGTAGATAAAATACCCACCTCTCCTCTGTAATCATTGCGTAAAAATTCCACGCCAAAACGTCCGATGCTATAAAGAATCAGGTACAAAGCTCCTGTCCTTCCCGGTCTTGTGGATTTTTTCAGATAAAGGAACAGAATTCCTGCTATCATAAACATGCCCGCGCTGGAAATCAGCTGCGTGGGTATCAGCTTCACCCCGTTTGGGGCAAAGCCGGAGGAGGTAAATTCAATGCCGAAAACAGAATCCGTCTCCCGCCCGTAGCAGCAGCCTGCCAGAAAACAGCCGATTCTTCCGAATCCCTGCGCCACAGCCACACAGGGCAACACAATATCAAAATAATCAATAAAGCTCAGCTTTTTTATACGGCAATATATATACGCCGCAAGAATTCCGCCGATAATACCGCCGTAAACTACAAATCCGTTACCGGCAAGCACGCNCATGGGGTCTTCCAGCANATTTTTAAATTCAATAATGCNAAATAAAACCTNTGCACTGGCAAAACCNAAAAAAGCNCATANAAATGTCAATGAAAAGATTGCGTCGGGATTTAANCCACGTTTTCTTGCCGTAGCTTCGCCTATAAGAAGCGCCACTATCACTCCAATCGCAATCATAAGCCCATAGCCGTGTACCGTAAACGGACCAATTGAAATAATATCATTATACATAGTTTACCTCATTCCTGCGCTGCTTTATGCGCATCACAAGTATGTGAATGCAACACAGACATAAATAAGCACCTACTGGCATTATAACACGTTCATCGGCAATGAGCAATTTTCTTTCTTTATTTATGCGTTTTTACTGTTGATATAGGAACAAATCACATTTGCACACTGCTCGCTGCCGATAGAACTGTCAACACAAAGGTCATAGTTATGAGGATTGCCCCAGTTCAAACCGGAAATATTCTTATAGTAAGAAGCCCTTGCATCATCGGAACGCTTAATACTGCTTTCGGCTTCCTGCCTGCTGTCGCCATACATTTCCATTACCTTGCCCACACGATAATCCTTCGGAGCATAAATGAAAATTTTTACCACATTATCATATTCACGGAGAACATAGTCCACGGCACGACCTATTAAAACACACGACCCGGCATCGGCAATCATTTTTATTGCTTTATCCTGTGCTGTGATTGCCTGTTGAACCGCTGCGGTACTCAAGTACAATTCTTTCATTATCGCATTGTCATTTGAGTTGATTTCGGAAATAAATTCCTTTGCTATACCGCTTTCCTTTGCGGCAATGGCAACCATTTCTTTATAATAACAGGGAATTTCCAGCTTTTTGGCCACAAGCTGACCGATACGCTTGCCTGCCGAACCATGCTCACGGGAAATTGCAATAATAACTCCCTTTCCGGAGGGTTTGAGCACGGCTTCCGCATCACCCACAGGAGGCACTTCTTTTTCTTCACGGCACAACTGCCTCCAAAGGCGTATCATAACAACCGCTGTAATGGCAATCGCTAAAATATCCGCAATGGGAGCCGCCCAGAAAATACCCGTAACGCCCCATACCATGGGCGCAAGCAGAGATACAATAATCAAAAATACATCCCTCAAAATAGAAAGAGGCGCTGCCGTCTTTGCATGTCCGATAGACTGAAGGAAGATAGAGCAAACCTTTTGCAAACAGGTAAAGACGATGAGCGACAAATATATACGCAGACACAGCGAAGCAAATTGCGTATACAGCTCGCTGTCTGTACCAAATAATTTAATAAACAGCGTAGGAACAAGCTCAAACATTGCTGTACAGATAAGGCACACCGCCGCAGTCGAAATGAGTATCAGTTTCAGCAGCTTCTTTACTCTATCGTACTTTTTCGCCCCGTAGTTATATCCCACAATAGGCTGGGCGCCGGCGGCAATACCGATTGCAATATTCAGCACAATCTGGAACAGCTTCATGATAACAACGAAAGCGGCAAGCGGGATATCCGCGCCATACTCCGATAATGCACCGTATTTAACAAGAAGAATATTGTTGATCACGGTGATAACAACAATGGATAACTGGGTCAGAAAGCTGGAGGTTCCCAGCGACATAACCCGCTTAAGCAGCTTAAAATCAAGACGGAAGCTGTTAAGAGACAGCTTAAAGCTCTTGCTTTTCTTAAGATATAGCACACAAATCAAGAAGCTGACAAACTGACCCAAAATCGTTGCATATGCTGCACCTCTAATACCTAAATCCAGAACAAAAATAGCGATTGGGTCTCCGATAATATTCAGCACCGCACCCACAAGCATGGCACCCATAGCATATTTGGGGCTGCCGTCCGCACGAATAATGGAGGCANGCGNGTTTTGGACAANAGCTANCGGCATCATTGCATAAATAATGAAACCATNAGCTTCTGCAAGTTCAATATTGGCNTCGGTAGCACCAATCAAGCGAANCAGACTATCTCCGCCCAGATATGCAATCGCAATGATCACAACGCCTGANAGAAACNAGANCAAAATACTGTTNCCTACACTGCNNTGAATATTTTCGGTTTCATTCCGCCCAAGAGAAACGCTGAGTGCAGCAGCCGCGCCGTCTCCGAAAAAGAGCGAAGCCCCCCAGCCTACTACCGTAATCGGAAAGATAACGCCGGTAGCCGCATTTCCCAAGTATCCCACACCGTTGCCGACAAATATCTGGTCAACGATATTATACAGACAGGAAATGATAAGTGAGAAAATACATGGTATGGCAAATTGCCTTAGCAGCCTGCCCACCTTTTCTGTACCTAAATAAGTATTGTTTTGCATAATAACCTCCATTCTGCCAACGACCTGCAAATTGGGGCGTCAGCACAAAATTGTGATTACAAAATAAACCATAAAGCTTATTTTGCAATCTAAGCCTCATGTTTTTCCGACAATAAAAAAACACATGCGAAAGCATNTGCCTGTAAGCCCATCGATTGACACATGNCTGAATCCGTANCGTAATCAGATTTACGCACGTAAGTGCCACATGTNNCGTTNATTGTCTCTATTTATTTACCTNTAATACTATAACATAAAATCACTTATAAATCAAACTTTTTCCACCCATAAAAATCAACAAAAATAAGCTACTGACGTTTCAGCATTTTTACTATGCCTCCGGCCGTTCACTTAGTTTCTCTTCCATGCCTTAATTGCCTCCAGCCGTTCCTTCACCTGCTTTTCCTCTCCCATGGTAGTGGGGCGGTAATAGCTTCTGTCCTTTAGCGACTGGGGCAGGCACTCCATTTTGGTAAGCTTCTCCTGAGTGTTATGAGCGTACTGATAGCCCTCTCCGTAGCGCAGCTCCTTCATAAGCCCCGTAGGAGCATTTCGCAGCTGCATGGGAACCGGCTCGGCACGTCTCTCCTTTACGTCCTTTTTGCATTCCTCACATGCCACATAAAGCGCATTGGACTTGGGCGCCATGGAAAGATAGGTGACTGCATGGGTAAGATGGACATCGCACTCCGGCATTCCCAGAAAATGACACGCCTGATAAGCCGCCACGGCAACCTGCAGCGCGTGAGAATCCGCCATTCCTATATCCTCGCTGGCAAAGCGAATCAGTCTTCTTGCAATATACAGAGGATTTTCTCCGCCCTCCAGCATACGGCACATCCAGTAAATTGCCGCGTCAGGATCCGAATTTCGCATGGATTTATGCAATGCCGAAATAATATTGTAATGCTCCTCGCCGGTCTTGTCATAAAGCAGTGACTTCCTGCTGATACACTGCTCCATCCCTTCATCGGTAATGAAAATACTGCCGTCCGGCTGTATACTTCCGTTTAACACGGCAATCTCCAGCGTATTCAGTGCGGTTCTGGCGTCTCCGTTGGCAAATGCCGCTATAGCGGCAATCTGCTTATCCGTCATATGCACTGTCTGTCTGCCAAAGCCCTCCGGCGCCTTCAATGCGCGGTCAAGCAGCTTCACTAAATCCCGTTCCTCCAGCGCCTTTAATACAAAGACCTTACAACGTGACAGAAGCGCCGCATTAATCTCGAAGGAAGGATTCTCTGTGGTAGCGCCAATCAACACAATACTGCCCTTCTCCACAAAAGGCAGAAAGGCATCCTGCTGCGCCTTGTTAAAGCGGTGTATCTCGTCCACAAAAAGCACGGTCCGCATTCCCATCCTGCGGCTCTCCTCCGCCCTCTGCATAACTTCCTTTATCTCTTTAATACCGCTGGTGACAGCGCTGAAATTAATAAAATTTGACCTTGTGCGCCCTGCGATAATGCTGGCAAGGGTCGTCTTGCCCACACCGGGCGGTCCCCAGAAAATCATGGAGGAAATCTGGTCTCGCTCAATTAGCTGGCGGAGCATTTTACCTTCGCCCAGCAAATGCTCCTGACCCACAAATTCCTCTAATCCTACAGGTCTCAATCGGCTTGCAAGAGGAGTGCTCTTCTCTTTTTTATTATCTTCCATCTCAAACAAAGACATCTGCTCCATAGGATACCTCTTTCACAAAACCAGACTCTACCCACACTGCGCTTCCCTTTTTTGCTTCCTCTGTCCACACTGTCATTTCCTCTTTTGCCGCAGCTTCCTCTTCTCAAGCTCCCGTTTCCGCTGCGGCTTCTTTTCCCTTATTGACATTTTTCTTTCCCTTTAGCGCCGTTTGCCGTTTATTGCCGTTTCGTTTTCCCCGCTTTGTTTACCCCTGCCTGCTGCAGCCGCCGCAACCGCCACATTCACCTGAAACAGGCTGCGCCGTCAAATCAAAAGGACTTGTGAGCATACAGATTGCCTGAGAGGAAATTCCCTGCCCCAGACCGGTAAAGCCTAATCCCTCTTCAGTGGTTGCCTTTACATTTACCTGCTTCGGCTCTATGGAGAGTGCCTTTGCTATATTCTCACGCATGGCATCGATGTGGGGGCGCATCTTAGGCGCCTGCGCAATAATAGTAGCATCTATATTTTCAATTAAAAATTTATGCTCCTCTAAAAGCTCTCCTACCCTTTTAAGCAACTCTATTGAAGAAATCCCCTTGTAAGCCGGATCAGTATCCGGAAAATGCTTTCCGATATCCCCCAATGCCGCCGCCCCAAGCAATGCATCCATAATAGCATGTAACAATACATCCGCATCGGAATGTCCAAGCAGCCCCTTCTCATAAGGTATCTTCACGCCTCCTATAATTAAATCCCTGTTTTCCACTAATTTATGAACATCGTAACCCATACCAATTCTCATAGCAGTCATTCTCCCTTGATGATATTTCTTTCCCTCTCACTTCTTACCCACCGTTAATTGCGCAGCACACTTGAAATCGCAGGTGGCAAAGTAAAACTTTTACACATTGTGCACTAATTTATTTCTCGTACTGCTTTTTTCGTTTGGGCAGGGAAAATGCAATTCCCTGTCCTTCTCTGCGGCGCTCCTTCCGCTCCGTTCTGTTACCTCTGGAGGAATCCGTCTCGGTCTTCCTGCGCCTGCTGCCGCCACGCTCCTCCGAGCGCTGCCCTCTTCCTCTATTATCGTCCTTTTCATAACCGTTTCTTCCGTACTGCTTTTCTCTGGAAGAATCCTCCCTGAAGCTGCCTGACCTCCTTCTGCGGAAACCGCCACTGCGGTCGTCTCCTTTAAACCTTCCGCTTCTGGCACTGCCGTCACCTCGCTTGGAACGGCGGTTCACATAATCATCGGCTTCAATCTCCTGTCCTTTATCACCCACCTGATATTTCAGCATCACTGCGGCAAGCTCTAAAGCATCACAATCCTCCTCTTCCATTTTCCTTTGTAAAAATTCCTTCATCAGCTCTATATCCTCATGCTCATGGAGCTCCCAAGCCTGATTCAGATACTTATCCGCCTTTGCCTTCATCACCTTAGCGGCACCGGGCAGCTTTTTCTCCTTAACCGTGGTACGGCAGATTCTTTCAATCTCCCGAATCTTAAAAACCTCGCGCCCGCTCACAAAGGTAAAAGAACGGCCTTTCCTGCCGGCACGCCCGGTTCTTCCGATGCGATGTACATAATATTCTATATCCTGGGGCACATCATAATTGATTACCGCCTCCACATCATCCACATCAATGCCTCTTGCCGCCACATCTGTAGCTATCAGNATATNTGTACTTCCGTTGCGGAAGCGANTCATNGCCACATCTCGCTGATGCTGCGACATATNTCCGTGCNGCCCCTCCGCCTGATAGCCGTGCTGCTTCAACACCTCCGCCACCTCATCTACTTTTTTCTTGGTATTGCAGAAAATCAGACAAAGCTTAGGCTGATAATACTCCAAAAGGCGCACGCATGCCGCGTCCTTGTCCTGACTTTTCACACGATAATATTTCTGGGAAACCAGCGGTATTGTCAGCTCCTTTGCCGCCACCTTTATCATTTTTGCATTATTTTGGAACTGATTGGTAATCTCTAAAATAGGCTGAGGCATGGTAGCAGAAAACAATGCTGTCTGATGCTCACCCGGAATCTGACCCAAAATCAGTTCCATATCCTCCCGAAAGCCCATGTTCAGCATTTCGTCCGCTTCGTCCAGCACTACCATCGTCACCTCATCCAGCTTAATGGTATGACGGCGCATATGATCCATCACACGCCCCGGCGTACCAACAATAATCTGCACGCCCCTAAGCGCACTAATCTGCCTGCCGATCTCTTGTCCCCCGTAAATGGGCAGAATCTTAACCCCATGCATATATTTTGCCAGCTTACGCAGCTCCTCTGCCGCCTGAATTGCCAGCTCCCTTGTAGGACATAAAATAATTGCCTGAAGCTTACGATTATCGGGATCTACCTTTTGAATCAAAGGGATTCCGAAAGCAGCCGTTTTACCCGTTCCGGTCTGCGCCTGTCCAATAATATCCTCACCCTTCAGCAAAAAGGGAATCGCCTGTTCCTGTATGGGAGAAAGCTTTTCAAATCCCATATCTTCAATTGCGCGTAAAATACGCTTGTCCAACAAATGCTCTATCGCCGCTAATCCGTTGTCCTCCTGTATGGTTTCTTCTAATACTTCCAGTTCTTCTAATCTACTCACTCGTTTTTCCTCTTCTCTAAGTTATACAAATATTCAAAATATTCGCTGCATCAGTGTCATGTTTTCCTTTGCCATCACTTTTTGTACACAACCCAACGATTATAACATATTAATATACTTACAAACAATATTTATTTTTACCTATTTTTGCTTTTCAAGACATGTTTATCTCATTTCTCTGACTTTTGAATCCTTTTTCTTTACTATAGCCTCATACATCTTATAGCACTCTCCGGCTTCTTCCTGTGAAATATTTTCCTGAGAATATGCTGCGCGCCGAAACACCTCAAAATATTTCTCCCATTCCTTCCCTTCTATTTCAGGAAAAGCTTCCTTTAACGCCGCCAAATACTCTGCATCCNAAAGCTTCCTTAAACTTCTGCGCTTTTTTTGCACCAGCATACGATATAAGCGTCTGTTAATCATCATAACGGCTTTCTGTGTGTAACCATAACGGATATAACCTGCAAGCTGCTTTTCTTTCCTCTTTCCCTGTTTATTCACATAGCCATATCCCGCATAAATCAGCAAAAGTACTAAGAGAACTCCTCCACAGTCTAACAGGATAATCCACATCTTATTTCTTTCCGCTGAGAGGGCGCCTGCATTTCCGTATGCCGTTCCCGACACTGCTTGGGAATCTGTACCTTGCCTATCTTTTTGAGGAGCATTGATATCTCCCTCAATTATCTCTCCACTATTTTCGTTTACCGTATCCTGTAACTGCTCTCCGCCGGTTCCGTCATCCTCTCCTTCATCTGTTTCGTCCTGCTCCTTTGGCGGCTCTTCCGTTCCTTGCTCCTCTTCCCTCACATCGGAAATTCCCTCAGTGCCGCCAAAATTTTCCGTTCCTCTATCACGATACCCCGATGTGACCTCCACCGGCACCCAGCCATAATTATCAAGGTAAATTTCAACCCATGCATGGGCGTACGAATCCAACACACTTGCGGAGAACGCTCCATTTGTACTCTGCAGCCTGTCCTTACTTACGAAATATCCCGAAACATATCTTGCAGGCACTCCCAACTCCCGCAACATCAACNCNCCCGNCGAAGCAAAGTGGACACAAAAGCCTTTTTGACCTTTTGACAAGAAATATTCCACGGCATCCTCCCCCGCCGGAAGCTTATTCAGCTCCAGACTGTAAGTTGCCATATTCTTTAGCTTATCTGCCACCATATTCGCCAACAGCCACCTTGCCGCATTAATTGTCTCCATTCCGTGGAGGTCTGCATCCAACATGTCCACACATTCCCTGCACTGCAATTCCGTTTTCATGTTTTTTACAAGCTTCTTTACGCTCTCCTGATTTGCCGGCACATCTAAATAATTATCTCTTACAAACTCATTATACCAATCAAAAAATACGTTATCTTCTTCCGACAATGTGCCATAGCTCCCCCTAAGCACCATCGCATAATCCGTCTGCTTCCATCCAAAAACCTGATATTGTTCTTCACTTTTGCTTTTTTCCACCAGATAATCTCCGGAAAAGCTGTAATCCTTTATATCTCCTTCCAAAGCCACTGCATAAGGAAGATAACAGTATTCACTGTTCATTCCGGTATAAGTCAATTGATACTGAATTCTACTGTTGGACGAACCTGACGCGGCATTATAGCGCAGCTGTAAAAGCTTTTTTGCTCCTTCCTCCTCACTGATTCCCTGCTTCCTACAGCTTTTTTGAAAACTCTTTTCGTCCTTCTTCCATGCTCCATTGACATAATCGCCGCAATGATAGCCTCGTAGATAAATATTGTCCTGCGGCATCTCATTCACCATCAATCTAATAACTTCTTCGTTTTTATAAGACGGCGCCTGATTATTTACAACATCACCGGAAGACAACAGACTTTTCAAGTCGATATTCTTTATAGTGTTCTCCAAACCCTGTTGAAATTCCAGCCAATCCCCATTCAGAGTATACACGCTGTCGGCAGCTTTTCCGAATAGCTTTCCCGACAAAAATACCGTAAGCACCGCCACCAATGTAAGCAGTAATGCCCGCTTAACGCACAGCTCTCTGTTGAAGTCCACATACAACGCCAGCATTCCTCCCACAAACATGAATGAAAGTGCCAGCCACCCCGGCGTCAGCCCCACCAATAACTCCATGCAAAGGACGCCCATAGGAAGCGCCAGCATTACACTTTTCTTCCTGCTAAAAGCAGACAGCCACTGAAAAATTACTCCAAACATAAGCAGCAAGCACTCAGCACCAAGCATCTGATAAGCTGCATTTCCCGGCGATACATGAATTGTTGTGCCAAAGTGATAATTCCACCATCTTACATATAGCTCCGTAAGGGCATCTAATCCTTCCACAAAATGATTGCCCAGCAAATCAGGAACAGGAATGTAGAGAAAAATAAAAAGAATCACCAGATTACCCACCACGCCGATTATTCTTTTTCTCCAAAGAAAAATCCATTCATTCCAGAGGTTCATTATCAGCACTGCTGCGGCAAGATACCAAACACAATAATATTTATCGATAGCTTCTCCCCAGGGTTCGAAGGCATCTATAAAGATTATCATCGCAGCACACATAAGCAGTGCGCTTATGATACCGGCAAACAACGTTCTAATAAGCATCTGCCCTATGGCTTTTTTCTTATGCCTTTTTATNACTTTTATTTTTTCCTGNTNNCAATANATACTTTTATTCGTCACACCCTACACATNCCTAATACATNTCCTCNGTCTATAATAATAGCTCTGTTTCGGCAAGTGAATTTTCTAAATTCTTTGCCTCAAGCTGTGCCAACAGCATATCCTTCTCATAAATTCTTAGATTCTGCTTCAATAGCAGCCTATGTAAAAGTATCTCGGCGCGATATTTTTCCTGATAACGCTCTAAAACAAATACTTTATCCGTTCCGTCATAATCCTGTAGCAGATAAACNAACAGCCCGTAAAAACTCTCTTCATCTGTCACCCGCATACGCACCACATCCTGAAAACGCCGGCTGTACCATGCCNCATAATGGGGGCATTCCATNTCCATCATGGAAAAGGAAAGACTTGTCGCTGCTCTGATATAAGCGTCCGCTCTCTGCGCCTTATTCCCTCGTTTTCCACCGTTTCTACTGTCCAATAACAGTACGGTGGAACACGCTCTTGGCATACTGCTCTCCTTTACCATCAGCTCCCCTGCCTTGGCACTGAGCTTCCAGTGAATGTTTTTCAGCTTATCTCCTTCCTTAAAAGCTCGAAGTTTCAGTATTTCGCTGGCATCATCACCGCACCTCACCGTGTCATAAACCTCGGCTTCTCCCGCAAAATTACGGACAGCCTCCGAAAGCCTGATGTTCACCGGATAAAGCTCAGGAAGCACTACTACCGATGCCGCTTCTTTACTTTTTCGAGACAAATAAAATAATCCCGATATATCATAGATACGCATCTTTCGAATACTGATTTCATAGTTTCCCGCATTATCCATAATCAGGTGAAAAGAATTCTGCGAATCGCAGCTTATAGTCTGCCAAATACATTTTTTATCGGTAAAGCAGGTATTTCGTATCATAAGCTGCACTCTGAGCTTACCTCCCCAATGTTTTCCCCTCATTTCCTTACTCAAAAGCACCTTCACCTGCTGCCCCTGCTGCGTCATTGAGATAGGAACCTTCAAGGTACATTTCACGCCTGCCCTTTCCACTATTGTTCCTCCCAGCGAAAGCAACGCAAAAATTACCTCCGCAAAGCTAAACAACGCCAGCGCAGGGCTTCCGTAAATAGATGCAATATAAAAAGTTACTCCTGCCAGAAGTATTACTCTGATATAACTAATCACGATAATCCGCTCTCTTCATATAAGATGTTGGCTGCTTCACATCTCCCAAAATCTGCTCTAAAACAGCTTCCTCCCTCACATGGGAAACCCTCGCCTTGGTATTCAGCACAATCCTATGCCTTGCAATATCCTGATAAATATCAGTCACATCCTCAGGAATCACATAATTTCTGCCCTGCGTAAATGCCCTCGCTCTGGCCATTCTGGTACAGGCAATCGTTCCTCTGGGACTAATCCCAAGCTCAATATAAGGATTGTCTCTGGTGGCACTCACTAGCTTTGCTATATACTTATACACATTGTCATGAATATAAATATTCTCCACCAGATTCTGCAGCTCCACCAATTCCTTTGCCTCCAAAATGCCTGTTATTTGCTGAGAGCTTATCCTCATACTCTTTCCCTTAGCAATTTCGATTTCGTCTGCCAAATCAGGATAGCCCATACTCATGCTTATCATAAAGCGATCCAGCTGGGATTCCGGCAAAAGCTGGGTTCCCGCGCTTCCCTTCGGATTTTGGGTAGCTATAACAATAAAGGGGTTCGGAACCCTGTGGCTGGTTCCGTCCACCGTCACAATCCCTTCCTCCATGACCTCCAAAAGAGCCGACTGTGTCTTCGGTGAGGTACGGTTAATCTCGTCAGCAAGAAATAAATTGCAAAGAACCGGACCCGGCTTATAAGAAAAAGTATCCGTTTCCTTATGATACATGGAAAAGCCCAGCAAATCGGAGGGCTGTACATCCGGCGTAAACTGGACTCTATGGTTGTCCAAGGCAAGCGCTTTGGAAAAAGCCACCGCAAGGGTGGTCTTTCCCACTCCCGGAACATCCTCGATCAAAATATGTCCTCCCGCCAATATAGCAGAAAATGCTTTTTCCACACAACCGTCCTTGCCGTGAACTACCTTTTTTACCTCTGAAAGCACTTTCTGTGCTTTCAGATAGGCTTCTTTGTAATTCCTTATGAAATCCATTTCCTACCCCCTGATAAAACGCTCTATTTCTCCCGTAAGCTGCATCTGCTCCAACAGCCCCCGATAAAAATTTTCATGCAGCTTCATCTGTTCCAGCCACATTTTCTTTGCCGCATATGTACCGCAAATGCGATTGCGTGAGCTTTCCGCCAGCTCCAGCCTTTTACGGCAGATTTCTATGATTTCTTCCGCCGACCGCTCCCCGATATCATGATATCCCCAGATACACATGCGCATCACATCAGAGCGGTCAATATCATCCGCATCCCGTACACTCAATTCAAAGGGCGTTGCCCAATCCGGTAAATCCTCCACCTTATCATGAATTAATATCGCCTTACAGATACTGTCCGCCATAGACTGCTCAAAATGTATCTTCTGCAAATACTGCCCTGCAATTTCTGCACTGATTGCAGGATGACGATTCAATTCCTCCATATTTCTGCACTCGGGATATCCCACATCATGAAGCATACATGCTATCATCAGGGGAATCTCCGGCAATGCCTCTTCCCTCGCTATCTTCTGTCCGATTGCCGTTACCCTCAAGCTATGCTCATACCGATACAGCATATCATACCGCCCCGAATCAGGATCCAAAACCTGTCTTAGGAATTCTAAAGTCTGCCCAAGCACGTTTTCTTGGGGTTTTTGCCCTTCTATTATATTCTTTACACGCTCCGATAGCCAAACTGTCATATTACCTTTCTCCAATCGACTTACATGTATAAATTATAACATCTGTTTGTATTCACTGCAATAAAATACCCAAAGGATGCTTTGTATCCCTTTAGGCACAGCACTTAGCTCATTGTTCTCGGGAACAAAAGAAGCGGAAACGCTGTAAAATCAACGCTTCCGCCCTTAATTCCATAATAGCGAGAGGGGGACTTGAACCCTCGACACTACGGGTATGAACCGTATGCTCTAGCCAGCTGAGCTATCTCGCCGTTTATGACCAACTTTCGTTGGAATGGAACCTATAGGGCTCGAACCTATGACCCTCTGCTTGTAAGGCAGATGCTCTCCCAGCTGAGCTAAGATTCCATTTGTCGGCTGCCTACGCAACCGACTTTGTTAGTATACAATGCAAATCTACTTTTGTCAACAGTTTTTTTACATTCTTTCCGGTGCGCCAAAGCCCAATACGTCAATGCAGGTTTCCAGCACATCTCTGGTGAGCATTAAAAGCGCAATCCAACCGGATTTTTTCGCCTCGTCCGCCTCCGTGAGGATTATCGTCTCATGATAGAAATGGTTAAAAGCATTTGCCAAATCATAAATATAGGCACATACCTTGTGGGGGGCAATCTCCTCACAGGCATTCTGCATCATAGCGTTAAATTGCGAAAGCTGCATCATGAGCGCTTTCTCGGACTCATTTACTGCCTCCTGCAAGGCTGCAACCTCCGGACATCCGCCCTGCTCCTTATATTTTGCCAAAATAGACTTGATACGCACAATGGTATATAAAATGTAAGGACCCGTATCTCCCTCAAAAGAAGTAAAACGGTCAATATCAAACACATAATCCTTAGAAGCCTGATTGGATAAATCACCGTACTTTAAGGCAGATACCGCTACGGTTTCGGCAACCTGCCTTGCTTCCTCCTCCGACATATCACGGCCCTCGCGAATCTTTTGGTACATCTCTTCCTTAGTCTCGCTAATTAAGTTCTCCAGACGCATAACTCCGCCGTCTCTTGTCTTGAAAGGCTTGCCGTCCTTGCCGTTCATAGTGCCGAACCCCAGCCACACAAGCTTAGTCTCCGGCGTTACCAGCTTGGTCTTCCTTGCGCAGCGAAATACCTGTTCAAAATATAAATCCTGTCTTTTATCCGTCAGATAAATAATCTCATCCGGGTGATACAGCTTCATGCGCTCCATAATGGTTGCCAAATCCGTAGTGTTATATAAAGAAGCGCCGTCCGATTTTAAAATCATACAGGGGGGAACTTCCTTGGTGTCCGTCTCCTCCTTTACATCTACCACCAATGCACCGTCGCTGATGTAAGCGTAACCCTCATCCTTCATGTATTTTACCATCTGGGGAATCAGGTCGTGTACGTCACTCTCACCCTTCCAAAGGTCAAACTCCACATTCAGGCTGCCGTAATTTTTCTTCAAATCCGTAACCGAAACCTGTAAAATATGCTTCCACAGGGCACGATACCCTCTCACTCCGTTTTGCAGCTTATAGGTTGCCTCCATGGCGCGCGCTTTATACTGAGGGTCTTCCTTGGACTTGGCGCTTGCCGCAGGATAAATCTCCTCTAACTCCGAAATGGTAAAGGGCGCCTCTGCAGGATATTCTCCCTGAAAGCTCTCGTCAAAATAAACCAAATCCGGCTGCCTGTCCTGCACGCCGGTAATTACCAGCCCCATCTGCAAACCCCAGTCTCCCAAATGCACGTCGCCGATTACCTCATGCCCTGCATAGCGGTAAATACGCTTAATACTCTCACCGATAACAGCAGAACGTATATGCCCCACATGCAGGGGTTTTGCCACATTGGCCCCACCGTAATCAATCATCACCTTCTTGGGTTTATCCGGTGTGTCCAGTCCGAATTTAGGGGCAGTCTTCATTCCCTTAATATATTCCGCCAAAAAGCTCTCCGCAATTTTCAGGTTTAAGAAGCCGGGAGCCACTGCAACCGCCTCTTTAAAAACCTTACTGTCCGCAAGCTTTTCGGCTACATCCCCCGCAATTATAATAGGAGCCTTTTTATACTGCTTTGCCCCCGCCATGGCGCCGTTACACTGATACTCGCATAAATCGGGGCGGTTGGACAGACTCACCTTTCCCAATTCTCTATCATAACCTGCCGCTTCAAATGCCCGCTGCATTTCTTCGGTCAGCATATCTAATAGCTTTTCCATCTCTAACCATACCTTTCCGCATTCTTCCAACTGCTACCAAATTACTATAACTTATTTTGTCAAATATCGCAATATGTAAATCGCCGTCATTTACGGAATCATGCCGACGGCGGTAACAGCTCAGCCATGCGGAAATGCTTATCAGTTTGACATCATTCCCATTGGCCGGACGCCCCACATGAAATAAATCGGAAGCAAAACGATTGCCTCGCCTTACTCCAGCATGATTTCTTTCAGGGAAAGCTTACCCATCCGAATTGTATAGCAATGCATCACCAGTTCATAAACCGCCGCAAACGCTGCCAGCGTTATCAGAAACGCCTGCACGTCAAAATTGTACTCCGGCACGTTTTCAATATCACGAAATACCACGGAAACCATAATTTTTAATAGGGCATACTGGTAGATTGTTCCGATTCCGAAGCCTATATACGCAATCGGTCTGTACCCTCCCAGTATGGAGCGGCTGCATTCTTTTCTTGAATACCCGAATACCCGCAGCATGGCAATCGTCTTTGTATTCGCCCGAATCACCGTTGTAACCGCAAGAAACAAAGTGACACACGCCAAGATAATACCGATTGCCACCACCATGACAGCACACATAATGCTTGCCAGCTCCTTCATACTAAACGACATCTGCATCATAGCCGAAAAACAAAACGAGGCAAATGCCGTGAAAAACACAAGAACCGCCCTCTGCCTTACGGTACTTTTCCGCAGCTCCGTTAAAAACGGTTGATAGGGTTCCGTTTGAAGCTGCCTGCTATCTGCCGTTTGTATGCCACTTTCCCTTCCGTTTTCTTTCCGACTACCGCCGTTGTACCTGCTGCTTGCCTTCCCGGCAGCTTTCCCCCTGCCTCTTTCCCGTCTGCTGCCTTTTTGAACCTCTCCCTTAAGCAGTGCCAAAACAGGCAGCTTCAGCTTCCAATAGCTGTATGACACCGCCAGCAATGCAAATAAAACTGTGGGAAGAATTACTAAATAAAATGCCAATACAGGATGAAAGGATATCCCGTACTCCGGCAATATTTTTTCTTCATTCTGCATCCTGTAAAAGCCGGGCATCAGGAGAAAGGAACCTGCAAAGCCTGCTGCCGTACCCAAAAACACACTCAGCCCGAACACCCAGAAGCCTCCCGCTATTTTCAGGTTGGAATATCCCAATGCCTTTAATATCCCAAGCTCTTTTCCGTGGACATCAATATAATGCTTGATATAAAAAATAAGCATAATCACGGAGGTAATAAGCAGACAGCCTCCGCTCACCGCGCTTACGACCTTTCCCGTCATAACCTGCGCATTGTAAAACAACATCACCGGCTCCGCTGTAATCTGCTCCTTCACAGCCACAATATCCATGTTAAAATTCAGGAAAAGTGTACAGACAAATACCGCGCAGCAGGAAACAATAAAAATACCCGTCAGCTTAAAAATATCCTTTATACTTACTATCATGTTTGCTCCCATCTGTCCGCAGTGCCTTTACCAGACAATTAGCGGACGCCCAGATTATTACCACCCTATCTCATANGCCGTNTTCTGNNCNNGANNNTGATAGCTTTCCACAATCCTTCCACTGTTCATTTTCACAACGGTTTTTGCCATATCCGCAATATTGAGATTATGTGTNANCATCANGATGGTNAAGNCCATCTCCTCTTGCAGCCTGCATATATAATCCAACACCGAACGTCCTGTTGCCTCATCCAAGGCGCCTGTAGGCTCATCCAGAAACAAAACCTCCGGCTCCTTCGCCAATGCCCTCGCCACAGACACCCGCTGCTGCTCTCCCCCACTTAACTCACCGGGATACTTGTGAAGCTTTTCTCCCAGACCCACTGCCTCCACAATTTTCTTATAATCACGGTTGCCTTTTAAGTCGGCACCCAGCTTTACATTTTTATCCACGTTCAGATTGGGCAGAAGATAATACTGCTGAAAAATAAAGCCCACGTTTTNCTTCCGAAACCTTGTGNGACTTTCATCCGACAANNAGGTTATCTCTNCNTCNTTATAGNTAACCATACCGCTGTCAGGACGTTCCAAACCGGAAATGACATTTAACAGCGTGGATTTTCCCGAGCCGGAGGCGCCTAGTATCACCACAAAATCACCGTCATCAANAGACAGGGAAATTCCCTNTAGCACCTCAANNCGATTATCCTTACTTCCNTAGGATTTATNAATATTTTCTACCNTNATCATTGCTTACCTCNTNTCTGCGCTGCTTTATGCTCTCCTCTTTTTATTTTTTCCAACAGGCTTATAAAAACCTGCGTGAGCATTGTCTCTATTTCTTTACCTGTAAACATACATACCCTTGTGGCGCACAGGGTAGCGATTCCGTGAGTGTAAACCCACAGATGGCGGTACAGCTTTTCCGCTTCTTCCTCCTGCAGGCGATATGGTTCCCGCACGGATTTCAGAATATCCTCGTAGCTTTCATCAATCAGGTTCAGTATATGCGCCATATCACTCCCTCCCTGCCGCTGATCCATAAACAGAAGCCTGAACAGCTCCGGCTCCTTCACCGCAAATTCTATGTAGGCGGTTCCCACACCCCGAAAGGCAAGCTCCTGCTCCAGCCCCTTTTTGACATATTGCTTATACAGAGCCTTTGCGGTGCTTATTATCTCCGCATTTACCTCATCCATATTTTTAAAAACCGTAAAAATAGGACGCGCCGAGCTGTTAAGCCTGCTTCCCAATTCTCTCGCCGTCACCGCCCCGATTCCCTGCTCTCTTGTTAGCTCCAATGCCGCTGATATGATTTCTTCCCTTGTAAATTTTGCCTTAGGTGGCATACCGTCATACCTCCTCAATTTAAAACATAGGTTTTAAATCATTTGTTTTATTATAAGGCACTCTTATTTCATTGTCAACAACATCTTAAATTTAATGAAGTTTGCCCAAAACATACTTATGATGGTATAATGATTCTACTAACGCAGAAATGAAACAATATATGAAGAAAATAGAACTGACAGTGGCATGTATCCAGGACACTGTCATCGCATATACAGCTCCCGTGTGCGTAGGAATTATCTTTATGAATATCACAGGACATGGCAAGGGATATGGTTATGATTTAGGAAGCGAAAAAGATATCAGTATCATGTTTGGCGCCTTTGAGCTTATTATCTGGCTTTTACCGGTTGTTCCAAACAGCATTTTTCTTTTCCGAAAAATGCGTTCATTAGGGCATAAATACGTTCCTGTCATGCTTTGGAATATAGCTGCCTATCCGCCTTAGAGAATGCACAGCCGCAAAAGTCCTGCCTGTACAGCTCATACTGTGCCGACAGCTCCACCGAACGCTGATAGCCGCCCTTCTTCTTAAAATCAGAGGGAAGCCACGACACACCGTACTCCGCTGCAAGCGCCTGTCCGATTTCGTTTAATTTTGCGGCGTTTTTCAAGGGGCTTATGGTGAGAGTGGTTCCAAAATAATCAGCTCCTGCTTTTTGAGCCTGCAATGCCGTTTCCCTCAGGCGCAAATCAAAGCAGCGAAAGCAGCGTTCCCCTCCCTCCCTGCAATTCTCATAGCCCTTTACCGCCTCGTAAAACCGTGCCGGCTGATAGTCTCCCTCCACAATGCTGATGGGAACCCCCTTTCCTTCCCCGTTGTAAGCGGCAATCAGGCGCTTCTGCTCCGCTACGCGCTTTTGATACTCCTCTGTGGCGGAAATATTGGGATTAAAATAAAAAACTGTAATTTCAAAATAAGGGCACAAGTATTCCAATACATAGCTGCTGCAAGGAGCACAGCAGCTATGCAGAAAAAGCTCAGGTACCTTTCCCTCCGATGTATTCAATATCTTTTCCAATTCTTTTTGATAATTTATCTGCTGATTTTTCAAAACATCTGCCGCCTTCCCCTCCGCCTTGCAGACCGAAATTTATGCCGCGCCAATTGACTGGAAATAATCCCTAGCCCAACCTTACAAAAAATGCCGACCCGCCGGAAACGGTTACTTTACCTGCATTATAAGTAATCTCACCGCCAAAGCTGTAAATAACCTCTTTCAATATATACTCTCCCTCGAAGGAAGCCTCCTTCGCCCCGGGATTAATTACCACCAGAATTTCCTCTTCCCCACTGCTTCTCACATAGGCAAGCGGGTACTCGTTCTCTTTTGCATAGACAAACCGAATCTCGCCCTTACTCTGCAAAGCCTTAACGGACTGCCTGATTTCAATCAGCCTCTTAATCTCATGATACAGGGAATTCTCACAAGCCACCTGTGCCGAAACGGTTGGACAGTCAGAGGACTCATCCTGACTGATATACAGCTTTTCCTTTGCCGCAGAACTAAAGCCCGCATTGGGAGTGGAGTCCCACTGCATAGGGGAACGGGCGCCGGTCCTGTCATAACCGCCCTCCACCGACATCAAATTTTCCACATGCCGCATACCGATTTCATCGCCATAATAAATAAAAGGCGCACCCGGCATGGAAAGCAGGAAAGCAAAAGCCACCTTCAATTCGTCGCCCTGCAGGCTCCTTGCCAGTCTGTCCATATCATGATTGCCCGAAGGGATACAGATAAGCCCCTTCTTCTCGGATTTCTCGTAATTCTCTATGTACTTCCTGACAAATGCGGACACATCGCCCTTTCCCCTGCCGGAAAAGAAAGGCTCCTCACAGCGGAACAAATCATTATAATGAGAGGAACCGAAATGCAGCAGAAAATCCATATGGAAGCCGCCCTGCAGGGATTTATCCGGCTCGCCCCACTCGGAAACCATTGCCGCCTCAGGGAATTCCTTATCCAGAAATTCTCTCACATTCTGCCACAGCTTGATAGTTCCCTTACCCTCCTCGTCATTTTTCACCANAGAACCTGCNATATCCACCCTGAAGCCGTCACANNCAAGCCCCATCCAGAAGCGCATAACATCTTTCATTGACTCTAAGGTGGCTCTTGGTCCTTCTNCCTCCATAGTCTGCTGCCATGGGTGCTCTTTCTTATAGAAACCGTAATTTAGCGCCGGCTGACTGGAGAAAAAATTCACCATACAGGAACCGTCACGGTCGGATATACCCCTTATCGATCCCATATTCTGCGGAGATTCCCATATGCTGTCCGTCCAGATATACCGGTCGGTATACTCATTTTTCTCCGCTTTCATAGACTCCAGAAACCATTTATGTTCCACGGAGGTATGCCCCGGCACCAAATCCAGAAGCACATGCATACCCCGGCTGTGCGCCTCATCGAAAAGCTGCTTCAAATCCTCATTTGTACCGTATCTAGGCGCTGCCGTATAATAGTCGGACACATCATAACCCGCATCTCTAAAGGGCGACTGGAAACAGGGATTCAGCCATAACGCATTACAGCCAAGCTCCCTGATATAATCCAATCTTTTGATAATTCCCTGAAAATCNCCGATTCCGTCTGCATTGGTATCCTGAAATGATTGGGGATAAATTTCATAAAATATTGCATTGTCAAGCCATTTTGNCATATTNATAACTCCTCTCAAAGTTACTGTGTAACAGTTCAGATGCCTGTCTGAACTGTTATGTTTCTATTANTAAAAACATATCACAATTGAGAGAGAATATCTATACCCTTTTCCATTCCTTTACAGTCGCCATTAGTTTAACAATTGCAGCAGCTTTACGAGTCCGTCAACGATTATTTTTGTCTCTCTTCGTAGCGCTTCTGCGCTTTTCTCCAGTTTATCAAATCAAACCAGCCCTCCACATAGTCGGCACGGCGATTCTGGTACTGTAGATAATAGGCATGCTCCCACNCATCCACCAGAAAAATAGGGGTGTAAACCGTTAAGTNCGGNANATCNTGNTTTNCCNTCTGNACGANGNATAATTTNCNNTCTGCGTCCGACACAAGCCACGCCCAGCNGGAACCGAATTTTGACACAGCCGCTTGCTTCATCTGCTCTNTCCAATTNTTATAGGAGCCAAAATCTCTGTCGATTNCCTCCGCAAGAGTTCCGAATGCCTCCTGTCCGTCCACCCCCTTCATGGAATCAAAATAAAGCTCGTGATTATAAACGCCTCCGCCATTGTTTCGGACAGGAGTCTGTACCGCTTGCGGCAATTTGTCTATGCTTGTGAGAAGCTCCTTTAAGCTCATCTGCTGCAGCTGCGGATAATCGGACAACGCGCTATTGAGATTATCCACATAGGTTTTATAATGCTTGTCATGGTGAAAGGTGAGCGTCTCTTCATCAATCACGGGAGTAAGCGCATCATATTCATAGGGAAGTGGTCTGACCACAAAAGGATAAGTTTCTGCCTTCATAATAACCTCCGTTTCTAAATAAAAATAAGGAACCTGCAAATAGTATATGCAGATTCCCTTATTTTACTATTTAAAATTATAATTAAAGGTGTTATTTACAACTGTGCCACGTCAATCAATGTCAGCTCGTTGCTCTTATTCTCCAGACTTGTAACCAACGCCTTTGCCGTATCCATTGCAGTAATACAGTTAATGCCCGTCTCAATGGAGGTACGGCGGATTAAAAAGCCGTCTCTGGACTTGTCCCGCCCCTGTGTAGGAGTGTCAATTACAAGGTCAATCTTATGACCCAAAATCAAATCCATAACGGTAGGCGACTCTTGAGAAATTTTATTGACCTTCCTCGCCTTTACGCCCGCCTCATTTAATGCCGCAGCCGTACTTCTGGTAGCGTATATAGTGTAGCCAAGCTTCTCAAAGCGTCTGCCGATTTCGATAGCCTCGCCCTTGTCCGCATCCTTTACGGTAATAATCATATTCTTGTATTTGGGTAAATCAACTCCCGCTCCCAAAAACGCTTTATACAATGCCTCGTTAAAGTCCTTTGCAATACCCAGACACTCTCCGGTAGACTTCATTTCCGGTCCTAAGCTGATTTCCGCGCCCCGGATTTTCTCAAAGGAAAATACCGGCATCTTAATGGCAAAATACTCCGCCTCGGGCTGCAGACCCGGCTCATAGCCAAGCTCTCTGATTGTCTTTCCGATAATAACCTCCGTGGCAAGATCCACGATAGGAATACCTGTCACCTTGCTGATATAAGGCACGGTACGGGAGGAACGGGGATTTACCTCAATAACATACACATCTTCTTCGATTGCGATAAACTGGATATTGATCAATCCCTTGACATGCAACGCCTTTGCAAGCCTTCTGGTGTACTCCGCAATCTTTTCTTTTACCGCCTCGTTGATAGTGGGGGCGGGATATACGGAAATGCTGTCGCCGGAATGCACGCCGGTCCGCTCGATATGCTCCATAATACCCGGAATCAAAATATCCGTACCGTCGCACACCGCATCAACCTCTATCTCCTTGCCCTGCAAATACTTGTCAACCAAAATAGGGTGATCCTGTGCGATACGGTTTATAATCTCCATAAATTCTTCGATTTCCTCATCGGAAATGGCAATCTGCATACCCTGTCCGCCAAGAACATAGGAAGGACGCACAAGCACCGGATAGCCCAGCCTGTTTGCAACCTCCTTTGCCTCCTTAGCGGTATAGACCGTACCGCCTGCCGCACGGGGAATCTCGGTCTCCTCCAAAATCTTGTCAAACAACTCCCTGTCCTCTGCCGCATCAACATCCTCTGCCTGTGTTCCCAGAATAGGCACGCCCATCTTCATCAGGCTCTCGGTGAGCTTAATCGCCGTCTGACCGCCAAACTGTACCACGGCTCCGTCAGGCTTCTCTATATTCACAATGGACTCCACATCCTCGGGAGTAAGCGGCTCAAAATAGAGCTTATCCGCAATATCAAAATCCGTACTTACCGTCTCGGGATTGTTGTTGATAATAATGGTCTCGTAGCCTGCCTTGGAAAATGCCCAGGTTGCATGTACCGAGCAATAATCAAATTCAATACCCTGCCCAATCCGGATAGGACCGGAGCCAAGCACCAGAACCTTCTTGCGGTCTTCACTGTCTCCGAGAAGAACGCTTTCCTTGCGTTCTTCCGTGATTTCCTTCACACTGGCTTCACACTCACCGCCATATACGGAATAATAGTAAGGGGTGGACGCCGCAAACTCAGCGGCACAGGTATCTACCATCTTGTAGACCGCATTGATACCGTTATCATAACGCAGCTTCTTAATTTCACCCTCGGACTTGCCTGTAAGTCTTGCAATCACATTATCGGGGAATTCAATACGCTTTGCCTCCTTCAAAAGCTCCACGGTAAGAGGCTTCTCCTTAAGCGCCTGCTCCATTTCCACCAAGATTGCAATCTTATCGATAAACCACACGTCTATCATAGTAATGTCATGAATCTCTTCATAGCTTACACCCTTGCGGATAGCCTCCGCGATCACATAGATACGCTGGTCGTCCACTGTCTTCAGTCGCGCCTTTAATTCCTCTGCGCTCAGGTCGCTGAAATCATAGCTTAACAGACAATCCACATGCTGCTCTAAGGAGCGGATCGCCTTCATCAGGGCGCCTTCAAAATTATCGCAGATGCTCATGACCTCACCGGTTGCCTTCATCTGTGTGGTCAGAGTACGCTTTGCCGTGATAAATTTATCAAAGGGCAGGCGGGGAATTTTTACCACGCAGTAGTCCAAGGTAGGCTCGAAGCTGGCATATGTCTTCTTGGTAATGGCATTTTTAATCTCGTCCAAAGTGTAGCCCAGCGCAATCTTTGCCGCCACCTTGGCTATGGGATAACCCGTTGCCTTGGAGGCAAGCGCCGAGGAACGGCTTACTCTGGGATTTACCTCGATAACACAATATTCAAAACTGGTGGGATGCAATGCAAACTGTACATTACAGCCGCCGGTAATTTCAAGCTCATTGATGATGTTCAGCGCGGAGGTACGCAGCATTTGGTACTCCTTATCGCTCAAGGTCTGGGATGGCGCCACGACAATACTGTCGCCGGTATGTACGCCTACCGGGTCGATATTTTCCATATTACATACGGTNATACNGTNGCCTGCGCTGTCGCGCATTACCTCGTACTCGATTTCCTTCCAGCCTGCGATACAGNGCTCNACAAGNACCTGACCCACACGGGAAAGACGAAGCCCGTTCTCCAGTATCTCCTCAAGCNCCACCTGNTNGTGGGCGATACCGCCGCCGGAGCCGCCAAGGGTATACGCAGGACGGAGCACCACGGGATAGCCTATCGTATTGGTAAATGCAATACCTTCCTCTACATTCTCAACAACCTTGGATGCCGCACAGGGCTCTCCGATACGCTCCATTAAATCCTTGAACTCCTGACGCCCTTCCGCATTGCGGATGGTTGCGGCAGTGGTTCCCAAAAGCTTCACGCCGTGAGAAGCAAGAAAGCCTGATTCCTCCAGCTCCATACCAAGATTAAGGCCTGCCTGTCCGCCAAGGGTAGGCAGAATGCTGTCCGGCTTTTCTTTTTCAATAATCTGCTCCAAAACCTTTACGGTCAAAGGCTCAATATAAACCTTATCCGCAATATCCTTGTCCGTCATAATGGTAGCAGGGTTAGAGTTTACCAAAATAACCTCTACGCCCTCCTCCTTCAGGGAGCGGCACGCCTGTGTGCCTGCGTAATCAAATTCAGCTGCCTGTCCGATTACAATAGGACCAGAGCCGATTACCATAACACGTTTCACATTAGGATTCTTTGGCATTTTAGTTCTCCCCTTTCTTTACAAGGTTTTTTTTCATCATGTTGATAAATCTGTCAAATAAGTAACCGGAATCCTGAGGACCCGGACAACATTCCGGATGAAACTGTACAGTGAAAATATTCTTGCCTGTGTAAGAAAGCCCTTCATTTGTTCCGTCGTTTACATTCATAAAAGCAGGCACTGCAACAGAAGGCTCAAGCTTGTCCGTATCTACCACATAGCCATGGTTCTGAGAAGAAATATAAACTCTTCCCGTTTCTAAATCCTTCACCGGATGATTGCCTCCCCGATGACCGTATTTCATCTTATGGGTGTCTGCACCTGTGGCAAGCGCCATCAGCTGATGGCCCAGACAAATGGCAAAAATGGGAATTTCCGTATCATAAAGCTTTTTGATTTCCTGAATGATTGTGGTGCACTCCTTTGGGTCTCCCGGTCCGTTGCTGAGCATAATGCCGTCCGGAGCGGAATCTATGATTTCCTGTGCGGCAGTGAGCGCCGGATAAACCGTCACCTCACAGCCTCTTGCCGCAAGGGAACGGGCAATATTTGCCTTAGCGCCAAAATCAAGAAGCGCAACCCTTAAGCCGCCTCCGTTTAGCTCCTTCACTAAGGAAGGCTTCTGCTCACGAATACCCTTTTCATATTCCTCCTGATTGAAGCGTGCGGAACCTGACAAGGGACCGTTCTGCTCCAAATGCAAGGTTGGCTCCAAAGTATATTTTTCACTGCAGGTTACTTTTTCCACTACCTTACCTGTGGTGTATTCTTTTAATTTAGGAAGCACTTCCTGCAGATTATAATTTTCGTTGGTGGTAATCATGCCGTTCATGGTACCCTTTTCACGAAGTATCTTGGTAAGCGCTCTGGTGTCTATACCGGCAATACCGGGTACATCATTTTCGGTAAGGAATTGTTGAATTGTCATATCACAGCGGAAATTACTGGGAATTCGAGAAAGCTCACGTACAATAAAACCGTCCGGCCAAGGCTTTAAGGACTCACAATCCTCCTTGCAGATACCGTAATTACCAATCAGAGGATACGTCATACAAACTGCCTGTCCTGCATAAGAAGGGTCGGTCAGCACCTCTAAGTATCCTGCCATAGAAGTGTTAAATACTATTTCACTGATAATCTCTTTGTCGGCGCCAATGTGCGTTCCTTCAAACACGGTGCCGTCTTCCAATATTAAGAATGCTTTCATACTTACTCCCATCCGTCCGCAACGCCTTTAGCGGACATTCAAATCAAGAGGGGTGAAATTTTATTCAACCCTTCCCTCTTTTTCATCAACTCGTTTTTCATGCGTAATCGGTTTATTATATCACAAATAAAATGGAGGAGCAATATCCTACTCCTCCAAAAATTGTCACAAATTTGTATTTCGTAACAGTTCAGCCATGCGGAAATGATTGTGCAATTTGACCGTGAGCGCTTGCTCACTAAGGTAAATTGTACAACCATTTCTATAGGGCACGCGCCTCACATGAAATAAACCGTCGGCAAAACTGAAAATGCTTAGTGAAAATGTGTAGAAGAATCTATTTCCCTCCAAACATTACCCCGCGATACCAGCGCAGGGAATCCTTGTATGCCTCCGTCACCTTATCCATGTCAATATTATATAATATCATCTGTCTGGATATCTCCTGCCAGTTAGCCGNCTCATACTGTACNATANATTCCAATACNTNCGCNNGCTCACCCTTTCCATGAATCAGTGCATCGCTGATTTTAGCGGACACCTGCACCATCTTCAGCGCCTCCTCCATAGGCTTCTCCAAAATAACATCAAGCACGGAGAAAAGTCCCATCAAAAACAGCTCATCCGCTTTCATGGCGAGACCGAATGAAGGAGCAAGATTCTCGGCAAATTTAGCCCGAAGCAGGGAAAGTCTTGTGACTTCGTTGGGCTTATCCGCATACAGGGCGTTTACCACCGCCGTATTAATCCACTTTTTCAGCTCCTTCTGCCCCAGCATTGCCGCCGCATGGCGAATTGAGGTTATCTCGGAATTTACTGCCATTCTATTTACTATCTTAAGAAGAGAAATGGTAAGCGCCGTATCCCGCCCTATAATATCCGCAGCTGCAGTCAATTCAAAGTTATCATTATTTACCGTGTTCAAAAGTTCAATATAATTCACTTTCAGAGGAGCCACATCATTCTGTCCCCGCGTGACAGGCACGCGATAGAAATTACCTTCATATAACTGATAACCGCCCGTGACCTTCAATTCCTCAAAAATCTTCATGGTGTCAATATTGCCGGCACACAGCTTCACATTGGGATATAACTTGCCAAAATATATTTTTGCCTTGTCAATGGCAATCTTATGATTATTTAAAAATACATAATCCATCAGATGCAATACAGGCCTGTATGCTTCAAACTCAGAAACTGCAAGCTTTCTGACGGCAAGCTTATAGCCCTTATCCTTAAGCTCCTTTAACCTGTTGACATACATTTCTACAGGCGGAATCGTGTTATCTATTAAAAGCACAATCCGAGAATGGGGTGCATCGCACTGCCCCTCAATATCCGCAAAAATAGAGATATTGGTCACCGGAACAAAAACCTCTTTATCATCGGACAAGGTCTCAATACCTATACTCTGTATCATTTCCAGTCCTTCAATACTGGAGGCTCCGTCATACTGCGCCGTTCCCAAAAGAATCGGATTCAAGAGATAATTATTTTTCTGTGTGAAAATAGAGTAAGCGCATACAGCCATATTTTCATCAAACAAAGGTATCAATACCAACAACATTTCTTCCACCCTTACGATAACTTACATCGTCCTTTCTCAATCTATAGCTACCAGACTGCTTATTTTTATTCTAGCATATCTCATGCCATAATGCCATCATAAATTTTGTATAACCTCTGCTATAACCGGAAGCTGTCGCTTACAATTTACATTCCATCTGACAATCATAAGGCTCAGCCTCAACATGCTCCCGATTATATACCTGTGCTTCCACACAGTCTATCTTTTTATAAAATGCCTGACTTTCAACGGCAGAATGGGCGGATATATATAACTTTCCGGCTCCGTTTTCCTTAGCCCATTTTTTTGCTGCGAAGAAAAGCTCCTTCCCAATCCCTTGTAATTATCTGAATTTTAATTTATTCTGTTCCGAAAGCCAAAAGTCATCTATTTCTTTAAATTATTCTCCTTGTCAAAGAAAGCCTTTTCCAGCATAACATATTCATCTGGGGAACATACTTCCTTACACTTCTTTTGATATTCTTCGGAGCGCTTTAACATATCCGAAATCTTTTTGCACGGAAACAAAGTACACTGATTACATTTTTCCACATTATGCTCTTTTGTGCATTCAACCAATTGATATGTACACTGTTTATGTGAAGAACAGCCTGTACATCGAATTTCTTCATTTGATACCACCTTATCCCTCCAGCCTGCTCTATACCATAATTCAGCAACTTTTCTCAACTCCTCATCACTATGCGCATTAAATCTGGGACATTCAATACAATTATCTCCGCATAAAGTAATTTTTTCTTCCATAACAATCTTCCTTTCTGCTCCCCCCTGCGTATTTGGGCATCAACACTATTAGTGTTGCATTTCTGATTTATATAAGCACTTTTGATAAATACAAAACCAAATCATCATCATTACAACAATCTGTATATTGTTTACAGACTGATTCGCCGCACCAGACTCCGCTGCCATCAGGAATATATCCCCGCTTAACATACATCCTCTGTGGGCTTCCATATCCGTTATGTAGACCTACGCCAAGATATACCCTGTCAGAATATTGTCCGGCTATTTGCTCCGCCACATCCATTAGCTTACTGCCGATTCCGCGCCGGCGGTATTTTACTAACACGCCAAAATCCACGATCTTAGAAAGCCCTTGATTGGCAAATACACCCCATTCAGAATTGGGATGTATATTGATATATCCAGCTATCTGCCCATCATATTCGGCTGCCAACACTTTCACCTATCCCAAGCGGTGAAATCCTACAATACTTCCTAAAAATAATTTATTGTCACAGTCAGTCTCCTCTTTCCACTTCTTTTCAAACTTATCAAGTAAAATCTATCTTATCACGCATCTTTTCATGTTTCTTCTTCGGTTTTGATAATGGCACACAATATTTGTGTTTATTGCATACAATAATTAATCCAAGAAAAGGGCGTACATCTTTTCCTATCTGTGGCGATACAGAAAATACTCTATCATCAATATTATACAAATTTCTAATGTATTTCATGTCTATTCGGTAGACTTCTAAAGGTAATGATGTCATAAAATCTCCCTTAAAATTTTCAAGGACTATGTTACCATAGCCCTTGAATGTAGTGCCACCTCAGCGGCATCAGCGCTTTTTGAACGTCCACTTGTTGGCAGGACTCTCCTCAAATAGTATTCTACCAAATAAAATTTTATTGTCAATATTTTCTGCAATTATTCTNTTTGTGTTNTAACAGCAACTTGCCATTTATCTTCATATACAATCTCCCCAACAAAATTTGTATATACTACATCATAGGGATGGCTATATTTATCCAATAATTTCATGGCGGGCTCAANTTGTTTCAACATCTCTTTNGTAGATTCTGNCTTANAATATGTGATTACCGGCTGGTCTCCTAAAAGACAAATTTCCGGATTAGGAAGGTTTTCTCAAACCAATCATTTATTGTTTTGAAATTCTCGGCATCCTCCGCACACATGATGTCATTATATATCATACGCCAGCACATAGCAAAAATACCTTTGGGAGCTTTTGTTACATAGGATATTTCCCGCCCTTGGATACGAATGTATTTAAAATCCATTGGTTTGTCCTCCGTAATAATTCAAAAGTGCTTTATCTATTTCAGCAATTCTTTCGTCTTTAGAAATATTTTTCAATAACGCTACTTTTCCAATTTCTTCTCTGTCTAATCGAAACTGTTCGATTTTAGATAAATCTTCCTGCTTTAATGCAATTCCATATAGGCAGCCGTATTCTTTACGGTATTCTGTGGAGAAATAATCCGGAACCAAGTTAAAACGCATAAGACCGATATAGTCAATTCGCACATTGGAGATTCCAANTTCNTCATAACATTCACGANCAATGCATNGTCTCAATGATTCACCNTCNNNTTNANNGTCTGGCACCAAAAATTTCCCAATCTTTTCTCCAGTTATTGCAACCAAGCAAATCCTCATCATCC
>WFLX010024365.1_pt1 | contig 30965 bp, 28 predicted proteins | sample 4967041 | NCBI WGS metagenome assembly WFLX01 (sample SAMN12857096, study PRJNA449069) | gut metagenome | isolation source: stool from male and female vole | host: Microtus ochrogaster | place: USA:Florida | collected 2017
AGGCACACGGCTACAACATCCTCTCCGAGAATCCCGTATACGGCGTGAGCTTCGACCCGACCCGCGTCCGCGCAGCCGCCGGCTTCGACATCGACAATGCAGCCAGCTTCCTGGGCAATAACGTATCGCTGGCAAGCGCCACTGTAGAGGGCAAGCTCTCTTTGGTGAACCCCGAGGCCAAGTGCGTGGTGCTCGACAACGGCAAGCCCGTCACTCCGGCAGCCGACGGCACTATCCCCGTCACCTTCTACAACCCCGCCAAGAACTCTTCACTGAGCGGCAACCACGAGATCAAGGTCATCTACCTCCACGAGCTCGCTTTCAACTCAGCATCCTCCCTCTTTGAAATCTCGACTCCCGAGATCTCCAACGCATCCGGCCTCGAGGCTACATACGACAATGCAGACGCACTGAACAGCGTGCTCCGCAACGTGGCTGAGAACTCCACAGTCCGCTTCCGCGTCGGCTTCAACGCCGAGCACCCCGAAGACCTTGCTCCCCGCGTGATGTTCGGTCCGCAGGAAGTAACCGCCGACAGCGATGGATACTACACAGTCAATGTCTCTGACGCAAGCGCAGCAGTCGACATCTACGCAGTGCCCGGCGAGGGCGCCCGCCTCAACCAGGAGGAGCTCGCAGCCATCAACCCCGCCGAGTCCGCAGCCGTGACCTCAATCGCACTGGCAGGCCCCGTATCGGCTGAGAACCTCGCCCACGCTATCGAATGTTTCCCCGCTCTCCGCACCCTCGACCTCTCCGAGTTTGAAGGCGAACTCAGCGAAGGCGCTTTCGCAGGACTCGATGCCCTTGAGACCGTAGTGCTTCCCCAGGTGGAGACCATCCCCGGAAACATGTTCGCCGGTTGCTCCAACCTCAGCTCTATCGACATCCCCGCCTCCGTCAACGCCATCGGCGCCGGAGCCTTCAAGGACTGCTCCTCCCTCAAGTCCGTATATCTGACAGGCGTGTCGGCCATCGGCGCCGGAGCCTTCAACGGATGCTCCAACCTCACTTCGGTGACTCTGCTCGCAGACCACTCCTCCTCAGCCGCCCAGGCTCCCGCCCGTGCTCCCCGCCGCGCCGCCGACATCCACTCCGACGCCTTCGAGGGACTCAACCCCAACTGCATCGTAGTGCTTGACCAGGGTGTCGCAGTGCCCGCAGCCCGCGCCAACTACCTCACCACCTCCACCGCCACTGTGGCAGACCGCGAGGAAAGAGTTTACTCCGCAGCCGGCAGCATCCGCCTCTCGCAGGACTATCCCCTCTCGATCCCCCACGCCTTCAATGTAGCTGACGGAGCCTCCGTAAGCATGGAGACCGAGCTCAATGAGTGGAACGCCCTCGTGGTTCCCTTCAACGTGGAGACCGTGACTGACGCATACGGCGAGACTCTCCCCGTCTACAACTCCAAGGTCCGCACCGGCGGCAGCGAATACCTCCAGGTGTTCGGCTTCGCTGACAGCGACGACAACATGGGCCGCCTCAACGGCATCAACGCCAACCAGCCCGTAGTGGTCTACTCCCCCGTCAGCGGCACAGCAACCTNCTCCACCTCCGAAGGCACAGTGCCCGCCACTCCCGAAGAGGCAGTCTCCAAGGGCCTCGACTACAGCGTCAACGCATCCTACACCGAGCGCGAGCTCCCCGCCGCAGAGACCTACTTCCTCAATGAGGACGGCTCAGCATTCGAGCCCGCAGGAGCAGAGGGCACAGTGACCGTGAAGCCCTTCGAGGTTTACGCCACCCGCCCCGCAGCAGCAGCCGGCGACATCTACACCGAGCTCCCCTCGACCGACATCAGCACTGACGTGGCTGTGATCTGCGCAGACGGCACCGGCCTCTCACGCAACGGCGACATGCTGGTAATCGACTCCCCCGCCGACCGGGCTCTGACCCTCTACACCACCGACGGACGCGCAGTGATGACCTTCAACCTGAAGGCAGGACGCAACGAAGTAAGCATCCCCGCAGAGGGCATCTACATCCTCGGCGACCGCAAGATCCGCTTCTGATGAATCAATGCGAATCCCNATGAATCAATATTCATACAGATAAATCAAATAAAAAATGACAGAACCATAGGAATTAACATATANAGCTAAGCGAAAAGGGGCCGTGTCCGTGAGGATCCGGCCCCTTAACAGTAGCGGAGGCATTCCTGCCTCCGCAATCTCTCAGTGTGGCGGAGGCATCCTGCCTCCTTACCCATAAATATTTTACGGAGGCAAGATGCCTCCGCTACTGAATGCCTCCGCTACTAGATGCCTCCGCTACTTTTCCTGCATCTCCTCGATGGGATAGTTGATGAAGCGGTTGTAGAGCCACGCCTGGCGCAGCACGGGGCGCAGGCGCTCAGCCAGCCCTTCGGCGCGGAAGAAGCCGTCGTCCACCTTCATCTCGGCGCCATACAGGCGCGGACGCAAGTACTCGATCCAGGGCCAGTCCTTGGGATACCCCTTAGGCGCGGTCTTGAGCAGGTCATACCCCACTGTGGAGAAGTATTTCCTGAACTCCGGCGACTCCACTATGCTGCGGTATTCGTCAATCTCCTCATACACGCTTTGGCGCACGGCCTTGAGTATCTCCGATGACATCCACCCCGTCCCGGCGGCGATAAAGCTCCCCCCGGGCGAAAGATGGAAATAGTAGCCGCACGTGTCGCCGTTCTTCCCCTGAGGGGGATTGACAAACACGCCGTAATGGTCCTTATACGGGGTCTTGTCGGGCGAGAAACGCGTGTCGCGGTAGATGCGGTATGTGCAGTCGGCCACGCTCAGCGAGGCTGCGCGCGGATCGACTTCGGCCACTAAGGCGATAAGAAGGGAGGCCAGGCGCTCGCCTGCCTCCTTCATTTCGAGATATTCCTCTTTGTGGGCCTTGAACCACTCCCGGTCATTGTGGCGCGCCAAGACGCGCAGGAAGTCAAGGATGACCTCGGAGTCATCCCGGTTTTTCTTTTTGGTCGGCATTGCTTGCTATGTGTGTATGCTTACTGTGGGTAAGGATTACTGTGTGTAAAGGAAACGTTTAATGCTCCGCTTGGGAGTCTTCTCAAATTCGTGAGGCATGAGGATGATGCGGCTCAGGCGCTCGTAGGGGGCCACGAGCTTGTTGAGCTCGGCGCGCACTTTCTCCATCGACTCGGGGAGCTCGACGGATGTGAGCCCCACGCGGTCGGCCGCGTCATAGTCGGGATATACAAGGCCGACAAGCTTGCCGTCGCGCTCCACCACGAGGCTCTCGGCCACGAAGGGCATGTTGTTGAGCTTAGCCTCTATCTCTTCGGGATAGATATTCTGGCCCGAGCCGGAGAGGAGCATGGTCTTGGAGCGGCCGCGCAGATAGAGGGTGCCGTCGGGTGTGCGCGTTCCCATGTCGCCGGTGTGCAGCCAGCCATCCTTGTCGAGCACGGCCTCTGTGGCCTCGGGATTGCGGTAATAGCCCTTCATGACGTTCACGCCCCGCACGCATATCTCGCCCGGGATGTTGACAGGGTCGTCGCTCAGAATCTTCGACTCCATGTCGGGGAGGGTGCGTCCGGAGCTGCCTACCTTGAATTCCTTCCAGGGGGTGAAGCTGATAAGGGGGCCGCACTCGGTCATGCCGTAGCCCACGGAGAAGGGGAACTTGATTTTGTGCAGGAACTCCTCCACCTCATGGTTTAGAGGAGCGCCCCCGACGATGACCTGCTCAAACTCTTCGCCGAAGGCCTCTATGAGGCGGGCGCGAATCTTGTTGTATATCACCTTGTNGAGCAGGGGCACTGCGAGGGTCCAGCGCACCGTCCNTTTGGAAATNATGGGGAGAATCTGGTTNTTGTATATCTTCTCGAGNATGAGGGGGACGCATATCACGAGNTGGNGACGGACCTCCTTCAAGGCCTTGAGGAGCACCCTGGGCGAGGGGGTCTTGCAGAGCAGGGTGATGTGGCTGCCCACCGCCAGGGGAGTCAGCATGTCGAAGGCGCAGCCGTAGGCATGGGCCAGCGGGAGGAAAGCCAGGGCGCGCGAGGAGCGGAAATGGAGCACGCTCTGCATGCCGTAGCAGACGTTTCCTGCAAGGTTGGCCCCGGTCAGCATCACGCCCTTTGAGAATCCGGTGGTGCCGGAGGTATAGTTGATCTCGGCCACTTCGGAGTTGTCGCGGTCGATATATTTGATGTCGTGCGAAGTGTAGCCCGCCGGGTAGTCCTTGCGGAAACGGCGCGTGAGGAGCTTGAGGTCGCGGCTGAGCTCGGAGCCGTGGCGCTCATGCAGCACGGCGCGGCGGTCGAGCGACATGACACCCTTCACTTTCAGCAGCGTCTCGGGGTCCATGTGCTCCCAGATATGCTCGCTGACGAAGAAGAGCACCGCGCCGGAATGGTTGACGATATGGGTGACATCTACGGGATTGAACTCCGAGAGGATAGGCACGATGATAGCTCCGTAGGTGACGGTGGCCATGAAGGTGCGCACNCNCTCCACGGAATCGCGGCCGCNCAGGNCGACTNTNTCGCCTGGCTTGAGGCCTATGGACTTGAAGAAGCGGTGGATGAGAGCAATGTCGGTGGCCAGGCGCCCGTACGTGATGGTATGGCCTGTGGGATAGTCGGTGAGGGCCGGCAGGTCCCAGTTTTCTATGAAGCTGCGCTCATAGATCTTGATGAAGTTGAGGATTTCCATATTTTGATTTTGAAGTGTAACAATCAGAAGTGCCCCCAAAAGGAGTGGCCATAAAGGAGTGGCTCCCTAAAGACCTTAAAGTCCTTAAAGACCCTAAATACCTTAAAGTCCTTAAAGACCCTAAAGACCTTAAAGTCCTTAACACTATAACAAAAAGNGGCGCGTCCCGGCTGAATCTAAGAAGAAATTCAGCCGGGACGCGCCTGAGTTTGTCCCCCCCTACGTGATTATTCGAAAGCCTCGGCGATGGCGCTGCGGATCTGCTCCATGCGCGCGGGGTCGGGCGAGGAGATCTTATGGCCGAAGTCCAGGTCTCCCTCCTTCTCCATAGGCACGAGGTGGATGTGCGCGTGGGGCACCTCCAGGCCGATGACGGCCACACCGACCTTGCGGCAGGGCACAGCCTTGCCGATGGCCTTGGCCACGCGCTTGGCGAAGACCGCCATGCGCCCGAGGCGCTCGTCGTCGATGTCGAAAATATAGTCAGTCTCCTGCTTGGGCACTACCAGAGTATGGCCCCAGTTGACGGGGTTGATGTCGAGAAAGGCGTAGAACTCATCGTTCTCCGCGACCTTGTAAGAGGGGATTTCCCCGGCGATTATTTTTGAGAAGATAGTCATGGTGCGGTGATGATGAGGGTTCAGATTTCAATCTTGACAATCTCGAAAGTGAGCTGCCCCGCGGGGGCCTTGACCTGGACGGTGTCGCCCACCTTATGGCCCAGGAGGCCCTGGGCGATGGGTGTGCTGGAGGCTATCTTGTGCTCGCGGAGATTAGCCTCGTTCTCGGTGACTATGGTATAGGTCATGGTCATGCCGTTGGCCACGTTGCGGATGGTCACCTTGTTGAGTATCTGGACCTCCTCGGTATTGAGGCGGCTCTCGTCGATGATGCGGGCGGAGGCGATGAGCTCCTTGATTTTGGCGATTTTCATCTCCAGCATGCCCTGCGCCTCCTTGGCGGCGTCATACTCGGCGTTCTCCGAGAGGTCGCCCTTGTCGCGCGCCTCGGCGATAGCCTGCTTCACGGCCGGACGCTGGGCTTCGAGTTCTGCCAGCTCAGCCATCTTCTTGTCATATCCTTCTTGTGTGAGATAGGTTGCCATGTTTCGCGTTTCCGGTTTCAGACCGGATGAATTATTTTAGTAAATAATAGGAATTATTTCAGTAAAAAAATAGGAATCTTCTTTTTACCGCCTCCTCCGGGACGACCCGGCAGACGATACAAAAAAGATCCTTCATATCACACTGCGACCGCCCGCAGGCGGTCTGTTTCGGGTGCAAATTTAACCATTTTTTTTCGTTTGGCAAAATTTCAGCGCGTTTTATTTTGCCATTCTTTCCCCCTGCCAAGTTTTTTTATTATCTTTGTCCCCGACTGCGCGCCCGGGGGGCGCCAGGACCCTTTAAAATGAAAAAATCATGACTATAAACGAAACTCAAGACGAGATAATAGAGGAATTCGACGGCCTGGACGACTGGATGGACCGCTACGCGCTCATCATTGACACGGGCAACACTCTCCCCGAGATGCCCGAGGCGGAAAAGACCCCGGCAAACCTCATCGAGGGATGCCAGAGCCGCGTCTGGATCGACGCCAAGCGAGACGACAAGGGCAATATCGACTTCAACGCCGATTCCGACGCCCTGATCGTCAAGGGCATCGTGGCCCTCCTGATGCGCGTGCTCTCGGGCCGCTCGCCCAAGGAAATACTCGACGCGGACCTATACTTCATAGACCGCATCGGCCTCAAGGAGCACCTGTCGCCGACACGCTCCAACGGCCTGGTATCGATGGTCAGGCAGATCCGCAACTACGCCAAGGCCTTCCAGGCGCTCGACCGGGCCGACCAAGCTCCGCAGGCCTAAGCCCACGGCAGCCCTCCCGGCTATCCCGCCTCCGGCAGCCCATACCAAGCCCCAAGGCCGTCAAAGCGGTTTGTCGCAAGGTGTGGCTGCCATAAAGCAGCCCAAGCATCTTCTAACCCTTAAACCATATCATCATGTTCAAAAACCAACCAAAGGGACTTATCCCGGCAGCGTTGAGCAACATGGGCGAGCGTTTCGGATACTATATCATGAACGCCGTGCTCGTGCTCTTCCTCTGCTCCAAATTCGGCCTCAAAGAGGAGACCAGCACGCTGATCTACTCTTTCTTCTACGCCGGCATCTATGTGCTCAGCCTGGTGGGCGGTATCATCGCCGACCGCACCCAAAACTACAAGGGCACCATCATCACGGGCCTCGTCATCATGACGTTAGGATATGTGGTGCTGGCCTTCCCTATCTTCGCCACTGCTGAAAACACCGCCTGGCTGCTGACCCTGACCTGCTGCGCCCTCTTCATGATCGCTTTCGGCAACGGCCTTTTCAAGGGCAACCTGCAGGCTATCGTCGGCCAGCTTTACGACAATCCCAAGTATGCCGACCAGCGCGACTCGGGCTTCCAGATCTTCTACGTGTTCATCAACGTCGGCGGCCTCGTGGCCCCCTTCGTGGCCCCGATGCTCCGCTCATGGTGGCTCGGAGTGCATGACATGGTCTACAACGCCGACCTTCCCGCCCTCTGCCACCAGTACCTGAGCGTGACCACCGACATGGTGCAGGGAGGCATGCAGAACATTGACAACCTCTATGCCCTGGCCACCGCCGCCACCAACGGCCACTTCCAGGCCGCCGTGGCCTCGCCCGAGGAAATCAGCAATTTCTGCACTGAATACCTCAAGGTGTTCAACGAGGGCATCCACTACTCGTTTATCGCCTCGGTATGCGCCATGCTCATCTCGCTGTGCATATTCGTATTCACCAAGAAGGGCCTTCCCTCGCCCGCCAAGAAGGAGGCTGCGGCCAGCGTGCAGTACACCGCCGCCGAGAAGCAGGCCATGGCCCGCGAGATCAAGCAGCGCATGGGCGCCCTCTTCGCAGTGTTAGGCATCGCCATCTTCTTCTGGTTCTCATTCCATCAGAACGGCACGTCGCTCTCCCTCTTCGCACGCGACTTCGTCAAGACCGACTCCATAGCTCCCGAGATCTGGCAGGCCCTCAACCCCTGCTTCGTGATTCTGCTGACACCCGTCATCATGTGGTATTTCGCCATGCTGGCGCGCCGCGGCAAGGTGATCTCGACTCCGCGCAAGATCGCCATCGGCATGGGACTGGCCGCTGTGGCCTACATCTTCCTGACCATCGTCTGCGCCGCCGACGGCTATCCCTCGGGCGAGGAATTCCGCAACATGGCCGTAGACCAGCGCGAGGCCATGAAGACCGGCCCCTGGGTGCTCATTCTGCTCTACTTCTTCCTCACCGTGGCTGAGCTCTTCATCTCACCCCTCGGACTGTCGTTCGTATCTAAGGTGGCCCCGAAACATCTCCAGGGCCTCTGCCAGGGCCTCTGGCTCGGCGCTACGGCTGTGGGCAACCTNCTGCTCTGGATCGGCCCGCTGATCTACAACGCATGCCCCATCTGGGAGGCATGGGTGATCTTCGCCGGCGTCTGCTTCATCTCCATGGGCGCGATGCTCGGCATGGTCAAGTGGCTCGAGCGCGTCACTGAGGAGCCGCAGACTCCCAAGGTGGTCTGACCCCCTGCCGGAGAGGGCTCTGACCCTGCATCCGGCCCCGAATCACATAAATATGGCNGNCCTGCATNNGGGNCAGCCATATTTTTTTNCCTTCCGGAGNCCGGAATCCAAANGAATGAATTAACTTTGCACCGGANATNAGATCCCTGCCCGGAAGGAAGAATGTGACGGGGTCTAAACTGGAACAGAGATATGACTGATCTAACCGGACACATCCTCGCGCCCGCGAGACAAGCGGTGAAGGCCGGGGCAGCCGCCATCACGGTGGCCGCCGTCATGACCGGATGCGCCCCCAAGGATGAAAAGGAAGGAAGCCGCGGAGATGCGTCCGCGGCCGAGGAGGTGTATCACGCTGACAACGACATCGCCATGACCCTGCGCTCCCTCGCTGACGCCCTGCGCGTGGGGGAGCCTCTCGACTCGACTGAGTATAACTTCGAGGGCGTGCTGACGGATGGCCAGGGGGCGCCGCTGTACACTGACATGACCGGTTCGCCGGGCGCATGGGAGGTGGAGGTCACAGGCGAGCGCCGCGCCCGCATACGCAATCTCTACTTGGGCGACCTGCTCCCCGATGACCTGCGCTCATACGTGCTTGAAAGCCTCGACCTCCACGAGACAGACATACTGACAGATTATGATCTCGACGAGGAGAACAACTGGAAAATGACCGTCTATGATCTGGGAGGAGGCACGCTGCGCTTCGAGACGCGCTCCGGAGAGGCCGCCAACGGACTCGAGGGGCCCCTGGTCAACATTGTGATAGAATCCGAGTTCAATCCTCAGGAAGCTCGGGACGGAAAATAAACAGGCGCGTGGGGTCAAACCTCGGCAGGGCCATAAGCTGGACATCGGCCTTGAGGTCGGAGAGCGTCTCCTGGCCCGAGCCTACGCGCAATCCTTTGGCCTCAAGGGCATCGCGCGTGGCCTTGAGAGCTTTGGAGGGGGTGTTGTTGTCCTTGGAGAGATGGCACAGGAAGATATGGCTCAGCCCGGGATGGATAATCTCGCTCAGGAACCGCGCGGTGTCCTCATTGTCCATGTGGCCCTTCTCGGTGGCTATGCGGGCCTTGAGATATTCCGGATAGGAACCGTCGCGCAGCATGACAGCATCATAGTTGGACTCCATGACCAGATAGCTGGCCCCGCTTATGTAATGGCGCGCCCGGTCGCTGACAGCCCCCAGGTCGGTGGCCAGGACAAACCGGCGCGAGTCGAAGCTGATGGAGAAGCCCATGTTGTCGGTGCCGTCGTGAGGCACCTCGAAGGCCGTTATCTCCAGGTCGATCATGCGGAAGGGTATCTCCTTGAAGATAGGGACATGGTATTCGCGTATGCGGCGCGAGATGGAATGGCGGCGCAGCAGGCCGTTGAGCACGCGGTTGGTGCAGAAGAGCTTCATATGACGGTGGTTGCGCAGCAGGTTGTAGGAATAGCGCACATGGTCGCCGTGGTCATGGGTCAGCAGGAGCCCCTTGACATCCTTCATGGATATGCCGTAAGAGGCCAGGGTCTGCTCCACGATGTCGGTGCGTATGCCCGCATCTATAATCACGCCTCCGGAGCGCGTGCCGACATAGCAGCTGTTGCCGCTCGAGCCTGAACCGAACGAAATGTAGTAAAGCAGGCGGTCTCCGGCAGCGGCAGCCTCATCCTTCCCGGCCTCCTTTTTGCGCGGCGGCACAGCGCGGTCCGCATCCCACTCTTCGAACGGGAGCATAGGCTGGTCGTCAAAACTTATCTTTCGTTTCATATCTGTTCAGGTTTTCTGTCGGTCGAGAGGCNCGGAAGGCTCAGCGCGCTNCCCGGTAAATAAGGAAGATAGCGGGCCTCTTGTCAAATGAATATTCGCGCCTCTTCCANTTNGCGGCCGGCAGCGAGACTATCTCCTGCCGCCCGGGGTCTGTGATGTCGCAGGCCACGCACATCATGGTGTCGGGACGCAGCGTGTCGGCCATCAGGGCGACGGTCTTATCGTTGCGGTAAGGGGTCTCGATGAATATCTGGGTCATATCGCGCCGCGCCGACTCCTTCTCAAGGTCGCGCAGCGCGGCCCCTTTTCGAGCCGGATCAACCGGGAGATAGCCATGGAAGGCAAACCCCTGTCCGTTGAAGCCCGACCCCATCAGAGCCATCAGTATGCTCGATGGGCCCACCAGAGGCTCTACCCGCAGCCCCTCGCTCTGGGCTATGGCCACGACATCGGCCCCCGGGTCGGCCACGGCCGGGCATCCGGCCTCGCTCATGACCCCCACGGGCACCCCCTGCCGCAGCGGGTCGAGAAATCCCGACACATCCTCGGGGCGCGTATGGCGGTTGAGCTCATGAAAAGAGCACTCATCAATTGGAAATGCCGGATCGCATCTGCGCAGCCACCGGCGGGCGGTGCGCACGTTCTCCACTATGAAATGGCGTATGCCTGCCGCCACTTCAATGTTGCGCGCAGGGATGACTGAGTCTGCAGGGGCATTGCTGATGCCTACGGGCAGAAGATAGAGTGCCGGGCTGAGTTCCATATTCTGCTTAACGTGAAATCATGCCCCGGAATTGCAATTTTAACGGTTATTGATAGCTTTCAAGGGGATTTTTGCTAATTTTGTGCCCGAAACAGCTCCAATCACTAATTTCTCACGACATTCCGCCACTCATGTCACAGCCAGCCCCCCTGCCCCCGGGATTTATCGAAGAAATGTCCCGTATCTTCCCGCAGGATACCTTGACACGAATCACCGCTGCCCTGGACACCGATTCCCCGGTGTCCGTGAGGCTCAACGCCCGCAAGCCCATGGCGGCTCCTCCCGACCGGGCTGTCGGCCCGGTGCCCTGGTGTGCGGATGGTCTCTATCTGGATGGGCGGCCCATCTTCACGCTCATGCCCGAGATGCACGCGGGGGCCTTCTACGTGCAGGAGGCGGCCTCCATGATACATCAGCTCATCGCCGGACGCCTGTGCGAGGGTAGGCCGGCGCGCCTGCTCGACCTTTGCGCCGCTCCTGGGGGCAAGACCACGGCCATGCTCAACGCCCTTCCCGACGGCAGCGTGGCCGTAGCCAACGAGCAGTCGCCCCAGCGCGCCTCGGCGCTCGCTGAGAACCTCGCCAAATACGGCTATCCGGACACGATTGTNNCTNGCNGCGNNGCACGCCTNNTCGGANCAATGCAGGATGAGTTTGACATCCTGGCGGCCGATGCCCCCNGCAGANGGCGAGGGGATGATGCGCAAGGAGGAGGTGGCCCGCACGCAGTGGACACCGGGCCTCGTAGAGTCATGCGCCCGCCTACAGGGTGAGATTCTCGAGAAGGCTCTCCCGGCTCTGCGCCCCGGGGGCTTTCTGATTTACTCCACATGCACCTTCAATACCCTCGAGAATGAGCAAATCTCCCGCAGGCTTATTGAACGCCACGGCTTGACACCCGTCTCACCTGTCACCTCAGAGGAGGCCGAAGCCTGGGGCCTGCATCCGGCCCTTCCGCTTCCCGACGGCACGGCCGGGCATGGATGGAGATTCCTACCGGGCCTGACACGCAGCGAGGGGCTGTATGTGGCGGTGTTCCGCAAGCCGGAGAATCCGGGAGATGACACCCTGCATATCGGGGCTTTCGAGCACGCGCGCCCATCACGCGGCCCTCTCTCCGGCTCGGCTCCGAAAAAAACCGCGAAGGGAGCAAAGGGGACTGCGCGCCGGGACACGGACTTCTCAGAGTGCCGCGGCTGGGTGCGCGATGGAGGCTCTCTTGTCTGGGAGCAGACCGGGGATAGCGTCCGGGCCATGAGCCCCGACACTGCNGANCTGCTCAGCCATCTGCCACGGGGGGTGAAGGTGATANCCGCAGGGGTCGAGGTGGCAGCGGCCAAGGGAGGCTCCCCGATGCCCTCGCCCGCTCTGGCCCTCTCGCTCCTGCTAGCTCCCGGAGCCTTTCCGGAAGTNGAGGCTGACANGGAGACNGCCTTGCGGTTCCTGCGCCNCGAGAGCCTCACCCTCCCCGCCGGCACCCCTAAGGGATACGTCCTGATCAGATATGCCGGGCTGCCGTTAGGCTGGGTGAAGAATCTCGGCACACGCGCCAATAACCTCTGGCCGGCCCCCTGGCGCATAAGGATGCAATAAAAGAGGCCGCCCGGGACGTTATAACATCAAGGCGGCCTAAGAGAATCAGATGCCGCCAAGAAACTCTCAAAAATAATAAAACGGTAATAACATGAAATTCAAGACTGACGCCCAGTGCAAGCACTGCTCGGCAACCATATTAGACAAAATGCGCTCTATCTATCCCGACGCGCAGTGGAGCATGGACCTCGAAGATGCCGACAAGGTGCTCGAGGCTCACGGCATACCTGAAAACGGCGAGACAGCCGCCAAGGTGATAGCCGCTCTCGAAGAGACGGGATTCAAGGGCAGCTGGATCCAGCGCTGATTCCCGGCCTTATGCTTGACATTGTCAATGTATCGAAGTCCTTCGGGGCGCTGCGCGTGCTCGACTCGGTGTCGATGAGCGTCGCCCCGGGGGAGATTGTCGCCATTGTGGGGCCCTCCGGAGCCGGGAAGACAACTCTGCTGCAGATAGCGGGCACGCTCGCGCTCCCCGACTCGGGGGTCGTGACGTATGACGGCGTGGAGGTGACCGGGCTTTCTGACCGCAAGCTTTCAGATTTCCGCAACCGCCACATAGGCTTCATCTTCCAGGCCCACCAGCTCCTGGCGGAGTTCACAGCCCGCGAGAATGTCGCGCTGCCGGCCATGATAGGGGGCATGTCGCGCTCCAAGGCTTTGGAGCGCGCGGACCTGCTGCTGCGCGACCTGGGGCTTGGCGAGCGCCTCAGTCACCGCCCGGCGGAGATGTCGGGGGGCGAGAGGCAGCGCACAGCCATCGCGCGCGCCCTGATCAACGAACCTAAAGTAATTTTCGCAGATGAGCCTACCGGAAGCCTCGATTCGGCCAACCGCGACGAGGTCATGGAGGCCATAGGGCGCATGCGCGATTCGCGGGGCCAGACCTTCGTCATAGTCACCCATGACCCCGTGATGGCCGCCGTGGCCGACCGCACCGTCAGCATGGCCGACGGCCGCATCCTACCCTGACCCTGCCGCGGGCGACATTTTTTGCTCAACGTGGGCTAATTCGCCGAAAAGGGCGCAAATATTTGCATAAATGGCCGAAGTTAGGTAACTTCGCACTGATTTATGAAGATTTTCAATTCCCAGCAGATACATGAAATAGATATGGCCACATGCGAGGCCCAGCATATCGACTCCATCGAGCTGATGGAGCGGGCTGCTAACGCTGTGACCTACGAGATAATCTCACGCTTCGTCCCCCCCAAGCGCATAGTCGTCATTGCCGGACCCGGCAATAACGGCGGCGACGCCCTCGCTGTGGCCCGCATGCTCATAGAGCAGGGATACAGGAAGGTGGAGATTTTCCTCTTCAATATCAAGGGCCACCTCAGCCATGATTGCGAGGAGGAACGCAAACGCCTCATTATGATCGACGGCGTGGATTTCAATGAAATCACACGCGAGTTCACCCCGCCGGCCCTCGGCAAGGATGATGTGGTGATAGACGGCCTCTTCGGAGCCGGCCTCAAGGAGCCGCTCAAGGGGGGCTTCGTGGCCCTGGCGCGATATATCAACGAGTCCGGTGCATACGTGGTCAGCATAGACATGCCCTCGGGAATGGCTGTGGAGTCAAACGATACCCACAACACCCGCGATATGGTCCACGCCAACCTCACCCTCTCGTTCCAGAGCCCGAAGCTGTCATTCTTTTTCGAGGAGAACGCTGATGTGATCGGCGAGTGGCAGCTGCTCGACATTGACCTTGACGAGGCCAAGATGAAGGAGATGCCGACAGACTACATCCTGGTGGAATCGCGCAATGTGCGCCCCAAGCTCACCCGGCGCCATCCCTTCACCGGCAAACGCGACTACGGCTCTGTGCTCCTCTTCGCAGGCAATCTCGGCATGATGGGAGCGGCGGTGCTCGCCGCCCGCGCGGCCCTCAGGAGCGGAGCCGGGCTGGCTACGGTCCACTCGGCCGCGGCAGGCCTGGGAATCGTGCAGACAGCCGTGCCCGAGGCCATGTTCGAGCCTGACCGCGATGAGCGGTTCATCACCGACATGACCATCCACCACAACCATCAAGCCATAGCCGCAGGACCCGGCATCGGGACCCACGAGCAGACCATCGACGCCCTGGAGCGAATGCTCAAGACGGCCCGGACCCCCCTCATCCTCGACGCCGACGCGCTCAACTGCANCGCCAAGCGCCCCGCCCTGCTCTCCATGCTCCCCGCCAAAAGCATCATCACTCCCCATATCGGCGNGTTCGACCGACNCTTCGGCGANAGCAAAAGCTCTGAGGAGCGCCTGCGCAAGNCTATATCGAAAGCGAAATACTACAACATCATAATCGTGCTCAAGGGCCATCACACTGCTACAGTGCGCCCGACCGGCAAGGTGTATTTCAACNCCACAGGCAATCCGGGCATNGCTACGGCCGGCGCAGGGGATGTGCTCACGGGAGTCATCGCCGCCTTCCTGGCGCAAGGTTACCATCCGGAGCTGGCGGCCACAATCGGCGTCTACATTCATGGCCTGGCCGGCGACATGGCAGCCGAGGAACTCGGAGAATACGGCATGGTGGCCGGAGACATATCCGACCGCGTAGGACGCGCCATCCGTGCCGTCATACGCCACGAGCGCTGAACGTTAAACCCACTAACCATTTCACTCTCCCATCGATATGAGAAAACTATTTCTGACAATGCTCTCAGCCCTCTGCGCGGGATCCCCCCTCGCCGCCGGCGCTCAGCAGACCAAGGTGCTCACCGCCGACAAGCACAATGAGTACGGCTTGGTATACAGCCTCCCCCTCACGGCCCTGGAAATCACGGTGACTGCCCGCCATGACGTGGCCCGGCGTGGCCCTTTCTACCAGTATGCCGGCAAATACATGGGCACCGACAAGGTCATAACGCAGGACGCCGAATCCTGGACAGTGACAGCGGTGGATGTCCGCCCCTATGGCGTGGCAGACCCCGAGGCCCAGTTCCTCATGCAGCTCAAGCCGGGGGCGACCACCTACATAGCTGTAGCGGACGACGGGATGCTGCTCGGCATAAACTGCAAACCCGAGGCCCCGGCCGCTCCCGCGAAGCCGGACGGCCCCAGAGCCGTGGTCGACCTGCGCTCCACTCTGGGCGACGGAACAGAATACCTCCNATATGTCGATGAGGATTTCATAGNANCGCAATCAAGCGCCAANCAGGCTCAGATGCTCTCCGAGAGCCTGATGGAGGTGCGCGATGCCAAGGTCTCGCTCACACGCGGCACTGCTGACCCCATGCCCACCGATGGCCGCCAGCTCGAGCTGATGCTCAACTCCCTGGCCCACCAGGAAGAGGTAATGTCACGCGCCTTCCTCGGCGCGAAGGCCACCGAGACCGTCTCGCGCACCTACACCATGACACCGGCAGACGACGGGACGTTCACCCTGCNGCGCATGAGCGATTTCGCCGGATTTGTCGATGCCGATGACTANTCAGGCACCCCGGTCAAGGTGACAGTCAAGACCACAGCCGAGGGCAAGCTCCCCGTGGACGCGAAAGGGGAGGAGAAGCGCGTGCCGAAGGATGCCGTCATGTATGCCATACCGGGCACGGCTAAAGTGACAGTGGAATGGGAAGGGCGCAAGCTCTTTGAGAAGGAGCTCGATTTCGCCCAGTTCGGCACCCTCTTCGGGCTCAACCCCCTCCTCTTCACCGACCGCAAGGATCCCTCCTACGCCACTTTCAACCCCGCCACAGGCGCACTCAAGGAAATAGGCTCCGCAGCCGCCGAAGAACCNAAGAAAGNATAAAACGCANAANATCNAATATCNGCCGGCAGAANCCGGAAAAATTACAATAGCAATGGCAACAAAACCTTTCCATTACCAGAAACCTTTCGAGCTCGGTCCCGACACGACGGAGTACCGCCTCATCACCAAGGACTATGTCAAGGTGGAGAACTGGAACGGCCACGAGATGCTCGTGGTTGACCCCGAAGCCCTGACAGTGATTGCAAACGTGGCCAGCCACGACTGCTCATTCATGCTCCGCCGCGAGCACAACGAGATGGTGGCCAAGATCCTCCATGACCCCGAGGCCTCCGAAAACGACCGCTTCGTGGCCCTCACCATGCTCCGCAACGCCGAGATAGCTACCAAGGGCGTTCTTCCCTTCTGCCAGGACACCGGCACGTCAATCTGCGCCGCATACAAGGGCCAGCAGGTCTGGACAGGCTGCGATGATGAGGAGAAAATCTCCTTAGGCGTCTACAAGACCTATACGGAAAACAATCTCCGCTACTCCCAGAACGCACCCCTGACGATGTATGACGAGGTCAATACGGGCTGCAACCTCCCTGCCCAGATTGACATCCACGCCACCGAAGGCGACGAATACAAGTTCCTCTTCGTGGCCAAGGGTGGCGGCTCTGCCAACAAGACCTATCTCTATCAGGAGACAAAGGCCATCCTCAACAAGAAGACCCTCGTGCCCTTCCTTATTGAGAAGATGAAGACTCTGGGCACAGCTGCCTGCCCCCCCTACCATATCGCATTCGTAATCGGAGGCACCTCGGCTGAGAAGAACCTGGAAGTGGTGAAGAAGGCCAGCGTGAAATATTTCGACAACCTCCCCACCACAGGCAACGAATACGGCCGCGCATTCCGCGACGTGGAGCTGGAGAAGGAGCTCCTTGAGGCCGCCCACAACCTCGGGCTCGGCGCACAGTTCGGCGGCAAGTATTTCGCCCATGACATCCGCGTGATCCGCCTCCCCCGCCACGGCGCATCCTGCCCCGTAGGCATGGGCGTGAGCTGCTCGGCCGACCGCAACGTCAAGGCAAAGATCAACCGCGAAGGCCTCTGGGTGGAGAAACTCGATGACAACCCGGGCGAGCTCATCCCAGAGGAGCTGCGTCAGGCAGGCGAGGGCGATGTGATCGAGATCGACCTCAACCGTCCCATGGAGGAGGTTCTCGCCGACCTTGACAAATATCCCGTAAGCACCCGCCTCTCGCTCAAGGGCACCATCATCGTAGGCCGCGACATCGCCCACGCTAAGATCAAAGAGCGCCTCGACGCCGGCGAGCCGATGCCCGAATATCTCAAGAAGCACCCCATCTACTATGCCGGCCCCGCCAAGAAGCCCGAAGACATGCCCTCAGGCTCCTTCGGCCCCACAACGGCAGGACGCATGGACTCATACGTAGACCAGTTCCAGGCCGCAGGAGGCTCCATGATAATGATTGCCAAGGGCAACCGCAGCCAGCAGGTGACCGACGCATGCAAGAAGCATGGCGGCTTCTATCTCGGCTCCATCGGAGGCCCCGCAGCCATTCTGGCCAAGAACTCCATCAAGAACGTCGAGCTCCTCGAATATCCCGAATTAGGCATGGAGGCAATCTGGAAAATCGAAGTGGAGAACTTCCCCGCCTTCATCCTCGTAGACAACAAAGGCAACGACTTCTTCAAACAGATCAAGCCCCGCTGCCCCATGGACGGCCAGTGCTGATAGGCCCCGCAGGCTGAACGAATGAAAATTGCGGTCCCGGCATCTCCGGGGCCGCAATTTTTTGAGGGAATTTTGCTAACTTTGCGGCATGAAAAAGAGATTTGCCGGGCTCCCGGCTCCGGCGTCGCCGTGGAGGTGGATTCCAACGCTGTATGTGGCGGAGGGACTGCCATATTTCGCCGTCAATACGCTGACGGCGCTGATGTATGTGAATCTCGGGCTCTCCAAGGCCGAGATGGCTTTCTATACGGGATGGCTCTACCTGCCATGGGTGATCAAGCCGTTCTGGAGCCCGTTTGTCGACCTTTTCTCCACCAAGCGCCGCTGGACAATCGCGATGGAGCTGCTGATGGCCGTATGCATGGCCGCGGTGGCTTTCACTCTCCCCGCTTCGGGGTGGCTGTCGCTCACGCTGGCTTCGTTCTGGCTGATGGCTTTCTTCTCGGCTACGCACGACATTGCGGCTGACGGATACTACATGCTCGAGCTCGACCCTAAGCGGCAGGCGGCTTATGTGGGCCTGCGGAGCACGTTCTACCGCTTCGCCAGCGTGCTTGGCCAGGGAGGTCTGGTCATCATGGCCGGCAAGCTCGAGGAGGCCTGGGGGGATGTGCCCAAGGCCTGGGGGGCGACTTTCGCTTCGCTTTCTGCCCTCTTCCTGCTCATCACCCTCTACCACTCCTTTTTCATGCCTCGTGCCGCATCGGACCGGCCTGTGCCGGGGGTGACAGCCAAGAACATACTGAGGGATTTCGCAATGACGTTTGTCACATTCTTCCGCAAGCCCGGGATTTGGATAGCCCTCGCTTTCATGCTTTTATACCGCCTTCCAGAGGCCCTTTGCATCAAGCTGATACAGCCGTTCCTGGTGGATAGCCGCGAAGTCGGAGGCTTGGGGCTGACCACGGCCCAGGTAGGAGTGGCCAACGGCACGGTGGGGGTAATCGCCCTTCTGGCAGGGGGTATTGTCGGCGGCCTGGCCATAGCGCGCGGNGGGCTGCGNCGNTGGGTGTGGCCNATGGCCCTGGCTCTCACGCTCCCCTGCTTCCTNTACTGCNTGCTGGCTATGGCGCAGCCAGGCAGTTTCCTGACCATCTGCGCCGCTATCGGCATTGAGCAGTTCGGCTACGGTTTCGGCTTCACTGCCTACATGCNNTATCTGATGTATTTCTCCCAAGGAGAGGCACAGACTTCGCATTACGCTTTCTGCACGGCCTTCATGGCCATAGGCATGATGGTGCCCGGCATGGCGGCCGGATGGATCTACGAGCAGGCTGAGGCGTGCGCACTCTNCGGGGGCACCGGCTACGCCGGCTTTTTCTGGATTGTGATGACCTCATGCCTGNCNACCTTCCTTGCCGTGGNCCTCGCCCGCNCNCGAATGAAAAACGANTGAGCNAAAATGCNNNTCNNANNGTTAGNNNAATATGAACACTTCCACAAATTCCACATCTCCGGCCTCTCCCGCTTCCAAAGGGAGCCGGACCCACGCTATGATAGTCGGCAATCTGCTCGCGCTCTCCGCAGCGGTATGCTGGGGTTTCAACGAACCTGCCAACAAGCTCATAATCCCAGACTGGATTTCAGCAGGCGGCGTGGCCATATCGCGCATAATAGGCGCNNCTGTCATNATATGGATTATCTCCCTCTTCACCAAGAANCAGANGATAGCGCGCGGCGACTGGAAACTCCTGTGGGCTGCCGCGCTGATGATGCTCGGGTTCGTGTATGTGTTCTCGCTTGCCTTCAACACCGCNTCNCCTATTGANATTGCCATCATNNTGACATTCCAGCCGATGCTCGTGGTGGGCATCCATGCGATTGTGGGGCATGAGAAAGTAGGTGCGCTCGAGCTTCTGGGCATGGCAATAGCCTTCGGCGGGGCGCTCCTTGTAATCCTGGGGGGCGGATCCGTGGAAAAGGGGAGGCTGATCGGCGATGTTTACGCGATGGTNTGCGCTGTGTCATACGCCGTNTATCTNGTTNTCATACANGGCCCTTCCAAACGGTATGACACAATCAGCCTGATGAAGTGGATATTCCTCTTCTCGGCAATACTCGAACTGCCGCTTCTCTTCACNCTTCACCGCTCCACACTGCCGATNCTNAGCCATTTCGAGTGGACGCCTCTCTTGGCTCTGCTCTTCATCGTGGCTTTCCCGACGGTCTACTGCTANNTGGTNACCCCTCCTGCCATNCGCATGGTGGGCAGCGAGCTCTTCTCCTTCTACCAGTACATGGTGCCGGTAATCACGACGCTCGTGTCGCTGTGGCTCAAACTGGACTCCTTCCACTGGTACCAGCCCGTATCATTCGTCATCATAGTCGCAGGCGTTCTGCTGGCCAACTACTCCAAGGCCAAGACCGCTCAAAAAGCCGCCGCCCCGAAATCCTGACACAGGCCGGGGTTTCGGGGAGCGGTTTGTCGAAAGGTAAAAAGGGGTATGGGAGCGGGATTACTTGACGGGGCGGGCGATTTTGTCCTTCTGGCAGCGTTTGGTCATGGCCTTGATGCGCGACTGCGTGTCGGGATGGTCNGAGAACATCTTTGCCACATAGCTCTGCTGCGCGCCTCCGGCCTGCTCCANGGCAAGCATCTTCTCAAAGGCTGTCACCATGCCCCAGGGATTGCGTCCGTTGGCTACCAGGAANTCATAGCCGCAGTCGTCAGCCTCCTTCTCCTGCTTCTTGGAGTAGCTGGCGTTGGCCAGTGAGTCGCCTAACTGGCCGAGCTGCGAGTCGGTCAGAGCGGCCGCCACGCCCCCCGTCGAGGCAATGGCATCCTTCAGGGCGCCGTTGAGGAGAGTCTGCTTGAAGGCGTTGCGTGAATGATGCTTCATCACATGGCCTATCTCGTGGCCGATAATGCCCATGAGCTCGTCATCGTCCATCATGTCCATGATGCCGGTATAGACGCGAACGCTGCCGTCAGGGCAGGCGAAGGCGTTGACATCGTTGGTCACGTAAACTTTGAAATTCAAGGGGATGCCGTTGACCTGCGTAAGGCCCGAGGTCAAGCGTTCAAGGCGCTGCGTGTATGGGCTGGAGGCAGGAGCGACCTTGTTTTGCGCGTCCATCTGCTCCACGGAGGCGCGGACGTATTCTGCCATCTGGGCATCCGTTATTGTCATGGCCTGGACGGCCTTGGCCGCTCCGCTCAAGGCGCGGCCGATATTAAACTGGGCTGAGGCGGTCGCTGAGGGCATGAAGGCCATGAGCGAGAGCGCCGCAAGCGGGGCTAATAATGTTTTTTTCATATTCATTCTATATTTTTTTCAGGCTCTGTTGCACAGGCCCCGTGTGAAGATAACGGGGTTCGGGGGGAGGCCATTACATGGCGGCGAGGGCCTCAAGACATTTCTTGACTTCCTCATCGGTTTTGAAAAGTTTATCCTTGCAGAACTTCAGCAGGTCGAGCGCGCGGGCTGTGTAAGAGGCGAGCAGGTCGATGTCGCAGTCCTCGCTCTGCATCTTGCGCACTATCTCTTCGAGTTCGCGTATTGCTTCGGAGTAGGTTTCCATATAAGTAAATTATCNGTTTCTTTGGGATNTTTATTCAGAGGATGATTCCGCGCGGGATACGAGTGTGCCGGTATGGAGAGTCGTCTCGAGGATTGCCCCGGGCTCGACGGCCGAGGCATCGGTGAGGGCCCGGCCTCCGACACGTGTGACAGAATAACCCCGGCGCAGGGTGTTGGCGGGACTNAGGGCGTCAATTACCTGCGAGAATGTGTCGAGCCGGCGCGAAGCGCCGAGCAGACGCTCCCCCGCGAGGCGGGCGATGGTGTCGCGAAGGTCATCCACCTGCCGGAAGGCCGCGCGCGTGCGGCTGTCCGAGGCCGCGCGGATCAGTTCGCTGCGCGCATCGAGCCACGCGCGGGCCCGGGCGGTGCGTGCCGAAGCGATTGCCGGCAGGCGCGAGGCCACGTTATGAAGCAGAGCATGCGCTTTGGCTATGCGCTGCGAGGCCAGGGCCGGGACCAGGGCCTCCAGGCCCGAGAGGCGCTGCCGTTCTCCGGCGAGGCGGTCAGCTGTATAGCGCACGATGCCTTCGGCGAGCATGCCGGCTTTCTGCCAGGCTGCGCGCATGGTATCCACAATCCAGGCTGCCACTGCGGTCGGGGTCTTGCAGCGCACGCAGGCCAGCTCATCGAGCACGGTGCGGTCGCGCTCGTGGCCTATGCCCACCACTACGGGAAGGGAGAATGTGGCTACACGGCGTGCCAGCTCATAGTCGTCAAAGCCGTTGAGGTCGGTCGTGGCGCCTCCCCCCCGGATTATGACCACGCAGTCCCACAGGTCGACCGTCTGCTCTATGCGGTCAAGGGCGGCGCGGACACTCGCCGAGGTGCGCTCCCCTTGCATGGAGGCCTCGAAAAGAAAGGGATATATCTTGAATCCGTCGGGATTGTTTTCAAGCTGGTTGATGAAGTCGCCATATCCTGCGGCCCCGGAGGCTGAGATCACGGCTATGCGCCGCGGGAGAGCCGGAGGGGGCAGGAGCCGGTTGCGCCCCGCGAGGCCCTCCTTGACAAGTCGGTCGATAATCTCGCGGCGGAGCCGCTCCATGTCGCCCATGGTGTATGCCGGGTCAATGTCTCCGACATTGAACGAGAGGCCGTACTGGTTATGAAACGATGCCTGCCCGTAAAGCATCACCTTGATGCCCGAAGCCAGCTCGCGCCCGGTGGCCCTGAGGAACTTGTCGCGTATATATACGGCGCGTCCGGCCCAGATGTTAGCGCGCATCTTGGCTATGGTGACTCCCCGCGCATCCTTCTCGACAAGCTCCATGTAGCAGTGGCCACCGCTGTAGCGCAGGTCGCTGAGCTCTGCCGCCACCCAGGCCCCCTGAAGCTCGGGCACACGTCTGATGGCGTTTCCCACGAGGGTGGAAAACTGCGAAAGGCTCATGGCCACAGGGTGCATCGCCACGGGTGCGCCGGCCGATGTGAATAAGTTTGGCTGCATTTATTCCGGGTTTTCTGTCATTGATGGTCTTATGACCAGCAAAAATACAAATAATTCTGCAAAAAAATGTTAACTTTGCAGATTATTTCCGTTTTCTTGGGTCATTATGTCCTTTGGCACGGTTATAAGTCTATAACTGAATTTCAAGACAGGAGCTGCTCGCAAGACTCCAAAAAACATAAGCATATATGGCAAANAGACTGGTCAAGATGGTGACGGCGCAGGCCGCGCGGTATGGCGCGCGCGAGGCATACAGATGGTGCGGGCGCAAGGAGGGGGAATGGCTCTCCACGTCATGGGAAGAATTCGCCGTGCAGGTGGATGTGGCGGCACGCGCGATCTGCGCTCTGGGCCTACTGGAGAAAGACACCCTGGCCATCTGCTCCCCCAACACTCCGCAGATTCTCATCACCGAGCTGGGAGCCTTCAAGAACCGTATGGCCTGCATCCCTGTCTACTCCAGCAGCTCGCAGGAACAGTTCGATTTCATAGCGGATAACGGCGAGGCGTCGCTTCTGTTCGTGGGCGACGGCGACCAGTATCATCTGGCATACCGGTACTGGAAGAAACATCCCGAGCGGGTGCGCCGCATCGTGGCCTTCAGCGATTCAGGCCTGGCCAGGGAGGCGGATGACACGGTCACAATGTCGTGGGACGAGTTCATGCGGCTCGGAGTCGAGGCCTCCGATGAGATACGGTATGAGGTGGAGGCGCGCACAGAGCGCGGGCTGCCCGATGACACGGCCACGCTGATATACACCTCCGGCACCACCGGCGAGCCCAAGGGCGTCTGCCTGAGCCATGCCAATTACGACGCCGCGATGGAGACCCACCTGGCTCTGCTGACCACCGTGAGCGACAAGGATGTCTCCATGGCTTTCCTCCCTATGAGCCATATCTTCGAGAAGGCCTGGTGCTTCTTCTGCCTGACCAAGGGCATCGTCATCGCCGTCAACCGAGACCCGCGCATGATCCAGAAGACCATCCGGGAGGTGAAGCCTAATATTATGTGCTGCGTGCCCCGTTTCTGGGAAAAAGTCTACGCGGCTGTCAAGGAGAAAATCGCCGCCATGTCCTGGATGGAGCGCAAGATGGTGACCCGCGCCATAAGGGTCGGCTATCTCTACAATCTGGATTACAGGCGCCTCGGCAGGAAGGCTCCTTCCCTTCTGGAGAAGGAATACAATTTCTGGAACAAGAAGGTGTTCATGCGCCTCAAGCATGCCATCGGCATACCCGACCCCAATATCTTCCCCACTGCCGGAGCCCCCTTGAGCGACCGCATCACCACTTTCCTGCAGTCAGTGGGCATAGACGTGGTGATCGGATACGGCCTGAGCGAGACTACGGCCACTGTGAGCTGCTTCCAGACTCCCGGGTTCGAGATCGGCACTGTCGGGCGCCCGCTGCCCGGCATTGAGGTGCGCATCTCTGACGAAGGAGAGATTCTGGTGAAGGGCGCAACGGTCACTCCGGGATACTTCCGCAACCCCGAGGCGAATGCCGAGGCCTTCACTGACGACGGCTTCTTCCGCACAGGAGACGCCGGATACCTCACCGAGTCGGGAGCCATAGTGCTGACCGAGCGCATCAAGGACCTGTTCAAGACCTCCAACGGCAAATATATCGCGCCCCAGATGCTGGAAAGCCGCCTGGCGGAAAACAAGTATATCGATGAGGTGGCGGTCATCGGCGACCGACGCAAATTCGTCACGGCCCTTGTAGTGCCCAATATGGAGCAGCTCGAAGCCTGGGGGGCCGCGCAGGGCATAGCTGCTGACGACAGGAGGGCCTTCCTGAAGGACAGCAGGGTGTGCAGTTTCATGATGGAGCAGATTAATGAGGTGCAGCAGGACTTGGCTTCATACGAGCAGATCAAGCGCATCACCCTCCTGCCGCGCCATTTCTCGCTCGAGAAGGGAGAGGTCACCAACACTATGAAGGTGCGCCGCAAGGCGGTAGCCAAGAATTTCGCCAAGATAATCGAAAGGATGTATGAAGACTGACCGGCTCCCCGAGGCCTTGCAGAAAGGAATGGCCCGCGTGCGCAGGCGCGCTGGCGATATGATGAGGCGCCATGCCGTGACATGCGACACCCCGATGCGGGAATGCCTGGTGGCCCTCAACCGACTTTCAGGCGAGACGATGACCCTCTTTGTGGTCGATGCCGAGGGACGCATGGCAGGCACGATGACCGACGGCGACATACGCCGCGCCCTCATCGGCGGGGCAGCCGTGACAGACACTGCTGAGAGGCTGATGCACCGCGAGTTCATGGCCCTGCGGCCCGATGACACCCCCTATCTGAAAATAGCGGAGGCGCGCCGCAGGGGCATCGCGCTGCTGCCGCAGGTGGACAGCGAGGGATTCGTAGAGGACATAATCGACATGCGCCGCCAGAGGTCGGTGCTCCCCGTAGATGCCGTGCTGATGGCCGGCGGACGCGGCGAGCGGCTGCGGCCGCTGACGCTCGCCAAGCCCAAGCCGCTGCTCGAAGTGGGTGGCAAGCCAATCATTGACTATAATGTCGAGGAGCTCCTGGCCAATGGCATCAGCAACATCCGGGTGACAGTCAACTATCTCAAGGAGCAGCTGACGGAGCATTTCGCGCACCCCAGGTTCGAGGGGTGTGTCAAATGCGTGGAGGAGCCCAGGCGCCTCGGGACTATGGGGAGTCTGAGCCTGGTAGACGACCTCGCCAATGATTTCGTGCTGGTGATGAACTCCGACATCCTCACCACGCTCGATTTCGAAAAACTCTATCTCGCCCATCTGTCAAGCGGAGCGGACCTGACTATGGCCGTAGTGCCCTACACGGTATCGGTTCCCTTCTCAATCATACGCACCGAGGGGGACTTCGTGACAGGCCTTACCGAAAAGCCGACTTACAACTATTTCGCGGGCGCGGGCGTTTATCTGATGAACCGCGAACTGATTGAGCGCATCGCTCCCGGGGAGTATCTCGATGCGCCCGACTTCGTGGAGTCGCTCATAGCCGACGGCTTGAATGTCGGATATTTCCCCATCGACGGCACATGGATCGACATAGGCTCGCCCGATGACTACCGATACGCCGATGAGCTCATGAGGCGTCCGCGCTCCACGGCGCGATGATGCCGCGCCGGGAAGAACCTTATTTAAAGACATAAAAACACACATTGCGATATGGCAGATTCCAATTTCATAGATTACGTCAAGATTCTTTGCCGCTCGGGAAAAGGAGGAGCGGGCAGCCGTCATTTCCATCGCGCCAAGTATGTCCCCAAGGGGGGGCCTGACGGAGGCGACGGAGGCCGCGGCGGCCATATCATTCTCAAGGGCAACCGCAACAAGTGGACTCTGCTTGACCTGCGCTACCAGCGCCATATATTCGCCACCGACGGCGAGAGCGGCGGCGCGGGCCGCTCGTTCGGCAAGGATGGCGAGGACCGCGTGATCGANGTGCCCGTAGGCACTGCCGTATTTGATGCCGAAANCGGCGAGTTCCTATGCGAAGTCACTGAAGACGGCGAGGAAATCAAGCTNCTGCGCGGAGGCAAGGGGGGCCTGGGCAACTGGCATTTCGCNACTTCAACCAACCGCGCGCCCCGCTACGCGCAGCCCGGCCAGCCGGCAATCGAAAAGGCCGTGGTGCTCGAGCTCAAACTGCTCGGAGATGTCGGCCTCGTAGGATTCCCTAANGCCGGCAAGTCGACCCTGCTCTCCGCCATATCGGCCGCCAANCCCAAGATCGCCGACTACCCCTTCACCACGATGGAGCCGCAGTTAGGCATCGTCAGCTACCGCGACGGCAAGTCGTTTGTGATGGCCGACATACCGGGCATCATTGAGGGGGCCAGCGAGGGAAAGGGGCTCGGGNTGCGCTTCCTGCGCCATATCGAGCGCAATGCCGTGCTGCTTTTCATGGTGCCGGCTGACAGCGATGACATCAAGCGCGACTATGAGATACTGCTCAAGGAGCTGCGCGAGTTCAATCCCGAGCTCATGGACAAGAGCCGCGTGCTGGCCATATCAAAAAGCGACATGCTCGACGACGAGCTGCGCGAGGCCATAGAGGCCGAGCTCCCCGAAGGGGTGCCGACCGTCTTCATCTCCGCTGTGACGGGCCAGGGGCTTACCGAGCTGAAGGACCTGCTGTGGCGTGAGATCAATTCAGAGGACAACATGGCCGCGAGCACCATCACTCACCGCCCGCTCGACACGCGCCACCGCGTCGAGGAGGAGGACAAGTTCATATTCGCCCAGGATGACGAAGAGGAGGAATGGCGTCCGGAGACCGATGAGGAATGGAACGAGGAGTTCTGGGACGAGGAGTCATCAGTCAACGGCTAAGACTCCGTCTCATAAAATTTTTATGGCTCATGGGTCTAAGGACTCACCAGGCTTGCACGCCCTTGTAAAAAATATGGAGTTGCTTCAGCTCAACCTCAGAGAGATACTCAGGCGCCGGATTCCCCGAGGCAGGGGGAGGCTGGTGCCCGGGTTTGTGTATTCGCTTTTAGAGAGAATCATCTGCCAGGACAGGCTCAATGCCATCCTGCGCCACGCCTACCCTAACACGGGAAGCGCCTTCTCGCGCTCCGTGCTCGACTACCTCAGCCTCACGGTGGAGACCGAGGGCCTGGACCGTCTGGACACGAATCGCTCCTACGTGTTCGCATCCAACCACCCGTTAGGCGGCCTGGACGGCATAGCGCTCATAGCGGTCCTGGGACAGTATTTCGGGGATGACAGGATACGGTTCCTGGTCAACGACATGCTGATGAATGTCACGCCCTTGTCAGATGTATTCCTGCCTGTCAATAAGTATGGTGCGCAAGGGCGCGGCGCGGCGGCGGCCATCGCAGAGGCCTTCGCTGACCCGCGCATCCAGATCGGGGCCTTCCCGGCCGGACTCGTGTCGCGCCTCGGAGACACGGGCGAGGTGGCCGACCTGAAATGGCAGAAGGCTTTCGCCGCCAAGGCCCTGGAACATGGACGCGAGGTGGTGCCCGTGCGCTTCGACAGCCTCAACCGGAAGCGCTTCTACCGCCTGGCACGGCTGCGCAAGCGTCTGGGCTTGAAAGTGAACATAGAGCAGATCCTCCTCCCCTCCGAACTCTGCGCCAAGCGCGGCGGCCGGCTCCGCATCATATTCGGCGCCCCCATCCCTGCTGAAGGGGAAACGCCCCTGACGCTGACCTGCAAGGCCCGCGAGGCTGTGTACTCCCTCATGCCCCCTGACCGCCTGTGAAGATCATCAAATGCCGCTGGATACCGAAGAAGTACTGCGTCAATCTGTTCGGCACCCTATGGAGCCGCGAGACAGACTGGATTGATGCGGCGGTCATCAATCATGAGCGCATACACAATGCCCAGCAGCGCGAGCTGCTGTGGATTCCCTTCTATATCCTATATGTCATGGAATGGCTCTGGCGGCTGCTCCTTTNCCGCAATCACGACAAGGCATACCGCAACATATCCTTCGAGCGCGAAGCCTATACGCATGGCCATGATTTCGCTTATCTCTCACGCCGCCGCCCGTATGCCTGGCTGCGGCGCATAAGGCATTGACCGCCATTGCGCAGCGGGGACGGAGCAGGGCGCCTAATAAAAAATTTGCAGGTATGNGCNATTNTCATTAATTTCGCACCCATAGATAAGACACTGCTATGGAGGATAAAGAAATGCTTGCCCGGATAAGGGAAAAAGGGCTGCGCGGAGAGGGAATATCGCGCGAGGAGGCCGCCTGGGCCGCAGAATACGCTGATTTGGACGCGCTGTGCGATGTGGCGGATGAGGTCTGCCGAAAATGGCAGGGCACGGAGGTGGATTCATGCTCTATTGTCAACGCCCGCAGCGGGATGTGCGGCGAGGATTGCAAATGGTGCGCCCAGGCCTCGCGCCACCACACCGGATGCGAGACCTACAACTTCCTGGATGCTGAGGAGGTGATGCGCGCTGCCGAAGCCAATGATGCGGCGGGCATACGGAAGTTCTCGCTCGTGACCAGCGGCCGGACCGTGACCAAGCGCGACCTGGAAAAGTTCTGCGAGGTGTACCGCCGCCTCAGCAAGGAGACCGACCTCTATCTCTGCGCGTCAATGGGTCTGCTCGGAGAGGAGGAGATGCAGATGCTCAAGGAGGCGGGCGTGCGACGCTACCACTGCAATATGGAGACATCTTCCAAGGTCTTCCCCACCCTCTGCACGTCCCATACTCCCGAGGACAAGCGGCGCACAATTGCGGCCGCCCGCAAATGCGGCATGGAGATATGCTCCGGCGGCATCATAGGCATGGGAGAGACCATGGCCGACCGGATTGACTTTGCTTTCGAGCTGGCAGATCTGGACGTGGNTTCCGTGCCCATCAACANTCTCAACCCCANCCCGGGGACGCCTCTGGAAAACACNCCCTTGATAAGCGAGGAGGACATTATCCGCACCGTGGCCCTGTTCCGGCTCATCATGCCCGCAAAGTCGCTGCGCTTCGCCGGAGGGCGCATGCGCCTGAGCCACGCCTCCATGCTCCGGATCATGACCGGAGGCATGAACGGCGTGCTCATGGGCGACATGCTGACAACGGTCAGCAACACCATAGCCGATGACCGCGAGCTCTTCCGCGAGGCAGGACTGGCTTTCTGACGCTCCTTCAATGGAGCATCAGGCTCACTCCGCCTCCCGGCAGATTTCTTCGGGCGTAAGTATCTCCAGGGCGCGCGCCGCGGCGTGCGTGCCCGTGAGATAGGCTATGCGGTCGTGAGGCGCGATATGGTCTTCGGCTACAATACGGCGCACGGCCTCGACGCTGTGATGGGGCATTGTGCCGTCGGGATTGGGATAGTAGTAGGCGGTCACGCCATAGCTCAGCGACAGCCAGCGCTGCACGCTGCGGTTGTGGCAGATGGCGAATGTCGGGTTGTTGCCGCGGTATGAGGCAATGAAACGCGCCGATACTCCGCGGTAGGCGTCAGTGAAGATAGCCTTCGTGCCTATCTCCTTCTCGGACATGACAGCAGAATGGGCCAGAAATGAAGTTATGGCGCCGTCAAGCATCGGGGGCACCTCCATCTTGCCGCCCCGCTGCGAGGCCTCCACCTCGCGGGCCACGCTGGTCATCGTCCGCACAGCCTCTAAGGGATATTTGCCGTTGGCCGTCTCGCCTGAAAGCATCATGGCGTCCGCCTTCTGGTAGACGGCGTTGGCCACGTCGGAAATTTCGGCGCGGGTGGGGCGCGGATGCTCTATCATGGTGTGCAGCATCTGCGTGGCCACGATCACCGGCTTGTGGGCGGCGATGNACTTGCGTATCATCATGGTCTGTATGCCCGGTATCCTCTCGGCAGGCACCTCAATGCCGAGGTCGCCGCGAGCCACCATTATGCCGTATGAGGCCTCGAGAATCTCGTCAAAATTGTCTATTCCCTCCTGATTCTCTATCTTGGAGATAATCTTCGCCTCCGACCCGAGCGAATCCAGTATGTCCTGCACTTCCTTGACATCGGCCGCCGACCGCACGAATGAGTGAGCTATGAAGTCTACGCCCAGCTCCACGCCATAGCCTATGTTGCGGCGGTCACGCTCTGTCACCGCCGGGAGGTCTATCTTCACGCCCGGCAGGTTGACGCTCTTGCGCGACCCGAGGCGCCCGTCATTCTCTGACACCGCCACAAGCGTATCACCATGTATCTCAGTCACCTTGAAATCCATCTCGCCGTCATCTATGAGTATGTGCTGCCCGGGCTTGAGGATTCCGGCGATAGCGGGATAGTTGACGCAAATTTCAGTTGAGGAAGTGCGCCCTTCGGGATCGCCTGAGATGCGCACTATGTCGCCCGTATGGAATTCAACCGGCTCGCCGGTCANGNTGACCGTGGTGCGTATCTCCGGACCCTTGGTGTCGAGCATTATGCCNAGAGTGGGATTGGCCTCGCGCGTATGGTCGATAATTTTCTTGAAGCCATCGTATTCAAGATGTGCGGAATTCATGCGCACTACGTTTACTCCGGCCTCTACGAGGCTGCGTATGAAGTCGGTCTCACACCGCTTGTCAGATATAGTAGCGACTAATTTAGTGAATTTATGCATAGCTTTAAGGGTACTAAAGTGTACTTGAATGTACTTGAGTTTTCAGGTTACAAAAGAGTCTGTTTAATTTTATAACGCTCTACAGGGACATTTGACCTACTGCGGCCCTTATATTGCCCTCA
>WFLX010008463.1_pt1 | contig 30944 bp, 28 predicted proteins | sample 4967041 | NCBI WGS metagenome assembly WFLX01 (sample SAMN12857096, study PRJNA449069) | gut metagenome | isolation source: stool from male and female vole | host: Microtus ochrogaster | place: USA:Florida | collected 2017
TCACACCTTTCAGTTCCGTCCGTTTGGGCAGCAGGGGGAAGAAGAGTGGAGCGGCAGCCATCACATAGAATGGAATGAGGCGTGTGGCACTGATTGTTTGGTCGCTTTGGAAATTATAAAGACCAACTGTCCATGCTTCTTCCAAATTCAATTCTGTATAGAGGTGGTGGAACAACCACGGGGTGAGGCATGCCAATGCCAATGGAAGTAAGATTGCCAAAACTCTCCTGCCTTTAGGTCGGTCAGCAGGGCTTTCCACATAAGCTAACACAGCGAGATAAGCGAGTGTCAAGAGGGTGTACCAGCCGAGGAAGGGATAGGTGAGGGCGACCAGCACCGTAACGAGATAGCGGTCTTTCCCTTTCAAGATGCGATGACCTACAAACACCAAAAGTGTAGTGAAGAAGTACCCTACTGTTCCATAGAACCAGTATCCCGTCTGCTTCATGTAGTATATCCAGTAGCCGATGTCGATGGTGCTCACCAAGAGACAAATGACCGGGATGGATAACACTGCCATCCACTCCATCTTCACGCCGTATGCCCACTTGCTCAACCACATGCTGGCCAGCCAAAGTCCTATCATGATGGAAGCACCCAGAGCTGGTATGTAGAAAAATTGTGTCAGGAATGAAGCAATCCAACTGATAAACCCTCCAGGCATGTGCATACATTCTTGCAGGAAAATGTTGTTGGTGGTGAAGAAACTCTGACTCTGTGCCATATAGAGCGTGTCGCTGTTTCGTACCACAAGATGGAACATGCCCAACACCGCCACGCATAGTGTAACGACCAATGCAATGCCGAGAGAAGCTCCTTTCCCTATATTTAGGTGCTTCTGCTCGGCTATTGGCTTTGATGCTTGTTGGGTGACGGGTGCAGCCTTAGGAACTTGCACGGTCGTCACTCTTCGACTATTTCTCTTATTCATGGTTTTAGTAAATACGATTTGACTGCAAAGGTACAATTTATTTTGTACTACAGCATAAATACATGAAAGAAAAATAGCCCTTTCCTGTCTTCGTTTCTACTTCCGTATCAGCTTTGCGGCGAAACCGCCTCCGCTCGCCATGTGGATGGACACCGTTTGGCTGGTTGAGACGGGAAGGCTGAACTGCTCCTCCCATACGCTATAGTCGGTGGCGTTCTTTTCTGCATTGATGCCGTCGATGAAAGCGGTCATTGTGTATGTGCCTGTTGGCAGGAAGGAGGCACTCACCTCCACATCGCGACTTTCCCAGTTTGTCTCACCTGCCACATACCAGTCGTTGCCTTGTCTGCGAGCCACGATGATGTATTCGCCCATCTTGCCCGACAAGACTCTCATTTCGTCGTATGTAGTTGGTAATGAGGAAATGAATGCCGTGCATTCTGTCTCCTGCTCATAGATGGTAGGATTATCTGCCAGCATCGTCAGAGGGGATTCGTGAATGATGTAATGAGCCAGCTGATGACAGCGTGTTCCCATCGTCATGGGGTTGTTGTTGATGGGTTGGAAGTCTGCCTTGGAAGCGTTGCGCATACCGCCTGGTGTGAAATCGACAGGACCCACCATGCCTCGGATGAAGGGGAAGGTGACATCGTAGGCAGGCATATCTTTCGATGGCTCATCCACCGTTTTGCCGTCTCGTTGTACCTTGGCGCGTTCCGTCCACTTCACCTCTTCCATGCCGAACACGGCTTCAAAGTTGATGACATTGGGGTAGGTGCGTGTGATGCCCTGTGGAGCGAAGATGCCGTGGTAGTCGAGCACCAGATGGCTTTGGGCACAGCGTTCGGCAATGCGATAAATCATTTCTGTTGCCTCTTGGTCGTAGCGGTCGAGAAAATCCACCTTGAACCCCTTGATGCCCATAGCAGCGTACTTCTCGCAAGCCACATCAAGCTGTTTGTCAAGTACATTGAAGACCGTCCAAAGGATGATGCCCACATTCTTCTGTTTGCCATACTGGACGAGTTCGGGCAGGTTGATGTCGGGAATGACCGTGAGCATATCACCGCTCTTGGGGGTGTACCATCCTTCATCAAGAATGATGTATTCCAACCCGTGTTTGGCTGCGAAGTCGATGTAGTATTTGTAGGTCTGCTGGTTGATGCCAGCCTTAAAAGGTACATGGCTAAGCCCCCAGTCGTTCCACCAATCCCATGCCACTTTGCCGGGACGTATCCATGAGGTGTCGCCCTTGATGCGTGAGGGAGTCGCAAGCTGATAGGCAAGGGTATTGGTGGGCNTTTCCNTGTCGTTGTGGGNGNTGNCGANCANNCGCCANNGGAAGGTGCGGTNACCCTTGNCNTTGGCGATGTAATCTTCGGTGGAAGTCACGTATTTCTGCACACGCCAAGGGTAGAAGTCAAACGTCTTGGGGTATTTTGCGAAACTGGCTGTCAGCGAGTTTTTTGAACCGAGCACAAACATGCCTGGGTAGTTCTCCACATCGGTTTCCAGCAGCGTAACTTTGGTTGTGCCGCAATCCACCGTCGCTGGCAGGAATGCTTCCAAAGGCTTGCTCTGCGAGAGGGGAGCCACGTCGTAGGTGGCTTGGAATGCCATTGCCTTGGGATTCTTCGGATTGGTGGAATAGGGCAGATATGCCGTGTAGTCATCGGCAAAGTTGAACGCTGCCACTTCGTCCTTCACGACCCATTCGCCTTTAGTGGATGTGGTGACATAACGATAAGCCACACCGCTGTCGTAGGCACGGAACTCGATGTTTACGCCGTTCTTGTTCTTCACCACTATCTGATTGTAAGCGTCATCGAACGAGGCGATTTTATAGTTTGGAGCGTCGAAATGCTCCTTTACCGACTTTGTGCTCGCATTGGTGTATTGGCTTGCTTTCTTACCTTCCAACTGCAAATCCAGTGTGCCTGTCAGTAACGTCTTGTTGTTGTCAACGATGCTGAATGTCAACTCTTTGTCAGCGCTGATTTCTATTCTGATTTTTCCGTTGGGCGAAGTCGCCGTCTCCCTCACCTGTGCCTGCATCGTCAGTGCCGATGCAACGAAACATAAGGTCGAAAAGATGTATCTCATGATGATGTTCTTATTTCAGTTTATAAGTATATGTGTGTTCTTCCTTGGGTGTCTCCGTGCTGTAAGGATTGAATGTGTAAGGCTCATACGCCCCCAACGGGTAGCCAGTCACCACGAAGTAGACCGCCTGCGTGTCTGCTGGCAGGGCGAGTTTGATGGTGCCCTTTTGCTTGGTCATGATGTCGCTGTAGGTGGGCTTCGTGTCTCCGTTGACGGCTACCAGACGATAGGCATATCCATCGTTCTTGTTGCCGCCTTCAAACTTGATCTTGATGGTCTTCTTGCCCACGGTGTTGAGTCGGATGGCATTCGCTCCGAACACCTCCAGCGGCTTGTTGTTCACAAACTCGCCAGCATACTTTTTGTTCGCCTCGTGCTTGCCAGGGAAGTCGAAAGTGAGGAGACGGGAGTAGCAATCCACAGCCTCTTTGGCGAACTCCTCATTGCTCACATTGAACAAGCGCATATAGGTCGATGCAGGGTCTTCACCACGCTTGCCTTGGCGGAACAGGTCGCCTATCACGGTCATACCGTGCTTCATGCTCCAGTATTCCAGCAGATAAGGTGAGTGGTAGATGTTCTCACCATGCAGGAAACGCAGGTTGGCATGGTCGATGAAAGCCTTCCAATGGTAGTTCTCGTCGGTAGGCCACTCGGGGTTCACGTTGAAAAGCATCCACTGGCTGCACATCTCGAAGATGCCACCGCCGCCCCAGCTGTCGCCTTGCTTGTCGCAAGCAATCATCGACTGGAATGAATGCCCCAGTTCATGGGCGATGCAGTTCAGCCTCTGGTCCTGCACACGGTTGGGCGCAATCCACAGCGCACCAATCACGCCGTCGTAGTCGCCACCGTAGGCAGTGCCCTCCAAGGAGTAGTTCAGCATCACCATCATGCGGTAGCGGTCGGCATTCGAGCCGGGCTTGATGAATTTCAGCTCATTCTTGAAGTAGTTGTAGAACGACTGCAAGCGTCCCAGCAGGTTCTTCAAATCCACTTTCATGTTGTGTCCCTCCAAGTCAGGTGCTTGGCTCAGGTCGTTGCCAAACGGCTTCTCCCAGAACACGATGATGTCGTCTGTGTAGGCACATCGGGCAAAGCTCCATTTCGAGTCGGACGAAGAGAAGTCATTGTCTTTCAAATCGCTGGGGATATAGACTTCCTTCCCCTTCGGTGCTTGATAGACGGGTTTCATTACTTTCGTCTCCTCCGTCGTGGTGGCGGTCGTTTGTGCTTCAATCTTCGACAGCGCCACCGCCACGTTTACATGGCTGGACAACAATAGTGTTGCCACGGCAATGCCCAAACAGTTCTTCATTTTCGTTGTCATTGTTTTTCGATTTGTTGGTAAATGATATAGCTAATCTTTGGTTCAGGTGTTGCAAAGGTACGAAGAAATGTGGATAAAGCCAAAAATCCGTGTGACTATTTTCAAACTCATGTTTCGATTGTTCCCCGACTTTTGCCTTGGATGGGGGAGTCGAACGGGGCTTCCTGCGCCATGTTTATCGCGCACCCTGCGTCTAATTTATCGTGCACCCTGCGCTATAATTATCTCGCAGGGTGCGCACCTCTGCTCCCTCTTTGTTTGGCGTTGCAAAGGTATGCTTTGGGCATTGCGGTTTGCGAATACTTGCGCATTATTTTTGTGCTTTCTCGATTGTTCCTTCGGACAAGGCGGTGGAGCGCGCTGTTGCTACAGTGCTACAACGCTACAGTTCTCTAACAGGTATTTCCACCCCTTAAAAATACTTTTATATTTATATATATAAATATAAAAGTAACTTTTGACTTTTTGTGTACTTGTTTTTGGAACTGTAGCACTGTAGCGGTGCAACGCCGGGTGTCTTTTCTTGCCTCCCCAAAGAAGCACCTCTCTTCTGTCGGGGATAGGGGCGGATGTGTGCAGGTGATGTGACCTCCAGAGTGCATTTTCCGCTCTTGAATTTCTTTTTCTCCGCCATTTGAAAAAAAAGAAGAAGANAAATTGNTTTTTGTTGTGGCATTGATTTTTTTATTACTAATTTTGCATACAATTACAAGTGCAGGAAAAAACACATGTTTTATTAACAATAAAATTGGTTACAATTATGGTTTATTCTAAAGAAGTACAGGAAATGTGCTGCGTGGCCAAAGGTCCTAACCACGGACCTGCTCCCATCCCAGAAGAAGGAAAGTGGATTCAGGCAAAGGAGATTAAGGACATCTCTGGCATGACACACGGTATCGGCTGGTGTGCTCCACAGCAGGGCTGCTGCAAGTTGTCTCTCANCGTGAAGGAAGGTATCANCGAGGAGTGNCNNGTTGNAACNATCGGTTGCNCAGGTATGACTCACTCTGCCGCTATGGCATCGGAGATTCTGCCTGGCAAGACCATCCTTGAGGCACTGAACACTGACCTTGTTTGCGATGCNATCAACACNGCCATGCGNGANCTNTTCCTNCANATTGTTTACGGTCGNACNCAGTCNGCTTTCTCNGANGGCGGTCTCNTNATCGGNGCNGGNCTTGAGGACCTCGGCAAGGGTCTTGTTTCTCAGTGCGGTACACTCTACGGCACCAAACTCAAAGGCACTCGCTACCTCCAGCTCACCGAGGGCTACATCACCAAGATGTTCCTCGACGAGGACAACGAGGTGTGCGGCTACGAGTATGTTCACATGGGCAAGTTCATGGATGCCATCAAGAAGGGCATGGATGCCAACGAGGCACTCAAGAGCGTCACTGGCACCTACGGTCGCACGAAGCCAGAACAGGGAGTTGTTAAATCTATTGACCCACGTAAAGAATAATAAAGGAGGAAACAGAATATGATTAGAGAAGTGAAATTCGAATCACAAGACCGTCGCATGGAGCAGATTCTTGCTGCCCTGAAGGAGAACGGCATTTCCTCTATCGAAGAGGCTAACGAAATCTGCGAGAAGGCAGGTATCGACCCATACATCACATGTGAAGAAACTCAGCGCATCTGCTTCGAGAACGCCAAGTGGGCTTATGTTGTAGGTTCTGCCATCGCGTTGAAGAAGGGCTGCAAGAACGCAGCCGACGCTGCCGAGGCTATCGGTATCGGTTTGCAGGCATTCTGCATTCCAGGCTCTGTGGCTGACGACCGCAAGGTGGGTATCGGTCACGGTAACCTCGCTGCTCGTCTGCTCCGCGAGGAGACAGAGTGCTTCGCATTCCTTGCTGGTCACGAGTCATTCGCAGCAGCCGAGGGTGCTATCAAGATTGCAGAAATGGCAAACAAGGTGCGCAAGAAGCCACTCCGCTGTATCCTCAACGGTCTTGGCAAGGACGCTGCCATGATTATCTCTCGTATCAACGGCTTCACCTATGTGCAGACGAAGTTCGACTACTTCACTGGCAAGCTCGAAGTGGTGAAGACCAAGGCTTATTCTGACGGCCCTCGTGCCAAGGTGAATTGCTATGGTGCTGATGACGTTCGCGAAGGTGTGGCTATCCTCTGGAAGGAGAACGTGGATGTTTCCATCACAGGTAACTCTACTAACCCAACCCGTTTCCAGCACCCTGTGGCTGGTACTTACAAGAAGGAGCGCATCCTCGCTGGCAAGCCATACTTCTCGGTAGCATCAGGTGGCGGTACTGGTCGCACACTGCACCCAGACAACATGGCCGCAGGTCCTGCTTCTTACGGCATGACCGACACACTCGGCCGTATGCACTCTGACGCTCAGTTCGCAGGTTCGTCTTCTGTTCCTGCTCACGTAGAGATGATGGGCTTCCTCGGCATTGGTAACAACCCAATGGTAGGTTGCACCGTTGCATGCGCTGTGAACGTGTCTTTGGCACTGAACAAGTAATCTTTTGATTTAAATAAGTGGTAATCATCTCCAAGGGAGGGAATGCACAATGGTGTATTCCTTCCCTTCTGTTTTAACGGTTTCCTTCCTCAAAGGCGACTTGGAAAAAGAGAAAACAAGACTTTTCTTTTGTGTTCTCCTTACATAGTCGTATCTTTGCACACAATAATATATAGAGAAGTAAATGAACATGAACGTACTTGANCTTTCGGAACAGNAGNTTAACCGCAGAAACAATCTCCAGGCATTGAAGGACATGGGCATTGAGCCTTATCCTGCTGCAGAATATCCAACTGACGCTTTCTCAACAGATATTATCGCTGATTTCAAAGACCCGGCAGTGGATGCGGAGGGCAAACCCGTGGAGCCTCTCAGAGAGGTTTGTATTGCGGGGCGTATGATGAGCCGTCGTGTGATGGGTAAGGCCAGCTTTGTGGAATTGCAGGACTCGAAGGGTAGGGTGCAGGTGTATGTCACTCGCGATGACATCTGCCCTGAGGAGAACAAGGACCTGTACAATGTTGTGTTCAAGAAACTGCTCGATTTGGGCGACTTCATTGGCGTGAAGGGTTTCGTGTTCCGCACTCAGACGGGTGAAATCAGTGTGCATGCCAAGTCGCTCACGGTGTTGGCGAAGAGCTTGAAGCCACTGCCCATCGTGAAGGAAAAAGACGGCCAAGTGTTCGATGCGTTTGAAGACCCCGAACTGCGCTATCGTCAGCGTTATGTCGATCTCATCGTGAACAATGGCGTGAAGGATACTTTCCTCAAACGTGCCACGATTCTGCGCANNAGGNGNGTCANGTGTTCGATGAGGCTGGTTTCACCGAAGTGGAAACGCCTATCTTGCAGCAGATTGCAGGTGGTGCTTCGGCTCGTCCGTTCATCACCCACCACAATGCGCTCAATGTTGATTTGTATCTGCGTATCGCCACGGAGCTGTACCTGAAACGTCTCATCGTGGGTGGCTTTGAAGGTGTGTATGAGATAGGTCGCAACTTCCGCAATGAGGGTATGGACAGAAGCCATAACCCTGAGTTCACCTGCATGGAGCTGTATGTGGCTTATAAAGACTATAACTGGATGATGTCGTTTACGGAGCAACTGCTGGAGAAGATTTGTGTGGCAGTGAACGGCACCACCGAGGTGCAGGTCGGTGACAACGTGGTGAACTTCAAAGCGCCTTACCGTCGTCTGCCCATTCTCGAAGCTATCAAGGAGAAGACCGGTTTTGACTGCGTTGGAAAGTCGGAAGAGGAAATACGTTCCTTCTGCCTCTCCAAGGGAATGGAGGTCGATGAGACGATGGGCAAAGGCAAGCTTATCGACGAACTCTTTGGCGAGTTCTGCGAAGGTTCGTTCATTCAGCCAACATTCATCACTGACTATCCTGTGGAAATGTCACCTCTCACTAAGATGCACCGCTCTAAGGCTGGTCTTACAGAGCGTTTTGAGTTGATGGTGAACGGTAAGGAGTTGGCTAATGCTTATTCTGAGCTGAACGACCCCATTGACCAGGAGGAGCGTTTTGTGGAGCAGATGAAGCTGGCTGACAAGGGTGACGACGAGGCGATGGTTATCGACCACGATTTCCTTCGTGCGCTGCAATACGGCATGCCTCCTACATCGGGAATCGGTATCGGTATCGACCGTTTGGCCATTCTGATGACAGGTCAACCCACCATTCAGGAGGTGCTTTTGTTCCCCACGATGAAGCCCGAGAAGAAAGCCCCACGCGATTGTGTGGAGAAGTTTGTGGAGTTGGGCTTCAGTGAGGACATNGTGCCTNTACTCTACAAGGTGGGGTACAACCTTGTAAGTGACCTTGAAGGTGGTAATGCACAGAAAATCCAGCAGCAGATTGGTGAAGTGCTGAAGAAGTACAAGTTGGACATCCGGAAGCCATCGGTGGATGAACTTTCTAAGATAATTGAAGGGTTGAAGTAATCATGTGGGTGATGATGCGCCGTGTTGGTGAAACTTCACTTTTCAATGCTTAAAATCTAAATAGTTATGCAGTTTCAGTCTTGTGGCAGAGTGGCAGTCTTAGGCGGTGGTAGCTGGGCGACAGCTATTGCGAAGATTGTCATGCACCACGAAGAACATATCACTTGGTACATGCGCCGTGACGACCGCATCGAGGACTTCAAGCGCATGCACCATAATCCTGCTTACCTGACAGGTCTGCACTTCGATGTCGATAGAATCACCTTCTCAAGCGACCTGAATGAGGTGGTGAAGAACAACGATACCCTCATCTTCGTCATCCCTTCGCCTTATATCAAGAGTCACCTCAAGAAGTTGAAGGCGAACATGCGGGAGAAGATGGTGGTGACAGCTATCAAGGGCATTGTGCCCGAGGAGAGCCTTACGGTGAGCCGCTATTTCCAGCGTCAGTATAATATGCCAGAGGAGCAGGTGGCTTGCATCGGAGGTCCCAGTCATGCGGAGGAAGTGGCTTTGAACCGTTTGTGCTATCTCACCGTCGGCTGTCCCGACTTGGGCAATGCTCAGGTGGTGGCTGACCTTTTGAGCAACAAATATGTGAAGACCAATGTGTCGCCCGACATTGAGGGCATTGAGTTCTCGTCTGTGCTGAAGAATGTCTATGCTATTGCGGCAGGTCTTTGTCATGGCTTGAAGTTGGGTGACAACTTTCAGGCAGTGCTGGTATCTAATGCCTTGCAGGAGATGAAGCGATTCCTCACTGCTGTTCACCCCGAAGACCGCCATGTGAGCGACTCTGCCTATTTGGGCGACTTGCTGGTGACCATGTANTCCAACTTCTCGCGCAACCGTGTGTTCGGTACGATGATAGGTCAGGGTTATAGTGTCAAGACGGCACAGCTGGAGATGGAAATGATTGCAGAGGGCTATTATGGCACCAACTGCATGAAGATTCTGAATAAGCGTTACCATGTCAATATGCCCATTCTTGATGCTGTGTATAATATCCTCTACGAGAAGATTGCGCCCAGCGTGGAAATCAAGATACTGAGCGACTCTCTGCGATGAGAACGGCAGAGGCGAGACGTTATCGCTTCACTTGGAATCATCATGGTAAAGGTTGAACGATACTCTTATTGACGATGGAAAACGTCGCTGCAATCAATGATTTAGCTAATTTCTAACATAAAACATACAACTATGAAAATTGACATTTCAAAGGCTGCCTCGTTTGTGAAGGCAGGTGCGATTGAGGCTTTAGAACCTCAGGTGAAAGCTGCTCAGGAGGCTCTTGAACAGGGTACTTGTNCGGGCNATGNCTTCCTCGGATGGATGCATCTCCCAAGTTCCATCACTCCTGCGTTCATTGANGANATCAACGCTACTGCCANGGNGTTNCNGGAGAACTGTGAGGCAGTGGTCGTGGCTGGCATCGGTGGCTCTTACCTCGGTGCTCGCATGGTGATTGACGCACTTTCCAACACGTTCGGCTGGTTGAAGCCATCGAAAGCTCCACGCATCCTTTTTGCTGGCAACAATATCGGCGAGGATTACCTCTCTGAGCTGATTGACTATCTGAAAGGCGTGAAGTTTGGTGTTATCAACATCTCTAAGTCGGGTACGACCACCGAGACAGCCATCACGTTCCGCCTCCTTAAGAAGATGTGTGAGGAACAGCGTGGCAAGGAAGAGGCGAAGAAGGTGATTGTGGCCATTACGGATGCCAAGAAGGGTGCGGCTCGCACAACAGCCGACAAAGAGGGCTACAAGTCCTTCATCATTCCTGACAATGTGGGTGGACGTTTCTCCGTTCTCACCCCTGTAGGTCTGCTGCCCATCGCTGTGGCAGGGCTTGATATCGCGGCTCTCGTGAAAGGTGCGCAGGATATGGAGAAGCAGTGTGATGTTGATATGCCATGCGAAGAGAATCCAGCAGCCATCTATGCAGTTACTCGCAATGCCATCTACCAGAGCGGCAAGAAGATAGAAATCATGGCAAACTATCAGCCAAAGCTCCATAACCTTGGTGAGTGGTGGAAGCAGCTTTACGGTGAAAGCGAAGGCAAGGATGGCAAGGGCATCTTCCCTGCATCTGTTGACCTGACCACCGACCTTCACTCGATGGGTCAGTGGATTCAGGATGGCGAGCGCACCATCTTCGAGACAGTGATTTCAGTCGAGAAACCCAACACCTCTTTGGCTGTTCCTGCTGACGAGGAGAACCTTGACGGCTTGAACTTCCTTGCAGGCAAGCGCATTGACGAAGTGAATAAGATGGCAGAACTGGGCACGCAGTTGGCTCACGTTGACGGAGGTGTGCCAAACATCAAGATTTCCATCGAGAAGCTCGACGAGTACAACATCGGTCAGCTCATCTACTTTTTCGAGAAAGGTTGCGGTATCTCAGGTCTTATCCTCGGTGTCAATCCGTTCAACCAGCCAGGTGTGGAAGCGTACAAGAAGAACATGTTCGCCCTTCTCAACAAGCCTGGTTACGAGGCTGAAAGCAAAGCTATTCAAGAAAGACTGAAGTAATTAGAGATTGGAGTCGTTATCGCATGATAGCGACTCCAATATATACATTATAATATATAATAGACACGAAATGAAATACGATATGATTGCATCAGGTGTGAAGTACATCGGTGTAGATGACTTGGACATCGACCTCTTCGAGGGACAGTATGACGTGCCACTTGGCGTGTCGTACAATTCCTATCTGATTGACGACGAGAAAGTAGCCATCATGGACACGGTGGATGCCACCAAGGCCGAGGAATGGGCACAGAACCTTGAAGCGGCACTCGGCGGTAAGAAACCTGACTATCTGATTGTGCAGCACCTCGAACCCGACCATGGAGGCAGTGTGCAGTACATCATGGAGAAATACCCCAACATGACAGCTGTCTGCTCGCAGAAGGCAGTGGCGATGTTCAAGCGTTTCTTTGATGCAGATTTCAGTTCACGCATTCAGGTTGTGAAAGAAGGGGAGACTCTCTCGCTGGGCGAGCACACCTTGCAGTTTTTTATGGCTCCGATGGTGCATTGGCCCGAGGTGATGGTCACTTACGAACAGAAGACCAAGATTCTCTTCGCCGCCGATGGCTTCGGCAAGTTTGGTGCGCTCAGCAAAGAAGAGGAAGACACCGAAGGATGGGCTTGCGAGGCACGTCGCTACTACTTCAACATTGTAGGCAAGTATGGTGCGATGGTGCAGAACCTGCTGAAAAAGGCAGCTACACTTGACATCCAGCAGATTTGCCCATTGCATGGCCCTGTCCTCTCCGAAAACCTTGGCTACTACATCGGTCTCTATGACACATGGAGCAAGTATGAACCCGAAGACAAGGGTGTCTTCATCGCATACTGCTCCCTGCATGGCAACACAGCTCAGGCAGCGTTGAAACTGGCGGACATCATCCGCGAGAAGAGCGGTGTGAAGGTGGCAACATCCGACCTCGCCCGTGACGACCAGCACGAAGCCGTGGAAGATGCCTTCCGCTACGACCGAATGGTGCTGTGTGCTCCTACCTACGATGGCGGCATCATGCCCGTTATGGAAGACTTTATTAACCATCTCCGCATCAAGACTTACCAGAACCGCAAGGTCGCCTTTGTAGAGAACGGCACCTGGGCACCTGCCGCTGGCAAGAAGATGCGCGAACAGATGGAGGCGATGAAGAACATCACCATCGTCGAGCCACTCGTCACCATCGAATCGACCGTGAAAGCCAAAACGATAGCTGACCTCACCGTCTTGGCCGAAGCGTTGACAGCCGAAAATTGATACAACAGATTAACCCGTTTCCAATCTTATGATTAACAACAAGTGGATACGTGCCGCCATTCCCGCATTGCTGATTCATAGCTGCATCGGCAGCGTCTATTGTTGGAGCTTGCTCAAGGCCGATATCGCAGGGCTGATGGCTTGCCCCGTGTCCTCCATCGAGTTCGCATTCTCTTTGGCAATCTTCTTCCTCGGCATGTCCGCCGCCTTTGGTGGACGCTTTGTCGAGAAGAATGTCACGCTTGCCACCGCCACCTCCGGCCTCTTTTTCTGCATAGGATTGCTGGTGTCCATTTTTGCCATCGACTTCCACGATGTCAACCTCCTCATGTTGGGTTACGGTTGCCTGATGGGCATCGGTTTGGGCATCGGCTACCTGTCTCCGGTCAAGACCCTCATGCTGTGGTTCAGCGAGCACAAAGGACTTGCCACCGGCATTGCCATTGCGGGCTTCGGACTTTCCAAGGTGCTCTTCTCACCCTTCATCGAGTGGTGCAATGCCGCCCATGGTGTCAAAGTCACCCTTGCCCTCATCTGTGCCATCTCAGCTGTGTGCATCGGCTTGGCAGCCATGCTCATCAAGAAGCCGCTCCACTGGAAAGAACCCAAGGCGCCCTTCAAGATTAAGGAATACTACAAGGTGTTGCGGAATCCTACCTACATCAAGATTTGGATTGTGTTCTACCTGAACATCACCTGCGGCTTGGCGCTTATCGCCTTTGAGAAAGCCATCGCCGTTGACATCGGCATCAGCAGTGCCTTCATCGCCCTGCTCGCCTCCGCCACGGCATTCTTCAACACCGCAGGTCGCTTCTTCTATTCCATGTCATCTGACTACACTCAGCGCAAGGAGACTATCTATAAGATTATCTTTGCCAGCTCCCTGCTGGTGATGGTTCTGGCATCTGCATCCTACACCCTCGTGCCTGTGGTCGTGATGCTGATGACCGTCAACGCTGGCTACGGTGGCGGATTCTCCACCTTGCCCACCTTGTTGCAGAGCAAGTTTGGCATGGAGAAGATAAGCACCATCCACGGTCTTGCCCTCTCCGCATGGGCATGGGCAGGACTCAGTGGCAACCAGCTCTCCAATCTGCTGGTCAACACCCTCGACTACGATTATGTCGTCCTGTTCGTGGTGCTCGCAGTCCTTTATACCATCAGCTTGCNCATCACCTACCGCATCAAGCAGTAACAGGAATACAGAAACGTATGTGTANTGGCTCAGACGCAAACCTGCGNCTGAGCCATTTTTTATGCAGTGNTNCACATGCTCCTCTCCTGCATCTTTTTATATCTTGTATCTCATCCACACTGCTTCCTCATCCATCTTCTCCATCTCCCACATTTCTCTCATCCTTGATTCCTCATATCTCACCTCTCAAATCGATGTCCCCGACTCCGACCAATCGGAGTCGGGGACATCGGCAAGTCGGAGTCGGGGACTCCGATTTTGGGCTGTGGGAACGCACCTCGCACAGAAGTGCCTCACTGCCAATTTCCGCCCTTCTTATCCGAAGGCAAGAAGAGACTTCTTCCAAACAGCCGTCCCAAAGTTAAAGTACAAAACTTTTGGGTGGCTGTTTGTTGTGATACGGTCTATTTCAGGATCCTTATTTTGAAGATGTGGACAATACGGTTCCGTGCTTTGTCTATTGACGAAAGCATGGTCACTTTGTTCCTGAGAACTCCTTGGTAGTGCTGGCAAGAACCAAAGACCCCCATTTGATTGTTGTATCTGGTTGGATTGATAGTTGCCTTATATGGGAGTTTTTCTTGTATTACAAAGTTCTTGTCAGATTTTTTTTAGGGAAACATTCTATGAAATGGATGATTGACATAAAAAAATATATTGTCAAGACAAAATAAGTGATTATAAATTTGGAGGGTTTGTTGGAATGTGCTACCTTTGCAGTCGCAAATTGCGTGGGTAGTGCCCATGGATGATGTGTTGTATGGCTGAGCCATGCGTAAAACTCCGAGTGGATGAAGCCTGAGAGAGGACGGAAGTCCATGAGAGGATGGTCCGGTAGCTCAGCTGGATAGAGCAACAGCCTTCTAAGCTGTGGGTCTTGGGTTCGAATCCCAACCGGATCACAAAGACTTTTTGAAGGAGGGACGGAAGCTCGTTTTCTGTTCTACCATGGAAAGAGGCTTTGACGAGATGAATTGCGGCGAGGAAAGGGGATATAATCCCTGCATAAAACAAAAAAGAAACACCCCTAATTTTCAAAAACAAAAAGGGCTGAGCGTTCCAAATTTCGCAAGGTAGGNATTGCGGGCCTATCGNAATNGTGAAGCCTNTACTTCTCCAAGTAAAATTAGATTTGAAAATTAAAAACAGATAACAAGAAAATGTCAAAAATTTGTCAGATTACAGGTAAGAAGGCAATGGTGGGTAACAATGTGTCTCACTCGTTGCGCAGAACAAAGAGGACATTCGATGTCAACTTGTTCACGAAGAAGTTCTACTATGTAGAGGAGGACTGCTGGATTGTGCTCAAGGTGAGTGCTGCTGGTCTCAGAATCATCANTNGCATTGGTCTTGACGCTGCTTTGAAGCGCGCTGTGGCTAAGGGGCACTGCGAGTGGAAAGACATCCAGGTTATTGGCTAATTATTAAAGTAAGGAGATTAAGAAAATGGCAAAGAAAGCTAAAGGCAATCGTGTGCAGGTCATTCTCGAATGCACAGAAATGAAGGATAGCGGTCTTCCTGGCACATCAAGATACATTACGACAAAGAACCGCAAGAACACTCCTGACCGTTTGGAGCTGAAGAAGTATAACCCCATCTTGAAGCGCATGACAGTGCACAAGGAAATCAAATAAGAATAAACTATGGCAAAGAAAACCGTCGCAACCCTCCAAAACAAGGATGGTCGTTCTTACACGAAGGTGATTAAGATGTTTAAGTCGCCAAAAACTGGTGCTTACGCATTTGATGAGAAGATGATTCCTGCAGAATTGGTAAAGGATTATCTGAAGAAGTAATGTGACAGACATTCGGATACCCGTTAGGGCGTTCATGGGCTATAAAACCAAGGACCTCTCCAAAAAATGGAGGGGTTTTTTTGTGTTCTCGTGGAAACTTCGTATCTTTGTCCATTAAAATTGTTTGGTTATGGGATTTTTTAGTTTTTTTTCAAAGCAGAAGAAAGAAACGCTGGATAACGGATTGGCTAAGACGAAGGAGAGTGTGTTTGGCAAGATTGCGCGTGCTGTGGCAGGAAAATCGAAAGTGGATGACGATGTGTTGGACAATCTGGAGGAGGTGCTGATTACAAGCGATGTAGGCGTGGAGACGACGCTGGAGATAATCCGAAGGATAGAGGAGCGTGTTGCTCGTGATAAGTATGTTGGTACTGATGAGTTGAACAGGATTCTGCGTGAGGAGATTGTGGGATTGCTGACGGAGAGTAATACGGATGATACGGAGGGATTCCTGATACCAGAAACGGCTCATAAGCCATATATCATATTGGTGGTGGGCGTGAATGGTGTGGGCAAGACGACCACTATTGGCAAATTGGCTTACCAATTCAAGGAGGCTGGTTTGAAGGTGTATTTGGGTGCGGCTGATACGTTCCGTGCGGCTGCCGTGGAGCAGATTTGTATTTGGGGCGAGAGAGTGGGTGTTCCTGTGGTGAAGCAGCAGATGGGTAGTGATCCGGCGGCTGTGGCGTTTGACACGGTGAGTTCTGCCAAGGCGAATGGTGCCGATGTGGTGCTGATTGACACAGCGGGTCGTCTGCACAACAAAGTGGGTCTGATGAATGAGTTGGCGAAGATAAAGAATGCGGTGAAGAAAGCTGCTGGTTATGAGGCTGATGATGTGATGTTGGTGCTGGATGGCTCGACTGGACAGAATGCTTTTGAGCAGGCGAAGCAGTTCACCAAGGCTACGGAGGTGACGTCGATGGCTGTTACGAAGCTGGACGGAACGGCGAAAGGCGGTGTGGTGATTGGCATTAGTGACCAGTTCAAGATTCCAGTGCGTTATATCGGTTTGGGCGAGGGTATGGAGGATTTGCAAGCGTTCAACAGGAAAGAGTNTGTAGATAGCTTGTTCGGAGAATGAGANAGAATACGANTGATATTATCACGCTGGGNTGCTCGAAGAATCNGGTGNATTCGGAGCGGTTGNTACGTCAACTGGAGTTGAATGGCTACCATGTGACGCACGATAGCGAGCATCNGCAGGGTGAGATTGNGGTGGNGAACACATGTGGCTTCATTGCCGACGCACAGGAGGAGAGCGTGAATATGATTCTTGAATTGTGTCAGGCGAAAGAAGAAGGACGTGTGAAGCAGGTGTATGTAATGGGATGTCTGTCGCAGCGGTTCATGAAGGAGCTGGGTCACGAGATTCCACAAGTTGATAAGTTCTATGGCAAGTTCGACTGGACGGAATTGCTCAACGACTTGGGCAAGGTGTATATGGCGGAATGTCAGTATGAACGTCGTTTGACTACACCGAAGCACTATGCCTACTTGAAGATTTCGGAGGGATGTGACCGTCATTGTGCGTACTGTGCCATTCCGCTGATTACGGGCAGGCATCAAAGTCGCAGGATGGAGGATGTTGTAGCCGAAGTGGAACACTTGGTGTGCGAGGGTGTGAAGGAGTTCCAACTGATTGCACAGGAGCTGACCTATTATGGGTTAGATATTTATGGGGAGCAGAAGATTGCGGAGCTTGTGGAACGAATCAGCGACGTGAAAGGCGTGAAGTGGATTCGCTTGCATTATGCTTATCCGATGAATTTCCCTTGGGAGTTATTGAAGGTGATTCGTGAGCGGAAGAACGTGTGTAAGTATCTTGACATTGCTTTGCAGCACGTGAACACGAAGGTGTTGACGAATATGCAGCGTCATGTAGATAAGGAACAGACGTATGAGTTGATAGAGCGCATCCGCAAGGAAGTGCCGAGCATTGCATTGCGTACAACATTGATGGTGGGATTCCCTGGTGAAGGTGAAGCGGAGTTTGAGGAATTGAAAGAGTTTGTGCGTTGGGCGCGGTTCGACAGAATGGGAGCTTTCGCCTATTCGGAGGAGAAGGGCACACCTGCACAGAAGAACTTTAAGGATGAGGTTGCTGACGAGGTAAAGCAACGGCGCTTGAGTGAGTTGATGGACTTGCAGCAGCGCATTTCGGCAGAGGTACAGGCTGAGAAGGTAGGGCAGGTGCTGAAAGTGATAATAGATAGGAAAGAGGGTGACTATTATGTGGGACGGACAGAGNTTGATTCGCCAGAAGNGGATCCAGAGGTGCNCATTCCAGTGGCAGATGGGACGCNGAGAAGAGGCTGCTTCTATCAGGTGCAAGTGGTTGACTCAGANGATTTTGACTTATANNGAAAGGNGGTAATATGACGAACAAGGNATTTATTGAAATGCTTTCGCGGAAGACGAGTTTTGAGACTTCCGATGTCAAGGATTTGNCAGCTGCGCTGATAGANATCATGCTGANTGATGTGNCAGAAGGTGANAGCGTGACCATNCAGGGCTTNGGTTCATTTGNAGTGCGTGAGAAAGCNCGNCGAAAGATTTACAACCCGACGTCAAAAAGTTATATGGTGGTGCCTCCGAAGAAGACGCTTGGCTACAAGATGAGTGCGGCATTGAAGGATCGCTTAAACATGGAATAACCGATGAACGAGAAATTATCATTCCAACATGTGTCTGATGCTTTGGCGCAGAAGATGGGTGTGTCGAAAAAGGTGGCGGATGTATTTACTAAGGCTTTTTTTGATACAGTGGTTGATGCGTTCTATATGGGCGAAGAGGTGGTCAAGGTGAAGGGGCTGGGCACTTTCAAGTTGGTGGTAGTGGAGAGCCGTGAGAGTGTGAATGTCTCGAATGGTGAGCGCATTGTGATTCCTGGTTACAAAAAGGTTTCTTTCGTGCCCGAAGATGGCGTGGTGGAGTTCTTGAATCCAGAGGCAGAAGTGCCAGCGGAGGAAGAGAGGGAGTTTGTGGAGGAAACCCCTGTGGTGGAGATGCCTGTGGCGGACATGCCCCCCGTGTTAGAAGAAACCCCTGTGGTGGAAGATAAACTTATCGAGGATGAAGTGGAGGTGCTGATACAGGTTGCCGAGCCTGCTCATGTGGAAGAGCCGCAAGATGCCTTTAGTGGTATTGATATGCTGATTTCCACGCCCGAGAGCATGGAGGAGGTGCGTCAGCAATACGAAAAGGCTCAGGCCAAGATGGAGGCTGCAGTGGAGGAGGCGCGCAAGGCGAATGCTGAAAAAGTGCGTTTGGAGAAATTGCTGGCTCGCTTGGAGTCCAATGTTGTGCCTGAAACGGCAGAAGAAGTCGTGGAGGAATCAGTGANGACAGCGGTGCAGGAAGANGTTGTGGAGGATACGCTNGNAGAGGAAACCGTTGCGGTTGAGACATCAAGACAGGAAGATAAGCTCGAAGCCCCCGATGCTGCCGAGGAGGATAAGCATCAAGAGGCGTTAAGTCGTTTTATGAACGAAAGGTCTCGTGCGGAGGAAGCAGCGGTTAAGCCTAAAAAGAATCACGCGATGGCTTGGGTGTTGACGGTTGTGTTTGTGTTGTTGGCGGCTATTTGTTTTTTCCTANATCNGACGTTCTTGTCGATTGAGGCAGTGGAGACCGTGCTTAAAACAGAGAAGAAAGAGCAGGTGAAGAAGGTGCGTAAACCCGTAGAGTCCGAGAAATCTAAAATATCTAAGCAGGTTGAGTCAGAACAGGAGGAGCGAGAACCTGCTGAAAATAAGCAGGACGATTCTGATACTGCGGACAAGAAAGAGGAAGCCCAATTGTCAACCCCTGCGAAACCTGCCACTCATGTGCTGCAACGTGGTGAGTCTCTTACGCGCATTTCGCAGAAGTTCTATGGCACAAAGGATTCCGTGCCAGCCATTATCAGAGTAAATAAATTTGATAATCCCAATAACCTGCCTGTGGGCACTGTGGTAAAGTTGCCATAGAATTTCCACGGTGTGGATGGAACGTATTAAGGCTGTTTGCCATTGTGGCAAGCAGCCTTTTTTTTGTGCCGTGATGTCTATCATGGAAGCGATTCTTNTGAATCTTGGTTGCCGTTTTGGATAANNATGNCNATGTATTATTCAAAACTCACTCAGCATCNTAGTATGGTGCGCTTTCCCGACCNTAAAATCGGAGTCNCCGACTCCGATTGACCGATGTCCCCNACTCCGACCAATCGGAGTCGGGGACATCGGTTTTGGGGTGATGGGCGGGAGAAATGTGAGGGGGAAGAAGGGGTATGGGGCTGTTGCTTCGGTTTGCTCATTTGATGCCTTGTTTTGGACAGAGTGGGGTACGATGTCTTGATTATTATCGGATTGTGTAATGGTTGTAATTTGTTTAACTCACGTTAATTACTCTTAAAAAGCATGTTGTGTAAGTTTTTTTTGTGTTTGTTAAAACACAGAAGTGGGCAGAATGGCGTATCTTTGCAAAAGAAAGAGAAATAAATCGTAGAAACTATGGCAGAATCAATTGATATTCGCGAATTGAACGAGCGAATTGAACGCCAGAGTGCGTTCGTGACGAATCTGATGACGGGGATGGATCAAGCCATCGTGGGTCAGAAGCATTTGGTGGAGTCGCTGTTGCTGGGACTTCTTTCGGATGGACATGTCTTGCTGGAGGGTGTGCCAGGTTTGGCAAAGACGAAGGCTATCAAGACGTTGGCATCGCTGATTGATGCGCAGTTCAGCCGCATTCAGTTCACTCCTGACCTGCTTCCTGCGGACGTGATTGGCACGATGATTTATTCGCAGAAGGATGGTGAATTTAAGGCAAAGAAGGGACCTGTGTTTGCCAATTTTGTATTGGCGGATGAGATTAACCGTGCTCCTGCCAAGGTGCAGAGTGCTTTGCTTGAGGCGATGCAGGAACGTCAGGTGACAATCTCGACGAACACTTACGAGCTGCCGAAACCGTTCCTTGTGTTGGCAACTCAGAACCCCATTGAGCAGGAAGGTACTTATCCGCTGCCCGAGGCGCAGGTGGACCGCTTCATGCTGAAGGTGGTGATTGACTATCCGAAGTTGGAAGAGGAGAAGAAGATTATCCGCCAGAACATAGCCAAGGAGAAGGTTGAGATTCGTCCCATTATGGGCACGAAGGAGATTGAAGAGGCGCGCAAGGTGGTGGGCGAGGTGTATCTTGATGAGAAGATTGAACAGTACATCACAGACATCGTATTTGCGACGCGTTATCCTGAGAAGTATAACTTGAAGGATTTGAAAGGGCTGATTAGCTTTGGCGGTTCGCCTCGTGCGAGCATCAATCTGGCGTTGGCGGCTCGCTCATACGCGTTCATTAAACATCGTGGCTATGTGATTCCCGAGGATGTGCGTGCTGTGGCTCACGATGTGTTGCGCCATCGCATTGGGCTTACTTACGAGGCGGAGGCAAGCAATGTGACGAGCGAGGATATTATTAGCAAGATTCTGAACAAGGTGGAAGTGCCTTGAATGGTTCAGAAGGAATAATTCACAATTCATGAATCATTGGCTAATCAGACCTGCTACTTTGTCTGGTGCGTCATGATGGTTGATGATGAATCTGAAAGGATGGAAACGGAAGAACTCTTACAGAAGGTCCGGAAGATTGAGATAAAGACTAAGGGGCTCTCAAACAACATCTTTGCGGGCGAGTATCACTCTGCTTTCAAGGGTAGGGGCATGGCGTTTAGCGAGGTGCGTGAGTATCAGTTTGGTGACGATGTTCGCGACATTGATTGGAATGTGACTGCCCGTTTTGGCAAGCCTTATGTGAAGGTGTTTGAGGAGGAACGGGAGTTGACCGTGATGCTGCTGGTGGATGTGTCGGGGTCGCTGGACTTTGGCACTCAGACACGCACCAAGCGTCAGCTGCTCACTGAAATAGCTGCCACACTGGCTTTCTCGGCTATTCAGAACAATGACAAGATTGGGGTCATCTTCTTTTCGGACAAGATTGAGCGGTTTATCCCGCCTAAGAAGGGGCGTAAGCACATTCTGTTCATTATTCGCGAACTGCTGAATTTCCGTCCTGAAAGTAATCGGACGGATGTGGGACAGGCGGTGGAGTTTATGACCAATGCTATCAAGAAGCGTTGTACCGTGTTTCTGTTGAGCGATTTCTTCGACTCTAAGGATTATACGAGCCAGTTGACTGTGGCAAATCGCAGACACGATGTGGTGGCGCTGCAGATTTATGACCGACGGATGGTGGAATTGCCCGATGTGGGTATCGTGAAAATGCTGGATGCGGAGACTGGCAAGGATGTGTTTGTCGATACGTCGTCAAGTGCTGTAAGGCGTGTGCACCATGAGTGGTGGGTGAGTCATCAGGCGTGGCTGAAGAATGCGTTCACGAAGTCGAACATTGACAACATCTCGGTGCGTACCGATGAGGATTATGTGAAGGCATTGATGAATCTGTTCAGGAGAAGGGCATAGTGGAGTGTTGTTTAAGGTTTAGTGTTGGAATTTGAATCAAGATGCGAGTTTTGAAAGGATATCTTGTATTGATAATCTGTTGCTTGTCGTGTTTCGTGAAGTCGAATGCGCAAGTGGTGGTGGATGCTAAGTTGGATTCTGCGGGCATCTTTATTGGGCAACGTATAGGCTTGACACTGGAAGTCAGTGCGGATGCCAAGAAGCAGGTGGAGCTGCCAGAGTGGGATTCGTTGCAGTCGGTGGTACCAGGCTTAGAATTTGTGAGAGCCGAGAAGGCGGACACCAGTTATCTGAATGATGGCAAGCGTATGCAGCTGTCTCGTCGCTATTATTTCACGTCGTTCGATTCGGCACTCTATTTGATTCCTGCTTTAGAGGTGAAGGTGGATGGCAAGGAGTATCGCTCAAAGCGGTTGGCACTGAAGGTGTTGACGTTTGAGATTGACACGCTGCATACAGACAGCATCTTTGGCATCAAGGCAGAGCTGGCACCGCCGTTTGACTGGGCGGAATGGCGTCAGGTGATGTGGAGCGGGTTGTATGCATTGCTGATGGCGGGAATGCTGGTGTATCTGATTTATCGCCTGAAGACGAATAAGTCGATTCTCCGTCGTATACGCAACAAGAAGCGTTTGGCTCCTCATAAAGTGGCGATGCAGAAGATTGAGCAGATGAAGGAGGAGAAGATGTGGCAGAGTGAGGATTCAAAGGAGTATTACACACAGTTGACGGATACGCTGCGTAACTACATCAAGGAGCGTTATGGTTTCAATGCGATGGAGATGACTTCGTTTGAGATTATTCAGAAATTGCAGGAAGTGAACGATGAGGAAGCCATTGCTGAGTTGCGCGAATTGTTCCAAACGGCTGACTTAGTGAAGTTTGCGAAGTATAGTACCTTGATTAACGAGAACGACCGCAATCTGGTGAATGCCATTGAATACATCAATCAAACGAAGCAGGAGGAGCCTGAACAGACACCGCAACCAGAAGTGATTGTGGTGGAAGAGAAGAGTTCCAAGATGGCTAAACGGGTGCTGATAGGCAGCATCGTGGTGGCTGGTCTTGTGTTGCTGGGTGTGATGGTCTTTATTGGTTATAGAATATATATGTTGATGTTGTAATAATGAACAATTCATCGTTCATGAGTGGCTTGGTGCGGTGCTTGCAAACTGCATGGCAATGATGGATGGTGGATTACGAATTAGAAGAAGAGATGGAATTTAAGAACCCGTTGTTTTTCCTTTTATTATTGGCTTTGGTGCCTTATGTCGTGTGGTATGTGCTGCGCTACAAGCAGAGCTTGCCATCGCTGAAGGTGCCAGACACAACTAAATATACAAAGACTCCGAAGACCTTCCGTCTATATCTGATGCACGTGCCTTTTCTGTTACGTATGGTGCTGATGGCTCTGGTGGTGTGCATCTTGGCGCGTCCGCAGAGCAAGCATTCGTGGAGTAATACGGATACGGAAGGCATTGACATCATGTTGGCTGTGGATGTCTCGACCTCTATGTTAGCACAGGATTTCAAACCGAACCGTGTGGAGGCTCTGAAGGAAATAGCAGAACGGTTTATTGAGCGACGTCCGAATGACAATATGGGGCTGGTGATGTTTGCAGGAGAAGCTTATACGCAGTGTCCGCTGACAATAGACCATGTGATGCTGATGAATCTATATAATAATGTGGATTGCAACATGGCTGCACGTGGCATTATTGATGATGGAACTACTATTGGTGATGGCATTATGAATGCGATTCTCCGTTTGAAGGAGAGTCAGGCAAAGTCGAAGGTTATCATTCTTTTGACGGATGGTGTGAACAATGCAGGAAACATTTCTCCACAAACGGCTGCCGAGATTGCCAAGAAATATGGTATTCGTATTTATACGATTGGTATTGGACGCAATGGAATGGCACCATATCCGCTGCCAACGGGTGGAACGGTCATGTTGCCTGTGGAGATAGATGAACAGATGATGGCGAAAATCTCGAAAGAGACCGGGGGGCAGTATTTCCGTGCTCATAAGAACGATGAACTGGATGCCATCTATCAGGATATTGACCAAATGGAACGGACGAAGTTCAGTGTGAAGCAATATAGTCGTCGCAGCGAGTTGTTCATGCCGTTTGCCTTTGTGGCTTTGGTGGTATTGCTGTTGGAGATTCTGCTGAGAACGGTTGTGTTGAAGAGGTTGCCATAAGGTTGGGCATTGAGTGAGCATGTAAGAGAAAGTTACGAAGAAATAGATAATTGTCAAAAAAGTAATTGTAAAGGTGTTTAGATTTGCAAATCCTATAGATTTATATCTGTTGTTGCTCATCCCGTTGTTGACGGCTGTCTATGTGCTGATGGTGTATAAGGCAAAGCGGCAGGTGAAGAAGTTTGGAGACCCTGAACTGATGCGTGAGCTAATGCCTGATGTGTCGATGAAACGTCGTCACGTTAAGTTCTTTCTGTTGATGATGGCTGTAGGGCTTTTGGTGCTGGTGTTGGCACGTCCGCAGTATGGTTCTCGCAACGAGGAAGTAAAGCGTTCAGGTATTGAGGTCGCAATAGCAGTGGATGTGTCCAACTCAATGCTCTGCAGGGATGTAAGCCCAAGTCGATTGGAGAAGTCGAAGATGATTGTAAGCAAGTTGGTAGAGCAGTTCGACGAAGATAAGGTGGGGCTTGTGGCTTTTGCAGGCAATGCCTTGACGTTGTTGCCAATGACCAGTGACTATGTGTCTGCCAAGATGTTTCTCGACCAGTTGACGCCAGCCACGGTTTCCCTTCAAGGCACAAATGTGGCAGATGCCATCATGAAGGCTACGGCAGGATTCTCGAAAAAGACGAATGTGGGTCGTGCCCTCATTCTTATCACTGATGCCGAAGACAACGAAGATGGGGCTATCGAGGCTGCTAAGCAAGCCAGGAAGGAAGGCATACAAATCTTTGTGTTGTCGGTCGGCACACAACAGGGTGGACCTATCCTGATGCCTGATGGGACGTTCAAGAAAGATTTGTCAGGAAATGTGGTGACGACGAAACTGAACGAGCAGATAGGTAAAAGCATCGCTCAAGCAGGTGGCGGTTTGTATATTCATGTGGACCAGACGGATATGGCGCAAGTACTCTTGGAAAAAGAGATAGAAAAGATGCAGAAGGAGGATATTTCACAATCCATGTATTCTGCTTATGATGAGCAGTTCGTGGCTGTGGCTCTGCTGCTGTTCGTGGTGCTGTTGATGGAGTGTTGCATCATGGAGAGAGAGAATCATGTGTTTAAGAAATTCAGACTTTTTAGATAGATGAGGAGATTGATTGTTAGTCTATTATTGGGCTTGTTGATGTTGCCTGTGATGGCTCAGAGTGCCCGTGACCTTGTGCGCCTTGGCAACCGAGCCTATCGTGCGGGACAGTACGACAAAGCGGAAACCTACTACTTCAAATCCTTGGCCAAAGAACCTTCGTTTGAGGCTTACTACAATTTAGGCAATGCCTATGTGATGCAGCAGAAGGATTCCACTGCCTTTGAGAACTACAGACGTGCTGACTCCATTGGCACTCAAGACCCACTGCGTAAAGCTCGCAATTTCCACAACATGGGTAACATTTGGTATGCTCAAGGGATGGGAGCATCGCGTCAGCAGGGCGGTGATGCAGTAGGGGCATTCCCAAATGCGGTCAACTATTACAAGAGCTCGCTTCGTTGCAATCCTGATGACAATGAGACGCGCTACAATTTGGCGATGGCGCAGTATCAGTTGAAGAAGAACCAAGACAAGCAGCAGAATGGTGGTAATGACAACCAGCAGAAGGAACAGCAGGACAAACAGCAACAGCAGAAACAGGAACAACAGCAGCAAGACCAACAGAAGAAGGATGAGGAGCAGCAGAAGAATCAGCAACGGTCTGAACCTAAGAAGGATGAAATGAGCGATCAAGTTGCTGAACAACTGCTCAATTCCGCCCAGCAGGACGAAAAGGGTGTACAGCGCAAGGTGAATAAGAAACAGAACAATCAACGTCGCAGTTTGGAAAAAGACTGGTAGGATTGTTAAATGGTAAAATATCAAGTATCAATGAAACGGCTTCTACATATCATAATACTTATGACCCTCTCCATCAGTGCATGGGCTGAGGATGTGTCTTTAAGGGTTTCAGCCCCATCTTCGGTAGTGGCTGGAGGAAAGTTCAGAGTGCAGTTCACTGTCAACACTCAAAACGTGTCGAACTTCACGGCTCCAGACTTCAAAGGCTTTGAGGTGATTTATGGGCCTGCCACCTCGTCGCAGAGCAGTTTCCAGATGATTAACGGGCGCACTTCGCAAAGTAGCAGTATCATTTACTCCTATGTTGTTCTCTGCGCTAATCCAGGCACTTACACCATTGGAAGTGCCAGCGTGCTGGTGGATGGCAAGACCGTAAAGTCGCAGCCCATACAGGTGAAGGTGTTGCCCGAAGGAGCGAATGCCTCGTCTCAGCGCAGTGGGGCAACTTCGGGTGGAGGTAATGCCAGCACATCAGTGGCACCAAGTCACTCATCAGGACAGGGCGTTTCTGCTAATGAGTTGTTCATGACGGCAACAGCCTCTTGCACGTCTGTTCATGAGCAGGAAGCAATACTGCTGACTTACAAAATCTATACACTGCTGGATTTGCGTCAGTTAGACGGCAAGCTGCCCACGCTCGATGGTTTTCAGATTCAAGGGATTCCTTTGCCACGTACTAAGGAGTTTGAACTTGAACAATACAATGGGCGCAACTATCGCACGGTTGTGTGGAGTCAGTATCTGTTGTTCCCTCAGAAGTCGGGCAAACTGACCATTCCTGCCATCAATTACGAGGGTGTGGTCGTTACTCGCAACCGCAATCTTGACCCGATTGAGGCTTTCTTCAACGGACAGAGCGGCTATGTTGAGGTGAAGCGTAGAATCACCACGCCTGCGCTGACCATCCATGTGTCTCCGCTTCCTGCGAAACCAGAAGGTTTTTCGGGAGCTGTGGGCAAGTTCTCAGTGACATCCAGCATCAGTGCGCATGAGGTGGATGCCAATGAAGCTGTGACCTTGAAGCTGGAGGTAAAGGGTAGTGGCAACATGAAGCTCATCAGCAGCCCTCAATTCAATCTCCCCAAGGACTTTGAGACTTACGACACAAAGGTCAACGACAAGTTCCAACTGACCCGTACAGGTCTCGCTGGCACGAAAGAATTTGAATACTTGTTTGTTCCCCGTCATGCAGGCACTTACCAGATTCCTGCGATAAAATTCCTGTATTTCGACACAGATTCCCGTTCCTATAAGACACTGACTACAGAGGGTTATACGCTGAAAGTGAACAAAGGAAAGGGAAGAACAGGGCAGAACGTGTCGAACTACAGCGGTCAGCAGCAGGATGTGCAGCAGTTGAATCAAGACATTCGTTATATCAAAACGGGTAGTGTGGAACTGCATCAGCTGGGACACACCCTCTTTGGGACTTTGCAGTATTGGCTGGCTTATCTTGTGCCGTTGTGTCTGTTTGTGTTGTTGCTGGTGATAGGTCGCAAACGTATGAAAGCCAATGCAAATGCGGCGTTGTCGCGTGGACGGAAGGCTAACAAGGTGGCACTCAAGCGCATGAAGGCGGCGCAAAAGTTGTTGGAAAAGCACGACTCGGCTTTGTTCTACGACGAGGTGCTGCGTGCCATGTGGGGATATGTGGGCGACAAGTTCAATATNTCGCNAGAGTCGCTNANCAAAGAGAACATCGCACAGGCNCTTGCATTACGCCAAGTGCCCGANGAGCAGGNGCAGCAGTTCCNNCAAGTGCTNAACGACTGTGAGTTTGCCCGCTATGCGCCAGGCGATGTGAACGAGAATATGGAGAATGTGTATAACAGTGCCATTAGTGCTATATCAAAGATGGAGGACAACCTGTAGATAATGTGTAATGCCACATAGCCATGCAGTGTATCCTTTTACTCAAAAAGTCATAACTTATAATTTGTACTTGTATGCAGATTGTTCAGAAAATACTTATACTATTAGTGTTCAGCGTTTTGTGCCTTGTCTCCTCTGCAACCACGAAGGTGGAGGCTGATGCGCTCTACGCAAAAGAGAACTATGCAGAGGCAGCCCAAGCCTACGAAGCTTTGCTGAAGACTGAAGGCGTGGCTGCAGAGGTTTACTACAACTTGGGCAACTGTTACTACAAGCTCGACCAAATCCCTCTTGCAGTGCTCAACTACGAGCGCGCCTTCCTGCTCAATCCTGGCGACGCCGACATCCGTGCCAACTTGGCATTGGCTCGCGGAAAGACTATTGACAAGGCTGTGCCTCCCTCCGAGATGTTCTTTGTCACATGGTGGCGCGACATGACCCACTGCATGAGCCTGAATGGCTGGATGGTGCTGGGTGTTACAGCCTTTGCGCTGATGTTGGTTGGATTGCTGCTGTATATGTTTATGTCGCAGCTCACGTTGCGCAAGTGCGGATTCTATGGGGCTGTGGCAATGCTGGTGCTGACGATTGTAGCCAATCTTGCAGCCCTTTCTCAATATACCGACCAGACTCGACGCTCCACAGCCATCATCATGGCACCATCCGTGACGGTGAAGAGTTCGCCGAGTGAGACAAGCACCGACTTGTTCCTCATCCATGAGGGCACGAAGGTGGAGATTCTCGACACCATCAAGAACTGGATGGAAGTTCAGTTCGAGGAAGGCAAGCAGGGATGGATTCCTGTCAATATACTCGAAGTGATATGAACGAACTGAATGAATTGGATCATCAGCTTACGCTGGCTCTCAATGGCAGCAACAGCCTCTTCTGGGACAATGTGATGTACACCGTCACTGACACCTTCTCGTGGTCGGTGGTCATTATCGTGTTGCTTGCCATCATCTTCAAGAACAACACATGGAAGGAAGCCTTGATGGTGTATCTCACCATCGCCTTGCTCATATTTGTGGCAGACCGCATTTGTTCAGGTCTGGTCAAGCCTATGGTAGCTCGGTGGAGACCCACGCAAGACCCACAACTCATGTATATGGTGGATGTAGTACGCAGCTATCGGGGTGGACGTTTTGGTTTCTTCTCAGGACATGCGTGCAACACGATGTGTGTAGCCATGTTCCTGTCATTTTTGTTCCGTAGCCCCAAAGTGACGTTGACCCTCTTCTTTTGGTCGCTCTCTACTACGTTCACTCGCCTCTATTTAGGCGTGCATTATTTGGGTGATGTCTGCGTTGGCTTCATCGTCGGAGCCTTGCTCGGCTTTGGTTTCTATTGGCTGATGGAACGCTTTGTCCATCCGCGCATTGGCATGAAACGGTTCATTTCCGACCAGTTCACATCGTCGGGCTATCTGAAAGATGACATGGACACTTTCATGACCGTCATCTTCCTCAACTATATCTGCGTCCTCATTTTCTCTCTGACTTTAGGCATAGGATAAGGACACGTTTGGTGCGCTCATCCACCCGATACAGCTCCGAACTTCTCCTTCCAACCACCCAGGCAATCTCTTCGCTGTCCATCAGCAGAGGTTGCCTTTCTTTTTCAAAGAGGTTCAGTTTCAGGTTCGTCAGGAAATCGCTCAGCAATTTTCTTCTTCCCCCCATGCCAAACGGAGCGAAAGAATCACCCTCCTGTGGTGTTCGTAGTGTCAGTTCTCCATGCAGTTTGTCCGCATCCAAATATGCGTAATGCGCCTCCTTTTGGATACAAACCTCACCAATGGGCAGAATCTCTTGTTGAATCTCGGGAGCAGGGTAGTGTTCCGCCTCTACAATGATGTGTTGCCTGTCAATCAGCACCCGTCTCCCTGCTGCTACAAACACCCTTCCGCTTTCGTCCAATGCCGACAGGATGGCTTTCATTTGTGCCTTGTTGAAGCCCAAAGGAGACAGCACCTCATGCAGCACCGAAATGGGGGAGGGCAGACCTGACAGTTTCTGAATGTGGATGTGAGTCTCCCCGTTTATTCTTTTCTCCACACACTTGGTCATGGCCTCCTGCATCGCCTGTTGATACACCTTCATCACCTCCCCTAAGTTCTCTTGTGTGGAAGCCAAGTTCTTCACCGCCCCCCGATTGATGTCCTCCAACATGGGTAGCACATCCAGCCGCACCTTGTTGCGGGCATACACATCCTCCGAGTTCGTGTGGTCGGTTACATAGCTCTGCCCGCAGTTCTGCAAGTACGTGAGAATCTCCTTGCGAGTCAGGCACAGCAACGGACGCACCACCTCNCCGTTCCGTGGTTGCATGCCGCNCAGTCCNCGAATGCCCGTNCCCCNTACCGCATNNAGCAACATCGTCTCCACATTGTCCTCCTCATGNTGTCCCACCGCNATCGCNTCGGCCGCCGNTTCCTCTNTCACGCGTGCAAACCACTCATACCTCAGTTCGCGTGCCGCCATCTCTATGCTCATTCTCCGCGCTTGCGCAGTGCCCATCGTGTCGAAATCCGCCTGTCGCCATGTCCATCCCCTTTGCGCTGCCAGCGTTTCGGCAAAGGTCTCGTCTCTCATGCTCTCTTCGCCTCGCAAATGAAAGTTTGCGTGTGCCGCCACCACCTCATAACCTAACTCTTGTAGCAGCAGTGCCAAGCATACCGAGTCAGGTCCTCCGCTCAGACCCACCACCACGCGAACACCATTCTGTAACAGCTTGTTCGTGTCGATGTACTGCCTTACTTTCTCTAAAATCTGTTTCATAAATTACTGCAAAAGTAAGAAAAAACCACTTTTCTCGCAAAAAACTTCTCTTTAATTTTGTGCTATCCGATATTTGTGCTACCTTTGCATCCGCANNCNGAGAAGTCCACTTGGTGNGTTGGATGAGTGGCTTAGTCAACGGTCTGCAAAACCGTGTACACCCGTTCGAATCGGGTACGCACCTCTCAGTGAACAAGAAGGAATCATGTC
>WFLX010111984.1_pt1 | contig 30820 bp, 23 predicted proteins | sample 4967041 | NCBI WGS metagenome assembly WFLX01 (sample SAMN12857096, study PRJNA449069) | gut metagenome | isolation source: stool from male and female vole | host: Microtus ochrogaster | place: USA:Florida | collected 2017
TCACCTAAATTATTTTAAACTAATAGGGAGGTTAAAATGAGAGAAAAAATTTTAAATATCTTGGAAAGGAACAGCCGTATCGATGTACATGAGATGGCTGTGAGGCTGGGAACAGAGGAAGCGCTGATCGTAGAAGAGATGCAGAAGATGGAGAATGAGGGCATCATATGCGGATATCATACGATGATCAATTGGGAAAAGACATCCGAGGAAAAAGTGACGGCACTGATTGAGGTACGCGTGACACCCCAGAGGGGACAGGGATTTGATAATATTGCAGAGCGGATCTATAAATATCCGGAGGTAAAGTCCGTCTATCTGATCAGCGGCGGCTATGATCTTCTTGTAACGTTGGAAGGCAGAACATTAAAAGAGGTATCTTCTTTTGTATCAGATAAGCTTTCCACGATGGAAACAGTGCTGAGTACGGCGACACATTTTATCTTAAAGAAATATAAGGATCATGGCACGATCATGACGACAAAAAGCGAAGATGAAAGGATGATGATCACACCATGAGAAATCCATTAGCAGAACATGTAGTAGAGATAAAACCTTCCGGTATCCGCAAGTTCTTTGATATTGTCAGCGAGATGAAGGATGCCATCTCTCTGGGCGTTGGGGAGCCGGACTTTGATACGCCCTGGCATATCCGTGACGAGGGTATTTATTCGCTGGAAAAGGGGAGAACATTTTATACTTCCAATTCCGGATTGAAAGAGCTTCGGATGGAGATCTGTAATTATATGAAGCGCAGGATCGGCGTATCGTATCATTTTAATGACGAAGTGATCATAACGGTTGGAGGTTCCGAGGGAATCGATATTGCACTCCGCGCGATGTTAAATCCGGGAGAGGAAGTGTTGATTCCGCAGCCCAGTTATGTATCTTATGAGCCGTGTACGATCCTTGCCGGCGGAAAACCTGTGATTATCAATTTGAAGGCGGAAAATGAATTCCGTCTGACGGCGCAGGAACTTCGGGATGCCATAACAGATAAGACGAAGATCCTGATTCTTCCGTTTCCGAACAATCCTACCGGTGCGATTATGGAGAAAGGGGATCTGGAAGCCATCGCTGAGGTGATACGTGAGAAAGACATCTTTGTCATATCTGACGAGATCTATTCTGAACTTTCTTATAAGGGTGACCATGTTTCCATCGTATCGCTGCCGGGGATGCAGGAGAGGACGATCCTGATCAATGGTTTTTCAAAGGCGTATGCCATGACCGGATGGCGTCTGGGATATGCATGCGGACCGAAGGAGATCATTGGGCAGATGACGAAGATCCATCAGTTTGCCATCATGTGTGCCCCTACCACCAGCCAGTATGCGGCAGTGGAAGCGCTTAGGAACGGGGACGATGATGTGGAGATGATGCGGGATGCTTATAATCAGAGAAGGCGCTTTTTGATGAATGCATTTCAGGAGATGGGTCTGGAATGTTTTGAGCCCTTTGGAGCATTTTATGTATTTCCCTGTATCAAGGAGTTCGGGCTGACTTCGGAAGAATTTGCCACAAGATTCCTGAATGAGGAGAAGGTTGCAGTCGTACCCGGTACGGCATTTGGCGATTGCGGGGAAGGTTTCCTGCGTATCTCTTATGCTTACTCCATTGAGAATCTGAAAGTTGCTCTGGAGCGGTTGAACAGGTTTATTGAGCGTTTAAGGGCGGAGAAAAAATAGATACAAACTTATTGGTGGCCTTTCCAATGCAGCCTGTGCAGCGCCCCTTCCTTCTGGAAATCAACAAAGTGATTCTGCCGGAGAGCCTCATAAAGCACGATACTGACTGCGTTGGAAAGATTTAGGGAACGTATCTCGCCGAGCATCGGAATACGGATGCAGTTTTCTTCACTTTCCACAAGGATCTCTTCGGGGATACCGGCGCTTTCCTTGCCAAACATGATAAAATCATCCATGCCAAAAGAAACCTCTGCGTAAGTCCTGTGTGCCTTTGTGGTTGCCATATAGATCTTTGCATGGGGATTTTTGGAAAGAAAATCCATATAATCAGGGTAACATTCATAATTCAGATGATCCCAGTAATCCAGACCGGCGCGTTTCAACTCCTTTTCGCCGATCTTAAAGCCAAGGGGTTCGATCAGGTGCAGCTTTGTCCCTGTAGCAACGCAGGTTCGTCCGATATTTCCCGTATTTGCCGGAATCTCCGGTTCGTGAAGTACAATATTCATAGTGATACCCATTCCTTTCGCTTTGCTTAGGCAAAAACGTTATGGAAAAATTTTATTTCCAATTTTAAATTGTCATTTTATATTTCATTATCTTCAGTATCTATCTTTGTAGAGACAGGCAGTGAAAAAACAAATTCCGTTCCGACCCCTTCCGTGCTGATGACGTTGATATTTTCCCCATGGGCACGGATGATCTCCCGGGTAATGGAAAGTCCCAGACCCGTCCCTTTTTTATCCTTTCCCCGGGAAATATCGGTTTTATAGAAACGGTCCCAGACAAGATGGATACTGTCCTTAGGTATGCCGATACCGCTGTCCTTGACGGAAATGAATATTTTATTATGTTTTTCTGTGGTCTCTATCTTAATGAGTGAATTTCTATGGCTGAATTTGATTGCATTGTCCAGCAGATTGTAAATCACCTGCTGCACTTTAGTTAGATCTGCATAGACAAAAAATGTTTCTCCGGTCAGGGTCAGTTCGATACCGATATTTTTCTCCCGGCATTTTCCTTCAAAAGTAGATACAGTCCGCCGAATTACCCCATTGATATCAAAATCTATCTTTTCCAGAAGCATTCCCTGTGTATTCAGATTGTTTAGCGTCAGTAAACTATTGGTCAGCTTGATCAGGCGGTCAGATTCGTTAATCACAATATCAATATATTTAGGGTACATTTCCACGGGAATTGTGCCATCCTGCATGGCTTCCAGATAACCTTTGATGGAGGTCAGCGGAGAGCGGAAATCATGGGATACATTGGCTACAATATGTTTCTGGTTGTCTTCCCCTCTGGCCAGCTCGGAGGCCATGTAGGATAGGGAGGCTGCAAGGTATCCGATTTCGTCTTCGCTTTCCACCGGTATCTCGTAGTGCAGGTTGCCGCTGGCATATTGTTCCGTTGCGGTGATGATCTTACGAAGGGGGATATATACCATTTCCGAAAAAAAGATGAGAATGATCAGGGAAAGGATCAGGATTACACCCAGCATCAGATAATCAATATTTAAAAAATTATTGCTTTCGTTTTGAAGTAAGGATGTATCATAATGAATAATGATATAACCGTGTACCGTATATCCGGAAGTGATGGGGACGGATACGGTAAGCTGCTCTTGCTCAAAGCAGCCATAGAAATTGCCCAGCGAATAATAAGAGCCGGACGTGGCAGTAGGATCAAAGCCATCAATGACAGCAGGCGAATCAATATTAATAGGTGTGGAAGAATCCAAAACAATGATACCCGAAGGATTGATGATCCAGATCGTTGTATTATCCATCTTCGCAAGCAGGTCAATCTGTTCCTTTGCCGTGACCAGTGAAGTCTGGTTCTGGTATAGATCAATGCCATAATTTTCCGCAATGATCGCCGCAGATTGATAAAGCTCGCCCGCTTTGCGTTTCAGGCACTGATCCATTACCATTTCCTGCATGAAGGTGGTAACGACCACGAAGCCGAAAAAGGCAAAAATAAGATATGCAATTATTAATTTAAAATATAAAGTTTTCCGCATAGTGGCCGCTGTATATTCCTTTTATGTCAAAGTTTCAAATTTATAACCGATTCCCCAGATCGTTGTAATCTTCCATGCATTGTGGTCCTTGATTTTTTCCCGCAATCGTTTGATATGTACGTCTACAGTACGTGTATCGCCGGCATATTCATATCCCCAGATCTGGTCTAACAGCTGCTCTCTGGTAAATACATGGTTTGGAGAGGCGGCAAGGAAATATAAAAGTTCCAGCTCCTTTGGAGGCATCTCGACCTTGTGGTTCATATAGACGACCGTATAATTAGTCCGGTTAATGGTAAGATCCGGGTATCGTACTTCCTGCGAATCGGATGCCGGCAGTGCGACTGGAGTGGAGGATGGCTTATAGCGTCTGAGGACCGCCTTGACCCTTGCAACCAATTCTTTGGAGTCAAAGGGTTTTTCCATATAATCATCCGCGCCCAGTTCCAGTCCGAGAACTTTATCAAATACCTCCCCCTTAGCGGAAAGCATAATAATTGGAGTGGTGGATTTTGCACGGACTTCACGGCAGACCTGGTATCCGTCGATGCCCGGCAGCATCAGATCTAACAGAATAATATTCGGTTCAAAGGAAGCGACGGCAGCAAGCGCGGATTCGCCGTCTCCGACAATCTTTGTCTCAAAACATTCTTTGGTCAGATATAAGCTGATCAGTTCCGCAATGTTGGAGTCATCATCTACAATCAGTATTTTTTGTTTTGCACTCACTAAGTTTCCTCCATATTTAATGTCGTTTTTATGTAATTATAAACTATGTTATAAGCTTTGTTTAGTAAAATTATAATAAAATACAGGTTGTATAAAAATGTCCACGAGGTTTACATAACCTGAAGTTTGAGCATCTATGTTCCAAAAATGATTTCATTTATGATGTTTTTGGAACATAGATGTTCAAACAAAGAGTTATGTAAGCCGGATATCACAGTTTCATAATTGTACCCATGGGTAATTGTACCCGCTTAAAATTCCACAATAGTAACACCGGCGTCTCCCTCACCCGGCTGTGCGAGATGGTACGTTCTGATATAAGGGCAGCCGTCCAGATAGGTATGGATACCCTTGCGCAAAGCGCCGGTGCCTTTGCCGTGAATAATGCGGATGTTCGGCAGATGGCAGAGATAAGCGTCGTCTATATGTTTATCGATCCTTGCAACTGCTTCATCCACAGTCATCCCGATGACATTAATTTCAGCCGACATATTAGAGGCTTTGGAGATATCCAATCTGCCGCTTCCGGAAGATTGATTGGAATAGCCTTGTTGATAATATTTAGAAGCTTTGCCCGTACCCTTGGAGGAGGTCTGCTTAGCGGATTCCACAGGATCAGGTTTTAAAAGATCGGATACGTGCACCTTAGAGGTGATGATCCCACACTGGACGCTGACATATCCCCGGCTGTCGGGACGGACGGTGATGGTTCCTGTCAGGTTCATGGATTTTATTTTGACAGAAGTTCCGGGAAGCGCCTCTTTTTCACTCAGCGGCTGTCCGGAAACCTTTGACTGCCCTTTGGCCGCAAGAGAAGCATCCTTCTCTGCGATTTTTTGGCGGACATTCTGCCGTTTTTTCTCCATCGTCTGGATCTTCATCTGACCGCCCTGCTTCTGGAAGGCACGGATCGTTTCGTCTGCAATTTCCTTTGCCTCTTTCAGGATATCCCGCGCTTCCTCCCGCGCTTCCCGTAAGATCCTGTCACGCTGGTCTTCCAGTTTTTCCTGCTTTGTTTCTATCTCGGATTTCAAGTCTTCTATCTCTTTTTTATAGGATGCGATTTCTTCCTGTTCCCTTTCGATCCGGATCCGCTGTGCTTCTAAGTCTGAGATCACATTCTCAAAGCTCTCTTCTTCTTTGCTGATATGCTGTTTTGCATCCTCGATGATAAAATCCGGCAGCCCTAATTTTTTGGAGATAGCAAATGCATTGCTCTTACCGGGGATTCCGATCAACAGCCGGTAGGTAGGGCGCAGGGATTCCACATCAAATTCACAGCTGGCATTTTCCACAAAATCTGTGGAAAGCGCATAGATCTTCAGTTCGCTGTAATGAGTCGTTGCCATGGAGCGGACGCCTTTGTCGTGCAGATGATTTAAAATGGAAATTGCAAGCGCGGCCCCTTCCGTGGGGTCGGTACCGGCTCCGAGTTCATCAAAAAGACACAGGCAGGAATCGTCGGCCCGTTTCAGAATATCAACGATATTCGTCATATGGGAGGAAAAGGTACTGAGGCTCTGCTCAATACTCTGTTCGTCTCCGATATCTGCGTACACTTCCCTAAAAATGGAAAGCATCGATCGGTCCAATGTGGGGATATGAAGACCCGATTGACCCATCAGCGTTAAAAGTCCTACGGTTTTTAATGTGACGGTCTTGCCGCCGGTGTTAGGACCGGTGATGACCAGCAGGTCAAAATCCTCTCCCAGGCGCACGTCGATCGGAACTGCCTTGGAAGCATCCAGCAAAGGATGTCTTGCCTGACGGAGTTTGATGATGCGGTCATCATTAAATATGGGACGTGTTGCGTTCAATTTCATGGCATAGCTTGCCTTGGCAAAAATAAAATCCAGCACGGTCAGCGTTTTCTGATCTTCAGCAATCATATCGGCGTAACCGGCGCACATACCGCTGAGCGAGGCAAGGATGCGCTCTATCTCCTCCTGTTCTCTGATTTCCAGTTCCCGTAGCTGGTTATTCAGATTTACGACTGCGGCAGGTTCGATAAATACCGTTGAACCGGTGGAAGACTGGTCGTGGATCATGCCGGGCACTTGGTTTTTATACTCTGTCTTGACGGGCAGGCAGTAACGGTTATTCCGCATGGTAACTACAGCATCCTGTAGATAGGTGCGGTACGTTGAGTTCACCATGGAATTTAACTGGGTATGAATCCGTCCGCTGATGACGCCATAGGATTTTCGTATGGAAGACAGTTCATTGCTGGCGCTGCTGCTGATTTCTTCCGCAGATATAATGCAGCGGAAGATTTCTTTGGAAAGAGCCGGAATGGGATCCAAACGCAAAAAATACTCCTCCAGCACGTCGGGAGATGCATCTTCCCTCCCATTCATTCCATAATGCTTTACGGCAGCAGTGCATTCCAGCAGTCTTGCAATATTCAGAAGTTCGGCGGCGGATAAAGATCTTCCGATCTTCAATTCCTTGACGGTTCCCCGCAGGTCCTTATTAGCGCCAAAAGATAGACGGTCATTTACAAAAAGCCGTTTCAGCGCCGCTTCGGTTTCGGACTGCGCATGCTCGATCCATTCCGGATTGGAGGAGGGGCGGAGCCGTTCGCACATTAGGCGGCCCGGTTCGCTTCCGGCGTATCCCGCAAGCGTGCCGGTGATTTTTTCATATTCCAGAATACTTATTATTTTTTCATTCATAGTCTTATTATAACATATTAAAGCCTGTGACCGCAATCAAAGTAAAAACAAAATACGGATGGAAACCGGCGGACAAAAACGACTGTCGGAGCAAGGGTATCAAAAATGTGGATAGTTATTGTATTTTAGTTATAAATGACATACAATAGCATTATAGAATTGATGGAGGTGGAATAAGGCTGCATTACAAATCTGCATTAAAGATTATTTGACATAAAATTTTTTCAAATTAAAGTAGAATCAAAAATGCACTTGTGATAAAATTATTATATAGTCAATTAAATGACAGAAAAAATGACAGAAAATAGATCATAGAAAATTAATAATTTTAGGTAATAAATGGTAATAAATGATAGAAATTTAGTCGGATAGGAAGAAAGGAANCCGGGAAGTAATGGATTATCGCGNAGAGNTTAAAGATTACATCNGTNTNGAGAGAGAANTATTAGAAAAAATGGATATAGAATCCATCAATGATGCGTTAAATCTTCTGCATGATACGATGCAGAAGGAAGGCAACATTTATATTTTCGGCAATGGCGGCAGTTCCGCAACGGCATCCCATTTTCAGAATGATTTTAATAAGGGGATTTCGGAGCATACAGTAAAGAAGTTCCGTTTTCAGTGTCTGAATGACAATCTGGCGACAGTCATGGCTATTGCCAATGATATCAGTTTTGATGAGGTATTTCGTTTTCAGCTTACCGGAAGGATGAAGCCGGACGATATTGTGATTGCTATTTCGGGAAGCGGTAATTCCCGGAATGTGTTAAATGCTGTAGAATACGCCAAAGAGCAGGACTGTAAAGTGATCGGGCTGACAGGGTATGACGGAGGAAGATTAAAAGAACTTTCAGATATTTCTCTCCATGTGCCGGTGAACAGCATGCAGATTACTGAGGATCTTCACATGATGCTGGATCATCTGATGATGTCGGTATTAAATAAGACATTATGCGGTATACCGCATTTAAGATCATAAGATAGTGGAATATGGGATGATGGAAGCACCTTAGGCGGTGTATATGCAAATATACCGGTAAGAGTATAGTAATGAGATATCATATGATAAGTATAGAAATGGTACGGAGGGGGGTTATTATATGAAGTTTGTCCCAACAGAGAAACTAAAACCGGGGATGCGGCTTGCAAGACCGATATTTAATAAACAGGGAGTTATGCTTTATGAACGCGATACCAAGCTGACGACTCAGGGTATCAACAGCATCCGCAATTTTGAGTTGATCGGTATCTACATTTTGGAGCCGGCGGAACCGCTTCCGCCCATGACAGAGGATGACCGTGAGTTTGAACGGTTTCAGACGATGTCGGTTTTTGTGTTGCAGGAGATTATGGATGATATTTTAAATGGTGATCCGCCACAGAAGCTGAGGCAGTTTTCACAGGAGATTTTGGCTAAATTTTCTGTAAAAAATGAGAAATTTACTTTTATGCAGAATCTGCGGAGCAGACGGGATATGGTTTATAAACATTCTTTGAATGTTGCGATCCTGGCAGCAGCTATTGCGGGCAAAATGAATATCAGTATTGCAAGACAGCGGTCTACCGTTATGACAGCGCTTTTGCATGATATCGGAAGATTTAACCTGTCAGAGAAGATTGCGCAGAAATCAGTGGCTGATCTGACGCCGGAAGAACAGGAAACAATATTTACCTGTCTGGAAGGCGGTTATCTCACATTGAAAGACAATGGAAATATTGATCATGAAGTTTTGCGAAATACGCAAACTTTTATTAAGACTCTGCGGGAGATCAAAGCTCTGGAAGTTGGAAAGATGCTGACAAAAAACAATCTTGAAACGGAGATTTTAAAGGTCGCTTATTATTTTGATGAGCTGACGGCAATGAAATATGGGGAAGAGCCGCAGTCGGATATTGCCGCTTATCAGTATTTAAAACATCCCAGAAATCAGATGAATTCGCAGGTTGTCAAAGCATTGACCCAGGTGATCCATCTTGTGCCGCCCGGATGCAGCGTTCAGTTTACGAATGGAGATAAGGGGATCGTTTTGACGGAAAATGAAGATGATATCCTTCGGCCGTTTGTGCTTAATTTTAGTAACAATCAGATTTATAATCTTTCGGATGGTAAGACATATGAGAAGTTTCAGATCAAAGATGTGTTAAAAACACTGGATAATCGTTACCTTATGGTAGACGAGTATCAGAAATATCTGGATTCCCTGAAAAGCGGAGAATGCAAATGAAAAAATATAAGGATATCCAGCCTTNATNTCAGAATAAATANCNCAATTTTTNTCATATGNATGCNCTGGCNGATTCAGGAAAANCATTTGNTTANTATTTTGCGTCCAGAAATTNCAAAGATTGCATTAAAGCAGTGACAGGAAGTACAAGGGCAGAGGGAGTGGTCATCTATCCCGTTTGGAAGGAAGAACCGGATAAAATAGTGCTGATCAGGCAGTATCGTTATCCGATTGGAGACATAATATATGAGCTGCCGGCAGGCTTGATCGATAAAGGTGAGAACGCGTCGCAGGCTGCCGTTAGGGAGATGAAAGAGGAAACCGGATTTACATTGGANGTATATGACGGCGGAGCAGNATANTTCCGCCGNCNGTTTTACATGGGGNCGGGATATACGGATNAGACGTGTCAGGCAGTATTCGGCTATGCGGACGGAGTATGGGATCTGCAGGAATTAGAGGAGACAGAGTCTATCAGAGTTTTACTGGCGGATAAGCGGGAAGTCAGTAGGATTTTGACAGAAGAGAAAGTTTCTTTGAGAATGGCATATCTGATGATGAATTTTCTGCAGTCGGATCCGGAAGATCCGTTTGCTTTTCTTTCTGGCTTTGCGGTTGTTTAGGGTATAGGCAGGTAATTGTAAAACTTTCAATAAAAAAGAATTATGTCAGAGTTTTACAATTATGTGTAGGGTAAAGGTAATAGAGAGGAAAAACAGATGATAAAGGAAAGTTTAAATGATGCCGGCTGGAAGATGAAGGCGGCTACCGGAAAAATCTATGATGCAACGGTGCCGTGTTCGGTAATGTCCGTGCTGCTGGATGCGGGCGTGATGGAAGATCCCTATTATCGGGAGAATGAAAAAGATACGCTGACGCTGTTTGAAAAGGATTATGAATTTTTCTGCAATTTTTCCGTCAGCGGCGCACATATGCAGGAGGATTTGATCGAACTGATATTTTACGGACTGGATACGCTGGCGGAGATCTATCTGAATGGACGGCTTCTTGCCTCCACTTCCGATATGCACAGAACCTTCCGTTTTTCCAGAAAAGATCAGATTCGTCCGTGAGCCAATGAACTTCGGGTAATCCTACATTCACCATTGGCGTATCTTAAGAATTATCAGCCGGAAAAGGGAAAAGAGATCGGTTATACCGCCTGCGGAGCAATCAAAGGGAATCAGTATCTTAGAAAAGCACATTCAATGTTTGGCTGGGACTGGGGTCCGCAGCTTCCGGATGCCGGAATCTTCCGAAGTGTAGAGCTGCATAGCTATTCCAAAGCAAGGATTAAAGATATACGGATCAGTCAGGAGCATCGGCGGGATGGCGTTATGGTAACGATCGATCCGGTTTTGCAGATGTTTGACAATATTCCGGTGGAGATTGAGGTTCAGATGACCGGACAGAAACCGGTCACGATATTGACCAGAATGCCGGAGGGCAACGGCGCGGTCACTTCTTATGGAGAAAATAAGATACAGATCATGGTCGAGCAGCCGGAACTCTGGTGGCCGAACGGTATCGGCGATCATCCTTTGTATACAATTACGATTCGGATTAAGAAGGCGGATTATCTTTATGATGAGAAAATCCTGCGGATCGGATTGCGTACGCTGACAGTCAGCCGGAAAGAAGATGAATACGGAGAGGAATTTGCTTTTTGTGTCAATGGCGTTAAGATCTTTGCCATGGGCGCGGATTATATTCCGGAGGATTGTATTTATTCAAGAATTACAAAGGAACGGCTTGCGATGTTGGTGGATAGCGCAGCGCGGGCTAATTATAACTGTTTAAGAGTATGGGGCGGCGGTTATTATCCTTCTGATGATTTTTATGATCTGTGCGATGAGTATGGTATCATTGTATGGCAGGATCTGATGTATGCCTGCAATATATATGAACTGACGCTTGAGCTGGAGGAAAATATCGTTGCGGAGACCCGTGATAATGTTGAAAGACTGCGCCACCATGCCTGCCTGGGGCTTTGGTGCGGCAACAATGAGATTGAGTCCGGCTGGAGCCACTGGCCTGATTTTCAGAAGGAAAAGCCTGCGCTGCGGGCGGATTATATCAAGATTTTTGAATATCTTCTTCCTAAGACGGTAAGGGAAATGGACAAAGATACGTTTTACTGGCCTTCATCCCCGTCATCGGGAGGATGTTTTGATGCGCCGGATGATGAGAATCGTGGAGATGCCCATTATTGGGAGGTATGGCACGGACAGAAACCGTTTGAAGAATACAGGGAGCATTATTTCCGGTTTTTATCAGAATTCGGATTCCAATCATTTCCCTCTATGAAGACGATTAAAACCTTCACGGAGCCGGAAGACCACAATATCTTTTCTCCGGTTATGGAAAGCCACCAGAAAAATGGCTGGGCAAATGGAAAGATCTTATATTATCTGTCAGAAAATTTCTTATACCCGAAAGATTTTGAAAGCCTGCTCTACGTCAGTCAGATACTGCAGGGACTGGCAATAAAATTTGGCGTGGAGCATTTCAGGCAGAACAGAGGAAGATGTATGGGCACTCTGTACTGGCAGATGAATGATAACTGGCCGGTGGTGTCGTGGTCAAGTATTGATTACTTTGGACGCTGGAAAGCATTGCATTATATGGCAAGGCGTTTTTATGCGCCCGTTGCCGGAAGCATTCAAAAGGACGGCAATAAGCTGACGGCTTATGTGGATAACGGAAGTCTTACGGATATTAATTGTAAACTTGAACTGTTGCTGTGGGATATGGATGGGAAAGAATTGTCCCGTCATACGGAGAGTAAGAGAAGTTATCATGGCAAGACCGTTGTATTTGAAACCTGTGATTTTACAAGGATGATAGAAAAGTACGGGGAACGCAATATATATGCGGAAGCGGTGTTTATATACGGGGATGGCGTTATACAGGTAGAGGCGGAGACATTTGCGCCCTACAAATACCTTGCGTTGAAACCGGTCCGAATCCGTCGGGAGATCGTAGAAGAAGAGGATTCGTTTCGGATTATGCTGACGGCGGATACGTTTGCGCCCTTTGTATTTTTAGATTTGAAGGATGCAGACGGTATCTTTAGCGACAATGTATTCCATATTACGCCGGGATTTAATTATGAAGTGGTTTTGGAAAAGAGGGATATTTTTGGCGGTGAAATACAAGACGCGGCGGCTTTGGCAGAACAACTGACGGTAACTTGCCTGCAGGATTCCTATAGTAATCTGGAGAAACCGGAGGCGGAAATTTTATCGGCGGAAGAAACATTGGCGGAAGAAGATACGTTAGAAGAAGATACGTTACAGGAAGCTGTCAAAGAAACAGAGAAAGATTATAATTTGCCGGAAACAGAGAAACCGGTGGAAACAAAGAAGCCGGTTGAGGCAGAGGACCCGGTCACAACCGAAGGATCGGTTGGATCTAAAGAACCGGTCAAAGTTGAAGAACCGGTTAAAATCGAAGAACCGGTCAAAGTTGAAGAGCCGGTTAAAGTCGAAGATCCGGTCACAACCGAAAGATTGGTTGAAACCGAAGACCTGACAGAGACAGCACAGGCAGATTGGTTGGATAGCGAAGAATTTGACGAAGAAAAGGCAATACAAGAGGTCCTCGGACAGATTAAAAAGACGGTTCAGGAGCGTAATACCGGATTTTTGCCGGTTATTACAGATGAAGTATTGGAGCGGACACAATCAACAGATTTGTCGGATAAAGTATTGGAGCGGACACAATCAACAGATTTGTCGGATAAAGTATTGGAGCAGGATCAGATTACAGAATATGAAGAAAAACGGACAGAAGAGGTTGTTCGTCAAAGTTCATCGGGAAGCAGAAAGAAAGACAGAAAGAAAAATCGAAAAGGACGCCGATAAAAAGTGCAGAAATAAGAAAGAAATGCAAATCGGCGGATAAAGGGAAGCAGGGATCATGGGGATCACATATCATGAAAAAGAACGGGTATTTAGTATTGATACCCCTAATACATCTTATTTGATCGGCATAGCAGATGCAACTGATCCGACGGATGGCGGCAGTGCCGGCACGGGCAGCAATGGTGCGTCTGCCTATGGCGATCCGTCTGTCTGCGGCGGTTATGTGGGACATATGTATTATGGGAAAAGGATACGGGATGTGGAACTGCCGTATCTTCTCAGGATTGATGAACCGCCCTATGTGCCGTCGGTGAATCAAAGGGATAAGCTTAGCTTTTTAGATTCATTTCCGATGGAATACCCGACCCACGGGATAGGCGATTTCAGGGAAGACTGTATGGAAGTGCGTACCAAAGCGGGGCATACTGCGTTGGAGCTTACCTATGCCGGATATGAACTGCAAAAAGGAAAGCCAAAATTGGAAGGACTTCCCGCAACCTTTGGAACAGAAGAAGACTGTGAGACGCTCTGCCTGATTCTGGAGGATAGGGTACTCTCTCTGAAAGTCGAACTGTATTACAGCATATTTGCGGATAATGATGGAATTGCAAGAAGCGTCAGAGTGATCAATGAAGGCAGTGAGGAGATCTATCTGACCAAAGTGCTTTCTTGCTGTCTAGATATGGATAATAAGGACTTTGAACTGTTGACGCTGCACGGTTCATGGGCGAGGGAACGCCATATTCAGCGTAATCCCGTAGGGTACGGCTTTCAAGGCGTATCCTCTGTCCGCGGTGAGTCATCCCATCAGCATCATCCGTTTTTGGGATTGCTGACCAAGGGGGCAACGCAGGAAGAAGGCGAAGTATATGGTCTTCATTTTGTATATTCCGGCAANTTTACAGGACTGGTNTATCGNGGNCAGTTTGACNATATNCGNGCCATNNTGGGAATNAACGGCNGCGATTTTTGNTGGAAACTTATGCCGGGAGANGCGTTTACCGCACCGGAAGTGATCCTTACCTATTCTGCCCATGGTCTTGGGGACATGACAAGATGTTACCATGACCTGTATCGAAATCATCTGATCAGAAGCAGTTACAAGGATCGGAAGCGTCCCATCCTGATCAATAACTGGGAAGCGACGTATTTTGATTTTACAACAGAGAAGCTGCTTGCCATTGCAAAGGAGGCGTCCAAGCAAGGAATAGAGATGCTTGTGATGGATGACGGATGGTTTGGCAATCGTTATGATGATAACCGCGCCTTGGGCGACTGGTTTGTCAATGAAGAAAAATTAAAGGGCGGACTTCCGTATCTTGTGTCAGAAGTCAATAAGCTGGGTATGAAATTTGGCATTTGGTTTGAACCGGAAATGATCTCGCCGGATTCTGATCTGTACCGTGCACATCCTGACTGGGCGATTGCTGTTCCCGGAAGGAAGGCGGGTCTGTGCCGCTGCCAGTATGTCTTAGATCTCACCAGAAAAGAAATCGTTGAATATGTATGGGANAGATTGTGCAATATTCTGGAGAGTGNAAATATTGAATATGTAANATGGGATATGANCCGGCAGCTTGCCGATCTCGGAAGCATTGATCTTCCGGCGGACCGGATGGGCGAGCTTTGTCATCGTTATGTACTGGCCGTCTATGAGCTGCAGGAACGTCTTGTGAATAAGTTTCCAAACTTGTTGTTGGAGAACTGTTCCGGCGGCGGCGCAAGATTTGATCCGGGCATGTTATATTACAGTCCGCAGATATGGTGTTCCGATGATACGGATGCCATAGAACGGCTGATGATCCAAGAGGGAACAGCGTTGATTTATCCGCTTTCCTGCATGGGGGCGCATGTCAGCGATTGCCCGAATCATGCGGTAGGCAGGACGACGCCATTTGAGACAAGAGGCTATGTAGCGCTTACAGGAACCTTTGGTTATGAACTGGATATTACTAAGATACCGGAAGAAGACCGGAACATGATACCGGGGCAGGTGAAGATGTATCATAAGTTCCATATGCTGGTCAGTCAGGGAGATTATTACCGGATTGCATCCTACGCAGATAATCATCAGTGGGACTGTTATATGATGGTAAATAAGGAAAAAACAGAAGCTCTGCTTATTTATATTCAGGTGCTGAGACGGCCAAACTGCCATTCCAGAATTTTTGCCTGTAAAGGTCTGCTGCCGGATAAAAAGTATAACATCTTTCGTTATGACATGGAGAGTGGGGAGGATGTGCCGTTTAGCAAGACAGCTTTATATGGGGAAACACTGATGAATGCGGGAATCCGTATCGAAAGCCTATGGGGTGATCACCAGGGGATGCTGTTGCACTTTGTAGGGTAATATGTTAAAATAAGCAAGAAACAGTGCTTAAAATAAGTCCAAAAGCAATGATGCAGTGAATAGGGCGGAGCCCGCGAGGGAGATGGAGCAAAGCGGAATCGAGCGAGGGCACTGCGGATTTTGTTGATTAACTATGTAATTAAAAATGAGGAGGAGTACACAATGAGAAAAAAGATATGGTTAATGGGTATCCTGGCATGTCTGTGTGTTGGACTTACAGCATGTGGCAATCCGTTAAAGAAGCTGCCGGAGGCAACGGGAGAAAACATTTANGATGCGGAAGAGGATACCACGGGAAATGATTTTGNGGATGACCTTCTTGAGGATCTGATGGATGAGGCGGGGANTCCCGGGGATGTAACGTCATTTGTCATCAATGACAGGGATGATAATGAGGATTCTAAGGAACGTACCGAGCTGAAAGTTGAAATAACAACAGAGACGGATACTTTGGAGNACGTTTATTATTATGTTNTANACTGCAANTATTCAGATGGCAAATGGGTGTTGAANGATTATGAAATAGATGAGGATGAAGAATCNTCGATTACGCCGTTGGTAGAAATGACGCAGGATCAGGTGAAGGAAATTTTGGTCAACAGGGTAGTTTATTATGATTATACGCCGGATGACTGGTCTGACAATGCGTTTTTTGAGTTCAGCGAGAACGATATTGTAGAGATTAAGATCAACAGTCAGAAGATCGATCCGGCAGTGATCGGTTCGGGATCAGATCCGATTGACAATCTGAAGATCACGGTTGTATGGACCAATGGATTCTGCAATTATACGGGAGATTTTGATCTTGCTTGTACCTATAATCTTAATAGTGAAAGTGTAGAGTGGAGATATCAATCTTTTACACATTCCTCAAATTATACGCAGGAAATGACGGAAGAGACGGCGGCGGCGCTTTCGGATGAACAGATGACAGCCGATCTTGCAGGATATCCGTTGATCACGGACAGTTACAATTTTAATACCGGACTGGTGTTGACAGAAGATACGATGGAGTCCATCACTTTTGAAGACATTGTATGGAGCGACACAAGCTGTACCCGAAAGGCGGAAATCATTCTGGCTGACCAGAATATTTTTAAAGTTCATGTAATTGCAAACTTTACATACTCTTATAATGGTTCTGAGTGGAATCTGAACAGCATTAAATATTCGCCGGGATATTATGACGGCATGAATGACGGCTGGGCGTCTGACAACGATCTTGTGGGTAATTATTCAGGTGCTGTCAGGAACAAGGATGGAACGCAGTATGCGACGATATATTACAGTATTCTTACGGTAAATGCGGATGGTTCATTAAGCGGCGTATTAAAAANAGTGCCGAATGGAACAGATCCTGCTTCTGTGACAGCGTTAGAGTTTACNGGATCATATAATGAAAAANACATGTTTGTTGAGGTTACGTTTGATCGACNGAAGGTTCAATGTGGCACAAGAGCTGGTGATTGGATNTATGTCAGTTATGATAAGCTCAGATATAATGTGGAAACANATACGCTGTTGTCCAACAGTGTAACTTTNAATTATATCCTGGAAAAAGAAGACTNNGCNGAGGNATCCGAAGAAGTAACACAGGAGGAAGAAGCAGAAGAATAATAATGTGAGANGAATAGTTGATATCATACAAAAGATNTTTTATGCGGGAAACGCTTTCATCAGCGTTTCCCTAANTTTAACGCGANATAATAAGTATANTGCGGGAGGCAGGNATNATGATCAGANANGNAACGATGAGTGACANNGCTAAAGAGCTTGGCGTAAGTACGGTGACGGTTTCTAAAGCGCTTGGAGATAAGGAAGGCGTTAGTGACGCTGTACGTGAGAAAATCAAAAAGAAAGCGGAGGAAATGGGTTACCGCTATCATTCTCTTGCCGGTGGTATGAAGGGAGGCAGGAGCGGAAATGTAGGCGTACTTGTCTCGGAAGGCTTTTATCAGGACAATGCCTTTTATGCCGGACTTTATAATCGCAACATGATGGATCTGAAGCGTTACGGTTATTCCTGTNNTTTGGAAATCTTATCAAAATTGGNCGAACGGGAAGGCATCCTGCCAAATATGATCGAAAATAATAAGATCGATGCCCTGATCATTCTTGGACAGCTGAGGCGCAGTTATATTACAAAGATAAGGGAGATTGATATTCCTTTTATCTTNCAGGATTTTTATGATGAAGAATATANTNTNGNTTCTGTAGTTANCNACAATGTGNNTGGCGCATACCAGCTGACCAATTATCTGANCGGGAGAGGACACAGCAGGATCGCGTTTGTGGGCAATATCTATGCCACCAGCAGTATCATGGACCGTTATCTGGGATATTACAGGGCGTTGCTGCAGAATAGGATAGAGATCAGGAAAGACTGGATCATCCCGGATCGTGATGAGTCGCAGGGAACATATACGACGCTGGAGCTGCCAAAGGAGCTGCCGAAGGCATTCTTCTGTAACTGCGACGAAGTAGCATATTCTCTGGTCAATCAGTTAAAAGAGGCAGGCATACGCGTACCGGAAGATGTATCGGTGATTGGATTTGACGACTCTAACTATGCTTCTTTCTGCAATCCGAAGCTGACGACTTATCGTGTAGGCATTGAGGCTATGAGTGAAACGGCAGTTGATGCCGTGCTTAAGAAGATTAAGGACAAAGAGTTTCGAATCGGTAGGAGGGTCATCGGCGGCGATATTGTGATCAGGGAGTCAGTGAAGTAAAAGTTTAATTGATTTAAGCCGCCTTAGGGCGGCTTTTTGTGAGAGGGAGACTGTTTTATCATGAAAGAAACATTGGATGTTCTGGAATTGGATAGAATACAGATTGAGGATGCATTTCTAAAAAATGATTTTATTGGCAGAACCACGTCCTTTTATTTTGCAGTGATTGACAAAACGGTTACGGACAGGCAGCAGGTGACGGAGATTTTGGAGGAAACAGGACTGCTGTCAGAATACCAGGCAGTGTTATTTGGCGAAAACATAGGGGACGGCGGTGAAATGGATGTGATCGATGTCATGAGCCATCCCGAGATGAGGATTTACGCGTTGGTAGTAAAGAAAAGCCTTCTGGAATGGACCGGTTCTTTCCATGAGACGCTGCGGGAATTTAATACTTATGAGTTTTTATGCAGGGCTGCAGCCGAGACAATGGTGTATGGGATTCCATGTGTGGAAGACGAAAATATTGAAATGAAACAGGAAGAAAAAGTCCGGGCAGCGAGGACGCTTGCCTATATTGCAAGACTTCATATGGTGCGGCTGCAGGCGAAAGGTGTATTGGAGGATGTTTTTTTACGGCTGATCAATCATGCGGAGAAGCTTGGCTGTGATCAGGAGTTTAACGACGTGATGGGAATCATGCTTGATTCCTTTGCAGAGTTTGAAAAGCTTGCAAGGAATACGGCGCCGTATCTGATCTTTGTGGGAGATGATACCTGTTACAGCGTGCCGAAAAGATTTGCGACAGTGCTTTCTGACAAGCTGGCGGAGCTGGGACAGGCGGTGGTCACCACGGATGGCAGACATGGAGAGTGGCAGACCGGAGAAGACTCTAATATCGCAATACCCCCCATACTAAAGGGGGTGGTCGGATGTCAGATGAAGATTTTGGAAAGGGATATTTTCCGAAGGATGGCATGTCCGAAATATCAGTTCTGGTTTGATAATCCAATCTATTTTAACGATATGTTTTTCGATCTTCCAAAGGAGTATTATATTCTCTCGCAGGATGCGGATTATGCGGACTATATTAAAAGGTATTATGGAACAGAAAATGCAATACAATTCCCGCCGGCAGGAGAAGACGCCGGATATGCCGGGAATCAGGATCGTCCGTATGATGTGGTGTTTATCGGCAGCTACCGCAATCAGTGGGANGTNGATNCATTTACGNNGGAGGAACGGAATTTTTNTGNATATATGAANANCNATCNGGATGTAAATCTTTGANANTGNTATACCGGCANNATTTAAAAGAGAATNTGCNTTATGAATATGAAGAGGATGCCATACGGACCGGGCTGGAATCAGTGAAAAATGCCTGCCGCGCGGTAACATCCTATTATCGTGACGTTGTGATTGAGACCTTGATCGCTGCGGGCGTCAATGTGCATGTTTATGGCGATAGCTGGCAGGGTTTTCATTCGGAACATGAAGCGTTTCTGTTCCGTCATCCTGAAGTATCGGTGGAGGAATCTTTAGAGGTGCTTGGCCATGCAAAGATCGGTCTGAATATCATGACATGGCATAAGGCGGGCATGACGGAGCGTATTGCCAATATCATGCTGTCCGGTGCGGTATGTGTTTCAGATGAGTCAAGTTATCTTAGGGAGAATTATTCGGATGGGGAAGAATTGATGCTGTTCAGACTTTCGGAGATTTCTTTGCTGCCACAGAAAGTTCTGGAACTGCTGCGGAACGAAGATCTTCGCCGGCAGATGGCGGTAAAGGCCTATGAACGCGCAAGGAAAGAGCATACATGGAGAAAACGTGCGGAAGAGTTTCTTGCCTTAAATAAATAGTGTTTTATGTAAATTGTCATACTGAACAAATACAGGTTGTTTAATTTGTCTTATATTTACAAAATTAACCAGGATAACATTTTTTGTTTGACACTAAATTGTTAAAAAATTATAATTTATTTATAGGTTACCGATAACCTAAAAAGCAAAACTCAGATAAATTATCTATATTTAAGGAGGAATCCCCCATGTCTAACGTAAATTTTGTGAATGTATCGTCATTACCCAATATTCCCTGGCAGGAAAAACCGGAAGGGATCAAGGGTGCGCCTGTATGGAGATATACGGAAAACCCTATTATCGACAGAAATCCTGTAGAAGGTGTTGCAAGGATTTTTAATAGTGCGGTTATGCCATATGAGGATGGATTTATCGGCGTGTTCCGCGGCGAGCAGACCAACGGTATTCCTTACATATATCTTGGAAGAAGCAAAGATGCGATTCATTGGGATTTTGACAAAGAGAAGATTCCGTTTGAGGATGAGGACGGNAAGCCNTTTATGCCGGTNNNTGCTTANGATCCCCGTNTGGTANAGGTAGAGGATACCTATTATATCATCTGGTGCGGCGATTTTTACGGCGCGGCGATCGGTATGGCAAAGACGACGGACTTTAAGAAATTTGTCCGCATAGAGAATCCGTTTTTGCCGTTTAATCGTAATGCCGTACTGTTCCCCAGAAAGATCAATGGCAACTTTGTACTGTTTTCAAGACCTTCCGACAGTGGGCACACTCCGTTTGGCGATGTGTTTATTTCGGAAAGCCCGGATCTTGTATATTGGGGCAAACATCGTCATGTGATGAGCCGCGGCAATGAGTGGTGGGAGTCCGTAAAGATCGGCGGCGGTGCAGCTCCCATAGAGACAAGCGAAGGCTGGCTGTTGTTCTATCACGGCGTCAGCGGAACCTGTAACGGATTTGTATACTCTATCGGTGGTGCGATTCTGGATATTGACAATCCTTCCATTGTGAAATACCGTTGTACGAATTTCCTTTTAACACCGGAGCAATGGTATGAGGAGCGTGGATTTGTGCCTAATGTATGCTTCCCCTGCGCTACGCTTCAGGATAATGATACGGGAAGGATCGCGATTTATTACGGAGCTGCGGACAGTTATGTGGGACTGGCGTTTACGAAGCTGGATGAGATCGTGGATTATATTAAATCCAATAGCGTGCTGAGCGATACAGATAGGGAAATCGGTCGCAGATAAAAAATTCATCTGTTATTTTGTACATTTTGTTTTGTGAATAATGCCCAGAAAAACTTGCCAAAGAAAGAGTTATATAGTAAAATTTTTTGTGAAGAAAACTGTCACAGTGATGATTCCGATACGAAGGGATGGGGTAGGAGTTGTGCATGTCAGATCATAAAAATATGTTGGTAAAAGGGATATGGCTGGCGTTAAGTATTGCGGTGCTGACTGCATGTACAGCGGCGGAAAAAACGCCGGGATCATCTGATGGGGAAGCGGCGGTGTATTCCTGGGAGGAAGCGGACATCTATGAAGCAGAAGATGGCGTACTTCTGGGCGGCGCTTTGATAGAGAGCAGTATGCAGGGATATAAGGGTGAAGGTTATGTGGCCGGTCTTGCAAATGAGGGTGACGGCATCAGCCTGACCATTACGGTAGCAGAAACCGGATTTTATGACCTGAACTTTATCAGTGCAAGTCAGGGCGGAGATTATAAAGAAAACTATGTGTTGATCGATGGTGAAAGCGCAGGGACGGTCAGTGTACAGTCAGGAACATTTACAGACTCCATTCTGCAGCGTGTGTATATGGAAAGTGGTACACATGAGATCAGAATGACCAAGTACTGGGGATGGATTATGTTGGATAGAGTGTTGGTAAAGCAATCTGATGAACTGGCTGCTGATATGTATCAGGTATCTCCAAAGCTTGTGAATCCTGATGCCACAGAAAATGCACAGCGGCTGTTCAGTTATATGTGTGATATTTATGGGACGCAGATCCTTTCAGGGCAGTATTGTGATGATGGTATGTATGGTTTAGAGAATGCCGCCATCTGGAAGGCGACCGGCGGTGAATATCCGGCAGTGCTGGGGCTTGACTTCATTGAGGCGTCTCCTTCCCGTGTTGCTTACGGTTCACAGAATTATGCAACGCAGTATGCCATTGACTACTGGAATGAGGGTGGGATCGTTACGTTCTGCTGGCATTGGAACGCGCCGGAGAAGTATATCACCGGACAGTGGTACAGCGCTTTTTATACGGAACATACCAATATTGATCTTGCAAAGATCATGAACGGGGAGGATCAGGAAGGATATAACCTTCTGATGAGGGATATCGGAGCCATTGCAAAGGAACTGCAGACATTGCAGGATGCAGGCGTGCCGGTGCTTTGGAGACCGCTGCATGAGGCGTCCGGAGGATGGTTCTGGTGGGGAGCGTCAGGACCGGAGGCTTATAAGAAGCTGTATATTTTATTATATGATAAATTGACCAATGAATATGGCCTGAATAATCTGATCTGGATCTGGAACGGTCAGGATGCGGATTGGTATCCGGGGGATGAATATGTGGATATCATAGGCGAGGATATCTATCCGGGCGAACGTGTATATAGCTCTCAGGCAGATACATTTCTGAAAGCGGTGGGCTATACCGAAAGCAATAAGATGATCGTTATGTCGGAAAACGGCTGCCTTTTTGATCCGGCGCTTGCAGAACGTGACGGTGCAATGTGGGGCTTTTTCTGTACATGGCAGGGCGAGTTTGTGTTAAGGAGTAATGTGCGAAACGATCTTTCTGAGCAATATACGGAAGAGAGCATGGTGCGGCAGGTCTATGGGGATGAAAGAGTGATCACCAGATCGGAGCTGCCGGATCTGTTGAATTATCCGATACGGACGGATTAATGTGAGAAGAACTTCTAATCGCTTGCAACAAAGGTTGCTTCGCGAAGAAGTTCTAAGTCTCACACCGAAAAACGCAAAGCGAACAAGTTCGCTTTTGAATCGCGTTTTTCATTCCTATTTGAGGCGGCATGGGGGATTATATGGGAGATTTTTTCTCATCAGAGGGACCGTTGATTGGATTTCTTCAAAAAATAGGGATGTTGATTGCCTTAAGTATATTATTTATTTTATGTAGTCTGCCGGTGGTTACCATCGGTGCGGCGGCGTCCGCATTATATTACGCAGTAGCAAAATCCGTCCGCAGAGAACGGAGTTATCCAACAAAAGAATTTTTCAGGGCTTTTAAGAGAAATCTTAAAAATGGTACAGTCTTAACGGTTATTTTTGGCGGACTTGCAGCATTGATTTTATATAACAGGGAAGTGCTCTGGCAGGCGTCTTCGGGAGAACGGGAGATGCTTTCGGAGATCATGATGGGCAGTCCGGACGGCGGTGCGCTGACATTGTATGTTGTCTATGATGGGATGCTGATTTTTTTGGCAATGTTGGCGGTATATCTGTTTCCGGTATTATCACGGTTTGCAATGAAGCTTTCGGATATTATAAAACTTTCCTTTGTGATGTCTTTGCGTTTCTTTTATTTTACAGTATTACTGACGGCGGGAACNGGNNTNTTGNTTTATCTTCAATGGAAAGTGCTGCCGATACCGACGATACTGCTGCTGCCCGGCGGATGGACTTATCTTTCATCCTTTCTGTTGGAAAAGGCGATGAAGAAATATATACCTACTCCCAAGGAGGGAGAAGACGCATGGTATCTGGAATAACATACACGAAAGCAGTGATGCAGTAAATAGGGCGATAGCCCGTGCAATTATGGCATAGATAATCAGCTTGCGAAAGGAGTGCAGATAAATGGTAGGAAAGCATCTGAACAGGGGATTATACAGAAGGGTGGTTTCGATAGCGTTATGTGTGACGATGCTGTCAGGGATGTTTTTCTATCATAGCATTGAAGTCAATGCAAAAACAGAACTTACATTGGATGATTACCGTGAGGAGGCCGGTACCTATTCCGTAACCGGAGATGTTCCCGGTTATACAGAGTATTTGAATACATACGAACAGGTTTTTCCTGAGGATGTGATCGAGATCGATGNTGCAGATTTCTGCCGNTATNAGGATCGTGACGGCACAGTANATCCGGATGTTTATACGGATTATGAAGGNATGGANGGCGACAGCGTTTTAACGACGGAATCTGCTTTGATCGAATATGATTTTGAAGTTGCAACCAGCGGTTATTATGACCTCTCTTTGTTGTACTATCCTGTGGAAGGAAAAAGTTCTGAGATTCAGCGTTCCTTTTTCATTGACGGCGAGCTGCCTTATGGAGAGCTCTCTCTGATCGAATTCTCCCGTGTCTGGACCACAAGCGTTTATGATTATTATGTTAATGCGGATGATATTGAGGTTGCACGCTGGCCGAAGGATAATCAGGGCAATGATCTGAAGCCGACGGCGATTGAAGTTCCGGAATGGATAGAAAGCTATCTGTTTGACAGCAACGGATATATTACAGATGAACTTAAAGTCTATCTGGAAGCAGGTTCCCATACCTTATCGATCATGTCTTTAAGGGAGCCAATGCTTATCAGAAAAATCATTTTCAACAATTCTGAAGACCCGGAATCATACGCTGTTGTAAAAGCGAACTGGGATGCTATGGGTGCGGTGCAGACTACAGACCAGAATATCCGGATCGAAGCGGAGAACGCGGTAAAAACATCTTCCCAGATGTTATATCCCAAACAGGACCAGTCTTCCCCGGCAGTTTATCCGTCCAGCGCAAGAGAGCTGTTGAATAACAGTATCGGAGGCACGAACTGGCAGAATGCGGGACAGTGGATCGAGTGGGAATTTGAGGTTCCGGAAACCGGATATTATAATATCAGCATGTATGATAAACAGAATTTTGTCAGGGGTATCTATGTTTCAAGGAAGATCATGATTGACGGAGAGATTCCTTTTGCAGAGATGAGAGATTACGGATTTGATTATGCCCAGAACTGGCGTCTGGATGTATTGTCCGATGATGAGGGTACGCCGTATCAGTTTTATCTGGAAAAAGGAACCCATACACTGCGTATGGAGGTTGTGTTGGGTGATTTTTCTGAAATTATCAGTACGGTGCAGGATTCCGTACAGGATCTGAATGCCATTTANCGGAAAATAATCCGNATTACCGGCGTATCTCCTGATAAGTACCGGGATTATCAGATCGCCAGTTCGCTGCCGGAACTGCAGGGAGAGCTGGAGGAAGTCCGGGCAAAATTGGACAGCGCAATTGTGGATCTGCAAGCGATTGCAGGCAGCAACACTGATAAGACAACAGTTTTGATTACTATGAGAGACCAGTTGGATGAGCTGATCTATGATCAGGAACGTTTTACGGAAGTTATCAACTCCTATAAGATCAATGTACGTGCCTGTGGTAACTGGATTACACAGGTTGTTGTTCAGCCGCTGCAGGTTGACAGGATCTATGTTTATTCTGACAGTTCAGAACCGAAGGTTGCCGGCGCATCCTGGTTCAGCAGACTGATTTATGAGCTCAAAAGGCTGTTTTATTCCTTTATTATTGATTATAACCAGATCGGTAATATTGCAGATAGCAATACGGAAGGAACTACAATTACACTTTGGGTTGGCNACCCNNACCTNGGATCAGGCGAATGTCATTAAAAATCTTATTGATGAATCCTTTACAAGTACAACGAATATTAACGTGAACGTCCAGCTGGTGGATATGAGTACGCTTCTTAAGGCGTCGCTGGCGGGAGAAGGTCCTGATGTGGCAATTCAGGTAGGACCGACGCAGGTGGCTACGGCGCAGGGCAATGCCACTATGGTAAGCGCCTCTAATGATACGCCGGTCAATTACGGTATCCGTAACGCAGTGCTGGATCTGACGCAGTTTGAGGATTATGATGAGGTGGTTTCAAGATTTTCGAACAGCGCCCTTGTTCCGTTTACCTACAATGGAGCGACCTATGCCCTGCCGGATACGCAGACGTTCTTGATGATGTTTTACCGTAAGGATATTTTACAGGAGATCGGTCTGGAGGTGCCCAGGACATGGGACGAAGTAAAAGTTGCCATGACAGTTCTTTCCAAGAATCAGATGGAATTTGGTATGCTGCCGGGAGAACAGGTATTTGCCATGTTTTTGTTCCAAAACGGAGGAACTTATTATTCTCATGATGGTATGGCGTCGGCGTTAGATGAAGATGTTGCTGTCAATACATTTAAAGAATATTGTGAGTTCTATACGGATTACAAACTGGATAAAGAGACCAGTGTGGAAGAACGTTTCCGTACAGGAGAATGTCCGATTATTATTGCGGACTATACTGTGTTCAATAATCTTGCGGTATCAGCGCCGGATATTGAAGGGTTATGGGACTTTACGGTGGTGCCGGGCATCATGCAGGAAGATGGTACGATCAACCATACCACCGGAAGTATCGGCGTTGCTGATATGATCATGGCGGATACGGAATATCCGGAAGAAAGCTGGGAGTTTTTAAAATGGTGGACATCAGCGGAGACACAGACGCTATACGGACGGGAGATGGAGAGTCTGATGGGTGCTGCGGGACGTGTGGCGACTGCCAACGTTGAGGCATTAGGTAATCTGTCATGGCAGGTGGATGCTTATGAGGCACTGATGGAACAGTTTGAACAGGTTCAGGGTATCCCTCAGGTTCCGGGCGGATATTATACTTGGCGAAATGTGAACAATGCATTTTATTCCGTAACGACAGATACCAACACGGCGACACCGAGAGAATCGCTGATGGAAAAAGTAGAGTATATCAATGCTGAGATTGATTATAAACGGGAAGAGCTTGGCCTTCCGATTCTGGAAGATTGAGAAAGGAGGGAATGGATTTGGCTGAGAAATCGCAGGAGTTAAATGATGTGAAGGCTGGCGGTAATAAAAAGGCAGCTGAAGTCATGACAGAGAAGCCGGAAACAGAAGAGAATGCCATCTCAGAAGAGGCTTTGGCCGTTGCAAAGAAGCAGGCCACGCTTTCTTATCAGATTCGTCGTGCGAGATGGTCTTACGGTATGATGTCACCGTATTTTATCCTGTTTTTCTTCTTTACGGTACTGCCGGTGGCTATGTCCATAGTACTTAGCTACACCTATTTTAATATGCTGGAAATGCTTGAATGGGTGGGATGGAAAAACTATGTTAAGCTGTTTTTGGATGATGACGTGTTTTTGATTTCCTTGAAAAATACCTTATTATTTGCAGTTGTTACCGGACCGATCAGCTATTTTCTGTGTCTGTTATTTGCATGGATCATCAATGAATTTAAGGGATGGCTTCGTTCCTTCCTGACGTTGATTTTTTATGCTCCTTCGATCTGTGGTAATGCTTATCTGGTATGGAATCTGATCCTGACTGGTGACAGGTACGGATACTTGAATGGTCTGTTATTAAAATACGATGTTATTAACGAGGCAATTTTATGGATGAAGACAGCAAAATGGATCATGCCGTGTCTGATCGTTGTACAGCTCTGGCTGTCGCTTGGTACCGGTTTTCTTTCCTTTATCGCAGGTCTTCAGACGATCGATAAGAGTCTGTATGAAGCTGCCGCGCTGGACGGTGTTAAGAACCGTTGGCAGGAGTTATGGTACGTGACGCTGCCTGCGATGAAACCGCAGTTGATGTTTGGTGCGGTTATGCAGATCACACAGTCCTTTGCTGTTGCAGATATCTCCGTGCAATTGGCGGGCAATCCTTCCGTCAATTATGCCGGTGCAACTGTTGTAACGCATCTTTTGGATTATGGCAATACACGATTTGAGATGGGTTACGCATCTGCGGTTGCAACGGTTCTGTTCCTTTTGATGGTTGGCACGAATAAGCTGGTACAGAGAATTTTAAGGAGGGTGGGCGAATAATGTCTAAGCATGCAAAATCTGTTGACGCAAAACCGTCCGATGCAAAACTGTCAGACGGGGGGGTGTCTGCACCTGCTAAGATCAAGTTCAGACGGCGCAGACGCGAGAAACAGTTAAACCGTTCTATGGCGGGTAATACATTATTATTTGCGCTGATGATCTTCTGCGGAGTATTTATGGCTCTGCCGCTGGTCATGATCATCAACAACTGCCTGAAGCCGTTGGATGAGTTGTTCCAATATCCGCCAAAACTTTTTGTGAGAAATCCTACGCTGGAAAATTTCACAGACCTGTTTGTTCTGATGAATGATACCTGGGTTCCGTTTTCCAGATATATTTTAAATACGATTATTATTACGTTAGGTGGTATGGTGGGGCATGTTATATGTGCGTCTCTGGCAGCTTACCCGCTGGCAAAGCATAGATTCCCCGGAAAAGATATTCTCTTTTCCATGGTAGTGCTCTCCATGATGTTTTCCTGGACGGTTACACAGATCCCCCAGTATATGATCATCTCCTGGCTGGGTATCAATAATAATTATTTGGCGTTGATCCTGCCGGCATGGAGCTTTGGTATGGGTCTTTACCTGATGAAACAGTTTATGGAACAGCTGCCGGATTCCCTGATGGAGTCGGCAAGGCTGGATGGAGCGAATGAGCTTACCATCTTCTGGAAGATTGTGATGCCGAATGTAAAACCGGCATGGCTGACTCTTGCCATCTTCCAGTTTCAACAGATGTGGGCCAATACAGGCGCGCTGTTTCTGCGGGATGAGCAGTTAAAACCGTTGCAGTTTTCTTTGCAGCAGATCACTGCGGGCGGAACTGCCCGTGCAGGAGCTGCGGCAGCAGTTACTTTTCTGATTGCGGCGGTGCCGATCATCTTTTTCCTGATCTGCCAGAGAAATGTATTGGAGACGATGACAACTTCCGGTATGAAAGACTAAGTTTGGAAAGGAGTATGGCTATGAAGATAAAAGCATGGAAATCTGCACTCGCCGGGACACTGGCAGCTTTGGTGATCAGCCTCTCATTTACGGGGAGCGTTTCGGCAGAAGATCTTCCGTACAATCCATATGCATATGATTACTGGGATGATGTTGTACATACCCCTGCAGCTTATGAACCCGCAGGCATGATCAGGGGCGGTGATCTGATTTATAAAGGAGAATCCATAGGTGCATTTGTTAATCCTCAAGATCTTTGTAAATCTGAAGATGGCAATATCTATGTGGCAGATACCGGTAATCAGAGAATCGTTGTACTGAACCAGAATATGACAGAAGTAGTCAATATCTATACGACTTTTGACAATAACGGTACAGAGGATACATTTAATATGCCCACCGGTGTCTGCGTATCATCAAAGAACTGGCTGTATATTGCAGATTCCATGAACCGACGTGTCGTGATCCTGGATATTGCAACCGGCGAGCTGATGGGGATTGTGAAAGATCCGCAGTCTGACATCTTAGAGGCGGGGTACGTGTTTACACCGTTAAAAGTATCTGTGGATTATGCAGACCGTGTTTACTGCATTGCACAGAATATGTTTGAAGGCATTATGGTGTTTGAGGCCAATGGAGAATTTACAGGGTTTTTCGGAACGATAGAGGTGCAGATCTCGCTTTGGGAGAAGTTTTGGAGAAGGATTGCGACGAAAGAGGAGCGTTCCAAATCACAGCTTTTTATTCCTACGGAATTTACGGGAATCGATGTAGACAGCGATGGTTTTGTCTATGCAACTAATATTGATTTAGAGGGATTGCAGGGTGTGCGCCGGTTGAACCCCAGAGGTGAGGACGTCATCAAGCAGGGTGAGAACGAGAATGTCGGCGGCGATCTTTGGATCGAAGGCTCTACGGATTATGCCGGACCATCCCAGATCACGGATGTTGTTTACCGGGATAAAGGAATATTCTCGCTGCTTGACCGTAAGCGGGGCAGGATATTTACATACGATCATGAGGGTAATCTTTTATATATTTTTGGCGGGCTTGGAACCCAGGTGGGTACGTTTATGGCGCCGGTGGCAATCGAGTCCGTGGGAAATCAGATCGTTGTTTTGGATTCCAACAGGGCAGCTATCTTCTGCTTTAATGAAACAGAATACGGCAGACTGATCAATGAGGCGGTCAGTCTCCGTTATGACGGTGATGAAACCAAGGCGGTAGAGATGTGGAGACAGGTATTGAAGTTGAATGAGAATTTTGAGCTTGCCAATTCCGGTATTGGTAAGGCGTACCTGACAGCAAAGGACAATGAAACTGCCATGTATTATCTTAGACTGGGCATGAACCGGGAATATTATTCGATTGCCTTTAAGAGATATCGCAACGAAATATTGAAAGCCNACCTGAATTATATNTTGNCCNGTATGATGTTGATCATTATCGGATATCTGGCGGGATCCAAGATCGTAAAGAAGAAAAAGGGAATTGAAAAAGAGGAGGATATACTGAATGGATAAAAATATTTCCGAAGAAAACAGTTTTATAAAGAAGTATTTCTCCTCGGAGAAATGGAAGTATCTCTGGTATACGCTCTCGCATCCGATGGATGGATTTTATTGGATCCGTCGTAAGGATAAGGGCAGTGTGCCGATAGCGATTTTACTGGTGATCTGTTTTTCCTTCTGTTTTTCTTTAAACAGGTATCTTGCCAGTTTTGTAGGAAGAATGTATTCACTGCAAGGATTTTCCGAAAACGCATCAACAGTCAAATAATGGCAAAGGCGTGAATAGGCATATATACCTGCAAACAATTCAAAGCAGGAGAAAAAGGCTGTTGCATCCAACGAGAATCCGTTCATTTTCATTACACAAAGATAAATTTTGGGCAATGAATCGGAAATTGAAAA
>WFLX010090829.1_pt1 | contig 30674 bp, 26 predicted proteins | sample 4967041 | NCBI WGS metagenome assembly WFLX01 (sample SAMN12857096, study PRJNA449069) | gut metagenome | isolation source: stool from male and female vole | host: Microtus ochrogaster | place: USA:Florida | collected 2017
CGTGTGCCATGATTCCAAGCCTTCGGGCGGTCAGTCGCGTCTGCGCAGCATGAAAGCGCTTCCGCTCACCTATCGTGAAGACGGCACGATTGTGACTCTCGACGGCGGCGGAAAATAATCCCGGTCTCGATATTCTGCTGAATCATAACGAATAACTTGGGGAAGAGACCCCGCAAGTGCTTCTGGATTTACGGCATAAAACAAAACCCGATAGCTTGATATACAGGGGCTACCGGGATTCAACACTGTAAAGATAGTGCTTTTTCTCTTAATAACAAAATTTTACACCGAAAAGATTGTTGATTTCAAATGAAATACGCTGACTTCGAGGAAATAATGTCCACGCAACGCATGGAGCGTTATGTGGAGGCGTGTGGAGGCGACACCCGCAAGGCAATGACGCTATATCGCTACAATCTTCAGATTTCGCAGGAAATGTTCACTATAGTCAGCTGCTTCGAGGTCGCACTGAGAAATGCTATTGACCGTAAATTATCCGAGAATTTGGGTGATGAATGGCTGCGGGACTCCATCATGCCCGATGGAGTTTTCACAGACCCGATATTGCGAAAGACGCGCGACATCATAACCTTTGCACACCGTAAGTTGCAGCAGTCACAGTCCTATTCACACCACAAGCTGTTGGCTGAAATGGAATTCGGCATCTGGAAATACATGTTCTCTCCTGTACAGTATCGTGTTACCGGACGCAACCTGCTTTCCATATTTCCAAACAAACCGCGCTCGTCGAGAGAGATGCAGTATAATCAGACGTATATCTTCAATGAACTGGACAAGGTCAATTCCCTGCGCAACCGCATAGCACATCATGAGACGATCTGTTTCGCCTCCCGTACATCCACAATCGACACATCGTATGTGATNAATATATACACAAAGATCAAAACTCTCTTTTCTTGGATGGATATCGATAGCAATTCATTACTGTATGGATTGGATCACATCAATCGTGTTTGTGCTAAAATAAATCAGTTGAAAAACGGTTTATCCTAATCATTCAACTAACGGAAGCAAAATTTTAACGTGATTACATTGAGAATCACTGCTTCATCCAAATGATATCAGTGGCTTTCATTGGTTCTGTTTCATGGCTCGCAAACTCCTTTAAAAGGGGGCTTATGACGGTCCGAAATCAAGTAATTATTAGCCTGGTGCTCAGGATATAAAATCAGCCCGACGAAAGAGCAGTGTCTATCTTCGGGCTATTTTAATAACTTGAACTTGCAATAATTTATTTAATTATAAATTTTTCGGAAATATTTNNTTGTCGTCTTATATAAATCCCGTGCGGGAGGTTCTTAAATTCCTCTTTTGAGGTATTATTTAACACCTTTAATCCTTGAATATTATAAATCTCAATAGGATATTCTTGCCCTTCCTCTGTTATCTCTGCGATTCCGGCATTGAATTCCGGCATTATATGAATTTTAATAATTTTTTCAATGGCTGTTGCTTCAAATGGGTATACGATGATTTTAAGCTCACAATCTCCAATTGATTTACCGAATAGTATGCCATTTTTATCAATGGAAGCAATATTTTCATCGGAAGATATCCATTGAATATCATTGAACACGCCATCAAGAGGCATGACTTTAATCGGCACAGAGTAAAAGGTATTTAGTGGGAGTGATATTTCGTCGGGAATGCTAAAATCGTTTATGGTGGTATTTTTTAAGGGAGAAAATAATAGTTGTGGATATGTCTGATTGTAGTCAGTGGGCTTGTCTTTNTCAAGTCTATAACAANTATTCTTTCCCNAACCATATANTTCTCNTTTTNTTGTAAGAGCCAATNTATAATCCCAATTACANNAANCCATANATNTATNATCCNTTATAANTTNTNCATTTTNAGNAAGNNTATACGGNTATGAGGTAATTGTTCCGTTGCCTATTTGACCGTGGTCATTTCTGCCCCAACCATATAATTTGTTTTCCGTTGTTATATAGAATCCCCTTTCTTTTGAGCCTTCGACGGATATAATATTTTCGCCAATCTTTTTAATTGCCAAAGTCTTGTCATCGACATACCATCCTGTATTGTCATTTTTAACAAAAGTCACAGGTTCTGAAGAAGTAATTGATGCTTGTTTGACATTATCTGCAATTTTCTTTGGTGAAGTAAGTTTTAAGTGGTCAAAAAAATCATATTCACCCCACATCCAAAGAGATCCATCATTTTTTATTACAGCGCAGTTTCTGTCACGAGACACTACGGATTTTACGCCATCCATAAGTTTAATAGGAGTATCGGCGTAATAAATAGTTACATAGGGACTAGCACTTTTCTTATTCCCCTTTCCCATAAGTTGATTAAATCTGTCGCTTCCAACACCATATAAATCCCCATTCTTCTTAACAAAAAACAATGTTGATTCGGAGGCATACGCAACATCTATTACATCGGACTCGTATACAATTGGGGTCTTTTGGTAAGGGAAGAAATAACTATCGTATCCTGCCAGCCATAATTTATTATCATTATCTATGTATGCAAATATTGATTCGCTTATACATGAACTTTTTACATTGTCGAATGAGAAAGTTTTGTAATATGACCAGCCTCCTTCTNTCNNCCATCCTCCCCNNGTATTAANTANTCTGTNTNTGNTGATGNNTGCTGAAGCGTATTCACCGGNNTATATAGNAATAGGCNANANGNAATAATNTTNATCAGAAGCNCTGACTNTCCAAGCATAANTTACACTTAATNNAGGNTNCNCATCAATATCGCTCAAAGCGTATTGTTCAATATTAATTGTACATTGATGATTTCCTCTATACTCATCTATCTTTTTAGGTATAATCTGTAGGATATTTTTTACAATAGCAGTGCTGAATTCACATTTTTTGCCATCGATAGTAAATGTTATATAAGATTTTTCTATGTGGTTAGACAACTCGTTATTAAAAGCAATATATGGTAAATGAATATCGCTANCTATGTTACCTTGGTTAGNTGNGAATATCTCCTCGATTTTTAAATCAGTTAATTCGTATTCCTGTGTTAGTATATCACTNTCAATATAATCAGGATGTATTGCTTTTNCTTTCNATATGAAATTGGTTGTCATTTTTAGCGGAGTTGTGTATAAAATGCTATTTTTAGTCGGAATTGAGCCATCCTGAGTATAATAAATAGTGGCATCAGATACGTTGCTTCTCAGTTCGAGCAATTTTCCATTTGGATAAAGTCCTCCATCTAATGAAGGACTTAGAGTTAGTTTTGGTTTATTTACAACTACATTACAAGATGCTGATAAGCCATTAGAGGTGCGAACCGTAATAGTCGTATTGCCAGGTTTTTTGGCTTGTATACAACCATTTACATTTACTGTTGCTATTTCTGAATTAGATGATGTCCAGCTAAAAGACGTTTGAGCATTGCTTGGAGTCAAAGTAGGAGTAATTGTTTTAGATTCCCCTGCCGTTAATGTTATATTATTGGGTAACGAAACAGATGTTGGATCAACCTTATTAACTGTAACGAGACAGTATGGTGAGGTGGATGATACTTTTGAATATACGTTTATGTATGCAGTACCCGGACTAACAGCATGCACTTCACCTGATCGCTCGTCAACACGAACTATCGAGGGATTAGTCGACTGAAAATATGCATTAGCAAAGGATGTATATTGATTATCAAATTGATGTCTGTAGCTGACATATTTTGTTTCACCAGGAGACATAGTCATTGATGTGGGAGAAATAGAAACTTGATTATCCTGACAAGAAATGGTTACTTGACGTTTGGTATGGGTATACGTGCTATTTCCCGTTAATTTGTAATCCCATTCGCATGTAACTGTTGCTGTTCCAGAGAAATATTTGGTTACCGTTATTGTTCGATAGAATCCAGAACCGCTAAGAGTAAGATATCCACCACTTGTAGTCCAAGACATATTGGCAGTTAGTCCTATTACGGAGGAGGTAACATCAAATGTATATGATTGACCTACCCATAACTTTTGTTGCGAAAGTAATGACAGAGATGTGAATAGCGCTAAAATGAAAGAGAGTAAGAACTTTTTAATTTTAGATTGGTCCATTTTGCTGATTTTTTTCGCAACTGACTCTATTGCGCTTTTTATATAAAGAAACGTGAGCCAACTATGCCACGTCGTAAGTGATGGTCGTAGGAAACCATTAGGACAGNTGTAACAATAGCNNNCCACGCTATNNGCGTGAGAANCACTATGCNAANCCTTGTCCTGACTGAAAATTTCCTACGTTTTCACCTACAAGATAAGCATAACGCTTCTTATTTTTCCAAAATGTCTTGGATAGACCATAGTCAATCCAACTACAAAATTAATAGTTTTTCTCAATATCTTGCCATTCGGGGCATCAAATCATCAGTAAATAAATCGAAACTGGTAGAATTAATAAAACAAAGCACTGTTGAATTATACTAAATAAGAGATGCTATATAGGGTTTATTAGCTTGATTAGTACGGTATTAAAAAGGCAAAAGGCTGTTTATTGGTATATTATTTCCTATAAGAGAAGGGATGTATATTTCAGACCCCGGAACGACGACATTGGCTGCGTCGTTCCGGGGCTTGTTATGCGTGAGTCTTTTGGGGCGTGGTTGTTTTCGCAAGATTATTTTGCGTATTCGATTTTGCCTACGATTTTGCGGCTGGGAATCACTTCGCCCGGAGCCTGCACTGAAGGCTGGTGCATGTCGGAGGGGAAGTAGAGGAAGAAGCGGTCGGGACCGGCGGGAACGTAGCTCACTTCTCCGTCAGCGCGATATTTGGTCACGTCCTTAACCGGATTATATTCTTCGGTGACAACCACTTTGTCGGTGAGTCCCATGAGCTCGTTGCCTTCGAAAGTGTACTGAAGGTCAATCATGTTCTTGTGGCTTTCCACCTTGGTGTCTTCAGCGCTCTTGGGGGTGTATTCGAGCACGTTGATCCAAAGGCGGTCGGGCACGAGCACTATCTTGCCGGCTTCAAGGGTCTTGAGGTCGGTTTCGGCAAGGAATTTGAAGAGCTTGTCCCACAATTCCTGATTTTTTTCGTATTGCGACGCGAATTCTTCGGCATTGATTGTGGCATCAGCCTCTACGTTCCATCCGTTTGCCCAGCAGCGGCTTTTCACCCACTCTTGAGCATTGTTTTGATTTGCCATCTCTTTTTTCGTTTTTAAGGTTATATTGACAAAGTTAACTATGCTGATTGATTTTTGCAAATTATATTTGCTCCTGTCACGGGCGGAGGCTGAAGAGCTGCGAGCAGTCAAACCGCGGAAGCGCTATCACCTGGATGTCGGCTTCGTTGTCCTCGGGGGTGTTTCGCCCGGCTCCCACTTTAAGCCCTATTTCTTCAAGCGCTCGCCTGGTGGCGCCGACTGCCTCCTCGGGGGTGTTGTTGTCCCGGCTTAGGTGGCATAGGAACACGTAGCGCAGTCTCGGCGAATAGATTTTCGCAAGATACTCGGCGGTCACTTTGTTGTCGAGGTGCCCGTTGACGTTGCGTATTCTTGACTTCAGATATTCGGGATAGCTGCCAAACATGAGCATGTGCAGNTCGTAGTTGCTCTCGATCATCAGGTAGTCGGCTTGGCGCATATAGTAATCGGCGCGGTCTGATATGCAGCCGAGGTCGGTGGCTATAGCAAAGCCGCGGTCGTCGTGCTGAACGAAAAAGCCGGCGTTGTCGCTGCCGTCGTGCATTACCTCAAAGGCGGTGATGGTGAAATTGCCTATCGTGAAGGGGATTTCCTTGTAGATGGGGGTGTGGTAGTCCTTGATGCGGCGTGAAACATTNTGTCGGCGCAGNATGCCGTTCATGGCGCGCGGAGTGCAGAAAATGTTGATGTGCTTGTGTTTCCTCACCAGCGTGTAGGCAAATCTCATGTGATCGCTGTGATCGTGGGTGATGCATATCCCCTTGATGTTGGAAATGGGGATATTGTTGGCGGCAAGCCCGTCGAGCACGGTTTTGGCGTCCACTCCGGCATCGATTAGGAACCCTGCCGTGGAGTCGCCGATGTAGGCGCAGTTGCCGCTGCTTCCGCTCCCGAATGACAGGAAGGTGATTTTGTTGGGCACGGGCTTGACCACAACCGGTCCGAGCGGATGAAGATTGCCCTGTTGATGCAGATGTATTCCTCCCGATATGATTTCGTTGGCTCCGTGTAGCGCTCCTGGAGCGGGCGTGCCGGAGTTTTCCCGAGGTTCGAAGATTTCGTCGTCGAACAGTCCCGGGAATCCGAAGAGGTTATCGCTGGAGTTTTTTCGTGCCATTTATTTATAGAGGAGGAATATCGTGGGGATCTTGTCGTAATTATATGACGCTTTAGCCCAATAGGAGAGCGGGCGCGTGATGATTTTTTCATTGCTCCCCGTGATGTCGGATGCCACGCAGAGCATCATCGACCCGGGCAGAGCGCGGGCGAGTTCGGCTATCAGCTTGTTGTTACGATAGGGGGTTTCGATGAAAATCTGGGTTTGCGATTCGGTTTTTATGCGGCGTTCCATTGAGCGCATTGCCGCCGAGCGCTGAGCTGCGTCGATGGGGAGATAGCCGAGGAAGGCGAAGCTCTGTCCGTTGAATCCTGAAGCCATCAGGGAGAGGATGATGCTCGACGGTCCCACGAGCGGCTTCACCGTATAGCCTTTTTTCTGGGCGATGGCAACAACGTCGGCTCCCGGATCGGCTATTGCCGGGCAGCCGGCTTCCGAAATGATTCCTATGTCGTTGCCGGCTTCGGCGGGAGCGAGCATTCCGGCGACATCCTCGGGCGAGGTGTGGCGGTTAAGCTCGTAGAATGTCAGCGAATCGATGTCGATGTTGCGGTCACACGCTTTGAGAAACCNGCGNGCGGTGCGCAGATTTTCGACTATGAAGTATTTGAGCTTTTGAGCCANGGCGATATTTTCGGCGGGAAGCACTTGCGCGGGGGCGTTGTCGCTCATTGTTGACGGTAGCAGATATATCGTGGGCATCATCTATCGGGATTTTGAGGACAGGCGGTTATTGAGGGAGTCCAGGGCGGTTTCAACCGATGAGCCTCGGTAAATCTGGTTCCCGGTCGAATCGGCAAGTATGAAATAGGGGGCTCGCGGAATATTCAGGTCATAGAGCGTGGGCGACGCTGCTCCGCCAGGAACCCATGTGTGTGCCCATTTGGTGGAGTCGCCCGCCAATGATCGTCTCCATTGCATGGAATCGGGCGCTAATGATATCTCGAGCACCCTCAGCCGTCGGCGCGTGTAGCGGTCGAATGCCGTCTGCAGGGTGCGGTTGGCAAGGTCGGACTGCGCTTTTGTTCCTGCTGAGAAGTGGAGAAGCGAATAGCTTGACCTGAGGGGGACAAAACGCTCCGATGAATCCTTTGCGTTGGTCAGCGTCATGGGGCGNACCTTCACATTGATGGCGGCGTTGTTGTTCTGCGACAAGAGAAGCCGATAACCGGCGACNAGTTTTTCAGGCAGCGCTTCGGGCGATAGCGATGCGAAGAGATTGCTTGTTTTCGACTCGTTGTCGGCTGCGTTATATAGCGTGAGCAGCATCAGCGAGGAGATGAGGTTGCTTTTGTTGGCGGTTACATATTCTTCGACAGCCTGATTGATCATTTCGGGAGTGCCGTCGGTGAGCAAGTCGTGGTTTTTCGTCAGGAATTCAGCCCATTGTTCAGCCGGTTTGCTTCCTTTAAGCTCAAGTTTGTAAGGGTCGTCTATATCGAGCTCGCATTTTATGTTCTGTCCGTTTTTCACCGGGATGCGGGAAAACACCTTGCCTTGAGGCGACAGGAGCTCCACCATGGTGTAGTCGCGTGAAGAGCCGGTGAGACTGAACTTTCCGTCGATAGCGGTGACCGTGACCGTGTGCAGAACGCCGTCGGCAGGATATGCCATGGTGACGCGTCTCGTCCCGAGCCCGTCGACGGTGCCCGAGATGCGGAATTGCGGCTCGTCGTCACATGCCGACATCATTGCGCAGAATGTGATAATCAGCACTGAAAGCCGCAGAAAATTCACTATGTTGCCAAACTTAATCATTATAATGCAAAGTTATCAAAAATCTGTGAAAATAAATGTGCGGTGTGGAATAAATGTGGGCGGTTGATGGATTTGGCGCAATAAAACGCAGGCTAAGGTTAGGATTCTTTAAGTTAACTTCCTATCTTTGCAACGATAATGTAAAGGTAGAGCGATGAGAGTATTTTCCTTCATTTTATTTGTGATGGCGCTGGTGGCGCTCCCCCCTGAGACATGCGCCCAGATTGTGTCGCAATCTAAAGAGGGTGTGGTCGATGCCGACAGCGTGCGCAGGGCGTTTGACGACAACCGTTCCTATTTCGGGTTATACAAGGATAACTATTTTATATTCGGACCTCCCATCGGGTATAAGCCGACGCGCTCCAACACCAACGCGCTGTTTCAGATATCGATCGCGCAGCGGCTCACCCGAAGCGTGTTGCCATTCCATTCCTATCTTTATTTGTTCTACACCCAACGGTGTTTTTGGAATGTGCTTGAAAAGTCATTCCCCATGACCGACCTTAATTTCAATCCGGGAGTGGGTATCACCAAGCCGCTATTTGTCAAGGACCGCTTCATCGGNAAAGTGTCGCTCATACTTGAGCATGAGAGCAACGGTAGGGACAGTCTTGCGAGCCGCTCGTGGAACCGATTGTCGGTGGCGGGGAATATATGGCTTGACCCCACGCTAATGGTCCATTGCAAAGTGTGGGCTCCGTGGGTCGACGGCGAGAATAACCGCGACCTCCTCGANTACATGGGCTTATATCAGTTCGGGCTTACTTATCTCACTCCTTCGCAACGCATGGGGGGAAGCATGAGATTCACCAAGCGCCGCGGGTGGAACCTGAATTATAACATGGTGCTGGAATTTTCCTACAAGCTCACTAACAATGACAACCAGTATCTGTTTGTGCAGTATTACAACGGTTACGGCGAGGGTATGCTCGCCTACAATAAGTATTGCTCGCAGTTGAGGGTGGGCATCTGTATAAAACCGCCCTTTTTCAGCGACTATTGATGAAGTTGCGCAGTATCCACCAGGCAACAACGATAGCGAAACATATTTTAATCACCATTCCCGAGTTTAAGGCGCGATAAAGCTTCGGGTGGCGTTGGCGTGTCGTTTCTGAAAACACAAGCAGGACCACAAATGGCAGCGAGGCGACGAGCAGCGCGTTTTTGTTCCATGCCGTTGCGACATCGCCGTGGAGCAGCGCGTGGATGGCGCGCTGGGAGCCGCAACCCGGACATTGAAAGCCGGTGAGGCTCAGAAACGGGCAGCGTGGAAAAAACGCCGAGTCGCCGGGATCGAAGTAGAAATACACACAGATCCCGGCGGCAATGGCAAGTGTCAATAAGATAATGAGATAGCGGTTCATCAGATGAACCAGTTGAAGGGCACCCCTGTGAAGATTGCGGCGGGGGCGCCGATCAATCCAAGCACGAAGGAGATGATACACCATATCTTCGCATTATTGGACGCCTTGAGAGCTCCTTCGTAGTCGCCGCGGGAATAGCGTGACTCCACCGAGGAGGAGTAGACGATAGCCACTATTCCGGCAGGAAGACAGCAGAGCAGCATCAGCACTATCGACCATGCGAAGTAGGTGTCGGGGCAAGGTGGGAGTTGAGTGAAATTGCGGAAGCCGAATTCAGCCACGCTTGCTGCCGGCACCCATTGCTGAAAGCCTTGAGTCCAAACAAGGGTATCCGGGGTGGCTCCCAGCGCGAGAATCTCAGCCGGCGACAGGGGTCCCACCTTTACGTTGTTGATTAATGCCCAATATTGCATCTTTAATCTTTTTCTTGACTTGATTAGAAGAATTTTGTTTCTTTCTCAAGGATTTCTCCGAGAAGATTATTGGCAAGACGGCTTGTGCCGATGCGGAAATACTCGTTGTTGAGCCATTCCTCGCCGAGCACTTCTTTTATCACCGTGTAATATTTCACCGCGTCGGCGGCTGTCGACACGCCTCCCGATGCCTTGAAGCCAACCTTATTGCCGGTCTTTTCGTAATATTCCTTGATGCATTGAGCCATCACGTAGGCGGCTTCAAGAGTGGCGCCGTCATATACTTTTCCGGTCGAGGTCTTGATGAAGTCGGCGCCTGAGTACATTGACAGAATCGCTGCGTTGCGAATGTTTTCAGCGGTTTTCAGCGCCCCCGTTTCAAGAATCACTTTCAGGCGGGCGTGGCGGCAAGAGTGTTTCTGCTCGGCGATTTCGTCGGCAACCTCCTCCCAGTCGCCGCCAAAGTAGTTGCCGCAATTGAACACGATGTCAATTTCATCGGCGCCGTCGGCGACAGCGAGCGCGGTTTCCGTGATTTTCACTTCGGGGAACGACTGCGCGGTGGGAAACGCTCCTGACACACAGGCTATTTTAACTGAAGAAACATCGAGCACCGTTCTTACCACCTGGGCGAAATTGGGATATACGCATATTGCTGCTACATTGGGGAGGTCGGGATATTCTTCGTCAAATGCGTTGACCTTCTCGACGAATTCAGCTACCGATGAGGGAGAATCGGTGGTCGACAGGGTGGTGAGGTCCATGCAATTGAAGATGGTTTTATACACGTCGGCATTCATGTTCTCCATGAGATGCTTTGAGAGAATCTCCTCAACAGCCGCCTTGATTGCGTTGTCGTCGGTTATCACCTGCGATGAGGCTACGGTGTCGTGATATTTGTCTGACATAGTTTTATGGAGTTTAGTTATTGATTGTCTTTTAGTTTCGGGTTGTTGAGATGTCGCGTGGCATCCCTTGAAGTTTTCTTGGCTACGTTTTTATGGAATGCGTCGGTGAGGTTGACTCCCGTCTGGTTGGCTATTGCCAGGAGCACCCACATCACGTCGGCAAGTTCGTCGGCGAGCTCCTCTTTTTCGCCCGGCTTGAATGACTGGTCGCCATATTTTCGAGCCATGATGCGAGCCACTTCGCCTACCTCTTCAGTGAGGATCGCCATGTTGGTCAACGGAGAGAAGTATCTCACCCCCGTGGTGGTTATCCATCGGTCGACTGCTTCTTGAGCTTGCTCCAATGTTATGTCGGAGGGTTGTGTCATTCTTTCAGTTTTGAATCGATTATTATTGTTACGGGACCGTCGTTGACGAGCGCCACCTGCATGTTGGCTCCAAACACGCCTGTAGCCGTTTTCTTTCCGAGCTTTTCCGACATGAGGTCGCAGAATAGCTCGTAGAGAGGCACTGCCGTTTCGTGTCCGGCGGCGCGTATGTAGCTCGGTCGGTTGCCTTTGCGGGTGGAGGCAGTCAAGGTGAACTGGCTCACGGCAAGCGCCTCGCCGCCGACATCGACCACCGAGCGGTTCATCACTCCGTTTTCATCGTCGAATATGCGCAGCGCGGCTGCCTTCGATGCGAGCCAAGCGACGTCATCGGGGGTGTCGCCGCTTTCCACGCCCACAAGTATCATGAGCCCTTTTCCGATGGCGGAATGTCGTGCCCCGTCGATGCTTACGGATGCCTTGGTTACGCGTTGTATTACGAGCCTCATAAATCTTTAAAAACAGTTTGACTATAATAACGCAAAAATAGGCATTTTTTCTTTAATCAGGCAAGAAATTGCATGATTAAGCCGCTTTCGACATTATTTGAGATAGTCTTTAAGAGGGCAGTCGGAGGCTTGCAGCCCCTCGGCGATGCTCTCGGCGTTGAGACGCGCGCCTTTTAGCGATGAATGGGTATGGTCCTTTTTGAAATATTCCGCCACCTTGCCGAGACCATCGTTCCATGCGATTTTTTCGAGCTTGTCGCCCGTGATTTTGTTGAGGTCGATGTAGTAGGCTCCCGATTGCGCTGCGGCTTGTTTCGACCAGGCTCCGAAAGAGTCGGTGTTTCGGGATATCTTGCCGTTGTCAAACATGTTTCTCGGTGTGTGGCTCAGGACAATCGCAGTGGCTCCTTTTTCATGCGCGTCCATCACGAATTTCCTTATATACCAGCCAAATGGATATATTACCTGATACTGCCCGGTAGGCTCCATTTTGTAGACCTTGCTGTCGTTTCCGGCGCCGGGAAGCTCCGCGCGGGCTTTGCCGGTATTGATGGCGCCGGCATCGTTGTGTCCGAATTGCATGATTACAAAATCGCCCGGTTGGAGGGCGTTGTAGATTTTGTCCCATCTGCCTTCATCGAGGAAAGTGCGCGCGCTGCGTCCCGCCATTGCGTGGTTTTCGACGGTGATTCGTGCCGGGTCAAACATTTCGCCGATCACGCTACCCCAGCCCCACATGCTATCCTCGCCGTCATCCTCGTTTTTGACGGTGCTGTCGCCGATGGTGAACACCACGGGACACCCGGGACGGCGCGACGAACCGGTGACGGTGTCGGCGACGACGGGTTTAAGGTAAGCCGCAAGCTTAAGCCCTTTGCAGTCGCGTATGCCTTCGACTGCCGATTCTGCGTTCACCCTTGCGCCGAATGCGGAGTTGTGGATATTGTCGAGATAGAACATGTATTTCACTTTCTCTTTGCCAAAAGTCTCGAATTTTCTTGCCGAGATTTCGTTCAGGTCTATGAACGGCACTTTCTCCTTCTTGGCGACTTGCTTTGCCCATAATCCGAATGTCTCATTCACGCGGGTCACTTTTGTGCTGTCGGGGTCGTCCCACGCTTTTCTCGGCGTGAGCGACATCAGGATGGGGTGGGCGCCGCGCTTCTTGACATCGTTTATGAAGCGGCGCATGTATTCTCCGTAGGTGTAGACGGTCTCTTTTTCTCCGGTCTCTTGGATGGTCACGTTGAGCGAGTCTTTCCCTATGCCGGGAATCGACGCGCGCGCCCTCCCGCTGTCGTATGGACCGTTGTCGTTGTGACCGAGTTCGATAATTACCCAGTCACCTTTCCGTATGCCTTTAAACACGTCAGCCCACAGGCGGTTATAGAAAGTGCGGCTGCTCATTCCTCCTAAAGCGTGGTTTTCAACGGTTATGCGGCTTTCGTCGAAATATTCCGGTGCGAAGTATCCCCAGCCCCATTGTCCGTTTTTGCCGTTGCCGAGGGTCCCCGTGCGCATCGTTGAGTTGCCGACAAGAAACAGCACGGGGTTGTCGCCGCGTCGTGTCGAGCCGGCTACCGGACGTGCCGTGCGTGCTATGTTGAGGCTGTCGTAGGTGTTGTCGATGACGTTGTTCACATCCTTCATCGGCGACGCCACCTTGTTTTGCCCGAGAGCGGGAATGGCAGTTGAGATGGCGATGAGCGCCGTGAGAAAAAATGTCTTCATAAAGATGTTCTTAGAGGGTTATTGGCACTGTTGTTTGATCCACTCGGTCGCCTCTTCGTTTGTTTCGGGAAAACGCCAGTGTCCGCTCGTGGGGGTGACCCGTAGTGTCTTGTCGGAGGTGATGGCGTTGTAGGCTGAATAGGTCGACGTGGGGGAGCAGGTCTCGTCGTTGTAGCCGAATGAATAGAACACGGGGCATTTCAGGATGCGCGCAAAGTTGACTACGTCGTAGTAGGGTAGCGTCTTTTCAGCTCCGTCGGCTTCCTCGGTGTTTCGAAAATATTTAGGCCAGCCGCCGGCACGGTCATGTTTGAACCCGAGTACGTCGCACAGGGCGGGATAGAACGGAGCGCAGAACTTGACTTTGGGGTTGAGCGCCGCGGTCACGATTGAAAGAGCCCCTCCCTGGCTTCCGCCGGTCACGCCTGCGTTTTTGCCGTCCCATTCAGGCAGCGAGCAAAGGAAGTCGACGCAGCGTGAACATCCCGCATATACATCGCGGTAATAGAACGAGTCTCGGTCGCCGATGCCCGTCCTGTTATACTCCTCGACGAGTTTTTGAGCCTTGGCATATTCCTCTTCGGGCAATTCAGGATTGCATCCCGAGTGGATGTTGATGTTCAGGTAGATGAAACCTTCCTTGGCATAGGTGGTGGAGGGGGAGATGCGTTTCGCTCCGGCTCCAGGGGGCGAGAAGAGAACAGGATGTTTTTTGTTGTCGCGCGGCTTTGAGAGGTAGCCATACATGTGTCGCCCGTCGGCGCCGACGGTGAGTTTTACCAGGCTCACTTCGATTGAGTCATTGGAATAGCGGGGGAGAGGCGTTATTTCGGGATTCAAGGGAATTTTTTCGGCGGCTTTCAGCTGGCTGTCCCAGAATTTCTTGAAGTCGGCAGGCATCGGGGTGCAGCTCTCGATTTTTTCAGGACTGAATGCGGTTTTCACCAGGTCTTTGTAGGTCTTGCCGTAGACCGAGAAGTTCCACTCGCAGGAGCGGAAGCCGGGGGTGTGGCGCGTTCCGGCAGGAATTGTAGCCACGCCGTTGACAAACTTTACCGAGTCGGGGGTCATTTGCATCATTTCATCGCCGGTTTTATATTTGACAGTCACGCCGTCGAGAGGGTTGCCCCCTTTGTATGCCTCGATGCGTATGACCGGTGTTTCGCCTGGTGCATACGTGCGGTCGGGGTGGTCGGTGGTCATGAGATACTCCACATATTCACGGCGCGGAGGTGTGATTTGAGCCGGCGCGGGTAGAAGGGTCGCGATGGCGCAGGCGGCGATGAAAAGTCTTGGTTTCAACATGATGCTGAGGTGCTATTGGTTGGTGTTGAGTTGGAGGGTGACAGGTCGATAAGCGGGCGACGATATGCGCAGGGTCACTGCCCCGGGATTGGTTCCCGAGCGGAGAATGACCATGTTGCTGCCATTGAATAGCCGGCGGTGATTCCGGACGTTCAGCTCCTCGGAAGTCATGTCGCCGTTGGTGACGGCGGCGATCACGGCATCGCCTTCAATCTCGAATGTGACATTGTCCTGAGCAAGAGGAACGCGGCGCCCTTTGCTGTCGACGGCGTGTACTCTGACGTGCTGAAGGTCGATGCCGTCGGCTTTCCAAGAAGGGTTGTCGGGGGTGGCTACGAGCCTCACCGGCTTGCCGGCGGTTTCAAGCTGATGGCGGGCTGCGATTTTGCCGTCTTTGTAGGCTATCGCCTCGACTTTGCCGGGAGCGTAGGGAATGCTGTCCCAAACGATGCGGTTACGCAGTTTCGGGTCGCTTGAATTGTTTTTGCGTCCTATTTTCTTGCCGTTGACGCGGAGTTCGACTTCATCGGCATTGGTGTAGGTATATAGCTTAACGGTGTCGCCGCGTTGCAGATTCCAGTTGTCGCTCACCGTCTCTTCTCCCATCCTTACTCCGTTCCAGTCCACTATCTGGGCGTTGGGGCTCACGACTCCCACATGAACCATCGGTTCGTCGGTGAACATGCTTTTGATGAAATAGGCGTCGGATTTCGGTTCAAGCGAAATGTCAAACACTCCGTTGGTCCATCCTTTTGCAGGCCAGCCGAGCGACTCGCCGAGGTAGTCGATCATGCCCCAATAGGCGAGTCCGAGCACCTTGTCGTTGTCGGGCTCGAAGAAATTCGGACCCATGTTTGAGAGATTGGCTTCGNTCTGGTNAAAANTCAGGNNGGGATAGCGCTTGTGGTCGNCGNGNAAANACATGTAGCGGTAATTGTAGGAGGCGATATCGGTTTCCAAAACCAGCGGAGCCGGGATGGAATCGGTCTCGATCGAGCGGTAGCGCGGGTGCATCGCCACGGTNACCGGNCGGNTGGTGTCATACTTGTTGAGCAGCGTTTTTTGCAGCTTGTAGGCAGTNACNCCCCAGTCGTTGAANGGCAGNTTNCTGTANCCTTGCAGCTCGTTTCCGAGACTCCACACCACAACGCTCGGGTGGTTGCGGTCGCGTTTTATGAATTCAGGCACATCTTCCTGCCACAGCGCGGTCCACTCTTTTCTACCGCCGGCAAATTGAGTGAGCCACTTGTCATAGAGCTCGTCGACAACGAGGATTCCGTTGCGGTCACACAGGTCGAGGAACTCCTCGCTGTAGGGGTTATGGGATGAACGGATGTGGTTGAATCCGAACTCCTTGAGCAGTTGAATGCGTTTCTCGATCGCGCGGGGGTAGGCGGCGGCTCCAAGAGCTCCGAGGGTGTGGTGGTTGGCGATGCCTTTGAGCAGCACTTTCTTGCCGTTGAGCTTCATCCCGAAATCGGGCGAAAACTCGATTTTCCTTATGCCGAAAGGCTGTTCCACAACATCGGCGATGCTACCGTCGGGGCGGACGAGTGAAATCTTTGCCGTATACATATTGGGCGTGTCGCAGTCCCATAGTCTTGGACTGTTGACCGTGATAGAGTCCAGTTCATATTCCCTGCCGCGCCACTTTGAATTGACAGTTATTTTTTCATCTCGCGCCGTTGCGACATTTCCGTCGGGATCTACTATCTCGGTCCTGATGGTGAACTCTTTCAGCGGCTTCTTTGATGTGAGATCGGCGTTGATTTTTATCGTGGCGCTTTCAGCCGACACAGTCGGAGTGGTCACATAGATGCCGTGGCGGTTCACGTACAGGTCGGGGTCGGTCACGATCATTTTCACATTGCGGTAAAGCCCTCCGCCTGTGTACCATCGCGAGTTGAGCGGCTCGCCGGTGTCAGCGATGACAACGAGTTCGTTAGGCTCGCCATATTTCAGCAGTTTGGTGACGTCAATTTCGAATCCGAGATAGCCGTAATCGGTGCCTCCTATGCGTTTCCCGTTGAGATACACGTCGCCCACGAGCATAATGCCGCCGAAGTCGAGCAGCACCCGTTTGCCTTTGAGCGCCGAATCGGGGGTGAGGATTTTGCGATAGGTTCCTTTTCCCATCTCCTTGAAGCCGCGGGGGCTCAATCGGCTTTTCACATTGCTCGCCGCGTCGGAGTTGTCGGCTTTTTCGCTTGCTTCGGGAGCCACCCAGGGCTGTTCTATCTGGAAATCATGGGGGAGGTTTACCGCTCTCCAACCGCCGTCGCCGGAATTGAAAAGCCACTCCTGATTGAGGTTTATTACTTCACGGGCATGGGTGGCGGCTGGGGAGAAACTGATGATTGCCGACAGCATGATGGGAAGAAAAAATTTCATGGTCAAATGGCGTTGATTGATTTGCTGGAATAATTGGCAAAAGTACGGAATTATCACTAATTTAAAGGTGGATTAACCTACGTTAACAAATATTTGCCGAAACGGGGATTATAATTATTTTATCCATGTAAATAATACTTTTGTACATTGCTTAAATAGCGAGGTTATCTTAATTTTGCCAAACGAATACCCTAAATAGAATATAGTAACATTAACCCGACTGTTTTGCNCATGAAAATTGCCGCNNAACGGTTATAATAAATAACCCCATGAAACAATTCAACGACGAAAACTTCCTTCTGCAAACTCCCACCGCAGAGCGTCTTTATCACGAGTATGCTGAAAAGATGCCGATTATCGACTATCACTGTCACTTGATTCCCGAATATGTGGCTTCCAACCACCGTTTCGAGAACCTTTCAAAAATATGGCTTGAGGGTGACCACTACAAGTGGCGCGCGATGCGCACCAACGGTGTCGACGAGCGTTTCTGCACAGGAAAAGACACTACCGACTGGGAAAAATTTGAAAAATGGGCTGAGACAGTGCCTTACACCATGCGCAACCCGCTTTATCACTGGACTCATCTCGAATTGAAGACAGCTTTCGGCGTTGACAAACTGTTGAATCCTTCTACTGCTAAAGAGATTTACGACCAGTGTACCGAAATGCTTCAGAAGCCCGAGTATTTCGCTCGCGGACTCATGCAGCACTACAATGTCGAGGTCGTTTGCACAACCGATGACCCCGTTGATTCTCTCGAACACCACATCAAGGTGAAGAACGACGGTTTCGCAGTGAAGATGCTTCCCACCTGGCGTCCCGACAAAGCGATGGCTGTTGAAAACCCCGCTGAATTCCGCGCTTACATGGATAAGCTCGCTGAGGTGTCGGGCGTTGAAATCAAGCACTTCGCCGATGTAATCGCAGCGTTGAAGAAACGCCACGACTTCTTTGAGGAAGTTGGATGCCGCCTTTCCGACCACGGTATCGAAGAGTTCTATGCTGAAGACTACACTCCTGCTGAAATCGACGCCATCTTTGACAAGGTCTATAGCGGCAAGGAACTGACTGCCGAGGAGATTGCCAAATTCAAGACTGCGATGATGGTGGAATTTGCAATCATGGACCATGATTCAGGCTGGACTCAGCAGTTCCACTACGGGGCTATTCGCAACAACAACTCGCGCATGATGAAGCAGCTCGGTCCCGACACCGGCTTTGACTCTATCGGCGACTTCACCGTGGCTAAGAAGATGTCAAAATTCTTCGACATGCTTGCTTCTAAGGATAAACTTGGAAAGACTATCATCTACAACTTGAACCCCCGCGACAACGAGCTCGTCGCAACTATGCTTGGAAACTTCCAGGACGGACGTTACGGACCCGGCAAGATCCAGTTCGGTTCAGGATGGTGGTTCCTCGNNCAGAAGGANGGTATGNAAAAGCAGATGAACNCGCTGTCATGCCTCGGTCTTTTGAGTCGTTTCGTTNNTATNCTCACCGACTCCCGTTCATTCCTTTCTTNTCCGCGTCATGANTATTTCCGCCGCACATTGTGTAACCTCATCGGTAACGATGTGGAAAACGGCTTGCTGCCCGCTTCCGAGCTTGACTTCATCGGCAAGGAGATCGTGAGCAAGGTATGCTACGGCAACGCAAAAGAATATTTCAAGTTTTAATACATAACCAATCTTATTTTCAACTTCAATGGTAAAAACCTTTAATGATGAAAAGCCGACGCTCGGAATGACCAACTTCCGTTGGACTATCTGCGCCCTGCTTTTCCTCGCTACTACCGTCAATTACATGGACCGCCAGGTGCTGTCGCTCACCTGGAAGGAGTTCATCTCTCCTGAATTCCACTGGACCGATTCAAACTATGGTCTTATTACGGCTGTATTCTCAATTGTCTATGCTGTCGCCAATCTTGTTGCCGGTCGATTCATCGACTGGATGGGCACAAAGAAAGGTTATCTTTGGGCGATCGGCGTGTGGTCGGCTGGCGCCTGCCTTCACGCCGCTTGCGGATGGGCAACCGAGCTTACCCTGGGACTTAAGGATGCCGCCGGTCTTGTAAGAGCTACCGGCGACATGGCGATGACCATCGCAACCGTGTCGGTTTATTTCTTCCTTGCCGCCCGTACTATCCTGGCTCTTGGTGAAGCNGGTAACTTCCCGGCTGCAATCAAGGTGACTGCCGAGTACTTCCCGAAGCGTGACCGCGCTTATGCTACTTCAATCTTCAACGCCGGTTCAGCAGTGGGCGCTCTCGTGGCTCCCTTCACCATCGGACCGCTCGCCAAGTTCTTCCAGAGCATCGGTTGGGGTAACGGTTGGGAAATGGCATTCATCGTGATCGGCGCCCTTGGCTTTATCTGGATGGGTTTCTGGGTTGTGCTTTATAAAGCTCCCGCGCAGAACCCACGCGTCAACGCCGCCGAGCTCGCTTATATCGAGCAGGACAATAACACTCCCGGCGAGACTGCTAAGGAAAAGGCAGAGGAAGAGGACAAAGACACTGCGACCATTCCATTCCTGAAGGTGTTCAAATACCCGCAGACTTGGGCTGTGTTCTTCGGTAAATTCCTTACCGACGGTGTGTGGTGGTTCTTCCTGTTCTGGACTCCGGCTTATATCACCGACGTGTTCAAGCTTTCCACTTCATCGGGCGAGGGTATGCTCATGATTTTCGTACTCTATCTTATCACTATGCTTTCAGTGATAGGTGGTAAGCTGCCTACTATTTTCATGGACCGGGCTGCGCGNCNCGGAAAGGANATCAACCCTTANGCAGCACGTATGCGCGCCATGCTCATCTTCGCTGTGTTCCCGCTTCTCGCTCTTCTCGCTCAGCCCCTCAGCTCTTATTCTCCCTGGCTTCCTATTATTATTATAGGTATAGCGGGAGCCGCTCACCAGTCATGGAGCGCCAACATCTATTCGGTTGCCGGCGACATGTTCCCCAAGAGCACTATCGCTACCATCATCGGTATCGGNGGTATGGCTGGCGGTATCGGGTCGTTCCTCATCAACCTTTGCTCAGGTGTGCTCTTCGACTATGCGGCTCAGACCAACATGTCGTTCATGAGCTATGAAGGCAAGCCCGCAGGTTACTTCATCGTGTTCTGTATCTGCGGTGTCGCTTATCTCGTAGGCTGGCTCATCATGAAGATTCTTGTTCCACGCTACAAGGTGATCGAAGTGAAAAACTAAATCTAAGGATAACTAACCATAAAAACTGAAATAAAATGATTAAACCATTAAACAGCACAACTGTAGATGTAGTAAAGCATCCTGTCAAGGTGCTTCAGTTCGGTGAAGGAAACTTCCTTCGCGCGTTTGTAGACTGGCAGCTCGATATCGCTAATGAAAAGGGTGTTATTGACGCCGGTGTGGCTGTTATCGAACCCCGTTTCGCTGATAGCTTCGTAATCGACACATTGAACAAGCAAGATAATCTCTATCACGTTTACCTCGAAGGCATCGAGGACGGCAAGCCCAAAAAGGAAACCCGTCTTGTTAAGGTGATTCAGGAGTCATTCTCTCCCGGCAAGGATCCCAAGCACTACGAGGAAGTGATTCTGTCGCCCGAGCTTGAGTTCATCATCTCAAACACTACCGAGGCAGGTATCCGCATGGAAGAGGACGACGTTCTCAGCGANGCTCCCAAGACTTATCCCGGCAAGATGACCAACCTNCTTTACCGTCGATTCAAACACTTNAACGGCGACAAGGACAAAGGTTTNAACATCATTTGCTGCGAGCTTATCGAAGACAACGCCACCACTCTTCACAAATACGTGCTTGAGCATGCTGAAAAGGCTAACCTCGGCAAGGATTTCATCGACTGGGTTGAAGAGGCTTGTACTTTCAGCGATTCATTGGTTGACCGCATCGTTCCGGGATTCCCCCGCGACACCATCAATGAAATCAAGGAAGAGCTTGGCTATGACGACAACCTCGTTGTGAAGGGCGAACTTTATCACCTTTGGGCAATCGGTGGCAAGGGTTATGAGAAAGTGCGCAAGCTGTTGCCGCTCGACAAGGCTGGTCTCCACGTGCTTTTCATGCCGTCGATCAAGTCGTTCCGCGACAAGAAGGTGCGCATCCTCAACGGTTCACACACCGGTATGGTGCCCGTGGCTCTGCAGATGGGCTGCGAAACCGTTATGGACGCTTTCAATAACCCCGACATCAACAAGTTCATCAACGACATGGTGGCTAAAGAGGTGCTCCCCATGATTCCCGAAGACCAGAAGGAACTTGAGGCATTTGCCGCCGGCATCCTTGAACGCTTCTACAATCCCTATATCAAGCACATGTTGAAGTCAATTTCGCTTAACTCACTTTCTAAGTGGGAGGCTCGTAACTTCGACACTGTTAAGGATAACTGGGAGAAGGCTGGCAAAATCGCCGACTATGAGTGCTTCACTTTCGCAGCTCTCCTTTCGCTTTACGGACCCAAGTCAGGCTTCGAGCCCGATGACAACCAGGAGCACATCGCTTACATCCGCAACAACTGGGATGAGAACGATGTAGAAGGCATGGTAAAGAAGATCGTGAGCNAAAGCGGAATCTTCGTGCGCGACTTCGCCGCTATCGTTCCCGGNTTTGTTCCCAAGGTGGCTGAATACCTCAAGGAAATCAACACCGANGGCATGGAAAAAGCNCTTAANAACTTNTTAAGCAAGCATTAATGAAGCGAATCCTCAAAATAAACAAAGCCGACAACGTGGCAGTGACACTTGTCGACGGAGTGAAAGCGGGCGAGGTGTGGTCGGAAGGTGACGATACCGTCACTCTNAAGGAAGACATCGTGCGCGGACACAAATTCGCTTTGCGTGATATAGCCGAAGGGGAAGCCGTAATAAAATACGGCTACCCCATCGGTGTTGCCACCCGCAATATTGCTGCCGGTGAATGGATTCATTCCCACAATCTGAAGACCGGACTCAGCGACGATCTTGAATACACCTACACTCCCACTGAACCCAACACTGCCAAGAGCGACGAGCAGGTGACTGTCAACGGCTACCTCCGTCCCGACGGAAAGATGGGTATCCGCAATGAATTGTGGATCGTTCCCTCGGTGGGATGTGTCAACGGACAGGCTAACGCTATCATCGACCGCTTGAAGAAAGAGTGTGACCTGTCGCATGTCGACGACGTGCGCGCGTTCACTCACAACTATGGCTGTTCTCAGCTCGGACAGGATCATGCCAATACCCGCGCCGCTCTCGCAGCGCTGGTGAAGCATCCCAATGCCGGCGGCGTGCTCGTCCTCGGGCTCGGTTGCGAGAATAACCAGGTGTCGGCTCTGAAAGAGCAGATCGGCGAGTGGAACGATGACCGTGTGAAATTCCTCATCGCCCAGGAGGTGGAGGATGAAGTTGAAGCCGGCGTAGAAATCTGCAAGGAGCTTATCGAAAAGATGAAGGGCGACAAGCGTCAGCCGCTGCCCGTTTCGATGCTTCGCGTAGGGTTGAAGTGCGGCGGTTCCGACGGTCTTTCGGGAATTACCGCCAATCCGTTGGTGGGATTGTTCTCCGACTGGCTGATTGCCCACGGTGGAACAACCATCTTGACCGAGGTGCCTGAAATGTTTGGTGCGGAAACCATCTTGATGAATCGCGCTAAGGATGAAAAGGTGTTTGACGAGACGGTTCATCTCATCAATGACTTCAAGGGATATTTCCGCTCCTACGGACAGCCCATCTACGAGAACCCCTCGCCCGGCAACAAGAAGGGCGGTATCACCACTCTTGAAGAGAAATCGCTCGGATGCGTTCAGAAGGGCGGCTCGATGCCGGTAGTGGACGTGCTCAGCTACGCTCAGCCGCTGAAGCTCAACGGACTCAATCTGCTCACTGCTCCCGGCAACGACCTTGTCGCTTCTACGTCACTGGCTCTTTCAGGCTGTCAGATGGTGTTGTTCACCACAGGNCGCGGNACTCCGTTCGGCACTTTTGTACCGACAATGAAGATTTCCACCAACAGCCAGCTTGCAGCNTTGAAGCANACTTGGATCGACTTCAACGCAGGAACTCTTGTGGAAGACGAGACGGCGGCTTCGGCTCTTGCCCGCCTTGTCGACAAGGTGCTCGCTACTGCCAACGGGGAACATCTCCATCATGAGAAGATCGGAGCTAAAGAGATCGCTATATTTAAAACCGGCGTAACCCTTTAACAAATATTTATCAGTTCGATCAGCCGTGAATGAGACGGCTGGTCGGGCTGATAATTAAAAATATGGTAAGGCAAATTCTATTAATTCTTATATCGCTTCTGCCGTTATTCGCGGCAGCTGAAACCTTTGATTTTACATCGGCGAAAAATCCGCTGCCGATGTATAATGATTCAATCGGTTACGGCTATGAGTCGCTGCCGGTTGTCAAGAAAGGAATTTCGACCCCTTTCTTCTTTTCGGTGAAAGTGCCCGATGGAAACTACAAGGTGACTCTCGACCTTGGGGCGGAAAAGAGTGCCGCAAGCACAACCGTGAGAGCGGAAAACCGCCGTTTGATGGCGGAAAAAATCGATACCCGCAAGGGTGAGACGAAGACGGTGTCGTTCATCGTCAACAAGCGCAATCCGCGCATAGATGATAAAAACTCGGTGTCGTTGAAGCCGAGAGAGAAAAGCTATCTTAACTGGGACAATAAATTGACTGTAGAAATTACCGGCGAGGCTCCTGCCGTGAGACGCATGACCATCGAGCCTGCCGACACCTCAGTCACCACCATATATCTTTGTGGAAACTCTACCGTTGTGGACCATGACAAGGAACCCTGGGCAAGCTGGGGGCAGATGATTCCGCGATGGTTTGACGACAGTGTGTCGATATCGAATCATGCCGAGAGCGGCTTGTCGACATCGACATTTTTAGCCCACAAGCGTCTTGACAAAATCATGACCACGCTTCGTCCCGGCGACTGGGTGCTGGTGGAATTTGGGCATAATGACGAGAAGGAGAAGCGTCCCGGTTCGGGCGCCTGGTATAATTTCGCCCACAATTTGAAAATATTCGTCGACCGTGTGCGCAAAGCCGGCGGCAACATCGTGTTCGTGACCCCGACNCAGCGNCGCAACTTCATGGACGACAGCGTGACNATCCGTGACACTCACGGCGANTTNCCGGCGGCGNTGAAAGCCACTGCCGAGCGCGAAGGGGTGCCGGTGATCGACCTGAATCAAATGACCCGCGAGTTTTTCGAGACCTTGGGCTATGAAAACAGCAAGCGTTCTCTGGTCCATTATCCCGCCAAAACTTTCCCGGGACAGACTGAGCCGCTTGAAGATAACACCCATTTCAATCCTTACGGAGCCTACGAAATCGCCAAGATGGTAGTGGCGGCGATGCAGCAGCTGGAACTTGAGCCGGCGCGCCATGTGAAAGCTGATTTCACCGGCTATGATCCCCGCTTCCCCGATTCGTGGGAGGAATTCATCTGGATTCCCTCGGCGGGTTCCGATATCGTGAAACCCGACGGCAATTAAAGAATTAAATCANNTNTATATAAACCAAGACATATCAATGAGAAAAATAGCATTAATGGCAATGGCGGCAATCGGCATGATGTGCAGCGCCGCAACGATAAAGGTTGAAAATACGCTTGACTTCGAGCGTGCCGGCGAACTTGCCGAAGTGCCTTTGAAAAATGTGAAATCGCAGGTAAAGGGCGACTACTTTGTCATTCTCGACAGCGACAACAAGGAGGTGCCCTATCAAATCACCTACGACGGTCTCGTCGTGTTTCCCGTGACCGTTGGAGCGAAATCGTCGGTGACCTATACATTGAAGCCCGGTAAGCCCGCTCCGGTGAAACCGGTTGTTCACGGCAGGCTCTTTCCCGAGCACAAGGATAACTTCAGCTGGGAGAATAACCGCGCTTGTTTCACCGCCTACGGTCCCGCTCTTCAGGATAGCGGCGAAAGAGGGTTCGGATATGACATGTGGACAAAGAGCGTGACCGACTCGCTGGTGCTTGAACTGCGCTACAAGGCGAGCATCGACCCTGACAAGAAGAAACGCCAGTCGCTTCATAAAGACTATGGCAATGGCGGCGATCCCTATATCGTGGCAAACACCCTCGGCGGCGGAACAGCGGCTCTACTCGACTCTAATGGCGACATCATTTTCCCCTGGTGCTGGAAAGAGCAGGAAGTGCTTCAGGANGGTCCGCTGCGNTTCACCGTGCGACTCACTTACCGCCCCGTGACTATCGAGGGGGAAGAGGGNGTGGTTGAAAGCCGNCTNATAACTTGCGANGCCAATTCNTGCCTTAACCGCACGGAAATAAGCTATAAGGGACTTAAAAAACCGCNCNGTGTGGCTAACGGAATNGTNGTGCATCAGCAGAACCCCTACGCTTANTCTTTTGACACGGCNAAGCAATATATCGCCTACACCGANTCTACCGACAATACNAAGAACGGCAACGGNGTGATCTATATCGGCGCCGTGGTTCCCGAACCGGTCGAGACCATCTGCTATAAACCGGTGGCTGAGCCGGCGCGCGANGCTCTGGGACATATCCTGACCGTCAGCGAATACATTCCAGGCAAGGACTACGTGTATTACTGGGGCTCGGTGTGGGAGAAGAATCCCTATGCCCCCGCCAATCCTTCGGAATGGAACCTCTACCTGTCACGTTATTCCGATTGTCTGAAAAATCCATTGAAAGTAACCGTAAAAAAATAGATTCATAAATAATTTTAATATCATGAAACGCGAAGCATTTAAAATGATACTGAAGCCCGGATGCGAGGAGGAGTATGCCCGTCGTCATGCCGAGTTGTGGCCTGAAATGGAACAGCTGTTGCGCGACAGCGGCGTCTTTGACTACTCTATTTATTGGGACAAGGACACCAACATCCTTTTCGCCTTTCAGAAAACTAATGGCGAGGAGAACTCTCAGGATCTCGGCGACAACCCGATAGTGAAGAAATGGTGGGACTATAACGCTGACATAATGGAAGTGAATCCCGACAACTCTCCCGTGTCGATACCGCTGAAGGAGATGTTTCACATGGATTGAAATAATTGAAAATCAAAAACCTGATAAACATAATGGAAAAGAAACAATACATTGCCATAGACCTTGGGGCGACAAGCGGCCGCACCATTCTTGGCACAATCGATGCCGACGGCAAGTTTTCAGCCGAGGAGCTTAACCGTTTCCCCAACGGTATGATCGAAGTGAACGGTCATCTCCATTGGGACATATTCTCTCTTTACAGCCACATCCTTGAGGGGCTTACCGAAGCAGGAAAGCGCGGTGTGAANCCCGAATCTATCGGCATTGACACCNGGGGCGTGGACTTCNGCNGCATNGACCCCGACNGAAACATCATGGGCATNCCCTACNCTTACCGCGACATCTCGACAATCGGCGCCGCCGAGCGCTACTTCAACAGCGTCATGCCTGCGCGCGAGCTTTACGCCCACACCGGAATCCAGCACATCGATTTCAACACCATCTTCCAGTTCAACGAGCAGCGTCATCTGTTCCCCATGCAGCATGCGGTGAAGATCGCCTTTATCCCCGACCTTCTCAACTATCTGCTCACAGGAAAGATTGTGACNGAATACACCATAGCGTCGACCGGAGCCATCCTCAATCCCGCCACCCGCCAGTTTGACAATACTGTTCTTGAGTCGGTGGGTCTCACTCCCGACAAGTTCGGTCCCATCGTTGAGCCGGGCACCGTCATCGGAAACCTCAAGAGCGACATCGCCGCNAAAGTGGGCTTGCCCGAAGTNCCNGTGGTGGCNGTNGGCGAGCATGACACGGCNTCGGCNGTGGCTGCCGTTCCGGCAACCGACGAGTGCTTCGCTTACCTCAGCTCAGGCACATGGTCGCTGATGGGTCTTGAGTCGCCGTCGCCCGTTGTCAACGAGCAGACTCAGAACTACAACATCACCAACGAGGGCGGTATAGAGGGAACTATCCGCGTTCTCAAGAACATCACCGGAATGTGGGTGGTTGAGCAGTGTCTCAAGTCATGGAAGAAAGCGGGAACCTCCTATTCTTATCCTGAGATGGTGGCTCTTGCCGAAGCGGCTCCCGAGTTTGTGGCTTTCATCGACCCCGACGATCCCATGTTTGTGGCTCCTGCCGACATGCCTGAGGCTATAAAGGAATATTGCCGCAAAACTGGGCAGCATGTGCCTGAAAATCATGGCGAGATGATCAGAATGATTTTCGAGAGCCTTGCCCTTAAATACAAGATGATTCTTGACATGTTCAAGTCAATTGCGGTCAATCCCGTGCATCGTCTTCACGTGATTGGTGGCGGCTCGCGCAACAAGCTCCTCAATCAGTTCACTTCCAATGCCATCGGGCTGCCTGTGATCGCAGGTCCCGCCGAGGCTACCGCAATCGGAAATATCATGATGCAGGCAAAGGCTTCGGGCAACGTGAACTCGCTCCACGAGATGCGCTACATAATCTCCAACAGCATCGATCTCGAAAAATTCACTCCCGCCGACAATGAGAAGTGGGAAAACGCATATAAAAATTTTCTAACCATAANTAAACACTANAANCATGAAAGAAGAACAAGNGAAANAAGCGTATGAAATCGCTAAGGAACGCTATGCCGCNGTAGGCGTAGACACAGATAAAGTTTTGGAGCAGATGCAGGACTTCCACCTGAGCATGCACTGCTGGCAGGCTGACGACGTTGCCGGTTTTGAACCTCACGACGGCGGTCTCACCGGCGGTATCCAGGTGAACGGCAACTATCCCGGCAAGGCTCGCAATATCGATGAACTCCGTGCCGACATCCTCTATGCAATGTCGCTCATCCNCGGAAAACACCGTNTCAACCTNCACGANATCTACGGTGACTTCNNNGGNAANTATGTTGACCGCGACCAGTGTACCGTTGAGCATTTCCAGAGCTGGATCGACTGGGGCAAGGCTAACGATATCAAGCTTGACTTCAACTCAACTTCATTCTCTCACTCAAAGAGCGGCGACCTCAGCCTTTCTAACCCCGACAAGGCTATCCGCGACTTCTGGATCGAACACTCAAAACGCTGCCGCGCCATTTCTCAGGCTATCGGTGAAGCTCAGCAGGATCCCTGTATCATGAACACCTGGGTGCATGACGGAAGCAAGGATATCACAGTGAACCGCTACATGTATCGCGAACTCCTCAAGGATTCTCTCGATCAGATTTTCGAGCACAAGTATGACTGGATGAAGGACTGCGTTGAATCAAAGGTGTTCGGTATCGGTCTTGAAAGCTACACCGTGGGAAGCAACGACTTCTACACCGCTTACGCTTCAAAGAACGACATGATGATCACTCTTGACACCGGTCACTTCCACCCCACCGAAAGCGTGGCTGACAAGGTGTCGGCGATGTTGCTCTTTGTNCCCGANNTGATGCTCCACGTGAGCCGCCCCATCCGTTGGGACTCTGACCACGTTACCATCATGGACGATCCCACAATGGATCTTTTCAGCGAAATCGTTCGCGCCGGCGCTCTCAACCGCGTTCACTATGGTCTCGACTATTTCGACGGAACTCTTAACCGCATCGGCGCTTACGTGATCGGTAGCCGCGCCGCTCAGAAGTGTATGCTCCGCGCTCTTCTTGAGCCGCTCGCAACCCTTCGCAAGTATGAGCTCGACGNCAAGAAGTTCCAGCGCCTCGCACTTCTCGAAGAGTGCAAGAACCTTCCTTGGAACGCCGTTTACGACATGTTCTGCCTGAAGAACAATGTTCCTGTCGGTGAAGAATTCATTCCCGCAGTGGAAAAATATGAAGTTGACGTTACCTCCAAGAGATAATGGAAATCGTATTAGGACTACTTATAATAGCCATCGGAAGCTTCTGCCAGTCCAGTAGCTATGTGCCCATCAAAAAGGTGCGCGACTGGAGCTGGGAGAGCTTCTGGCTCGTTCAGGGCGTGTTCGCATGGCTTGTATTCCCGTTCCTGGGCGCGCTTCTTGCCGTTCCTGCGGGACACAGCCTTTGTGAACTCTTCACCTCGGAAAATTCGTTCCGCATCTGGATGACCATCCTCTTCGGAGCGCTGTGGGGTGTGGGCGGCTTGACGTTCGGACTCTCGATGCGCTACCTCGGCGTGGCGCTGGGGCAGAGCATCTCACTGGGCACCTGCGCCGGTCTCGGAACCATCCTCGGTCCCGTGATGCTCAACATCTTCTTCCCCGAAGGGCATTATCTCGCCCAGCTCACCGCCGCCGTTATCATCGGCGTGGTGGTTACTCTCATCGGTATCTGCATCATCGGCGTTGCCGGCGGCATGAAATCGAAGAGCATGAGCGAGGAGGAGAAGAAAGAGGCTGTCAAGGATTTCAATTTCCCCAAGGGTATCGCCATCGCTCTGCTTGCCGGCGTGATGAGCGGATGCTTCAATGTGGGGCTTGAATTCGGTAGCACGATAACATTTGCCGATTCTGCTGAAATCTACCGCACTCTTCCCGCCACTTTCCTCGTGACTCTCGGCGGTTTCGTCACCAATGCCGTCTATTGCCTGTATCAGAACACCCGCAATCATTCTTTCGGCGATTATGGAAAGGTTTCGCTCTATGCCAACAACATCCTCTTCTGCTGTCTTGCCGGAGCGTTGTGGTACAGCCAGTTCTTCGGACTGTCGCTCGGCAAGGGCTACCTCGCCGGCTCGCCCACGCTGCTCACATTCAGCTGGTGTATATTGATGGCGCTCAACGTGACATTCTCTAATGTGTGGGGTATCATCCTGAACGAATGGAAAGGAACCACGTCGGCTACCCGCCTGGTTCTCCTCGTGGGTATCGTGGTGCTGATTGTGTCGACCTTCCTGCCGCAGATTCTCTAACAGTTTTAACCAATATATAATCACAGAACAATGGCTTCTATCTTAGAAAACCGTCCCATGCTTGCAAAGCAAGTGAACGATGTGGCTGAAGTCGCAGGCTATCTCTGGCAAAAGGGATGGGCTGAGCGTAACGGCGGCAACATCACTGTCAATATCACTGACCATGTTGATGACGCTATACGCATTATGCCCGCTATCGGACCGGTTACCCCCATAGGCATGACGCTCCCCAATCTCAAGGGTTGCTATTTCTATTGCAAGGGTACAAACCGCCGCATGCGNGATCTCGCCCGCTGGCCTATGGACAACGGTTCGATCATCCGCATCACCGACGACTGCGCTCACTATGAGATTATCGCCGACAATCTCGTGAAGCCCACTTCGGAGCTGCCCTCTCACCTTGCCGTGCATAACTATCTCATCGGAAAGGGATCAAACTACAAGGCATCGGTTCACACTCATCCCATTCAGCTCGTGGCAATGAGCCACAATCCTGAATTCTTGAAAAAGGATGTGTTGAGCGATATCCTTTGGAGCATGATTCCCGAGACCAAGGCATTCTGTCCACGCGGTCTTGGAATCGTTCCCTATATGCTTCCCTCTTCCAACGAGCTTGCCGAAGCCACCATCAAGGCTATCGACGATGACTATGACGTGGTGATGTGGGAAAAGCATGGCGTATTCTCGGTTGCCGAGGATGTGCTTGAAGCGTTTGACATGATCGACGTGCTCACCAAGAGCGCCCAGATCTATATGGACGCATGCACCATGGGCTTCAAACCCACCGGCATGAGCGACGAGCAGATGAAAGAAATGTCGAAGGCGTTCAATCTCCCCAAGTAAGGGACACGCCTGTCAATCTAAAAA